>ERZ777305.1650-NODE-1650-length-24352-cov-45.747417_pt1 | contig 24352 bp, 22 predicted proteins | sample MGYA00374965_ERZ777305 | MGnify/ENA primary metagenome ERZ777305 (study PRJEB29328, sample SAMD00013331) | mouse gut metagenome | study: EMG produced TPA metagenomics assembly of the Metagenome analysis of fecal microbiota from mouse which was promoted... | reverse complement strand
ACCCGCGACCTCTTCCTTACCAAGGAAGTGCTCTACCCCTGAGCTACATAGGCAATTGTTTTTTTGAGCGGAAGACGAGGTTCGAACTCGCGACCCTTAGCTTGGAAGGCTAATGCTCTACCAACTGAGCTACTTCCGCAGATTATTTTTTTTTGTGGGCGAAGATGGATTCGAACCACCGAAGGTATAAACCAGCAGATTTACAGTCTGCCCCATTTGGCCACTCTGGTATTCGCCCTTATTTTTTGAGCCTCTTGTCGGATTCGAACCAACGACCCCGAGATTACAAATCACGTGCTCTGGCCAACTGAGCTAAAGAGGCATTTGGTGTTTCATCGGTCTTGTCATTCAAGTGCCAAACGAAATCGAGTGCAAAGTTATAACAATTTTTCAGTCTCACCAAATTTTCCATGAAAAATTTTCGAAAAATTTTTCTCAACGCTTGAATTTCCTATTCCACCGTTACCGATTTTGCAAGATTTCGCGGCATATCCACATCCTTCCCTTTGTTTATAGCAATGTAATATGACAACAGTTGCAGCGGTATGGATGTAATTATAGGCGACAGACATTCAGGTACTTCAGGCACTTCAAGCACATGGTCTGCAATATTGCGTATCACACTGTCTCCCTCGGTGACAATTGCAATTATGCTGCCGCCCCTTGCTTTCACCTGCTGAACGTTGCTTACAATCTTTTCATAAAGATGATCGCGGGGCGCCACAATGACCGAAGGCATCTCGGCATCGATAAGAGCTATAGGACCATGCTTCATCTCAGCAGCCGGGTAACCCTCCGCATGGATATATGAAATCTCTTTGAGTTTCAAGGCACCCTCAAGCGCGACCGGATAGTTGTATCCTCTGCCAAGGTAGAGGAAGTTGCGCGCGTATGTATATATAAGCGACAATCGCTCTATCTTGTCATTCAGCTTGAGCACATGCTCCACAAGTTCCGGCATCTTCAGTATCACCTTCCCGAGTCCGGCAATCTCATCTGCAGTCAGCGTTCCCCTGAGATCAGCAATTGCCATGGCTATCATTGTGAGCACCATTACCTGACCGGTAAACGCCTTGGTCGAGGCAACTCCTATTTCGGGACCCACATGTATATAGGCACCACTGTCGGTCTCACGCGGTATTGAGCTCCCCACGGCATTGCTTATGCCGAATACGAAGGCACCCATGCTGCGCGCGATTTTCACGGCGGCAAGAGTGTCGGCAGTCTCACCGCTCTGCGAGAGCGCTATCACTATGTCATCTTTCCCCAGAACCGGATTCGAATATCTGAATTCACTCGCATATTCAACCTCCACGGCGATATGACACATTTCCTGAATAAGATATTTTCCTATCAGGGCGGCATGCCATGATGTGCCACACGCCACAATCACAATTCTTTTGGCATTAAGGAATTTCTCCTTGTGGTCGCGCACACCGCTGATAATGACCCGCTGTCCGTTTTCAACCACTCTACCACGGATACATTCGCGCAAGGTTGTGGGCTGTTCGAAAATCTCTTTAAGCATAAACGACGGGTATCCACCTTTTTCAAGCTGTGAAATTGACATTTCAAGTGTCTTCACGTCTATCTTGCTCTCGCGGTTCTCCAGATTCAGCACTTTAAGCGGCTCGTTGCGTCTGATCACCGCTATCTCTCCGTCATTGAGATAAACCGCGTCCTTGGTATATTCAACAAAAGGAGACGCATCGGATGCAAGAAATGTCTCGTCATCACCGATACCGATTACAAGCGGACTGCTCTGACGCGCGGCAATTATCGTATCGGGGTCGTTTTTCTCCACCACGGCTATCGCATATGCGCCCACAACCTGATGAAGAGCCTCCCGCACCGCTTCAAGAAGAGAACACTTGTTGTTGATCTTTATGTATTCTATAAGCTGCACAAGAACCTCGGTATCGGTTTCCGAATGAAACTTGCAGCCATGTTCCTCAAGAGCATCCTTGAGGAGTTTGTAATTTTCTATCGTGCCGTTGTGTACGAGCGCGAGATTTCCATCCTCACTGTAATGCGGGTGTGCATTGCAATCCGACGGCTCGCCATGCGTTGCCCATCGGGTATGTGCTATTCCCACAGAGGCGTCTGTATCCTTGTCATTGCATATTGTCTCAAGATTCTCCACCTTACCTTTGGCTTTGAATACATTCAGTTTTCCGCCAGGAGCCACCAACGCGATTCCCGCGCTGTCATATCCTCTGTATTCAAGACGATGAAGACCTTTTATCAAGACATCATATGCATTCCCGTTTCCGAGATATCCTACTATTCCACACATAGTGCATCATGTTATTATCGGCCGCAAGTCAATATCAATTTCCTCTCTCGAAACAACTTTCTGTTTCAGATATCAGCATCTCTGCCAGGTGACTTTTGAAAAGCTTATCCGGCCATCGTTTGTATTGGAGATGTAAAATTACCAATTTTATACCGAAAAACCAAAAGAGGCCGCCTATTTTGACAGCGACCTCCCTTTAAACGTTGCACAGGTGCATTTTATTTTATATTTAGACGCTTATTTCACATCTTCATCTATGGCGATTCCATCACCGGTTGCAATCACACCAGCGGTATCAGTGTCTGGCATATCCTCAATCAGACCCACCTCATCGGGCAACGTAAGATCCGGACCTGCGCCTGCAGGAAGAGGAAACGCCTCATACTTCTGATACTCCTCGACTTTTTTGGCGTTCTTCTCCCCTATCTGACTTTCCGAGACGGCATAAATGGCGGTTCTGAACATGTCGAGATAAGGCGATGCCGCCTTGAGATTGGCAAGATCCTGAGCGGCACGGTTGTATTCAGCTGTCGAATCCGTGGGCTGACTGTTTATGATATCGAAATACTGCTGGGCACTGCGTGCGTATTCACCGCAATAATCAATCATAACCGTATAATCCGAATCTGTAAGCGGTGCGTGGGAATCAAGTTTTGCAGCGACTTCTGCCGGAGTGGGATTCGAATTGGAGCATGAGACAAACGCCACACACAACAATGCCATAAAAATAGTCTTAAGTGTTTTCATAATATAAAGTTTTCAGTTATCGTTTACATCAAGAAGCTGTTTAAAACTCATCTCCGAGCGGTGATACGGCAGGCTCTCTCAGCTTGTAAAGCAACATTCTCTTAAGCTGCGGATTCTCTTCCGTAATCGCAGAGAGTTCCCAGTGCTGTCCCGCCTCATCGCGCAACAATGGAGAGGTGGCATCCACATCCGTAAGATTCCATGTCAACAGCACGGTCTTTATCTTCAGGGCTTTCAGTTTTCTTACGAGCATCTCATGATCGGCATCACCCGTTATGAGCACTACATAATCAAACTTACGGAATGTGGCGAGTTCATAAGCCTCCAGTGCGAACCACACATCAACACCCTTTTCCACAACCTCAGTCTGACCGTCTCTGTCAATCTCCCTGAGATGTTTGTAATGAAATATGACATCATTCTCAATCAGAGTATCCTCGAATTTACGTTCGTTATAAAGAAGATGTTTGTCGTAGGCTTCTTTGACGCGGAAACGACCGCGGAAATAATGTGCTTCGGTTATCTGACAGTCCGACACATGAATATCCTCTGCATAAGCTATCGTGGAACTGATAAAATCAAAGAGTGCCCTGACCCTGATTATAGAACGCTCCTGCGCTTTCAGTGCCCGGTTGATTTTGGCATAATACCCGCCGTCTATAAACACCCCTATCGAAAGATAATTAAGCATTTTTAATTCTTTAACTTTTCTTTTAATATAACAACGCCTCCATCCAATTGGTTTAGGAAAGATATTTATGCCAAAGACCGGAAACCCGGCGCAAGACACGCGCTGGATTCCCGGTCTTGACATTATCTTGAAAACCGTATTATTATTGGTATAATTCAACTATGCAAGTCTGCGCAGTATATCTGTCAGCAACTTCCAGAAATCACCGACAGATGCGATATTTGCCTTTTCGTTAGGCGAATGGATATCTTTCAGAGTAGGTCCGAAGCTTACCATGTCGAGTGCGGGCATCTTCTCAAGGAATAGACCGCATTCAAGACCGGCATGAAGAGCCTCCACTTTCGGTTTTTGGTGAAAAAGCTCTTCATAACTTTCTTCAGCAACTTTTAGCACCTTGGATTCCGGATTCGGAGCCCAGCCCACATAGGCGTCATCAAAAGAGACTTCCGCTCCTATCATACTGAAGAGAGCTTTCACCCTGTCTGCAATCTCATCGCGTCGCGAATCGACTGATGAGCGCTGGTGAACGGTAATATCGATGCGTCCGCCATCCGTCATCTTTACAGAGGCAAGATTGCACGATGTCTCTACAAGTCCTGGAATCGCAAGCGACATACCCTGCACTCCGTTAGGACAAGCGAAAACAGCTGAAATAAGATTATGCGCGGTCTTGCAGTCAATGACCTCGGCACGCGCCTCTTCCTCTTTGACCTCAAATGCAAAATCTTTTCCTTCGGCAGCCATAAATTCAGCATGTACACATTTGTCGAAATCTGCGGCGAACTCATGGAATTCCGTCTCATATTCCGCAGGGATGCCTATCACGGCGTGAGCGTCACGGGGAATGGCATTGGCAAGATTACCGCCGTCTATCTCCGCAAGAGTGATACCGAACTTTCTGTCGGCTTCCCAAAGGAAACGACACAGCTGCTGATTGGCGTTGGCGCGTCCGAGAGCGATTTCCATACCGGAGTGTCCGCCTTTGAGATTACTGAACGACACACGATGGAAAATCTGACCTTCCGCCACTTTTTCCATGGTATAAGGAAGCGAGGCAAGAGTCACTTTTCCTCCGGCACACCCTATTACGAGTTGTCCCATCTCCTCGGAATCAAGGTTCAGAAGTATATCTCCTGTCACGAACCCCTTTTCAAGTCCATTCGCACCGATGAGACCTTGCTCTTCATCTACTGTGAACAGGCATTCAATCGGTCCGTGCACAAGATCCTTGTCGAGCAGCACAGCCATAGCTGCCGCGCATCCCATGCCATTGTCGGCACCGAGTGTCGTGCCTTCAGCCCTTACCCATTCTCCGTCAACAACCGTTTTGATGGGATCCGTAAGAAAGTCATGCTCCACACCGGGACGCTTTTCGGCAACCATATCCTGATGACCTTGAAGTATGACCACTGGCGCATTCTCATGACCCTGCGTAGCCGCCTTCTTCATCATCACATTGCCGACACTGTCGCAATGTGCCTCTATGCCATGACGTTTAGCCCAATCTATCAAAAACTCACGCATCTTGTCGAGATGATGCGTCGGACGTGGCACTTTTGTTATTTCATCGAAACATTCCCAGATCAATCCGGGTTCAAGATCAGTGATTTTCATAATTATTCCTGTTTTTTAAATTTGGCATAAGCTTTCGCCATTTTCGTGTGATATCCCCTTCTTGCATAACTTGCCCCATTATATTTTCGGGCAAAACCGGACCAATTCTTGTTTTTAAGGTCGGCAAGCATTCCGGTGTTTGTAATGAAAGTTGCGAAAAGTTCAAGTTGCTGAAGCTCCGAATAAGACATAAGACGAACCATCTCATCCACAGACTCGCAGCCACAAAGCTTGTAATTGAAACCTCCTATCTGAAACATTCCCCAGAACGTGCCCATATTGGCACCCTGCGCGTTTACCTTACGGGCATTGATCAGAAGTGTCCATTCTCTGAGGGCATAACCGGTGAGTCCTGCAGGCACTTTTTCTCCTTTGGCGCCTGATTTGTCCTTTGCCTTGGAACGGAAGCGGTTATACATCGTTCTGTCGAAATTGATCACCGGCACACCCGGTGCCCAGAAACCTTTCATATTGGCACCGGCTTCTATGGAAACCACAGCCTTTATTGCCGCAACCTCCACTCCGAGTTCTTCAGCCACGATACGGAAATCCTCGTCCGACAGTTTCGAATAACGTGTAGACTCATCCACCTCCGGCACCGAATCCACTCTTACCTGGCGGGGTTCTTTCTCACTTCCGGTTTCAGTCTGCTGTCCGGAGACCCCGCAGGCTGGTCCGGCGGCAACCGATGCCACCAGAACCGACCCGAGGATCAGCGATTTCATAATGCCGACACTTTTTCGAGCACCCTGCAGAGATGCTGCCAGAATTTCTCTACTGTCGGTATATACAGTTTCTCATCGGGTGAATGAACGCCTGTCATTGTCGGACCGAAACTTACCATGTCGAGATTTGGATATTTGGCAAGGAAAAGTCCACACTCAAGACCGGCGTGAATAGCCTTGATCGCCGGCTTCTTGCCGAAGAGTTCGTCATAGGCTTCGGCAGTGATCTTCATTATTTCCGAATTCATATTGGGAGCCCATCCCGGATAGCCGTCACTGTGAGTGACCTCGGCGCCGGCAAGCTGGAAATGAGCCTCGACCTGACCCGCCATGTCATTCTTGCGGCTCTCGACCGATGATCTCTGCGAAGTTGTGACAACAACCTTGTCATCGCCCACAAGCTTCACACTTGCGAGATTCGTGGATGTCTCCACAAGTCCCTCTATATCGCGGCTCATCGAATACACGCCGTGTGGCGCGGAATATATGGCGCGTATCAACGCTATCGAAGTCTCCGAATCCATGCAGAATTCCGGACGGTCATACTCTTCGATGCGCAAATCCATCGAGGGCTCCACACCGGAATATTCATTGCGGATTTCAGCGGCATATTTGTTGAGGTGATGCATCATCGCCTCCTTGTGGTCGCTGTGTATGCCGAACACTGCGTTTGCCTCACGCGGAATTGCATTGCGGAGATTGCCGCCCTCGAACGAGCACACCGTTATATCCCAGCTCTGCGAGCACTCCCAGATGAAGCGGGCTATGACTTTATTGGCGTTGGCACGACCGAGGTTGATATCGCTGCCGCTGTGACCTCCGAGAAGACCGGTTACCGAAACACGCATATATTTGAAATTCTCCGGAGTGTAACTGCGGCGATATGTAAATGTGGCGGTAGTGTCTATGCCGCCGGCACAGCCCACGAAAATCTCTCCGTCATCTTCTGAGTCAAGATTCAGAAGCATTGTGCCTGTTATCATGTCTTTGCCAAGATTCTGCGCACCCTCAAGACCGATCTCTTCGTTTACGGTAAAGAGAGCCTCCACGGGACCATGCACCAGAGAGTCATCGATCATGACAGCCATTGCCGCCGCCATGCCTATGCCGTTGTCCGCGCCGAGCGTGGTGCCACGGGCTTTAACCCATTCTCCGTCGATATAGGTCTGAATCGGATCTTTGAGAAAATCATGCTCTGTGTCGTTGTTTTTTTCCGCCACCATATCCATGTGTGACTGCAGAATCACGGTCGGCGCGCTCTCATGTCCGGGTGTGGCGGGTTTGCTCATGACCACGTTGCCCACCTTGTCAGTGCGCACTTCTATATTGTGGTCTGCCGCGAATTTCAGAAGAAAGTCACGTATCTGCTCCTCATGGCAGGAGGGACGCGGAATTTTTGTAATCTCATCGAAACATTTCCAGATCAATTCCGGTTTAAGGTCTTTTACTTCCATAAAATATGTTTTTTTATTATTTGGTTATACTTGTTTATCTGTGTTGCCACGCACGTTTGCGCCCTCATGAATCGGCACACGTACATATGCGGCAACACTCCAAAGTTAACAAAATAATCGGAGAAATAGACGCTTTTTTCAATTTTTTAGTTAATTTTGCATCTCAATAACCTTAAATGAATTAAAAAAAGTGAAATTAACACTACTGATTACTTTATTTCTCGGAATATCGTTACTTTTGCTCTCCTTTCGCTTCGCGGGGGAAAAATCTGTAGGTTGCCACGGACACCAGGGCAATTCCAGAATGAATAAAAAGCAAAGGGTATGATATTTCCATATTACATATAAAAAAACAACATCATAATAAAAATGAAAAAGATCAACTCATTCATTGTGGCATCACTCGCTGTCATCGCGCTAATAGCTACAGCATGCAATTCAGAAGATGCAAAGAAAGATGCCCCCGCCGGCAAGGCTAAGGCTGCAAAGACAGAAGTAAATCTTCCCAATTACCGCTATGTGGATCTTGACTCGGTTCTTAGCAAATACAACCTTGCCAAAGACTATAACGAAGAGATGCTACGCATGCAGACAAATATGGAAAGCGCGGCGAAACGCCACGAAAACAAAATCCAGAATTTTGCCGCCACCATGCAGAACAAGATGCAGAACAACGGCTATCTCTCCGAAGCCTCTTATCGTCAGGACGAGCAGACAATCAACAACATGCAGACTGAGGCGCAACGCAACATATCCTCTCTTCAGAACAACTACCAGAACGCAGCGATGCAGGCTCAGCAGGCGGTAATAGATTCAATTACAAAATTCATCAAGGATTACAACAAGACCAGAGGATACGATGCGATATTCCAGAAAGCATCCACTCTCTATATCAACCCCGAACTTGACATAACCGATGAAGTTGTGGAAGGTCTTAACGCAAGATATAACAAAGTTGCTAAAAAATAAACAGGAAGCTGTTGAAAACACATCTTCTGTACTGACCGGGGTCGGCATCACGCCTCCTCCGACAGTCAAACAAACGAACATCGGCACGAAATCTTAAGCGATTTCGTGCCGATGTTTGTTGTATAAGAAATTGATTGCTATCTTTGCAATTGAAATTGCTTTGAAATAATATGATAGAAGACAACATTATAAATAAAGAAGCTAACGAGCGCACTGTGCTTGTCGGGCTTGCCACTAAAGCGCAAAACGAAATCAAAGCCAACGAATACCTCGATGAACTGGCATTTCTCGCACGCACGGCAGGTGCCGAGCCGGAAAAGCGGTTCGTCCAGAAAATGGACTATCCCAACCCGCGAACATACGTAGGCACAGGAAAGCTTGAGGAAATCCGGCAATATGTGGAAGACAACGAGATAGGCCTTGTGATTTTCGACGATGACCTCTCTCCGAAGCAGGTCGCCAATATCGAACGCGAGCTGAAAGTAAAGATTCTCGACCGCACGAGCCTGATTCTCGACATATTCGCAAAAAGAGCACAGACCGCCACTGCACGCACGCAGGTTGAACTGGCACAATATCAGTATCTGCTGCCACGTCTTACAAGGATGTGGACACACCTTGAGCGACAGCGGGGAGGTATCGGCATGCGTGGTCCCGGCGAGACTCAGATAGAGACAGACCGCCGAATCATCCTCGACAAGATCTCAAGACTCAAGGATGAGCTGAAACGCATCGACAGCCAGAAAAGCATCCAGCGCAAAAACCGTGGAAAACTTACGCGTGTGGCACTTGTGGGTTACACCAACGTGGGAAAATCCACACTGATGAACCTTCTCAGCAAGAGCGATGTATTCGCAGAAAACAAGCTCTTCGCCACTCTTGACACCACAGTGCGTAAAGTCATAATCGACAACCTCCCGTTTCTCCTTTCCGACACCGTAGGGTTCATACGCAAACTCCCTACCCACCTTGTCGATTCGTTCAAGTCAACACTTGATGAAGTGAGAGAGGCAGATGTCCTTGTGCATGTGGTGGATGTCAGCCATCCCCAGTTCGAGGAACAGATCGATGTGGTAAACAAGACACTGGCGGATGTGTGCGGTGCCGCCGAAAAACCTATGATTCTGGTGTTCAACAAAATTGATGCATTCTCTTATACCCCCAAAGACCCTGATGACCTCACTCCGAAAAAAAGGGAGAATATCTCGCTTGATGAATTCAAGCAGACCTGGATGTCGAAAATGAACAACAACTGCGTCTTTATCTCCGCAAAAGAGAAGACCAACATCGATGCCCTCAAGGAGATGCTCTATGAGAAGGCGAAGGAGATTCATACAGAAAGATTCCCGTACAACGACTTTCTCTTCCAGAAATATGATGACCTCGACACAACAATATAGACCGCTGCAATGGTGGGAAATACGGGAACTGGAGCAGAACGGATGCGTCAGCTCCGACTGGGGGCGCGTGCACGTCTGCGACGGCACTGACCTCGCGAAAATACGTAATGTGAGATTTGCGGGAGATATCCGGATAGGAGCGGATGTCACAATCGAGAATGTAGGTCTTCTGGAGATGGAGACCGAAGCGCTATGCGGTATAGGCACGGAAGTCTGCGTGCTTGACGAGACCGGTTCACGGAGCGTACGCATATTTCCGGGACTTACGGCTCAGCTTGCGATGCTTGTCGCCCGCGACCCGGCATGGGCGGGAGGTCCTGTAAAGGAATCATTCGACGAACACATCAACAACTACCCTCTTGACAGAGCAATAGGAGACGGAGCGGTAATCCGGAATTGCGGTTTACTGTTCAATGTGGCAGTCGGACGGGAAGTACGCATCGAGGGAGCATCCTCACTCCGCAACGGAGCCGTAATCAACAATGCCGCCCATGGCAGGGCATTGGCGCGTATCGGCGCGGGGGTCGATGCCGACGGATTCATAATTGAAGACGGGGTTGTGGATTCGGCGGCGATCATACGCCACTGTTACATCGGGCAGGGAGCCGTGATTGAGAAAGGGTTCACTGCCCATGACTCTCTTGTTTTCTCCAACTGCTCGCTCGAAAACGGCGAGGCTTGCGCTTTGTTTGCCGGTCCCTACACCGTCAGCATGCATAAGTCCTCTCTGCTCATAGGATGCCAGACAAGCTTCATGAACGCCGGCAGCGGCACCAATCAGAGCAACCATATGTATAAGCTCGGTCCCGTGCACTGGGGGTTGCTCGAACGTGGCGTGAAGACATCCTCCGGATCGTACCTCATGCTGGGTGCAAAAATAGGCGCTTTCTCTCTGCTGATGGGGCAGCATAAGACTCACCCCGATTCTTCTCAATTCCCGTTCTCATACCTCTTCGGTGACGACCGTGGCGCCACAGTGGTGGTACCGGGCGCTATGCTCAGAAGCTGCGGACTGATGAGGGACGAGAAAAAATGGCCGACACGCGACAGACGCCAGAAACGCAGACTGCCTCTCCACGACCGCATTATCTTCGATGTGCTCAATCCCCTGACTGTCGGCGCTATGCTCGATGCACTCGAAGTGATCCGCAAACTTCTCGCACTTCCCGCAGACGATGACCGCTTTCTCCGCTACAAAGGCATGAAGTTCACCCGTGCGGCTCTTGAACGGGCAAGTCACCTTTATCGGCTTGCCATCTACAAATATCTCCACCTCCATACCGCCGAGAATGGTTTTCCGGCACGCGAACCGGGTGTGGAAGCTGCCTCATGGGTAGACATCGCCGGATTGCTTATGACCCGCACATCTCTTGAACACGCCATGAACAAAGAGAGAATAACGGAAATCGAACAGGTGTTCGACAACGCCTTCAGGCATTACCCCAACCTGCAGAGGTCATGGATTGCAGGCAGGTTTGATGACAGCTGGCGCCGCCCCGCTGAAGTAATCGCCGACTACGCCGCCGAATTCGACCGTATGATCGAGGAAGACCGCCATAAATATCTTGACGACCTTGCCGCTCAGAACCAGATGCTTAAGCTATAGAATCAGATTTTAAGCACATAGTGACACAGCACCCTGCAGTTATGCGTTCATTTATGTAGTTTTATTGCAAATATCTTGCAAACATCATAATAAATGTATATTTTTGTCCTGATGTATTACACATCAGGACAAAAATCGTTTATAAACCGCCCTAACCAATCAAACGCCATGAAAAAGACTCTCCTATAAGTCGGACAAAGGAATTACAAGAATGACGCGAGACGATGCTGTTGTCAACCATATGCCCGAAGTTCGCCGGAAATTCTCCAATATTTACTTGGAATACAAAAATTTCATCACGGAGGAAGAATTCAATGCTGTCTGGGATCTGGCTGAGAACAAGATTTAGAGAGTGTTTGAATTTAACATGAATTATATAAATCCATATTCACGTGAATGAAAGTTAAATCCAAACACTCTCTTAAAATATTATAATTATGAAACAATATAAAGATATTTTTAAAGAGTGGCATAGAGGATTCCCGGTGCTTTCAAAATATACGGAGAGGACATTGTACATGAGAATAAACCCTCTTATAATCGGATTGCGATTACAAAAAGACCGGTTCGGCGGTGATTACTACCTGCCGGTTCTGGAAATAATTCCTTTATGGGAAGAAAATCCAAAACGATTCGGGGACCCAATATGCTGGGACAATTTACAAAATATGAAAAGACATGATTTTACAATTATATATAACCAACATGATTACTATTTTCCAAAAGCTTTGACATGCGTGGAAATTCAATTTGGTAAGATTCTGAAAGAGGTGGTATTCTTCAGAGATTTAATGGAATTTAAAAATCATTTAATAAGACAGTTTATAACCAAGCATAACCCGTGTGATTGGATTTATGTTTTCCAATTGCAGTTAGGTTTAGCCTTATATTTCAACAAACGGGATTTACTGGAACAGATTGAGTTAAATATTGAACGAGAAATAAAATATTGGACACCCAAGTATCTACACTACTGTGATGAATCAATAGATGAGTATAGAGAGCAGATTTACCAACCATTCAAAGACAGGGAGAAATTCATGGAGATAATAGAAATGAATTCTCGAAGATCGAAAGTGGCGAAGCTCAATGTCGGGACAATAGTCGGCATTGACGATTACCACTACGAAACAAAACAATCATGGCTCGACAGACTCCGCTCTTTATTCACAAAACGGTAAAATGCAAAAAAAACTATGATCAAAACTGCTGTCAGTTATTATTGAAGTGATTTAAACCATAGATAAATTAGGAGCAATTTAAATATGAAATTCATGAAACATCTGATACTCTTTATTCTATTGAGCATATCCTCGCATATCGGATACGGGCAGCATATCCAGTTCACTTACGATGATGCCGGAAACCGCATCAGGAGGGAGCTTGTCACGATTCAGGAAGTAAACACGCAAGACAGGAAAATGCAGAAATTCCTGACTGGCAACAATCTCGACAGTGAGATAACCATCAACACTGACAAGTCTTCAAACCTGATACACATCAACACTAAAGACCGGAAATTGCAGGGTGAATACAAGATTGCAATGTACAGCATTGCCGGATATATGGTGCTGGATGGTCAACTACCTATAACCGGATATGCAGAAGTGGATATAAGTCACCTTCCCAAAGGTGTGTATGTACTTGTGGTGACCAACGGAACGGAATCCAAGGCATGGAAGATAACAAAAGCTGAATAGTCAGCCAAGACAGTTAAATGAATAATACTTTATAATTATGAAAACAAATTACAGTAATGACCGACCTATCGGTCCATTCCAAAAATTGAAAAATTTCTTTTGCCGTACAAAAGGCAATAAAAAAATTGAAGCATACGAACCTGCTTTCAACAGCAAGCAGACTGCTTCTTATGACAGCAAGCCGGAAATTGAAATCCCGGAATCCGAAAAGAAAGATGCCTCCACATTGATGACAGAGGATCGGTTCTGGGGGTTGATCGGAAATTCACGATCCTCCAGCAACATCTATGAAACATTGTCTACCCTTTCGGACGATGAACTGTTCGGATTCAGGTATTGGTGGGAGCATTTCAGCAAAATATCATACCGACAGGATCTCTGGGCAGCCATATATATCTATCGCGGTGGATGCGGCGACGACAGTTTCGACTATTTCCGTTTCTGGCTTATCACGCAAGGGCGCGACGTGTTCTACAATGCCTTGAATAATGCGGACTCACTCTGCGATGTGTTCGCAAATGTAAGAGATGAAGATCCCACAGACGAAGATGCTGATTACCTCGTTATGGACATACTCAACAGACGCAACAACGACAGCGACTATTACTACCGTGCTTTAAAAGGATACAGGATGCCGGAGGAGGAATTACCTGAAATCGAGTTCGAATGGGAAGAGGGAGACGAGGAGTCTATGCGCAAAGTGTGTCCGCGTACTTTTGACCGATGGTGGGGCGAATGCCGTTAGGTGCTAAAGTTCAAACACCCTCAAAACTTTTCGTTTTTTTGTTGCAAATATCAAAATATTTGCATAACTTAGCGTCTACATCAACCTCTCTCGCCTATGCCGACACTCTGCCGCATACCCCTCCCCCTGCTTGTGCTCGTTGTCACGGCTTTCGCATCGTGTCCCCAAGCGCACGCGGATGGCATCCGGTCGATTCGCGGCAAGTCTCTGGCTTCGATGCAGATACACACAGCCGACGGAGACTCTTCTGTCATCGTCCTCTCAGACGCTGAGGCTCTGAAAATCGAGAGTCTCAAAATCCTTTTGTCCGGCGATACTCTGAAGATGTTACAGTTCCCGGACATGCGTCTCGATTTTATGACCGATTCCACAGATCTGCATCTAAAACGCATCGAGGGCCGCACCTGGAGTCTGACTCCGGAACGTCCGGTTACCGTTGCTCCCTTCCCATCCCGCACACTATCCTTCCTTGACTCTCTAAGATATTCCCGCTTCCTTACCGAACAGGCAGAGTTCTGCGGCAAGTGGACCGTTAACAGAAAGGGCGCCCTCTCACTTGTCTGCGAAGAGGGCGATACTCTACGCGACGTCACTTCATTCTCTTTCTGTTTCGCGGGTAATACCCGCAGTCTGCGACACATCGCTGCGACATCCGACAGCGTTCCCGCACCGGTGTCGTTCCGCGCCACTTTCTTTATTACGGAGCAGAGCGCCTATCCTGTCGCTGTTTACAGAGAATACCAATGGAAGGATACGGACTTCTCTGCCTTCTCCTATTACCCCCTTCCCGAGCACCCTGCCGATTACGACGTAAACAATAAAGCAAAAGGTAAGAAGCGTAGGTTCAATCCGTCGCGCGATTCCGAAGACGAAGGTTCCAATCCCCTGTCAATCGGAGACATGTCAGTTAAAGTTTCTGGAAACGATGTATCTATCACCTTACCGCCAGACTTCCCAATTGGCAACGGCAACTCCTCCCGAGGCGGTAATTCGGCAGACATCTTTTCCGGACTTGTCTCACTTTGCGATATTCAAGGCAGAGTCTATCCATCTGACTATATCGATGGCAATACAGTCAGATTCCATTCTCTGCCACCGGGAGAATATCTTGTCACATTACATTACGGTACAAATATTCTGACCCGAAAATTTTTGATTTATTAGAAACTGTTTAAATTTAAACAGTTTCTTAGAATCTATCTTCTACGGTCTGATGAGACCAATAACGATTTACGAACTAACGACTGATGACATTGACTACGACAAGAGGCATACACTTTTTATACAGGGCTATCGTACTGACGGTCCTTACAGCGTATGCCGGCATGTCGGAGTCTATGTTCGCGGTGGCGCAGTCGGCAGACAATGCATCGCGACCTTTCTGGCCTACGGCTGCCGCCGACGAGCGCGTCACGTTGCCGTCACCGGAGGCGGCGTCTCTCCCCGTGGCTCCGGAGCCGCAGGTAGACCTTGCCACCGGCCGCGGCTCGCTGTCGTTTTCTTTGGCACAGTGGCAGGTCGGGGCTCACACGATGTCGCTTGGACTAAGCTACCGCTTAGGGGCGTTCCACACCGATGAATGGCCTGGCTGGCTCGGTCTGGGCTGGAGTTTCGAAGGTCTCGGGGTGGTGACACGACGCATTGTGGGATTACCCGACGAGATGATGGAGTTTGAACTGCGCGAGAAGAAGGATGCCGATGTAGACTATGTCCGCGAGCTGGCACGCTGGAAGAAGGATGCTTCGGTCGACCGCTATTCTTACCGGCTGCCCGGTGCCTCAGGTGAATTCATTATCATGAACGGCAACGTGCTCCATCTACCATCTTCGCCCAATATCATCGAACTTATCGGGAATAAGTCGGAGGGCGTCTACGATTTCAGAATCACCACGCCCGACGGCACTAAGTATGAGTTTTGCGAGCGCGAGCATACGCAGCATAGCTATTCGTCGCAGTATATCCAGCCGGGCATCCCTTCACACCCCGGTTTCACAGCCGTGAGCACCTGGTATCTCAGCCGCATCGTCACACCTGAGAGCGCGGACCAGATTGACATCTCATACAGCGTAATGCCGTCTCTTACGCGCTCGCTCGACCGACCGGCTTACGCCGTGTCGGTGCGCGACGACGGTGGTCTGGAACACGGTATCCAGTGGTTGACTGAGACTATCCTGAATTCCGGATTTTCGAAGGCGATGGCCGTATATGCCGACCGACGCATCCCTCTGGGTATTACTTCGCGCACCGGGTCGGTGGATTTCACTTATTCATCTACGGCTTACAATGGACGGCAGGAGGTCTACCTCGCCGGTTTCACGCTTTCTAACTCCGACGGCAATATCATAAGGTGCGTATCTTTCAAAACCGAGGGATATGAAAACCGGATGCCGAGACGCAAGCTTACGTCATTCACAGTCAAAGACGACGAAGGCAAACTTGTGGATTCGCATGAGTTTCTTTATAAAGATGACAGAGTCTCGGAATATGGCGATGTGTTCGGTTATCCGAACGCGCCGTCTTCAGACTTTTCAACATCCTTAAGCGTGATTGACGAGGTATTGGTGAGGCTGAATCCACGTCGGGCATCCAAGCCGGCGTACATCGCTGCGGGGGCGATGACGAGACACACTTCTGCTGGTGGCGTAATCACCGATTATGTCTATGAGCCGTCTACGGTCCAGGCCGGTGATTCTGTGGCGACCATCGGTGTGCGCATAAAGTCTATAAGCGCGAATGATCTTTCCACCGGGCGTGTCATAAAGCGGGAGTTTTCGTATTCTGAGCCGCAGTGCGACATGAAACTTGAGTGGCTGACGCTCTCTGACTTCACCGCGCTCTCAGGGATGAAGTGGTACTCGTCGGGCAACGGTTCTCTGCCTACTTACGAACCGGTCTACGACACTACGGCAACGTTGATGTTCGGTTGTCGCCGTCCGGGAGCACCTCTGGAGTCGGCACGAATTCTTTACGGCCGCGTCGACGAGTCGGTCTCGGGCACAGGCATAGACGAGCCGCTGCTGTCTCGCTATGAGTATGACCTGTCGCGATGCAAACTCCAGAATGACAATGTACTCCAGTCTTCGGGGACACCGTCTTTGGCGCACACCGACCGTTCGCTTTCCATTAGATTTTTCCCCATATATGGCAATTCTTTACGTCATAAGTTGTTCACGTCTTCATCCGTGCAGACTTACCACCGCGAGAGGATCGGAGGCGCACCGGAACTCCGTCGTCTCACCACATTCCGCCACAACGGCAGAGCTTATGAGGCGGTCAAGACCGAGGAACGGTTCTATTTCACCGCCGACTCCACAAGCCGCATGGTGGATTTCTTTCAGGAACCGAGTGTGCGTCAGGTCAAAAATATCTACGGACTTGTGAAGGATGACCTGCAGACGATGCAGGATGTCAACTGCTTCAACGTCTATATTGATGCGCAGGTACGGTTGCTCGACTCCATCGCAGTGACACGCCATTTCCCTGACGGTGAGTCAAGGGTGCGCACCACGCGCTTGCACTATACGAGCAAGACTTTGGGACAGGTAATACCTATTGACACATTCATAATCAAGCGCAAGGATATCGGAGACTTCATCATCAAACCGTCGAACACCTATAATCCATGGAACTCCGGCGAGTTCAGGACCAAGGCTTCTTTTTTCTGCCAAACGGGCACCACCGTACGCGAAGGCGGGCATGAACTGCAGCATCACACGGCGATTATGGACATGTCGCTGGCACATGCCGACAAGAAAATGGCTTCCCGCGGTCTGCGCTCGCTGCCGGTGCGCGAGATGTGGGTGCTGGACCGTTGCGACACTCTGACCCGCGCTTTCTCTTATGCCGGTTTCCAGTGCGGTTCGCGCTCACTGACGCGGCTTTCGTCTATAAAGACTCTGGTGGGTGCCGACATCAATGATGCCGGTGGAATGCTGGACCGCCTTGATGTCCTTTCCTATTCTCAGCATGGTTTGCCAACGACCGTCACACAGACCGGCAAACCGAAGAAGTCGTATGAGTGGGGATATTCGGGCGATGAACTTACGGCGTACGTCGAGAGCGACGCATCTGTCGGCGGTTCCGCTCCGAACACCGGACAGACATCCTGTCCCACGCTGCGACATGAGTATGAGCATGTGCCGCTGGTGGGATGCACCGGCATCTCATACCCTTCTGGCAAGTCGGCGGGGTTCGTGTATTCGGGGCAACGGTTGAGCGAGGTCCGCAATTCTGCAGGCAATCTTGTGCAAGATATCGAGTATCTTCTGTATCAGGAGAGGCAGGACATCGGCATACATGGAGCAAATGAAATACGGACCACGGATTATGGCAAGTCTGCTACGCCTGGCGATGCGGCTTCTGTCGCGAAACATTACGATGGCTTCGGTCTTGAATCTGCAGTAATCAGGGAGGGATATGGCGGTGATGGTCAGGATAATGTCTCGGTCTGCGTCTATGATGCCTTGGGGCGTGTCACGGAGAACTGGTTGCCGTTCTCAGAAGCCACAGCCTCGGATCTGCCGCAGCTGTTTACTAAGCCTACGAAAAGGGAAGAGACGGCTATTGCTACTTACGACGATGATGAGGCAGTTAGCCTCAGTGTGTATCCGCAGGAGGTGTCAAAAACGCCACTGTCGGTGACGTTAGGGGGCACGGGGTATGCGGAGCATCCCGCCAAAGCATGGGAGACATGCAGTTCTACGACGGTGACCGAACGCAAGGTAAAACGCTGGAAGTGGAACGGTTCGAGACTCAGTCTGGCAGGCATCTATGCAGACGGTGAACTGGACTGTGTGCGACGCGAAGACGGTGACGGGCGTGTCTTGATGGTGTTTACTGATTGTCTGGGGAGGCAGGTGCTCAGCCGGAAGGTTCTATCTGACGGTGAGTTTGCTGACACCTATACTGTATGCGACGCCTGGGGCAATCCACTGATCGTTATTCCTCCTGAACTCTCGTCGCAAGGAGGGGGTACGACGGGGTATGTCTCGACCAACCTTATCCGCGACTATGCCTTTATCCGTAGTTACGACAGGAAGCGCCGTTTGCGCATGAGCAAGATGCCGGGGTGCGAGCCGGTGAGGTATGCATATGACGCGGACAACCGACTTGTCTTGTCTCGCGACGGGAATCAGTCGGTAGATGGCACTATGTCTTTTGTGTTGCGCGATGCTTTGGGTCGCGAGGTGCTGGCGGGCACTTGCGCGTCTGAGAACGGGGATGTCTTCGACATCGGCTCCGACGACCTTGAGCCGCCGGTCTGCTCGCTATCTGCTTCGACTACGACGACTTCCGGTTCGCTGACGGGCACTGCGGTCTCGGGGTATGCTGTCGGTGGCGGTTCGCTGTCGCTGCCCGAGAACGCGCAGGTGCTGACGGCGGGGTATTACGACGGCTATTCTTTCTTCTCGGGGGACGCGGATTCGCCATTTGCGGCTGTGGCTTCTCACTGCGCGGCTCCGGTCGGGGCGTTGACGTCACCGAAAGGTCTGCTGACCGCGACGCTATCTGCGGTCTCTGGGAAGGGCGGTGTCTCCAAGCTACTGCCCTGCGTCAACTATTACGATGAAGAGGAGAGGCTCGTCCGCTCTGTGGAGCTGACTCACCGCGGCGGCATCCTGACGCGCGATTTCACGTATTCTATGGCGGGCATGAAGCTCTCGGAGAAGCAGACCCTGCTCATGCCTGACGGTACTTCGCATTCCGTAATGACTTCCAACACCTACGATGCGTTCGGAAGGCTGACCTCTGCAACGGCATCGTCCGACGGAGGTCCGGCGCAGACACTTCATCGAATGGCGTTTGATGCGCTGGGACGCGTCATCGTTGACTCCATCCCCGCCAACACGACATATTTCGAATACGACTGCCACGGATGGACCACACAAATCGGACGCACGGGACTTATGCAGAATTATTATTACGCTGACGGCGCGAATCCTTCTTATTCGGGCAAGATAACCCTGCGCTCAATAAATCAAACAGTTATCCGTAATAAGCGAAAATTCACATCTAAAAACATCTATAGTTATGAATACGATGCCTTGGGAAGATTGTCTTCCGCCGCATTCACCCGCAAAAACGGCACAGCTCTGACTTCCACAGACTTCTCTACTTCTTACGGCTACGACCTGAACAGCAACATAACACAAATTTCACGCAATGGTTTAATAGCAACCAACACTTACGGGGAGATTGACAATGTTTCCCTCTCCTTTTCAGGCAATCAGCTCACCTCCATGACAGAGGAGGCGGGGACTGTGCTGCTCGAGAATTCTCTCGACATACCGGAGGGGATTTGGGAGAACGGAGACTTCGGGTATGATGCCAACGGCAACCAGACACGCGACATGAGCCGGGAGGTCGAGGATATTCAATATGATTCGTGCAACCGACCCGTAAAAGTCAGGACTGCTGACGTGGAAATTGACTTCCTTTATTCTGCCGACGGTACAAAACTGGCGCAGATTATTCCAGAGAACAACATCCGGCGCGACTATTGCGGAGCATTCGAACTTTGCGATGGCGTACTTGAGCGCGTGCATGTCGACAACGGGTTCTTCACCGCTGCGGACTCGGTGCTGCACGTATATCTACGCGATATCCAGGGCGGAGTGCTCGCAGTCTACAATACAGCGGGGTCACAGATGGAGCAGATTGTGGAGACTTACCCATACGGAATGCCGCATTCGTCGGGAACGTTGTCTGAGGTGGACGTAAACCGCCGGTGGTTCGGAGGCAAGGAGTTCACTGCCGAGTCGGGGGTGAACCTCTACGACTTCAACGCCCGCTGGCTCAACCCAGCGCTGGCGATGTTCACCACTCCCGACCCGCTCGCCTTCAACACCCCCGACGTCTCCCCATACACATTCTGCGCCGGCGACCCAGTAAACTACTCCGACCCAACAGGAGAGGTTATCATTTTCATCAATGGTTTCCATTGGGGAGACGGAGGTAAATCTGAGTATTGGGAAGGAGTCGATAGAATTATAATGAAAGGATTTAAAGATTACAAAGCGATATATTATGATGGATCGTCTGGAGGAGGTGCCAATATGGCATACAATATTGATCACAAATATAGGGAGTTTAAAGGTTATCGCCAAGGAGTAACAGATGCTGCTGAGATATTTAAGAATCTTAACACTAATGAAACTATAAAAATTGTGACACATAGTATGGGAGCAGCTTATGCTAAGGGGTTCATAAAGGGATTACAAAGCATTGATTTTGAATATTCAGTATCTCATATATTATTAGAACTAGATCTCGCTCCTTATGGTTCTTTAAAGCAATCAGCAAATCCTCACGTTCAAACAATCAATATCTCTCATCCAAAAGATTTCTTTGCAGGAAAATCCCAAATGAAGAATTTAAATGAAAACATTGTGACACATATCAATCGCCCAAAGGAATCTAGATTCGATGCTCATAGAATTACATCGTTTGTTGATGACTTGAGTGATTTTTTTAGAAAACATATTAATCTATCTCCAGATGAAAGCGATTAATACATCCAATGGCATGTGGATATATCGGAATCTAATTGCCATGTGCGTGATTTTCATTTTCACGTACACTTTCTGCACAATTATATTTGGTTATATAATAACTTTTGAAGGGGATTTAAATATCGCCATTCTGTGGAGAGCGACCATGATGCAATTTGCGCTACTCTTCTCCCTGTTCGCATGGCTTTGTTATAAATTTAACATCGACAATGCAATATTGCTAAAATTCAGTCACTCAATAATTATCTCGCTTGCATTCGGCTTCATTTTTTACACGGAAATGAATATGGGCTCCAATGCTGACTTTTATACAAGTAGCATCGTGTCTGGATTTAATCTTAAGTATCTATATTCGCAGTACATGTCTGTTATTTTCTATTCCATTTTACCTTACATTATAATGTTACCATTCATTTTACTATATTCAAAAATGTATAGGAAATCTCGGAGGAGAAAAGACAGAGAAAGGGCAAGGAACACAGAGACGGACGATCATCAAGGTTTATTTCTCTGACAAGGCATTCACATCAACAAAGATTGCAATGAAAATAATCAACACATATAAAGGCACTTGGATATATCTAAATCTTATTGCCACGTGCGTAATTTTTATTCTCTCGTATACTTTTTGCGCCATAATGTTCTGCTATATTTTCGGGGTGGATAACATTGAGATAATTGGATTATTGTGGGCAACGACTTTTATACCGCTTTCCCTTCTTTTTGCACTGTTCGCATGGCTTTGTTATAAATTTAACATCGACAAGGCAATATTGCTAAAATTCAGTCATACGATGTATATTTCGCTTGCATATAGTATCATCTTTTATGCCGAAATATCCATAGGCAACAACGTCGACTACCACATATACACAATTATATCAAAGGTGACTATTCTGTCTAAATATGTTGAATCTGCTATGATGATTATATATGCTATTGTGCCATATATTTTAATGTTGCCGTTCATCCTACTGTATTCAAAAGTGTATAGAAAATCACAAAGGAGAGTAAATAGGAATAAGTCATTGAAACTATGAGGACTTTATACCTGAGAAGATTAGGTTTAAAATTACCACATAATCAGGAAACATCTAAGAAAACATCGTAGACAGAGAAATGCCGATGCAAAATAGTTCAACCATACGCCATCACGTCAGCACAGAGCGCGTGCATGTCGACAACGGGTTCTTCACCGCTGCGGACTCGGTGCTGCACGTATATCTACGCGATATCCAGGGCGGAGTGCTCGCAGTCTACAATACAGCGGGGTCACAGATGGAGCAGATTGTGGAGACTTACCCATACGGAATGCCGCATTCGTCGGGAACGTTGTCTGAGATGGACGTAAACCGCCGGTGGTTCGGAGACAAGGAGTTCACTGCCGAGTCGGGAATGAACCTCTACGACTTCAACGCCCGCTGGCTCAACCCCGCGCTGGCGATGTTCACCACTCCCGACCCGCTCGCCTTCAACACTCCTGACGTCTCCCCATACACATTCTGCGCCGGCGACCCCGTAAACTACACCGACCCAACAGGAGAAGTAATTATATTTGTCAACGGATATATCGGAATGGGATCACCTCCTGCAGGAGAAAAATATTGGAATGGTAAAAAGTCAGAATTTGTATACGGAGCAACTTCGTATTTCAATGATACTGATTGTGTTTTTTTACCAGTAAACTATCATTGGTATAATTCTGCTTCTAACAGATTTGACATGGGATATAAATATGCCAAAGATAATTTTATGGAGATAATTTCATCCAAAAGTAATAGCATAAAATTTGTATCTCATAGCATGGGAGCAGCATTTGCCGAAGGTATGGCTAAATATTTTCTTGAGCAATCTCTTGATGTAAAATCAATTGTACATATAAATGCTTTTCAAGCGAAATATATTGATACTTCATATAGCAAAAGTAACAATATAATAAGAATTGACTACCAAAATTATGATGACCCTGTTATAAATAATCTTAATGTACTTGGAACTGGAGATATACCGAACTCCACTTATGTCGTAAGAGAGATTACCAATGAAAAAAACCTTTTGTATAAGCACTGAGCACCAATTAATATATCAGGACTTGTCTTTTGGAAGACCTTAAATAAGAAATTATCAAAACCTCATGATAAACCTGAATTAGAATTTATATTTGATTTAAATTAAAATTATCATTATTATGAATAGAAAAATTATAATACACATGGTGAAATGCTTATTACTTATAAGTGTTATTATTTCATGCGGATTTTCAATTCTCTATATAGGATTTATTATTCTTATAGGATCTATTACAGAAGGTACAGCAATATTTTCTAATCTTCTTTCAATGTCCTGTATGGTCTACGTAATGATAAAATGTATTATCAAACTTTTTCTAGAGATAGCATGTCTCGGATTAAAATAGTATTAGATGATCTCCTATCAGGAGTGAATGCAACTTCCCGCTGGTTATGCATTCATTGTTCAAACCACACTCTCTGTTGCAATACCAGCACATCAACAATATTGTTAAAATCGTGAGTATCGAAGTATTTAAATCTAACAATGAATATGAGACTGATAAAAAAGATGATGAAATATATGAGGCACTTCATTAATAGTGTATTCTACTATCAATATTGGGTAAATTATAAAAATGGAGAAAGCCATAGATGGTCATGCATAGAATCAGTTCTAACCGTTTCTTCATCCAAATTCCCTTATTTTTTTCTGATATTTTTTATATTCGATATCAATGGCATTATCTTAACTAAGGTCGGAGTCTATTCTATCATAATGGCGACTATGCTAATTTCGTTTACTCTTTATTCCATATACTTTTATCGGGGCAAATCTACATAAAAATCGCGAGATTTTTACACCAGCAGAATAAAAAACAAGGC
>ERZ777305.1649-NODE-1649-length-24361-cov-3.293179_pt1 | contig 24361 bp, 18 predicted proteins | sample MGYA00374965_ERZ777305 | MGnify/ENA primary metagenome ERZ777305 (study PRJEB29328, sample SAMD00013331) | mouse gut metagenome | study: EMG produced TPA metagenomics assembly of the Metagenome analysis of fecal microbiota from mouse which was promoted... | reverse complement strand
ATTCTCGTGCTCACAGGCACCACGCCGGATGAATTCCGCGATTATCAGATCGGGAAGGTTTATCCGGAAGTTGTCGAGGCGATGGGGCTTGAGAGCAAAAGACTTTACCGCATGGTCGATCAGATTGTAGAGTACTCCGGACAGAAGGCGTCCCAGGTTGCTACCATTCAGACTCTGGCGACTCAGCTGGAGCGCTTTGTAAAGAATCCGGACAGAATTCCGAAGTCGCTGGCGAACTTCAAGGAGAATGTCAGCTCGCTCGGTACGTCCATTCAGACGCTTTCCGAGGCGCCGCTCGATATCGACTATATCGTAGTTGCCGCCGCAGGACATGAGGTGAAGGCGGCGAAGGAGACTTTCCTGAAGAAGGCGGCGCACGAAATTCGCTCCTTTATTTCCTCCTTTACCGAGGATTACAATTCTCTCGGAAATGTTTATGACAAGGACGAGGCAATCACGGTCTGGATGCTTTCCGGCCGCGATCAGAGCACGATCTTAAAGTCCATGATCGACGATACCTTCACGCCGGAGTACGGCATCGGCGTCAACGTAAAGCTCGTCGAGGCGGGCACGCTGCTTCCGGCAACGGTTGCGGGCACGGGTCCTGATGTGGCGCTTTCCGTCGGCCAGGCAGAGCCGGTCAACTACGCACTGCGAAATGCTTCGGCGGATCTGACCCAGTTCGACGATCTCGAAGAGGTGCTCAAGAGCTTCTATCCAAGCTCCTACGAGGCATACCGCTTCAACGGCGGAATCTTCGCACTGCCGGAGACGCAGAATTACAATGTAATGTTTTACCGCTCCGATATTCTGGAGGAGCTCGGGCTTGAGGTTCCGCAGACCTGGCAGGATCTGATCAACATGCTGCCGATCATTCAGCAGAACAATATGACAGTGGCTGTTCCGAGCGTTTACAACAATGCGACTGCGCCGGACCTGAGCGGTTTCATGGATCTGCTCTACCAGAACGGCGGCACGCTTTACAACAGCGAGGGCAGCGCTACGAAGATCGAGGGCGAGGAAGGCGTTTCCGCGTTCGAGACATACGCGACATTTTTTACGCACTACAAGCTTCCGACCGTATATAACTTTGTAAACCGTTTCCGCTCCGGCGAGATGCCGATCGGTATCGGAGCGTACAATATGTATAACACGCTTGTCGTATTCGCACCGGAAATCCGTGGTCTCTGGGATTTCACGGTACTTCCGGGGACGGAGAAAGCGGACGGCACGATCGACCGTTCCGGAAATTCCTGGGGCACCTGCTCGATGCTTCTTGAGAATTCCGAGCACAAGGATAAGGCGTGGGAGTTCCTGAAATGGTGGTCGAGCGCCGACACGCAGATCCGCTTCGGCCGCGAGCTTGAGAGCGTTATGGGTTCCTCTGCGCGGTACGCGACGGCCAATGTTGAGGCGTTTGAGGGCCTGGCATGGAGCAGCAAGCAGATGGAGGTTCTGAGAGAACAGTGGGCATGGACCAAGGGGACGCCGGAGGTGGCAGGAAGCTACTATACGACGAGACATCTGGTCAATGCGGTCCGCAGGGTTATCAATGTGAACGAGGACCCGAGAGAGACGCTGCTCGACTACGCGAGAACCATCAACGAAGAGCTCTATAAGAAGCGCAAAGAGTTCGGTCTGGAAAAGTAGAAGGGGGGAGAGAAAATGTCGATCTTAAATAAATACGTGCAGAAAAAGAAAAAGAATTTTCACATTGCGATGTATAAGGCTAAGCGCTCGAAGAATTGTTACCTGTTTCTTCTGCCGTACGCCATTATCTTCACCCTGTTTTACATCGTGCCGGTAGTGATGTCGATTTGCCTTAGCTTTACGTACTACAATGTATTTGAATCACCGCGCTTTGTCGGTCTTCAGAATTACATCAACCTGTTCCTGGCGGACGACGTGTTCCTGACGTCCGTCACGAACACCTTCCTGATCGCGGCGATCACCGGTCCGATCGGTTATCTGGCATCGTTCCTTTTTGCGTGGTTCATCAATGAGCTTCCGCGTTACATCCGTGCCTTTGCCGTGCTGGTTTTCTATGCGCCGACGATTTCCGGGCAGGTTTATCTGATCTGGGCGATCATGTTCTCGGGCGACGCGTACGGCTATGTCAACGCGTTCCTGATGAAGCTCGGCTTTATCAGCCAGCCGATCCTCTGGCTGACCGACCCGAATTACATGATGCCGGTCATCCTTCTTGTTATCCTCTGGATGAGTCTCGGAACCGGATTCCTCTCCTTCGTGGCAGGTCTTCAGGGCGTCGATCAGGCGCAGTACGAGGCCGGCTATGTGGACGGTGTGAAAAACCGCTGGCAGGAGCTCTGGTATATCACTCTGCCGAACATGAAGCCGATGCTTATGTTCGGTGCGGTTATGGCTATTACGCAGTCGTTCGGCGTCTGCGATGTAACAATGGCGCTGGCCGGCTTCCCGAGTACCGATTACGCGGCCCGCACCGTTGTAACTCACCTTTTCGATTACGGTTCCGTCCGCTTTGAGATGGGCTACGCATCTGCGATCGCAACCGTGCTTTTCATCACAATGATTCTCTGCAACAAGCTGATCCAGTCATTGTTGAGGAAAGTGGGAACCTGATAACGTCCAAGGAAAGGTGAGGAGACCGAAATGAAGAAATTAAAGAGAAGAAAACCGAACAGGTCCAGGGGAGGCGATCTCGGCATATATATCATGCTGACACTGTTCGGTATATTCATGGCGCTGCCGCTTGTGTATGCGATCAGCAGTGCGTTCAAGCCCCTGGATGAGATTTATCTTTATCCGCCGAAATTCTTCGTGCAGCATCCGACGATGGATAACTTCCAGGATTTGTTCGTTATCATGGGCAAATCGTGGGTGCCGTTTTCGAGATACATATTCAACACGGTGTTCATCACGCTGATCGGTACCATCGGCCATCTGCTCTTTGCTTCGATGGGTGCCTACGTGCTGGCAAAATATGATTTTCCGGGCGGAAAAACATTTTTCAACATTGTCGTTACGGCCCTGATGTTCTCCGGCTATGTGCTCGGTATTCCGAACTACCTTATTATGACCGGGCTCGGCTGGGTGGACAGCTACCTTGCAGTTATTATCCCGGCGTTCGCTTCTCCGATGGGACTCTTCCTTATGAAGCAGTTTATGGAAGGTATCCCGGACGCGCTTATTGAGGCGGCGAAAATCGACGGTGCAAAGGAATGGACGATCTACTACAAGATCGTTATGCCGATGGTAAAGCCGGCATGGCTGACCCTGATTATTTTCTCGGTTCAGAACCTCTGGAATACCAAGGCTTCCAACTACATTTATTCCGAGGAACTCAAAACGCTGCCTTACGCGCTGCAGCAGATTATCAACGGCGGCGTATCGCGGGCCGGCGTCGGTTCAGCAGTAACGCTCTTCATGATGATTGTCCCGATTCTGACCTTCATCCTGTCGCAGAGCAATATTCTCGAGACGATGGCAAGCTCGGGTATCAAGGATTAAGGAGGAGAAGGGCATGAAAAAAATTAGCAGAATTCTTTGTCTGATGCTTGTGCTGTTCCTGCTTACTCCTACGGTGAGCGCAGAGGCGGAACCAAGCAATTATACCTATATTTACGACTTTTACGGAGATCCGCGCGAATCACCCGATGCCTACAGGGCACAGCTTCAGGTGCTCGGCTCGGATCTCGGCATCGGCGATTTTTCATCTCCGCAGGGAATGCATACCTTCGGGGATGAGATCTACATCGCGGATACCGGAAAGAACCGGATTGTGGTTCTGAAGGCCGGCATAGATGAGATCACGCTTGTGCGGGTGATCGAAACTTTTAAAAACGGGGATGCAGACGATACATTCAACTCTCCGAACGATGTGTTTGTCGCGAAAAACGGCGATATCTACGTGTGCGATACGAAGAATGCACGTATCGTCCGCATGGATAAGGATCTGAATATGATTCAGACCTTTATCAAGCCGGTCGATGAAACCTACGACGCATCGCAGGACTTCCTGCCGGTCAAGGCGGTTGTGGACGATGCGGGCCGCGTGCTGGCACTTGCTACGAATATCAACAAGGGTGTTATGCAGTATTCGCCGGAGGGCGTGTTTACCGGTTATATCGGAGCAAATGCCGTAACCTTTTCCATGATCGACTATATATGGAAGAAGCTTTCCACGCAGGCACAGAGAGCACAGATGGAGCAGTTTGTACCGACGGAGTACAACAACATTGCGATCGACCAGGACGGTTTCCTCTATGTGACCACTTCCGTGTTTGAGGAGTGGGATCTGAAGAGCGACAAGGCGAAGCCGATCCGCAAGCTGAATTCCATGGGTGCGGATATCCTGATTAAAAACGGCGATGTCCCGCCGATCGGCGATGTGATGTGGGGCAAGGGCGCCGGCATCAACGGCCCGTCAAAGCTGGTTGATGTCACAGCGCTCGAGAACGAAACCTACTTTGCGATCGACCGTATGCGAGGCAGACTGTTCGGCTATGATTCTCAGGGCAATCTGCTGTATGCTTTCGGCGGAGTCGGCAATACGCTCGGAACCTTTCAGATGCCGTCTGCGCTCGATCATATCGGAAACGATCTGTACGTACTTGACAGCAGATCCAACAATCTGACAAGGCTTGTGCTTACGGAATACGGCAGGCTGATCAACAGCGCGCTCGGCGCGTATCAGAAAGGGGATTACGATCTGTCCGCCGATTACTGGAGAGAGGTGCTTCGCCTCAACGGAAACTATGATCTGGCATATCTCGGAATCGGCCGCTCGCTGCTTCGCCAGGAGCGCTACGAGGAGGCAATGGATTATTTTGAGGTCAAGTATTATGGAAAGTTTTATTCCAAGGCATTCAAGTTGTGGCGGAAGGAGTGGATTGAAGATCATATCGGCTGGTTTATCGTCGGACTTCTCGTTCTGATAATTGTTCCTAAGACAATAAAGAAAGTGAAAAAAATAAAGAGGGAGGCGATGGAGGAATGAAAATAGCAGAAAAGGTCAACAGGCAGAACCTTAGCGCATACAAGAAGTCGCTCAAATATTCACTTCATCTGATTGTGCATCCCTTCGACGGTTTCTGGGATCTGATACATGAGAAGAGAGGCTCGATGGCGGCAGCCAACACGATTCTGATTGCGGTGCTGCTCGTACGGATCTGGAGAGCACTTTTTACAAGTTTCATGTTTATTAGGTACGATCCGGAGCACTTCAACATCCTGATGTACAGTCTGCAGCTGATACTGCCGCTGGCGATCGGCTGTTTATCCAACTGGTGTCTGACAACGCTGTTTGACGGAAAAGGGACGCTGAAAAATATCTATATGGCTGTCTGCTACGCGATGACGCCTTATGTGCTGCTACAGTTCCCGATGATTTTCCTCAGCAATATCGTGACCAGCGAGGAGGGGGTATTCTGGGGCTACCTGGATCAGTTCTCCAAGATCTGGATCGGCCTGCTTATTATGTGCGCGATGATGATGATTCACGATTACAGCCTGGGAAAAGCCCTGTTCGCGGCGATTGCTACCGCGGTGGGAATGCTGATTATCATCTTTATCATGCTGCTGTTCTTCAGTCTGATTTCGGATGGTTTCGCATATTTCATTTCGCTGTACAAGGAAATCGCGTTCCGATTCTACTAAAAGCAAGAAGGAGGTAATTTCATGAAAACGGTTAATGTACGGAGTCTCCTTCTCATGCTGCTCCTCGCGCTGGGCCTGTTCACTCTGAACGGCTGCGGGGAGGAAGAGGAAGTAGACGACAGCGTAACCATTTACGGCTATGAGGAAGGAAAATCCGAATATGTGCTGGAAAATGATTATCTGAAGTTTGTGCTTGACCCGGAAACGACGCAGTTTACACTGACGGAAAAGAAGACCGGAAAGGTATGGTATTCCAATCCGCCGGATCTGAGCGGTGAGAATATTGCCGTTACCGCGACGAAGGGAAGGCTGCAGTCTACGCTTCAGATACAGTACGGTACGCAGAACGGCGTAAAGACAGACTTCGACAGCTACACTTACAGTGTTCAGAACCAGCTGTACGAGATAGAGGAGCTGGAAAACGGCCTGAAGGTCAAGTACTCGATCGGAAATATCGAGCGGACCTACATCATGCCGACCGCGGTTCCGGAATCCAGAATGATGGAGTTCTACACGCTTATGGATTCCAAAACGCAGAAGCGTATCAATGAGTACTACCGCAAGTATGATATCGAAAAGCTCCGCGCGGATGATGACAAGGAGACGCTGCTTGCAACCTATCCGGATCTGGCGACGGAATGCGTTTATGTCCTTCGAGAAAACCTGCAGGAATACCTTAAGGTCAAGATTGAGGAATATTTTGCGGCAGCCGGCTACACGGAAGAGGATTATGAGGAGGATGCCGCGAGGTACAGCGTTACAAAGGCGATTGAGAAGCCGGTGTTCGACGTGTCGATGGTCTATGAACTTGACGGGCCGGATTTCCTCGTACGCGTGCCGCTGGAAGAGGTTGCCTACAAGACCGAGTATCCGATTTTAATGATTAAGCCGCTGCCGTTCTTCGGGGCGGGCGGACAGTCGGATGAAGGCTTTCTGCTTGTGCCGGACGGAAACGGCGGCATCATCCGCTTCAATAACGGAAAAACGACGCAGGGCAATTTCATCAGCAGCGTTTACGGCTGGGATTATGCTACCATAAGAACTGAGGTTATCAACGATATCAAGGCGCGTTATCCGGTATTCGGAATCTGCAACAACGGTTCTTCTTTCCTCTGCATTATGGAGGAGGGCAGCGCTTACGCGACAATCGAGGCCGATGTGTCCGGACGTTATCATACTTTCAACTATGCGAACGCCTCCTACAATATTATTCACGGCGAGAGCATGGATGTGTCGCAGAAATCAGACAAGGCGGTTATCGTGTATGAGAAGCAGACGCCGGACGGCGAGCTGCTCAGCCGCTACCGTTTTCTGGAAAGCGACAGCTACATGGACATGGCGGCGACATACCGGAGCTATCTGATGGAGCGCTATCCGGAGCTGAAGAAAAATGATGACACGGAGGCTCCGATCCTGGTTGAGCTGGTCGGAGCGATTGAGAAGACGGAAAATCGCCTCGGGTTCCCGGCAACGGTATCCAAGGAGCTGACCACCTACAAGGATGCAGCGGATATTCTGTCCGAGCTGAAGGCGGCCGGGCTGTCCAATCTCAGCATGAAATACATCGGCTGGTTCAACAACGGCATAAAGCATACCGTGCCGACGAAGGTGAAGCTGATTTCCGAGCTGGGCAGTAAGAGCAGCTTTAAAAAGTTCACATCGCTGGCAAAGGAGCAGGGTGTGGATCTTTATCTTGAAGCTTTTGTTGAATTCGCTTATAATAATGGTATGTTCGACGGTTACCGCGCAAACCGCGATTCGGCAAAATATGTGACAAAGGAGCTCGCGGAGCTGTGGGACTACAACACAGTATACTATGCAAGGATGGACGAGAGCGACGACACGCTCAGAACACTGGTTAAGAGCTCTTACACAATGAAGCTGATCGACTCTCTTCTGAAGAGTGCGGATAAATACGGCGTCACGAATCTTTCCTTCGGAGATCTCGGTAATCTGCTCGGAGCGGATTACAATCCGAAAAATGTCGTTACCCGCGAGGAGACGATGAAGCTGCAGCAGGCAAAGCTTGCGGAGCTTGCCGCAAACGGCCACAAGACCATGATCTACGGTGGAAATGCTTATGCGGCACCATATGTGGATACGATTGTCGGGATGGATCTGGCAGCCAAGGAAAAGGGCATTATCGACGAGCAGGTTCCGTTCTATACGATTGCGCTTCACGGGCTTGTAAACTACACCGGCAAGGCGATGAATCTCGCGGAAGACGAGGAGACCGTATGGCTCAAGACGATCGAAACCGGCGCCGGCCTGTATTACACCTTTATTAAGGAATCGACCGCGGAGCTTCAGAGAACACAGTATACCTATCTGTACGGAACAGAGTATGATCTCTGGAAGGAGCGGACAGCCGCACGCTATAAGGAGTACAACGAGGCGCTGGGCGGCGTGTTCAATCAGTTTATCACCGGACACCGTACCGTAGCGGCCGGAGTGACTGAGACGGTTTACGAGGACGGCACAAGAGTATATGTGAATTACAACTACACCGATTACAGCGAGGGCGGTCTTGAGGTAGGAGCGAGAAGCTATACGGTGCAGAAGGGGGGAGAATAAATGGCAAAGAAGAAAAAGAAAATGACGCTGGCTCAGAAAAACTCCATCGCCGGCTACCTGTTTATTCTTCCGTTTATCGTAGGGTTTGTGGCGTTCCTTGCCTACCCGCTGTTCCAGTCGATGTACATGAGCTTCTGTAACGTTACGGTAGGGGCCGGCGGTTTCACCATGGAGTTCAACGGACTGGCCAACTATAAGAGAGCTTTTACTCTCGATGCTGAGTTCAACCGGCTTCTGACCGAATCCCTGAGCAATATGGCGTACCGCGTACCAGCCACGCTCGTGTTCAGCTTTTTCGTAGCCCTGCTCCTGAATCAGGAGTTCAAGGGAAGAGGCGTGGTGAGAGCGATTTTCTTCCTTCCGGTTATTCTTTCCTCCGGCGTTATCGTCGGCCTGGAATATAACAACACCCTGCTTCAGGGCATGGAAGATGTCGTTCAGTCGTCGGCGAATACCTCGAGCGTTACCAGCACCCTGCAGTCCATTCTGGATACGGGGGGCAGCGGTTCGAAATTTTTCCAGTATGTGTTTGATATTGTGGACAGCGTTTACGACGTCGCAATCGCTTCCGGTATACAGATAATTATTTTCCTGTCCGGTCTTCAGACCATCTCGACCTCGATGTATGAGGCTGCGAAGATCGAGGGCTGTACAGCGTGGGAGAGCTTCTGGAAGATTACCTTCCCGATGGTCAGCTCACTCATCCTGGTCAACATTGTTTACTCTATCATTGACTTCCTTATCCGGACGGATAACAAGGTCATGGAGAAAATCAACGATACCATGTCCCGCCAGATGGACTACGGTTTCAGTTCTGCCATGGCGTGGAGCTATTTCCTCTGCGTTATGGGAATAATCGGTGTCGTGTCATTCATCATATCAAAGAAGGTATACTATTATGAGTAGAGTAAAAAGTGTGGAAAGACAAAAATTTTGGGAGCGCAATCAAAAATCTGGCGGTTATCTTTTAAAGAAAACAATAAATGCGACGCTCTACAAAGTTGCGAGGGCAATCCTGCTGTTCGGTCTGTGCTTTCTGATCCTGCAGCCTCTGTTCAACAAAATCTCCATCAGCTTTATGGCGGAGAAGGACCTTTATGACAGTACGGTAATCTCGATTCCGAGAAATTTTACCTTCTCGAATTACAGACTGGCAAACGAGCTGCTGGAATTCTGGGTGTGCCTGAAAAACACGGTGCTGGTGGCGATGCTTGTCAGTGTAATCCAGGTGGCGGCCTGTACGCTTGCCGGCTACGGTTTTGCGCGGTATAAATTCCCGCTCAGAAACTTCTGGTTTGCATGCGTGATGCTTTCCATCCTTGTGCCGCCGCAGACCATTTCGTCCTCGCTGTTCCTGCATTTCCGGTTTTTCGATGTGCTGGGTATTTTCAAGGCGATCACGGGCGACACGATCAATCTGCAGAATTCCATGGCGCCGTACATTATGATGTGTATGGGATGTATGGGACTCAAGAGCGGACTTTATATCTTCATGCTGCGCCAGTTTTTCCGGAATATCCCGAAGGAGCTGGAGGAGGCCGCCTACGTGGACGGCTGCGGCAAGCTGAGAACCTTCCTGCGGATCATGCTTCCGGACGCGAAGCCGATTCTTACCTCGTGCTTCCTGTTCTCGTTCGTATGGCAGTGGACGGATTCCTATTATGCGAAGCTGTTTCTCGGCAAGATCCGGCTTCTTCCGAAGGCTCTTACCGGCCTTGTAGGACGTCTTGGAGATTACTACCAGGCGGTCACCACGGGCGCCCTGCCTTCGGCGGCTTATGAGCAGGCCCTGATTGCTACGGGGCTTCTGATGACGATCATCCCGCTGCTGCTGATCTATGTTGTGGCGCAGAAGGGATTTGTCGAGAGTCTCAGCCAGAGCGGTATTAAAATGTAGACAAGATTTCTTTCTTATATTTGTTGGCGGCCGGGCCGGTCAGGCCCGCGCTGCCCCTCCTTCTTTTTTCGCGCAGAAGGAATTGGAAGGAGTTTGGATAATGTTATAAAGGGACAGCCCCTTTATATATAAAAAAGGAGGATAAGTTATGAGAAAAAAGGGACAGAAACTGACCGCAATTATGCTTGGTCTGGCCATGACCGCGGGTATGACCGCCTGCGGCGACAAGGAGACAAACACCAACGTTACCCCACAGCCGACCAAGCCGGCAGCGCAGCCGACTACCGATCCGTCGTCAGGCGGTGAGCCGACACCGGACACGCCGCAGCCGACCGAGGTGCCGGAGAAGTACCGTGACCTGGGCGGGCTTGATATCCTGATTGCCGACTGGTGGAGCGGACCGGAAGGAGAGGCAAAAACGCAGCAGGAGGAAGATACCCGGGCATACCGCAAGGAGATTCAGGCGAAATACAACTTCACGATCAAGCAGCAGGGTATCGGCGGCTGGGGCGATCATCAGGAAACCTTTACGCTCGGCACGATGGCAAACGATCCGGCAGGACAGATTTTCTGTATGGATCAGGGCTTTATTGCAAAGCCGTTTGCCAATAATCTGTTCTACAACCTTTCCTCTCTGGAGACCCTGGACTTCACGGAGGAAAAGTGGAATCGTACCGTACTTGACCTTATGACCGCGCCGGACGGCAATATCTACGGTATGGCAACAGGAAAGCCGGAGCCGCGCTGCGGCGTATTCTGGAATAAGAGACTGTTCGAGGAGGCGGGTCTGGATCGCGACCTTCCGTACGATCTCCAGGCAAACGGCGAATGGAACTGGGAGAAGTTTGAGGAGCTCTGCGGGAAGCTGACGCGCGATATCGACGGCGACGGCGTAACCGATACCTACGCAATGATGAGCTTTTCGCCGGATTTGTTCAATGCGCTGGTTGTATGCAACAACGGACAGTATATTGGTATGGATGAGAACGGCCAATATTACAATGATATCAATACTCCGCAGTTCCTCGAGGCACTTCAGTACGGTGTGAAGCTGATCGAGAAAGGCTATGAGATGCCTACTCCGGAAGGCGCTGAGTGGGATTGCTTCATTGGTATGTTCCATGATGCAAAGGTTGCTATGACCTTTGCCGAGGAGCACAAGGTAGGAACCTGGGCAGATATGGATGACGATTTCGGCTTTGTTATGGCTCCGGCCGGCCCGCAGGGTACGAACAAGCAGGTATTCAAGGACAACATCTTTGTTATTCCGTCCTGCTTCACCGATGCGGACTATGTAAACAAGATTGCATTCGCTTACAACCTCTACACGAACCCGACGCCGGGCTACGAGGATGATGACGACTGGAAGACGGGCTATTATCCGATGTTCCGCGACGAGAGAGCGGTTGACGAGACCCTTGTTATGATGTACGAGGAAGGCAGAGGCGAGCTCTGGTATCTGCCGGCAGTATACGGCACGGAGTACGGCGATATCGTATTCAACGTTTACGGCCTGTGGCAGACTCCTGCAGAGAAGATCGAAGAGGTCAACGCGAAGTGGCAGTCGTTTATCGACGATGCGAACATGAGATAATTGCGCAGAACGGCGCATTGGTTTTACAGCTTCTGACACCCGATAAAACAGGAAGCCGAAGCTGACCTGGAGGTGAGCGGCCGTGTGCAGTGCGCGGCGGAAACGGTGTTTTCCGCTGAGCGCGCTGCATGCCAGCCGCTGTTTTTACATAGGGGGAACCGGCCGGAAAAGATGGATGTATACGGGCAGCCGCCGGGGGTTAAGCAGAATTTTGCTTTGGTGAGCCGAAAGCTGAACTGAAGCAATTAATTTGGAGGAAAGCGAATGCAGCCGGGAAGGTTGGGATGGAAGAAAAACGGTGTATGTGTTCTGCTCGCCGGCATTTTGGTGCTGGGCGCTGCGGGATGCGGGGAAAAGAACGGGGATGAAACAAAAATAACGCCGTCGGTGCAGCCGGAAATTACGGAACCGGCACCACAGCCGACGGAACCTGCGGAGCCGACCAGGGCGGCTGCTGCGGAGCCGACGGAACCGGTGAAGGAGGTTCGGACGAACTTTTACGTATCGACGCTGGACGAGGAAATTCCCAGCCTGAGCGAGGCGTGGAAGGATTATTTTTCCGTGGGTATCGCGCTTACGGCGAACGATCTGAGGAACGAATTGAAAGAGGAATTAATTCTGCAGCAGTTTAACAGTATGACCTGCGGCAACGAGATGAAGGCGGATGCCCTGCTCGACCGGAACTGCCCGGTGCTCAGTTTTAAGAGCTGTGACGGGATGCTGCAGTTTTGCATGGAGCATGGTATAAAAATGCGCGGGCATACGCTGGTATGGCACAGTCAGGTGCCGGAATGGTTTTTTATGGAGGGCTACTCCAACCAGAAGGACGCGGTGTTTGTGTCGCGCGAGGTAATGCTTGAGCGGATGGAAAACTATATCCGCCAGGTAATGGAATATGTGAATACAACATATCCGGGCGTGGTGTATGCCTGGGATGTGGTAAACGAGGCAATTGCGCCGGGGGACGGAGATCCGGACGGGATGCGCGTCGAAGACAGCCTGTGGTATCAGGTGATCGGAGCGGATTTTGTCGATAAGGCATTTGAGTACGCAAGAAAGTACGCAGACCCGGAGCAGAAGCTCTTTTATAATGATTTTAATACCTATGAGCCCGCGAAGCGGCTTGCGATTGTGAAGCTTGCAAACCGGATCAAGGAGCAGGGAAATATCGACGGCATCGGTATGCAGAGCCATATCGGCATGAGCTATCCAAGTCTTGACGATTTCGAAACCGCATTATGCAAGTTTTCGGAAACCGGACTGGAGGTTCATATTACGGAGCTGGATATCAATCTGGATTCCAACACCGAGGAGGATCTGATGAAGGAAGGAAAGCGCTACAAACGTCTGTTTTTCCTTCTGAAAAACCTGATGGATAACAATAAAGCAAACGTTACGAATGTCACGCTTTGGGGGCTGACAGACGACGGTTCCTGGCTGAACAAGGACGGAAAGCGCTATCCGCTTCTGTTCAATCAGCTGCTGGAAACAAAGCCGGCCTTCTGGGGGGCGCTGCTGGATGACGGGATTCCGCTGTACTGATTTCGGCGTTTACGGCGAATGGCTGGCGGCAGGTTTCGCGAAGGGATGAAGGCGGAACGGTTTTATACTGGTCTGGTGAAGACCACAGGAAATGGCGCTCAGGAACGAAATTAATGAAACAAGGGGGAAGGAAAAAAATGGGATTGAAGGATAAGTACGAGCCGTATTTTAAAATCGGGACAGCGGTTAATATAAGGACGATCAAGACGCACGAGGAGCTGCTTCGGCAGCATTTTAACAATATTACCTTCGAGAACGAAATGAAGTATTCCAGTGTATGCCGTGCGCCGGGAGAATACAATTTTACAGCGGCTGACAGGATCTATGAGTTTGCGCGGGAGAACAATATGACAGTACACGGGCATTGCTTGGTATGGCATAATCAGACGCCCGGGTTTATTTTTGAGAATACTACTCCGGATGACCTGAAGGAGACGCTGCGGGAGCATATCCGCCTGCTGGGCAACCGCTACGGAGAACTTGCGGAGTCCTGGGATGTCGTGAACGAAGGCATTGAGGACAAGACGGATTTGTTCTACCGCGATACAAAATGGCACAGGATGTACGGCGATAACTATATGGATGGTATGTTCATGATCGCGCATGAAGTGCTCCCGGGCAAAAAACTGTTCTATAACGACTACAATGAGTCAATTCCGGAGAAGAGGGAAAAAATATATCAGCTTGTGAAGGGAATGAAGGAGCGCGGCGTGCCGATTGACGGAATCGGGCTTCAGTGCCACCACAATATTTATGAGCCGGGGGTGGATGGGCTGAAAAAGGCAATTGAGCGGTATGCGGAGCTCGGCCTGAGACTGAGAATAACGGAGATGGATATTTCGGTGTTCCGTTTTGAGGATCGCACACATCTGGCCGAAGCGCCGAAGGAGCTGATGGAACGGCAGGCCGAGTTGTATGAGCAATATTTTGAGCTGTTCCGTGAATACCACGAGCTGATTGACGCGGTTACGCTGTGGGGGCCTGCGGACGATACAACATGGCTGGACAATTTCCCGGAACCGGGCCGCAAAAACTGGCCGCTGCTCTTTGATGTAAATCAAGAACCGAAGGAAGCGTATCACAGAGTTATGAATTTTTAAAGCGTAAAACAGTAATGATACCACCAATAAAGAAACATACAAAAGAATTTGAAAAATTTATACTGGAGGCAAATAATTATGGCAGAAAGGGCTTATCTGGATGAGAGCCTTTCCTTCGAGGAAAGAGCAAAGGCGCTTGTGGCGGAGATGACGCTGGAGGAGAAGGTGTTTCAGACGCTGCACGGAGCGCGTGAGATCAAGAGACTGGGCGTGAAGGCCTATAACTACTGGAACGAGGCGCTTCACGGTGTGGCGCGCGCGGGCGTGGCTACGGTGTTCCCTCAGGCAATCGGGCTGGCGGCAACCTTTGACGAGGATTTTCTGGAGACCGTGGCTGATGTGATTTCCACGGAGGGCCGCGCAAAATTCAATGTTCAGCAGAAGTACGGCGATCATGATATTTACAAGGGCCTGACCTTCTGGTCCCCGAATGTAAATATTTTCCGTGATCCTCGCTGGGGCCGCGGGCATGAAACCTTCGGTGAGGATCCGTATCTGACGTCGCGGCTCGGTGTGCGTTTTATCGGCGGCATCCAGGGGCACGACAAAAAATATCTGAAGGCGGCGGCCTGCGCAAAGCATTTTGCCGTGCATTCCGGGCCGGAGGAGCTGCGCCACAGCTTTAACGCGGAAGCCACGAAGCAGGATATGTGCGAAACCTATCTTCCGGCTTTTAAGGCGTGCGTGAAGGAGGCAGACGTCGAGGTGGTGATGGGTGCATACAACCGCACGAACGGCGAGCCTTGCTGCGGAAGCGAGACGCTTCTTCAGGATGTGCTTCGCAAAACCTGGGGCTTTACCGGACATGTGACCTCGGACTGCTGGGCAATCAAGGATTTTCATGAGTTCCACATGGTGACCAAGACGCCGGTCGAGTCGGTTGCGCTTGCCATGAACAATGGCTGCGACTTAAACTGCGGTAATCTCTTCGGCAATCTGCTGCAGGCAGTGCGGGACGGTCTGGTGAAGGAGGAAACGATCGACGGAGCCGTGACGAGGCTGATGACGACAAGGATGAAGCTTGGTCTTTTTGACCGGGAGATCCCGTACAGCGATATCCCGTTTGATGAGGTGGACAGTGACGAGCACCGTGCGCTGAACCTGACCGCGGCGGAGAAATGCCTTGTTCTTCTGAAAAATCAGAATGGTTTCCTGCCGCTGGATAAGAAGAAAATCCGCAGCATCGGCGTGATCGGGCCGAATGCGAACAGCCGTGCCGCACTCGTCGGAAATTACGAGGGTACGGCGTCGGAATACATAACGGTTCTGGAAGGAATCCGTGAGGCGGTCGGAGACGATGTCCGGGTACATTTTTCCGAGGGCTGCCATCTGTACCGTGACCGGATCTCCGGACTGGCGGGAGCAAACGACCGCGCTGCAGAAGCGAGGGCCGTGGCGGATGCGTCGGATGTTGTTGTGGTTTGTCTCGGACTGGATGCGACGATTGAGGGAGAGGAAGGCGATGCCGGCAACGAGTTCGGAAGCGGCGACAAAAAGAGCCTTGCCCTTCCGGGTCTGCAGGAAAATATTCTGAAGGCCGTGTGCGAGAGCGGAAAGCCGGTGATTCTGGTGCTTCTGGCCGGCTCGGCCCTTGCGGTGACCTGGGCGGACGAGAGCGACGCGGTACCGGCCATTGTTCAGGGCTGGTATCCGGGAGCACAGGGCGGACGTGCAGTGGCAAAGCTTCTGTTCGGCGATATTTCTCCGGAGGGCAAGCTGCCGGTTACTTTCTATCGGACGACGGAGGAGCTGCCGGACTTTACCGATTATTCGATGAAAAACCGCACCTATCGCTACATGAAGAACGAAGCACTCTACCCGTTCGGTTACGGACTGAGCTATACAAGCTTTTCGTGCAGCGCCGATGTGAAGGTGGACGGCGCGGCGGTATGCGTGCAGGGGAATGACGGAAGCAGCACCGGAGCGGGAGCTGTCGGAACGGCGGAGCTTCGGGCAGACAGCACCGTTACGATCAGGGCGTCGGTGACGAACAGCGGTGCTTATGACGGAGCGGAAACCGTGCAGGTTTATGTGAGAGCGAAGGATGTACCGGATGCACCGAACTTCCAGCTTAAGGGCCTGAAAAAGGTGACGTTGGCCAAGGGGGAGACGAAAGAAGTGACGATTACCCTTGACAGCCGGGCGTTCGGTCTGTTCAACGAGAACTGTGAGAAGGTGCTCTCCGAGGGAGAATACGAGATCTTTGTCGGCACCTGCCAGCCGGATGCACGCAGCTGCGCATTAACAGGCAGCAAGATTCAGGTGTTTACGGTAGTTTGCAGAGAACGTGCGGTGGTGGAAACCCTGTAAAGAAGTTTTGGCGGGAACTGCAATTCAGGTGAAATGCAGCCGGCTGCAAGACTTTCCGTTTTCCGCTGCTACATTTGTACTTTATGCAAATCAGAACAAGCCGCTTTAAACTCGCCGGGGCAGTGTCAAGCGTTGTAACAGATTCCATTTTATGTGTTAAGAATTTACAAATCAGTTGCAAAAACCGGCAGATTTCCAGCAGTAAACCTTTGGGGTTCCATAGACAGGGCATGGAAAAGATATACGAAAAAAGGAGCCGGAAAGCGAAAAGCCCGGAATAAAGAAAAGCTGCAGCAGGAAGATATCCGAATGCTGCAGCTTCTTTTAATATGTCAGAGTGATCTTTCTGCAGGCTCAGTCTCCCTTGCTGGAGAGCGGATTGCTGCGCTCAAGGAAGAACAGATTATTTGCGGGAGCGGCCTTATCGTTTTCGGAATAGGCGGAATCCTGCTGAACTGCGTCGATCGGAAGACTCATATCCGGCGCATCCTCGGAAAAGCCGTAATCGTGAATGTCGGACAGCCCCGGGCATTCCACCAGATTCATAAGGTTGGGCGGAAGCGTATCCGAGCCGGGCTGAAGATCCCGGATCACGGCGTTTTTCGCGCCGGTCGAACCCTCGGTTGCATCGAGCCGGTTTTCTGCCGTATTGCCGGATGTGGCTTTCAAATCCGCTGCAGCAGAAGCGTTTTCATAATGGGCGGAGCTGCTTTTCTGTCGGGATAATCCGGATTTTGCCGTGTGGTCATGTTTGCTCATACAATTCTCCTTTCCAGTTTGCAAAATAGATGTTTGGTTCAGGATGCCCGGAAGACAGAAAATTATACGGCCGGCAATTTTTTACTGGCAAAAAGCCGGGAAGGCTCGGTTTGAATGAAACGAAAGAGGCAAAACGGGGAAAATTCAGTTGGATAAAGCCGAAGAGCAAGTATAGTATGGGGAAAGAATAAAGGGTGGAGACTGTAAAGTGTAAAGAAACAGATTCTAAAAAATAAAAGAATAATTAATATCATAATTAAATTTTGGATAATTTTATGTTATAATACATGGAAAATATACTGTTGGTTTATACGAAAAAGAGGAGATAAGTGCATGTTTCGGCAGGGAGATATTGTATCGTACACGGAAAACAGGAATTCTTCTGATTCAAAGGGCAGCGTCAGTTTCGGTATTTACCTGAATATGTGCCGCCTGAAAAGAAAGATCACCCTGAAAAAGCTTTGCCACGGTCTTTGTTCTGTGAGTTACCTGGCAGAAATCATGCACGGAAAGAAAAGGGCGGACTGGCAGCTGAGAAACCGCCTGCTGGAGCGAACCGGTGAAAATGGTCTTGACCATGAGATTTATTTTGGATATGAGGAAGCTGTAGAATGGGAGCGGCAGCGGGATATCCTGATTGCTCTGGAAGATTGCAAGATAATTCAGGCCGCCGAAAAGCTTGCAGATTACGCAGAGGAATACGGCATTTTTGACGGGAGCAGATCCGGCGTGACCAGCCGTCTGCGCCGGCAGTTTTACTATGGAATGCAGGGGATGTGCCGGAGTCTTTGGATGGAACAGGAATTCGGAGCAGATCAGGAGCTGCAGAAAGCCGAGGAAGGTCAGGAGCTGCGGGAAGCGGGAGCAGGTCGGGAGCCGCAGAAAGCCGGGGAAGGTCAGGAGCTGCGGGAAGCGGGAGCAGGTCGGGAGCCGCAGGAATCCGGGGCAGGTAGGAAGCTGCAGGAAACAGGAGCAGATCGGGAGCCGCGGGAATCCGGGGCAGGTCAGGAACGGCAGGAAGTCCGGAAGAACCAGGAAAAGCGAAACAGCTGGAGTTCCCGGGGGGAGCGCCTCTTTCAGGACATGGAACCGGCGGCTTTGTTTGGGGAGGCAGTCCGGCTTACTGTTTCCGGGGCGGACAGTGACTCCCTTCATGGAATGGCGCTCTCAATCAAGGAACTTGATCTGATTTTGGAGTATGGAAAATGCATGAAAAATTCCAGAAGGATAAAAATATTTCGAAATATTATGAATTATAGTTTAATAAATATTATTAATAATGAAAATCTTATACGAATTTACCCGAAAACAATATGGTATTTCTGCAGCAGCCGGCTGCCGCAGGCCGGAAAAGATACCGTTCAGAACCTGGAGCTTCTGAAACTGTGTAATAAGGGTATTGAGCTGCTTCGAGCCACGCGCGGGACATTATATCTGCAGGAGCTTCTGACACTGCGGGAGCAGGTGATTCAAAAGCTTATGTATCTTCAGCAGGAAAACGGGGAGAATCCTGTTTTTTATATCAGCAGCAAAATGGCCGCTATATTGGGGATATTATCCGGATCAGACGCAGGATGCTTGGTATGACCGGGGAAGAATTGAGCCGGGGAGTATGTTCCCCGGTTACTCTGCGCAGACTGGAAAACAGGCAGAAAAGTACACAGCTGCCGATTGTGAGCAGGCTTTGCAGACGCCTTGGCCTGCCGTCAGAACAGGAGGGGATGGAACTGGCATCCGCCGATCCGAAGGTATACGAGCTGGAACGGAGAATCCGCCGCCTGCAGCTTGACGGAGCATTTGAGCAGAGCCTGCGGCTGCTGGAAGAGGTTAAGGAACGGATCGATATATCCTATAGCATCAACCGTCAATGCATTCTTTTGTGGGAAGCGACGGCAGGATATGAAACAGGGCGGCTGAGCAGAGAGGAATACATAAGCTGCCTGCAGCAGGGGGTGGAATATACGCTGCCGTTATCCGTACTGCAGCAATCGAAAATGCAGGAATGCTATCTTACCAACATGGAAATGAAATATATTTATCGGTACTTCCTTCTTGCATGCGGGGACGGAGATCTTGCAGCAAGTGGAAAGGAGCATAATAATGAATATCAAGAAGGTAAAAAGATTAATGCTATGCATTTTGTGTACTATCTTTGTTTTTGTACAGATTGATTGCGTGAACATGATAGCAGATGAAACAGCAGCAGAACTGACTTATTCAGAGGTTAATAAAAAGATTGTCGAAGCCTATGCCAATAGTGTTGCTCCGAGTGAAATTTTTAAGTCTCTGACAGAGGAAGAGGTTCAGATTTTATATGATTATTATGTTGACGTACCTGCTGTTACAGTATTTTCCGAGGAAATTCAAAACAGTGATGAGGTTGCCTATATTGATGCATTAGCAAATCAGTATTATGATGAACTGGAAAGGCGCGGAGAAATCGAAAATATTCCTGAAATGAGTCAGCAGGAAATAGATGAGCTGTTTGATTCGATTGAGGTTTCTATGGTTCCAAATGCATCGAGAGCGGCAATCTGTTATGAGCCGGAGAATCCCTGCGCCATTCTCCAAATTTTGGGGTACACCTACACGATTCTTCAGGTTTCCAAACAGCTTGTGACACTTGGGGTTACGATTGGTTTCAGCGCAGCTTTTCCTTTTCTTGAATTGGCCGCTTTAATTGTTGGTGCGGTTATTATCACGATGTCGGTTGCCATTTTGTATTGTGCAGCTGCCACAGCTGCAAATGATCTTATATTTGGCTGGTATTACAACAGCAAAACCAAGGTGAAGGAGGCGAATGAGACAACTGCTCTGGTTGTAGCACAGCATCAGTCCGGAGCTCAGTTTTGGGAGGCGTTTCGGAGGGATTGGTTTGGACTTGGGGGAATTATTATAACCAGACCAATATTGCTTGATACAGCAAAAAGTTATATAAAAAACAACCAGATTACTGATACATTTCCGGATGTCTTTTGTGTGAAAAAGACAGATGCATTTGAACTTATAAATGAAATGAAGTATGCAGTACCTACAGAAAATAATTCGAGTAAAAAAAGGTTTTCAGGGATTGCTTCTCCGTCAGAAGCGCATCGAGATAAAAACAAGATATTTAATATGCAGCATGTTCATGCAATGTATATAGAAGGTGGACATGGTCATACTCACATTTTTTATGCGATTCCATTTGAGATATGATTATATGAATTTTTACAGGAAGGAAATCCATGTGCCAGTTTAATTTGATTATTATAAAAACACCGGCTTCCGCTGCTTACCTTGAGAGACTGGGTTACTATCTTGCGTATCCGTTGCAGTACGATTACACTGCCTGGTGCTGGGGCAGGCAGCAGTTCTGCAATTGCGGCTCCGTGGCAGGATCTGTGGTTCTCAAGGGGAAAGGGAAATACCCGGAAACGCTTTGTCATAACGATTACCGGCAGACTTTACAGGAAAGCAGAAGGTACTTACAGGAACAGATTGTTGTGATGGAAGCTGCCAAAGAAAGACAGCTTACGGCCGGTTTTGCAGAGGAAAAGGCAAAGTTTAAGGAGGAGGAAAAGAAATATTTAGAACGTTTAAAGAAATTTGATATGGAACGGTATGCAAATTATGAAAAGTATCACGATCCTTCCGCACTGGAATCGCCGCCCGGAGAAGAGGAGAGCGCTTTACAAAATGAGCTTATAAAGCTCAGAGAAAAAGATCCGGTTCTTTTTGAAGCTGTTAGTACGCCAGTGGAGCTGATGGCGGAAACATTGAAGAGACTGAAAAATTACGGCATTTACGACCGCCGTCAGAAGGAGTTCCGCTATTACCGCAGAATCTTTTCCCGCCTGTTAAAATCGGAAGACTGTGTATATTTTACCCATATCTGGGATCGTCCGGGTGAACTGCAGCTGGTGAATACGCTGGCCCTTCAGGAACTGCGGATCAGCGACCTTGCACTGCTTGCGGAAAATGATGTGATTCGAATACGGAGATGGTAAAAAGCTTTGATTTTCTTTCATTGACAGGTAAGCGGGCGTGTATGGATTAGCGCATTGTGATAAAATAAAATATTTTTATGCAGTATGCTTATAAAATGTATTTAGGGGTGGAGACTGTCATACTCGCATTTTTATACGACTTCATTTAATGTATGATTATATAAATTTTAATTAGGATGGAAATTAAAAATATTGACATTGGAGGAATATTATAATGTGGAATAAGGGATTTAAAAGGAAGTACTTGGCTTTTGGGATATCATTCTTGATTATGCTGGGTGGAATGTCCGAGCAGGTGACGCAGGCTGAACAAGCAGAAGAAGCAGTTAGGTATGCCAGCGAAGAAATAGTGGTGATTTCGGAGAGTTCCGCAGAAGCAGAAAGTATTGCGGCATCGAAGAAGGAAGAGATAGTGGAGAAAAAGCGGAAAAAAGCGGAAAAAGAAAAACAGAAGGAAGACAAAAAAGAAGAAAAAGAACAGCGGAAAAATTCGAAAAAGCTGACTAAGGAGAAGCACGAGAAAAAATCGGTCAAAAGTACAACAGAAGAATACGGGGAATTCTGGAACATTGTATCAATCGGCAGTGCAGAGGCCGGCGTTGATAGGTTAAACGAGAGTAGGACTGATGTTCCAGTGAAGGTTGCCATTTTGGACTCAGGTGTGGACTACACGGACGATATCGATGTATACATGCGCCGGAATTTTATTTCCGGGGAAGACGAGATTTCTGTTCTCTATGAGGATCTCTGTGGTCATGGTACCAGCGTAGCTGGAATTATCGCGGCGAAGGATAACGGCGAGGGCATTACTGGCATCAATCCCAGCGTGCAGCTTTATTCTGCAAGAATTCTGGATGAAAACCGGCAGGCGCCGGTCAGTCGTGTTGTGGAGGCGATTGATTGGGCAATCGAGCAGGAAGTTGACATCATCAACATCAGCTTCGGTACAAGGACGGATTCGGAGGCGATGCATGCGGCCATTCAACGAGCGTACGCCGCGGGGATATTGATAGTGGCCGCAGCAGGAAATAATGGCGTTGTGGAGTATCCGGCTGCTTATGAGGAGGTTATTGCGGTCGGTGCGATTAATCCCACCGGGGAGCGTGCTGAGGGAAGCGCGGTTGGCGATGAACTGGAGCTGGTAGCGCCTGGCGTGCAGATTGTGTCGACGGGAGCCTTTGGCGGGTTGTGTAGCAGGTGGTACGAGCCTGGCGGCTCCGCATGTAACGGCGGTTGCCTCCATACTCTGGCAGAAGGACAAGACTGTATCGGCAGACTTTATCCGTTTTTTGCTTGCGTTTACAGCCAACCAGTACGGCGAAAATTATGAGTATGGTTATGGACTAGTCGACCTTGAATTTGCCCTCGGTCAGTATGATGCGTTCCGTGAAATAACACTTTGAATAGCTCGGAAATAGCCATATTGAAAAAAGGAGCGGCAGCGCCAGATACATATATTTCCGGTATGAAGCGGAACTCAGAGTGGCATGGTTTTGAAAGACATGTTACAAACGGGACTACTGCATATTACTCCAATTATTATTATGCCTATCTGTATTTTATGGATATGGCATGTGCAATAAATAGAGGAGTATCGCCTCAGGGATATGTAGGAACCGTAAGTGCCGGTTGTATAGGAAAATGTTCGTGTACGGTGAAGGGACAGTGTATTAGCAGTATGAGGACAGCCATACAAAGCAAATTACGAGATACAGGTTTGGTTTGTGAGGATAAAGATACAGGGCTGGTTACTCGTATAGCTTCGTGGAGTGAACTTTTGGTTGGAAATTCAAATAATAACAGCAATAAGGCACTATTTTTTTACGGAACCGCAATTCATGTTATAACGGATGCATTTGCCCATAGTACATACTATAATGGGATTCGCATCAATCATGATAGTGGTGCAGATTCCGTTGCACATATACCGAACCGTTATAAATGTGCTGAGTACTTTACCAAAAGGGCTTTGGAGCATATATTACTTTTTGAGACAGGTAATGTTACAGATATAAGTTGTATAATGCCGGTTTATGATGGAAGCTTTAAAATGGGCTTCCTCAGCAGTTATGTTAAAGCAATTAGCCTTGAATACTATAATCATAATTATACTTTTTTGGATAGAATAAATATTGATTAATAGAAAACAATAAATACATGATTCTGACTGCTCTGTTAAATGCAGCAATATTTTAATTCTTTGAATGAAAGAGAGAAATAGAATGCATATTATACATATTAAAAAAGCGCAATATGCAGCAATGCAGATATTTTTGTTCGCTGCTGCCTTATTCATTATGGGCTGCGGAAAAGAAGCCCTGCCTCCTGAGCAGTCGAAGCCTGGTCTTACCGGACAGCCGGCTGAAGCGGATATAACGGAGCAGCCGCAATCAACACAACCGGCAGACCCGACTCGGACAGAACATTTCCCATCGCCCGTGCCCACGGAAACGGCGGTATCAGGAGAGGCGCCGGCGCAATCGGATTTTGAAATAGACGGAGATGTCCTTTTACGATACAGCGGTAAAGAGGCGGAGGTGACAGTTCCGGAAGATGTGAAAAGAATCGGCAGCAGGGCATTTGCCGGAAACAGCTCACTGGTCAGGGTCATCCTGCCGGAGGACGTCGAAACAGTAGAAGATCAGGCATTTTCCGGATGCAGCAGCTTGAAAGAGATCAACCTGCAGCATGTTAAAAAAATAGCCTCGGCAGCTTTTTATGAGTGCCGGATGCTTGAGAAAATTGACCTGGCAGCAGCAGAAATTCTAGGAAGCAATGTGTTTTACGGGTCGGGGGTCAGGGAAGTAACAGGACTGGAAGAGCTTGTGCAGCTTGGAGACAATATTTTTGACAAGACGCCGCTGTTATATCATTATGATGCTATATGCGGTTCAGATATGCTGATTATACAGCATATTTTGTTTGCGGGATATCGGTGCAGGGGAGATATTGTAATTCC
>ERZ777305.1648-NODE-1648-length-24368-cov-4.291901_pt1 | contig 24368 bp, 13 predicted proteins | sample MGYA00374965_ERZ777305 | MGnify/ENA primary metagenome ERZ777305 (study PRJEB29328, sample SAMD00013331) | mouse gut metagenome | study: EMG produced TPA metagenomics assembly of the Metagenome analysis of fecal microbiota from mouse which was promoted... | reverse complement strand
CAAAAAACTCGTTTTTTTTGAGAAAATTGTGTAAAGTTATATTGACAAAATCATAGTAAGCTATCAAAACGCAAAGACCAATGAGGATATAACAACAAAATGGTATTCAAACGGTTACAGTGAAATTCCGTTTGCATTGCATATAGACGACCGCGACGGTGCAGGAACATATACTCTTAACGCTGATTATCAGACGGAGGTTTTTCATAACGCTGATGAGGTGAGTCTTCTTATTGAACGGTTAATGTTGATTATTAATCAGATAATCGCAAATCCCGATATTACGGTTTCCGATATTGAGATTGTTCCCCGTAAAGAATATCAAAAGGTAATTTTTGATTTTAACAATACTGACGCCGACTATCCGAGGGATAAGTGTGTCCATGAGCTTTTTAGGGAGCAAGTAGCTTTGACGCCTAACAAAACCGCCGTTGTTTTTGAGGGTAAACATATATCTTATAGACAGCTTGACGAAATGTCTAATTCTCTTGCGCATTATTTGCGCGAGAAAACAAATATCAAACCTAATGATATTGTTCCGATAATTTCAAGCAGAGATTGGCATATAATAGTGGCTATGCTTGGCATATTCAAAGCCGGCGCTGCTTATATGCCTATTGACCCGTCGTTCCCCGTCGGCAGAATTGAATATATGTGCAAGGAAGTCAGCGCTGAAATAATTTTGACATACGGATTTTCGGGAAATGTGACTATACCGACTCTTGACTTAGGCGAATTTGATTATAACAGTAATGTTTCGGACGTTTCAAATATTAACCGTGCAAGTGACAATTGCTATGTTTTGTTTACGTCCGGAACTACCGGAAATCCCAAAGCGTCTGTTATAGCGCACAGTAACCTTGCAAATTTTGCTTGCAGCAACGCTGATTTTGAGCTTTTTCTGCGCAATACTTGCAGTTGTGTGTTGGCGACGGCGGCGTTCACTTTTGATGTATCTATTTTTGAAATACATTTTTCTCTACTTAACGGAATGACGGTGGTGTTGGCAAACGATTATGAATATGTTTCTGCACCGTCACTTGCAAAATTGATTGAAAAAAACAAAGTAGACTTGATACACTCTACTCCTACTAAAATAGAAATGCTTTTTTCAAACATGGAATTTGGAAAGAGCGCAAAAATGTTAAAGGTTTTGGTAATCGGAGCGGAAACATTTACGAGGGAACTGTACAATAAGCTAAGGAAATGTACTAGTGCGACAATATTCAATGGATACGGTCCCTCGGAAGCAACAGTAGGCGTAAGTTTTAAAAATATCACGGGATATGATGACAACAAAAATACCGATATAACTATTGGGAAACCGATATCAAATAATCATATCTATATACTTAATGAAACCGATAAGCCGCTGCCGGTTGGGGTAGTTGGCGAATTGTGCATATCCGGTGACAGCGTGGGCAAAGGATATTTAAACAATCCTGAACTAACCGCCGAAAAGTTTGTTCCCGATCCGTTTGTTGATGGGAAAATCATGTACCGCACAGGCGACCTTGCAAGATGGAGAATTGACGGAGAACTTGAATTTTTCGGCAGAAAGGATACACAGGTGAAAATCCGCGGTATGCGGGTGGAGCTTAGTGAGATAGAGAGTTTGATGGGAGAATATAAAGGCGTAAGCGCCACAGTCGTTTCTGACAAACGCGACGAAGACGGTCATCAGTATCTTGTGGGATATTATACGGCAGAGTGTGGCGTTGACGAGGGCGAGCTGCGCCGATACCTATCTGCCAAACTTCCGCGTTTTATGGTACCTCATTATTTTGTAGAGCTGGACAAGATGCCGGTCACAACAAGCGGGAAAATTGATAGAAAAAATCTTCCTCTGCCGGATTTTTCAACCGTCGACTCGGATTTCGTTATGCCCGAAGCTCCGATTGAGAAAAGTCTTTCCGCGATTTGGTGTGAACTTTTAAAAGCGGATAAAGTCGGCAAAAATGACGACTTTTTCGACCTCGGCGGCGATAGTCTGCTTGCGATCTCAATGCAGGCTCAAATAGAAAACGAGTTTAATATTGAGATCGGTATGAAGAATATTATGGAAAATCCCGTCTTGGCTGACCTTGCGTCTTTTGTTTCAAATGCTAAAAAGAAGAAGGTGGTCATTACGGCAACGGGTAGTTCCCAATATACACTTCTACCACAGCAAAAGGCTATTTATGCCGTATGTCAAAAGAACCCGAATACCCTCGCATATAATATGCCTGCTAAGATTGTATTGAGCGAAAGCACTGACCGTGAAAAATTAAGGGAGTGTTTTCAAAAAATCGTCAACATAAATCCGTCACTCAGAACAACAGTCAAAGCGGACGAGAACGGGATTTATGGAGTGATTGGAGAGCGCTTTGACATTGAATTTGAGAGCTATGGAGACGATGATTTTCTAGATTTTGTTCGTCCGTTTGATTTGGAAAACGGACCGCTGTTCCGTATAGGATTTACACCGAGCGCGCTTCTGTTTGATATGCACCACATAATTGCGGACGGTGAATCTCTTAACATTATTCTCCGCGAACTGGATGAGTTTTATCGCGGTGAGAACACATTGCCAAATTCCGTGCAGTATTCCGACTATTCGCGGTATTTCTATAACGCGGACTTTTCGGAGCACAGGGGGGGGTTCAAGGATATGCTTAAATGCGATTTTGAACCCGTGATTCTTCCCGAAAAAAAACAGAGTTCCGAATCATGCGGCAAATCGAAAATATATAGTTTGGATGGCAAAGCGTTTGCGCAGGGTCAACTATATGCCCGCAAAAATAAATTAACGGACACCATGCTGTTTCTTGGCGTCTATGGTATTCTTTTGTCAAAATTTACAAATAAAACCGAGGTGCTGAGCAGCGTTATTTTGACAAACAGGGTTCACAAAGAAACACAAAACATAGTTGGAATGTTTGTAAATACATTGCCGATAGTAATAAGTGTTGACGGTGATACATCGGAGTATTTCTCCAAGTTAAAACAGTTTGTTATGGGTTTGTACGAATATCAGGAGCTTCCTTTTTTTGAAATTGCGGAAGCGGTTGGAATGGCGGACAAGTCGGTTATAAATACATCATTTGTGTATCAAGCCGACGGTGTAAAAAGGTTGGAACTCGATAATGAAGAATTAACGCCGGAGTTTATTGATACTCATACTGCGAAATTTGATTTGACCTTTGAGCTGACACCAAACGGTGACGGCTGCTTGCTGCGCGTTGAATACAATTCCGGAAAGTATGATGAATATACCGTTGATAGATTGTTCCGGGCGTATCAAAACATACTTGCTCAGCTTGACAAGGAGGAACTTTCTGATATAAATGTACTCTCAAAAGAAGAATATCAAAAGGTAATCTACGACTTTAACAACACCGCCGTAGAGTATGCGAAGGATAAGTGTGTTCACGAACTGATTTCGGAACAAACAGCGAAAACGCCCGACAAAATCGCTCTTGTCTTTGAAAATGAGCATTTCACATACAAACAGCTTGACGAGATGTCCAATTCTCTCGCCCACTGTTTGCGGCAAAAGGGCATAAAACCAAATGATGTTGTGCCGATAATTGCAAAGCGAGATTGGCGCATTGTCGTGGCTATGCTCGGAATACTGAAAGCGGGCGGCGCGTATATGCCCGTTGACCCGTCATACCCTGCTGAGCGTATTGAGTATATGTTGGAAACAGCAAACTCAAGGATCGCGCTGTCACACGGCTATTTCAACAAATTGAACGTAGAAACAATAGATTTGACAGATTTCGACTCTTCTGTTGATACTCAGAATATCAAAAATGTAAATTCGTCAAGTGATTTGTGCTACATAATCTTCACATCGGGTTCAACAGGCAAACCCAAAGGTGTAGCTCTGCGGCATTCAAATGTCACGAATTACTGCGATAATAATAATAATAACGTGTGCCACAAAATAATCAAGAGTGGATATGAGAGTATCGTTTCAGTTACAAATATCGTATTCGATATATTTGTGACTGAAAGCCTGTTGCCGCTTGTAAACGGGCTGACAATCTATTTCGCAAATGATGAACAGGTGTTCTCGCAGCAGAAGCTGAGCGAGCTGTTTTCATACAGCAAGATTGACGTTATGCAGACCACTCCTACCAAAATGAAGAGCTATATCTTTGACAAGAATAATGTTGCGTATTTGTCGCGGCTTAAGGCAATCATTCTCGGCGGCGAGGCACTTCCCACCGACTTGTACGAGGAACTCAAGAGGTATACCTCTGCCGAGATCTTCAATATATACGGTCCGGCGGAAACTACGGTATGGTCTACAAACAAGTTGGTTGAAAGCACAGATATAACAATAGGCAAACCTATTGCCAACACGCAGGTTTATATTCTCGATCAAGACCGCAAGCCGCTGCCCATTGGAGTTGCAGGCGAGCTGTGCATTTCGGGCGACGGAGTAGGCGCAGGCTATCTCAACCGCCCCGAGCTTACGGCTGAAAAGTTTATTCCCAATCCGTTTGTTGAGGGAAAAATCATGTACTGCACGGGCGACCTTGCCCGTTGGCGTGAGGATGGAGAAATAGAATACCTCGGACGCATTGACACACAAGTGAAAATTCGCGGACTGCGTATTGAACTCGGCGAGATCGAAAGTGTTATGAGTACCTTTGCCGGAATTCAGCTTGCCGCTGTCACCAATAAACGCGATGAGAATGGCAGACAGTACCTTGTCGGCTATTATACAACCGACACAGAGATTGATGAAAAGTCTCTCCGCGCTCATCTTGCGGCAAAGCTGCCAAAATATATGATCCCAAATTATCTTATACGGCTTGATAAAATGCCTATGACTGCAAGCGGCAAGACCGATAGAAAAAATTTGCCTGTTCCGCAGATGACTGCATCGACAGATGAGTTCGTTGCGCCCCGAAATGAACTTGAAAGCGCACTTTACAGAATTGTCACCGAAATTCTTGAAACCGACCGGATCGGCGTTACAGATGACTTTTTTGACTTTGGCGGCGACAGCCTTCGTGCAATAGAATACGTTGCGAAAGCTCATAACGAGGGAATTGAGTTTACTTTGCAGAGCGTTTTTGATTACCCCACTATCAGGGAACTTTGCGACTTTATCAAGAACGGCGAAGAAAGAAAGGTCGTTTATTCCACAGAGGATTTCGTGAAATTCAACGAAATTTTAAGCGGAAATGTGATTGATGAGAGATTTGTTCCCGTAAAAAGGTCGCTTGGAAATGTACTGTTGACAGGCGCGACAGGCTTTCTCGGCGCACATATTCTTGACAGCTTAATGAAGAGCGAGAACGGTAAGATTTATTGCCTCGTTCGCAGCCAAAAGCAAGACGACAGACGCGGAAGGCTCTGCGAAATTCTCAATTATTACTTTGGCAATACCTATGATAATGAAATAGGCAAACGTATAATTCCCATTATAGGAGACGTGGAACAAATCGGTCTATCGGATAATATTCCGTATGATGTTCAAACGGTTATACATACGGCGGCAACGGTAAAGCATTACGGCTCTTACGACTACTTCCGCAATGTAAACGTAATAGGAACGGAAAATGTTATTGCTTATGCCAAAATGTGCAAAGCAAGGCTGATACACATATCTACCATAAGCGTAAGCGGCAACAGCATGGCGGACGAAATTGAGGTATATCGTTCCGCAAAGGAGAAGAATTTTGATGAAACATCACTGTATATCGGGCAGCCGCTTGAAAATGTGTATATTCACAGTAAGTTTGAAGCTGAGATAGCAGTTCTGAATGCCATTCTTGACGGACTGGACGTTAAGATCATTCGTGTAGGCAATCTTACAAACAGACAGTCCGATTTCAAATTTCAGCCCAATTATCGCGAAAACGCTTTTCTTACAAGAGTGAAAGCGGGGCTTGAATTGGGTTTGTTCCCCGACTACCTCTTACCGCTTTATTCGGAGTTTTCTCCGATTGACGCTACCGCAGACGGCGTTGTTAAGATAGCGCAATATGCTGATAAACAGAACGTGTTTCATTTGAACAGCAACAAACCGATTTATTTCGAAAAGCTGCTGGATGTGCTGCATGAGCTGAATATCCGAATGGAAACGGTAAGCGGAAAAGAATTTAACGATACGCTTCAACAGTTTGCCAAAGCAAGCAATACAGAATACATTTACGAAGCGTTTCAAAATGATATGGACGTAAACGGGCAGCTTGTTTATGACAGCAATATCCGTATCAAAAACAAGTTTACCGTTTGGTTCTTGAAAAAGGTGGGCTTTGAATGGAAGCAGATCGATTTTGACTATATCAAGGGATATATTGAATATTTCCGCGATTTGGGTTATTTGGAGGTTTAAGATGAAAAACAAACCATACCCATTATACTCACTTCCTCAGATAGAAAGTCTGCGGGAATTGATTGAAAACCATGCTACCAACATACCCGATGAAATTGCTTTTTCATATAAGCTCGGTAAATCCGAGACAGTTCAAAAAACTTACGGAGATTTTAACAGTGATGTAGCAGCATTAGGCTCTTTTCTTGCGCATCACAATATTCAGCATATGCATATCGGCATTATCGGTGAGAATTCATATGAGTGGATAGTTGCTTTTTCGGCCGTTACTTGCGGCGGTGGTGTGTCCGTTCCAATCGATAAAGAGTTGTCATCTGAAAATATATCTCATTTATTAGAGCAGAGCGATTGCTACTCCGTGTTTGTGTCGAAAAAGTGCTTGAATCTTGTAAAGCAAATCAAAGGAATAACTGTATTTGATTTGTCAGATTTTGATACATTTGTTTCCGAGGGTAAAGAATACGCTGAAAACGGTGAAACAGGTTATACAAACCATATTATCAAACCTAATGATTTATCGGCGATCTTCTTCACATCGGGAACAACGGGCACCAGCAAAGGTGTGATGCTTAGTCATAGGAATATTGCAACAGATATAAATTTTGCTTGTAAAAATGTAACGCTTTCCAAGGTATCGGTAGCGGTTTTGCCTTTTCATCATACGTTCGGGTTGATAACAGCTGTTTTCAAGGCACTAAATTGGAGACAGCATGTATATATAAATCAAGGATTAAAGCACTTGCCATCGGATTTACAATATATGAAGCCGCAGAATTTATTTGTGGTTCCTCTTTTTGTCGAAACATTCTACAAAAATATAATGATGAATGTTCAAAAGAATAAAAAGACTACGGTTCTTGAGCGAACTATGAAAATAAGTAATCTTCTCCTACGGGTTGGGATAGATCTGAGAAGGAAGCTTTTTAAGTATATACTTAACGGTTTAGGCGGTAATTTAGAAGTGATAATATGCGGTGGCGCACCTCTTAATACCAAGTATGTTAAGGCGTTTCGTTCGTGGGGTATAACTGTGCTGAACGGTTACGGCATTACCGAATGTTCTCCTGTGGTTTCTGTTAATCGGAATTTCTATTGGCGTGACGAAAGTGTTGGACAGATTCTTGACGGGTGTCTAATTAAAATTGCAGATGACGGTGAAATCCTTGTAAAAGGGGATAACGTGATGGTGGGGTACTATAAAGACGAACAGGCGACAAATGAGGCTATGCTTGATGGCTGGTATCATACCGGTGATCTGGGGCATATTGATGAGGACAATTTCCTTTACATCTCTGGAAGAAAGAAAAATCTCATCATCCTCAGCAACGGGGAAAACATCTCGCCGGAGGAGATCGAAATGAAAATTTTAAGCGATTCCGCAGTTGCGGAGGTCGTTGTTTACGGTAAAGACGGAACGCTTTGGGCGGAAATATTCCCCGCCGAATCTTATATTAGCAATCAGGAATATTTTGACACCTTGATTGAACAGTTGAATTTAGATCAGCCGCAATATAAACGTATTCAAAAAGTTCTTCTTAGGGCAAACGAATTTGAAAAGAATTCAACTATGAAGATACTTAGATTAAAAATATCGGAGGATAGTCATGATTAAAAAGAAGGTAATTGAGATTCTCTCGGAATATTCCGATATGGATTCTAATCAAATTACTGCCGAAACCACTTTGATTGCGGATATGGGGCTTAGTTCTCTTGACGTAGTTAATGTTGTTGTGGCTTTTGAAGACGAGTTCGGAGTTGAAATTCCCGATGAGGACATTTGGAAATTCAAGCGTGTTGGGGATGTCCTAGAATATATCAAGCAATTGCATGGTATATCCTAGTTTCTTCAATGAAAAATCGAACTCAGTTGATTCTTTAATTGATTTACAGCGTTACGGTGTAAAATCAAGTATATACTGTATACGCAATTTTAGGAGGATAAAGTATGTGCTTTTATAAAAATGCTAAAGTTCTTGTTTGCGCTATGGCGATTACAGTAGCGGTGATGTCTACAAATTCTATTGGCGAGATATTTGCCAATGCAAGGACTGTTGAACAGACGATTGACATGATCGGGAGCACCGGAACGCTTGCTTCAATGGCCAATATGGAAGAACCAATGTCTGGGAAATGCGGAGAAAACTTAACTTGGATGCTTGATGATAAAGGAACTCTTGTTATAAGCGGATCGGGAGAAATGTATGAGTACAAGTATGATGATACGCTTCCACCTTGGCGTGATACTGAAAGCGTCAAATCGCTTGAAATTGGAAGTGGGGTTACATATATTTGTAAGGACGCTTTTGCGGTTAGCAATGGGCTTACAACAATTAATGTTGATTCGGAAAATAATGAATACTGCTCTATAGATGGAGTTTTATTTAACAAATCTCAGACCACACTGGTTCTTTATCCAAGAGGTAGTGAGATAACAAGTTATTCAATACCCAGTGGTGTAACAAGTGTCGGTGAGGATGCTTTTAGGTGGTGTCATAATCTAAATACAATAGTGATTCCGGATGGCGTCAAAAGCATTAATGACAATGCTTTTGATGGTTGTGATAATCTCACATCAGTAACAATTCCAAACGGAGTCACAAATATCGGAGAATGGGCCTTTTCAGTATGCAGAAATCTTGCATCAGTAACAATTCCAAACAGCGTAACAAGCATTGGGAAAGGAGCTTTTCAAGGCTGCAGTTTTACAACCATAACCATTCCAGACGGCGTAAGCAAAATTGAAGAATATACCTTTTATCGTTGTGCTCAACTCACATCTGTGATATTTTCAGAGAATGTTAAATGCATCGAAAAATCTGCCTTTCATTGTCGCAGTCTTAAGGATGTTTATTTTGCTGGATCAAATGAGCAATGGGATAAAATCCAAATAGATACAGCAAATAAGCCGTTATTAAATTCCATTGTTCATTATAACAGTACCGGTTCCAACTTCAATGCCGAAACAAAACCGATTTTGACCGGCAAGTGTGGGGACAATGTTAATTGGATTCTTGATAACAAGGGAATGCTGACGATTAGCGGGGAGGGGGAAATGTATGATTATAACTATGGTAAATCTAAATTTTCACCTTGGCTAAACAGAAAGGATATTAGTACTGTAACTATAGAATATGGTGTTACAAGTATCGGAGAGCAGGCTTTCCTCGGTCTCAATCTTACATCAGTAACGATTCCTGATAGCGTTACTAGTATTAATAGCTCTGCTTTTTGGCAATGCCATAATCTTAAATCGGTTGCAATCCCTAATAGCATTATCGACATTGGTGAGAGCGCTTTCAGCGACACAGGTCTTACGTCAATTATAATCCCGGATAGCGTTACAGTCATTCGCCCTTTTACCTTTGATAATTGTATTGATCTTGTGTCGGTTACAATCCCGGATAGTGTTACCAGCATAAGTAACTATGCTTTTTCTAGTTGTGCCAGCCTTAATTCAGTAATTATTCCATATAGTGTTACTGCAATTGGTGAAGGAGCTTTTTCCAGTTGCACCAGTCTTTCAACGATAACAATACCCAATAGTGTTAAAACTGTGTGGGGTTCTGCTTTTTCTAAATGCACTCGTCTTACATCGGCAACGTTCCAAAACGGTGTTACTGAAATTGGTAATAATATTTTTTCTGATTGTACCAATCTTACAACAGTAACAATCCCAAAGAGCGTTACAAGAATTGGTGGGTGGGCTTTTTCGGACACCGCTTTAACAACGGTAACAATTCCAGATAGTGTTACTAACATTGGGAGGTATGCATTTCATAATTGCAGTAAACTTAACGATGTGTATTATGCGGGTTCGAAGGAACAGTGGGAGAAAATTGAAATGGAATCTAATGACTTTGGAAAGGCTACTATTCATTACAATAACACAGATACCAATTTTAATCCCGAAGCAGATGCTCCTTTGAACGGTAAGTGCGGAACGAGTGTGAATTGGATTCTTGATGACGAGGGGACGCTCACTATCAGTGGAGAAGGGAAAATGTATGATTATGAGTATGTCAATGATTCGCCTTGGTATAATGTAAGAAGTGATGTTAAAAAAATTATAACGGAGTATGGAGTTACAAGCATTAGCGTACATGCATTCAGCAATTGCAGTAATCTTATTTCAGTGACTCTCCCGGAAAGTATTACAAGCATTGGTAAAAGTGCCTTTTCATTTTGCAATAACCTACTATCAGTAAAACTTCCAAGTGGAGTTATAGATGTTGAGGATGGAACATTTATGTGCTGCAGTAATCTTACAACGGTTGAACTCTCTGATAGTGTTACACGCATTGGAGAATACGCATTTTACCAATGTAGTAATTTAGCTTTAATAAAAATTCCGGATAGTGTAGCATTCATTGGAGAAAATTCGTTTTATGAATGCACTAGTCTTAAATCAATAATAATTCCTAGCGGCGTAACCCGAATAGAGGAATCCGCTTTTATGACTTGTGAAAGCCTTACATCATTAAAAATCTTAGATGGGGTTACAAGTGTTGGTGAGTCGGCTTTTACCAACTGTAGTGGACTTACTTCAATAGTGATTCCTAATAGTGTTACAAGTATTGGTTGGCACTCATTTGCAAACTGCAACAGTCTCACGACGATTGCAATACCGGAAGAACTTGAAAATATAGAAGACGGTGCCTTTAATTCCTGCTATCACCTTGATGATGTGTATTACGCCGGTTCAAAGGAACAGTGGGACAAAATTACAGTAGGCGATGATAACGATGGCTTGCTAGAAGCTAATATTCATTATAACAGTATTTTTCACAACAATGCAAATGAAGAATCCGACTTAGACGATGCTCAAAGCAATGATGATACAGATAATGGTATAACTATCATAACTCTTGTGGTAATCATCATATTTTTGGTAGTGGGCGTAATAATTGCAAGTATCGTTAAAAAGAGAAGGGGGAAACTGTAAAATTCTAATGTTTATGTATTATAGTACATTAAGAATGGGATTACTGGGAGAATATGTGTTAAGTTCAACGAATAATCCTTTATCTATGATTTTGGTTTTTGCACCTGTTGTCATATTTGTTTTGACAATGTTGCATGCAAAAAAAAGTCAACCATGGTCACCGTAGGTGCTTTAATATATGGCTTGTGCACTTTTTGGAGGTAAAGCATGAATTTTTTAAAAAAAGTAGTATTGGTTTGTGTGTTTACGGTTACAGCAACTATGACTTCGATAAGCTCTATCGGTGAAACGTTTGTCAGAGCCGAGGAGGTTCAATCGGCAGGTGATACTGTTGAGACGGCGGATTCGCCCGTCGCTTTGGCGAACAAGGAAAAACCTATGTCCGGTAAGTGCGGGGATAATCTGACTTGGGTGCTTGATGATGAGGGGACGCTTATTATTAGTGGCGTAGGCGAAATGTACGATTATGGTTTATCTGACTCGCCATGGGACGAAAAAAAAGAAGATATTAGGACTGTTAAAATTGAAGCTGGTGTTTCCAACATTAGTAGCCGTGCTTTTTCATTTTCTAAGAAGCTTACTTCAGTGTCGATATCGAACAGCGTTACATGCATCGGAGACGCAGCATTTTGGATGTGTACAAACCTTGGAACAATTACTATACCGAATAGTGTTACAACCATTGGTAGTACCGCTTTTGCGGCCACAAAACTCAACACGGTAACAATTCCGGGCAGTGTTATAAACATTGGAAATGGTGCCTTTTCTGCGTGCAGGAAGCTCAATGAAATAAGTGTTAGTGAATATAATAATTATTATTGCTCTGAAAATGGTGTTCTATTTAACAAAAATAAAACAAACTTAATTCAGTACCCCGAGGGAAAACCAGATGAAACTTATGTTATACCAAGCAGCGTTAAAAGTATTGATGGAACTGCTTTTTCGTCGTGCGATAATCTTGTATCTGTGACTATACCAGATGGCGTTACAAAAATTGGAGATCGTGCTTTTTCATATTGCAATGCTCTTACTGAAGTAACGATACCAAACAGTGTTACAAGTATCGTTGATGGTGCTTTTTATAGTTGCGATGGACTTTCTTCAGTAAAAATTTTGGGGAATGTTACAAATATAAGCGCTTATGCTTTTTATGAGTGTGAAAATCTCACGTCTGTAATAATCTTGGGCAATGTTATAAATATTGATCGTGTAGCTTTTTACGGTTGCGCAAATCTTACCTCGGTAATTTTGCCGATTAGTGTAAAGAAAATTGATGAAGGAGCTTTTTCACATTGCGACAATCTAAAAGATGTGTATTATTCGGGTACAAAAGAACAGTGGAATAAAATAAATATCCATTCACATAACGATGGTCTGAAGAACGGTATCATTCATTATGACTATATTTCAACTGTAGAAAATTTTGAAAGCAATAAATGTGGTGACAATTTATCATGGGAACTTGATGAGAACGGAACACTCATAATAAGTGGAACAGGAGAAATGTATGATTATGATTATTCAAACCCTTCTCCTTGGAATGGCAATGATGTGGTATCAGTTTATATTGGTGATGGAGTTACAAGTATAGGTAATTACGCATTTGGTCTTTATTCATATGGACTTGCTGATAATAGCAGAGATGCATTTGTCCCTAAGAGTTTAAAGCGTATTGGGCAAAGTGCTTTTGGTTCAGCTAAATATACAAATATTTTTTATTCCGGAAGCAAGGAAGAATGGAATAGCATTTCAAAACCGGAGCAGGAAGAAGATACGCTATTGACGTCAATTTGTCACTTCAACTACGATACCCTACACGAAGATAACGGAATATCCGGAACTTGTGGGGCACATTTATCCTGGACACTTGATGATGGTGTGCTAACCATAAGTGGCACGGGAGAGATGTATTATTTTACCGGTGTTGAAGCTATTGCGCCTTGGTGGAAGTCAACGCTAAGCTCAGTTTTTAACAAGTCGGTAACGGTTAAATCCGTTATTGTAGAGGACGGTGTAAGCAGTATCGGTGGCAATGCGTTCATTGGTTGTCCCGATGTGATGAACATTACTCTGCCGGAAAGCATTGTTACAATTGAAGGCGGGGCATTTTTTAACTGTTCAAGTTTAAGGTCCATTTTCATTCCTAAAAGTACAACAAAAATCTATGATAGCGCCGGACGTTCCGGTTATAGTTGGGGTACATTTGCAAACTGTGACTCTTTAACAGAAATTAAAGTTGATGATGATAACCCGTACTATAAGTCTATAGACGGTGTTTTGTTTACTAAAGATGGTACTGAATTGATTGCATACCCTGCCGGAAAACAAAGCGAAAAATACACCATTCCAAGTAGTGTTATAACTATAGAAACTTGCGCATTTGAGAGTTGTAATAATCTAAGGGATGTTATTATTCCTTATAGCGTTACAAGTATCGGAATGGAAGCATTTGTACGGTGCACAAGTCTTTCTTCGATAACTATGCCGCATAGCATTACGAGCGTTGGCTGGTATGCGTTTGAAGATTGCACAAGCCTTAAAGATGTTTATTACTTGGGTACAGAGGGTGAATGGAAAGATATTTCTATTGGCACGGATAATGAAGCATTAACAAAAGCCACCATTCACTATAACTGTGATTTGTCAAATAATTTTGATAAGGATATTTATCACGCAAATAAGCTAATAGAAAAACCGAATTCGCTTGTTTCATTAAAAAATGAAACCCCAAGCACGTCTATGCAAAGCTCGTTATCTGAAAACGTCAACGAATTCTGGATAGGATTTTCAAAGTGGCTTAATGTTCTAAACGATCCGTCTTCAATTTATAACTACGTTTCCGGAATTGATCAGCGGGATATGTATGAAGCTCTGATTTTGGATTCGCTGAAAGAATCTATGTCAAATGGCATAATACCAAGCGAATTACAAGACGGTGTAAAGCTATCTAAGGAACTTGTGTCTGATGTAAGTGCTTACTTGAAATCAGAACACCTTATTGATGTGGGTAATACAGATGGCTTCAAGAATGCGTCTAATTCTGAAATATCGGAAAAACTTGAGGAGTGGTTTAAGGCGACTCAGCCTGACCTTGCTTCACTTTCAAAATCCTTTAAATGGATTTCTACGGGATTTAAAGTAACCGGCTGCCTTGAGGATATAGCAGATTATTATTCGGCTTGTATCACGCTTGCGCAAGCAGACGCTTGTATTATTGAGATACTTGAGCAGTCACAGCAATACTGTGCGGCAAACTACGGCAAGAATGACGCTCTCACTCAAGCCTTTTCCGAAGTTCTGGAGATGTATGAGTACGGAAGCAAGAGTATGTGGACAAGTATAGATATGGGTATTGATAAAATTGTTGGAGTTGGAGCTGCCGAATATTTGGTTGACAAATTTTGGGAGACGACTTTAAAGGCGGTTGGGGTTCTGAATCCCGAAACGTCAATCATACTTGCCGCAATATCCGCCGGGCAAACCGTAGTAAATGGGCTTGTCAATACAGATGATGTGGCAGAACAGTATATCAAAATGAAATCAATTACCGACATTGAATCGGTTATTGATAAAGTTCTGGCGGAGAATCAAACAAACTTCAAGAGTAAGAGTGACGCTAAGAACGCAAGACTGTTTTTAAACTCCATGTGGCTTACATTCCAAATGCGATATGTGGATTGTGACCAAGCAATTAAGTATTTGGAAAAGATGGACAAAGGGCTGTTAAATAAGCTGCCATCGCTTTGGGGTGATACTCGTAAAGAACAGATAAAGGGTGTTCAAACTTTAAAGAACGATTATCAACGGCAATTCTGGAATGCTCAAACATTTTGGATAGAATCTTTAAAGGATGATTTTCCTAACAGCGGTCTATATGAAAAATACAGCCCTCTATTGGAAAGTAATTCATTCGGTGTAAATTTTAATAAATACCTAACGGCAAAGAAAATAATTAAGGCTCACTGCCCCGTAAATGTATATGTTTATGACAGTGCTGACAATGTTGTTGCATATATTGAGGACGGACGAGTCAGCTGCACGGTGGACGATTTAATGATTGCTCAAGACGGCGATGAAAAGGTCATTCGCTTCTATAACGACGCGAACTATCGTGTGGAGTATAAGGGCTATGATACAGGTGACATGGACATAATTGTCAATGAGTTTGATGAAACCGCCAATATTGAGCGTACCGTCAATTTTAACAATGTGCCTTTAAATAGCGGTAAAACATATTCATTGAATTATGATACCGAAAACATGAAACCCTACAACTTGGAAGATAAATCCAACAATGCCGATGTAAATTATGATTATGACAGTATGCAACCAACAACAAAGCATAGTGTGAAAGTCGTTTCGGGAATGATTCGTCAGAATGACATTACATATATCGAAACGACCGCTTCAAAAGGTGAGATATTGTTCCTTGACGCCTTTGCACCCGAGGGATATACATTGGTAAATTGGGTGTGTTCATCGAATGAGGCAATAATCGATGACGCAACCGCAACAAGCACAAGAATGATTATGCCGGATGAGGATGTTGTTGTTACAGCAGTTTTAAATGTTCCGGATAGTGTGCACAAAGTTTCGTTCAACGCAAATGGCGGCGAGGTTTCTCCATTGCATAAAATGACCGATGTAGACGGTCTGCTTAACGGACTTCCTACTCCAATACGAGATAATTATACATTTGATGGATGGTACACTGCTCCTAAAAATGGTGAGTCGATATCAGCGGACACCATATTTACAGATGACATAACGGTGTACGCTCATTGGAGGAATACTAAACCAACGTGGATTATTGTTATTGCTATATTTTTTGCAATAATAGCGGTTATGGTGGTTGTTATTTTCTGTAAAATGTTTAAGAGGCAACAGCGATCAAAAGGTAAGAGTTGGCACAATTGATAAAGTCGCTTGGATAAAAAGCTCTAATGTGATTTCCTGCGGCTTACCGAAAATTGTGGCTAGAGCACCTACGAAAGGGGTATATGAACAATGACACATTGTAAAAAATGCGGGAAAGAGTTGACAAATGCCAAGAGCAAGTGTCCTTACTGCGGTGAGGATTGCTCCGTATTTTCAGCGCCCGGTGGCGATAATACCGCGGTTTACAAAAGAAGAAAAATAGCGGTTTTCATAATAGTAATCGCTATTCTAGCGGCTTGTGGAGCAGTTTTCGCTGTGTTATATAACCGTAATCCCGAAAATGTTCTGGCGCGGGCAAACCGTTACTTGTCCGAGCAAAATTACGAACAGGCAATCGGGGAGTATCAACGGTTTATTGAAATTGATCCGAATAATGCGGCAGCATACAGCGATCTGGCGGATGCTTATGTTGGTGTGGAGCAGTCAAATAAGGCAATTGAAACTCTTAAGACCGGTCTTGATGAAACAAACAATGAGGAGCTTTCATCGAAACTCGTTGAGCTGCTTTCGGAGTCTGCTCACAAACAGTTCGATGAAAATAATTATGAACAGGCTATTTTGGAGTTTGAGCGGATTGTTGAAATAGATCGTCGGAACACGCTTGCATATGCGGGAATAGCAGACTCATACGCTGCTCTCGGAAATACCGATGGTGTGATCAAAACTCTTAAAACAGCGCTTGAAGCCACCAGTGATGAAAGCATTAAGACCAAACTTGTCGACTTGCTTTTGGAGTCAGCTAACACAAGTCTATCCGATAACAATTATGAACAGGCGACTTCCGTTTTTGAGCAGGTTCTTGAAATTGATGGAAAAAATATCAATGCTTATGTCGGGCTAGCGGATTCTTATATAAATCACGCGGGCACCGATAAGGCAGTAGAAGCGCTTAAAACGGGCTTTGAGAACACAGGCGATGAAAGCATTAAGGATAAATTGGTTATATTGTTATCGGATTGTGCTAATCAATATATTTCCAAAAAAGACTATGGCAAAGCTGCTGAACGGTATGCAGAGGTTATCGCAGTTGATGTCAAAAACACTGACGCGTACATAAGCCTTGCGGAATCGTACACGGCAATGAATAATACCGATAAAGCGATTGAGACACTCGAGGCGGGTTTTAAGGAAACGAGCGACAGCATTATCGAGGACAAACTTGTCAATTTACTCACGCAGTCGGCAAATCGTGTTTTGTCCGAAAAGAAATATGAACAGGCTTTGGCGATGTTTGAAAAACTAATGAACGTTGATCTGAAAAATGCCGATGCCTATATAGGCGCCGCAAAAGCGCATATTGGGAAAGAACAAAATGACGCTGCTTTAAAAGTGCTTCAAGACGGATATGACAAAACAAACGATTCACGCATAAAGAAAATGTTGGTTAAGAGGCTTTTAATCTCGGCAGCCGATCTTACCGCTGAACAGTCAATTATGGTATTCCGCAAAGTCTTGGAGCTTGATGAACTGCAAAAGACCGCATATACGAGCTTGGCTAATGCATATACGGAGCTTACTCAAGAAGATAAGGCTATTGAAATTCTTCAAACGGGCTATGAAAAAACCGGCGATGCCGACATAAAGAATATGCTTAATGAACTTACATATGACATCGAATCGGTCAGCGCCGTAATGTACACAACAACGGATATCAGTGTAAGAACCGAACCCGATATCTCGTCCGAAAAAGTTGGCGGTCTTGAAAAAGACGACGCTGTTACCGTTACCGGAAAGGCAAATAACGGTTGGTACAGAATATCCTTTAAAGACGGAGAATATTTTGTAAACAGCGAATATCTTTCGTTAAGCAAACCGGTTGAGCCGCCCCCCGTTGATTCAACTCCCGCTGAACAGCAGCCCGTTGAACAGGCTCCTGCTGCTAATTCGATTGAGGCACTCCTAAACTCCGTAACACTGAATCCGCAAAAAACAGGTGACAAGCTGCTTGATCCATTGGTAGAAAGCATATTGGCAAGAATCACAAACAGCAATATGAGTACATACGAAAAGGTTAAAGCTTGCTACGATTATGCGATCAACAACTTTTCCTACGGGCAAGGCAGCGGGAATGGATGGGGAATTAAAGGTTGGGCTTATGATGTGCTTACAAGCAACGTTGGGGTTTGTAATAATTATTCCTCTGCTTTTGCGGTTATGACAAGGTCAATTGGTCTTGAAGCATATCTTCAAAACGGTCAAACATCGAGTTCAAAAGGTGGTTTTACCGGTCATACTTGGTGTACCATAATGATAAATGGTGTTCCCTATTTATTTGACCCTCAGGTTGAGGATAATATAGCTAAAGGCGGAGCTATCTATTATTATAAGTTCTGTAAACCCTATGACAGCGGAACGGCAGTAGAAAACTACATTCTGTCGGGCAACCGATATTATCTTGAAAACGAAAAAGATGTAAACGGCTATTTACTTATTGAACCCGATGGTACAATGGTAACGCCCGATGGGACATCAAATATCGGTTGGTGGTCGCTGTTTTTTTAACGAGTATTCGGCAGGTGAGATTTGTGTACCACGAGTGATTGAAAAAATAGCTTTTTTAAGCTTTATGGTTGTGCTCATCAGCATAAAAAAGGACTTCCAGCAAAATGTGGAAGTCCTTTTTTTATATGCGGCGACTGCACACGCAGTTGGATAACAAGGTGTTATATTCGATTGTTTCTGTCGGTTCTCTTTTGCTCCGCACCTATGGATTTGCGCTGCTCGTCAACAAGCCGTGAGATGTAATCCCCTCGCGAAATCTCATAATAAGTTTTGGCAATTTCCGAATAGAGTTCACATAATCTGCTGCACTTCTCAAAGTTTTCTTTGAGGGGTGCGGCTTTTTTCTGCGTATCGGAAACAACGGATTTGAGGTACTCATAGTCGGAACGGCTTGTGATGTTATTGCTTTCCAACACGGTCTTGTACATTTTCAAGCGTAACTTATCGGCGGGAGTGCGCTCTGTCTTATCAAGCAGCGAGAAATACTCCTCCGCTTGCTCGTCAAGACCTGTGAGCGTGTCCTGCTGTGCAAGGAGGATATTTAGTTCGCGCTGCGCCATTTCGACCTCATACCGAAGCTGATTTATTTTTCCCTCAACCTCTCCGATAGAGCGGAGGTTGTCGCGGTTGATTATGGTAAGCTGCGCCGACAGTTTGTAGACATCCAAATCATTTTGCGGCGAGTATGGCGCAGAGGTATCACGTTTACGCTGAATTTTTCTTCCCGTGAGTGCGAGCTGCTCCACATCATAGATTGTCGCAGCGTACTTTTCATTCAATTCGGACGGCTGACTCAACAGTGCTCCTCCCGAACCTACATCTTTCCACAAAATCCTCGAAGCAAGGCTCTCAACGGTATAGTCCTCACCTAAGGTTTTCAAGCGCACCGCCCGTTGCTGATCGGGAGCCTTGACCGAGATATATTTCCCACGCTTGACCGTATAGCCGAGCACTTCCAACTCGGCAAGCAACTCGTCAACACTCTTAACTTTAAGTATCAGTCCGTCTATTTCAAGACGGATTTTTTGTTTCCATGATGTACCGCGCCGTTCGTTTTGCCATTCGTTATAAGCAATGGTGTTTCTCTTTGCTTTGGATTTGTCAAACGGCTGAATCCCGAACGCAAGGCATACCCTGTCGGAAATCTCTTTGAGTTCGTCAAGGGTTTTCTTGTTGGCGTTAAATTTTCGTCCGTCAATTCCGTAGGTATTTATGATGATGTGGTTGTGAATGTGCGACTTGTCATTGTGGGTAGCGATCACGACTTGACAGCTATCGCCAAAAGCTTTACGAGCAAATGTTCTTGCAATCTGGTGAGCAAGTTCCGGAGAGATATTGTCTTTTGGGTCAAACGATTGTATGTAGTGGATTGCCTTGACTCGTCCTTTCCTTTGCTTGAGCAGCGGCTCATCAAATTTATGGCTCGAAAAATGTTCGTATACCGTTTTCATCATCAGATACGCGTCTTTGGCGTTCGGCAGACAATTGACCGCATTGGTGTAAAGCAAATCCTCCGTCTTGTCCGGGTTGAGTATGTAGGCTAGGCTGCGATTGACGGTAGTATGGAGAGAAATTGATTTAAGGTATGGCATAGCTGTTCGTTTTCCTTTCTTAGTTTTTCAATGTCATCGGCGTAAATGGAATTTATCTCATTTGCTTTCTTAGCGATCTGGTTAATGTTCGCTCCGATTATGCGCAGCGCTTTCATCACATCTCCCACCGCCTCCATATTATAATAGGTGACGTGCCCCGTGAGGGCTATATATCTTATGAACTCTCCCGTTTTCATCATAACCGAGGCTGCCTTATCCTCAACGACTTCCCATTCGTCTATCGAAAAGATGACCTCCTTGCGTTTTACCTGTTTGTACTTTCTCATAAAGAATCGACCTCCTGTAATCATAGTGGTTCTAGGCAAAGCCTAGCAGTTTGGGAGTATTACTCTTAGGGCTGGGGTTCCATAAGAACCATTTTGAGGGGGTCTGCGCTCAAAATGGAAGAAAGTTCCAAAGTATACGGGACTTTCTATGGCTTGCTACGCATACAAAAAACGAAAGAATACGTATTCCGCATTTTAGCGTTTTTGGTCTGCCCCTGCAGACCCCCTTAAAAATTTTCCTCGGCGGCGAACAGCGGAGTGTTATACCCCTCTCACTTATAGGAAAAAATTTCGATAGAAATTAGGGGGGCTTGCAAAATTTAATTATAAGTTTGTTGCATTACACATATTGGGCGTGTATATTTTGTACAAAAAGCTGAAAAGAAAAAATTTTCTCCTTACCCCCCTAATAAATCGCCGATTTTTTTCCTATAAGTGAAGGGCATAAATATCGGAACGATTTCTCGCCGATTTGTTTCGGAACCTCGCCAAGGATTTGCCCTTTCAAAAATTCTTAAGTATGAGGGGGTATGGCATTGGACAATGTATTTTCCGAGATAAAAGACAGGCTGTCTATGCCGGAGGTTGCTCGGTTCTACGGATTGGAAATGAACAGGGCGGGTATGGCTTGCTGTCCGTTTCACGACGACAGAAATCCAAGCCTTAAAGTTTACGATGATCACTTCTATTGTTTCGGCTGTGGAGTTACGGGAGATCAGACGGGATTTGTGGCAAAGCTGTTCGGGCTGCGGCAAATAGACGCGGCAAAAAAGATCAGCGAGGATTTTGGGTTAGGGTTGTTTGATAGGAATTTCGCCGCTCCTATTAAAATAGCCGCTGATCCAAAACGTGAAATGCAGAAGTGGATTAGTGAGGCTAGACTAACCGTTAAAGAGTATTTAACGGAACTTTACAAATGGCATAGAGCCTACGCGCCCCGAAATCAAGATGATGAATTTCACCCGCTGTTTGTGGAGAGTCTGCATAAAATTGACTACATAGAATATCTGCAAGATATTCTCACGCGCGGAACGGAGAACGAAAAGCGCGAGTTGTATGAGAACGGTAAAGACGATATTGCGAAAATTCGGAAGCACTTGGACGATCTCGCCGACGTTCAGCGCTTTGAAAAACGCAAGGCAATTTAAGGAGGGTATTCAATGATTGACGATAGAGAAACGTGCTGTTTTCTGCACATTGTAAAAAACGTGTTGAGTTCGGACGGATATTACTTGCTCCCCGTCAAGGACTATGGAGATATTCAGCCTGACAAAGTTTTTATGGGGTACTATGATGAGAAGTACATCTACCTAGTTCCCAAAAGGATAGTGTATTGCTGCAACGCCGCGCTGGAGTTCAACGGTCTGGAGCCGTTCAATATGAAACGCATACTTGAAAACCTCTTTGCTCTTGACCTCATCAAGGTGCATTGGGTTCTTTCAAAGGAAGTTCGTTACCGTCCGCAGAAGCGAGTCGGCAAAACCAAGTTCAGATACATAACCTTGAACCGTGCCGGGTTTGAGAATTTTTTAAGGAGGAACAGTGACCATGAATAAGAACGATTTTATAAAGACTGTATCGGAGCGCAAGGGTATAGGCTATCGCCGCGCTTGCCGCGAGGTCAATGATGTGATGGACACCTTGCGCGTGATTTTATCGAGTGGCGAGGGAGTTCAGCTTGGCGGGTTCGGAACATTTGAAGTGCTGACAGATTTGAGGGGAGAGCGTATTCCCGCTTTCAAGGGCAGCAAGGTATTGAAGCTGGCTCTCAATCTCAACAAGGAATGATCGGAGGTATATTATAATGGGTATGGAAAAAAAGATAACGACACCCGAGGTCGAGAAATCGGACAAGCGGGCAGAGATAATCATAGTTCGTCATTTCGGAAATCAGGACTTCGTGCAGCTTTACGCGGAGTATGTAGCTGACAAGATTTTGGAGAGGGCAGAGGAAGAACGGAAGTCGGCATAAAAATTTTGCAAAAGCGCTTGACTTCCTTATTATAATATGATATAATCATATTGGAAGTCAAGTGCTCTTGCTCAGAAAGGAAACGATTATGAGCTACATAGAGCATAGTAAGTACACGGCAGCGTGTTATTGCAGACTTTCCCGTGATGACGAGAACGATGGTACGAGTGTTTCAATCGAAACGCAGAGGAAGGTGCTTGAGGACTATTGCCGCTCCAACAATTATGAGGTGTATAACTTCTATTGCGACGATGGATACACGGGCACGAACTTCGACCGACCGAGCTTCAAGCAGATGATGTCCGACGCGAGTGACGGCACGATCAATATGATAGTGGTCAAAGACCTTTCGCGATTTGGACGAAACTACATCGAAGTCGGCAAGTATGTTGAGGAAACTTTTCCCGATATGGGGATACGGTTCATTGCCATAGGCGATGATGTGGATACCAACAGGGATAACCTCGACCTCGACTTAATGCTCCCGATGAAGAACATCTTTAATCAGTACTACCCCGCTGACTGTTCGCGTAAGACAAGACAGGCTTTTGTTACAAAGGCAAAGAGGGGAGAGTTCATCGGTTCGCAAGCTCCGTATGGGTATAAGAAATCGCCGGAGGATAAGCACGTTCTCATTATTGATGAAGAAACAGCGCCGACAGTAAAATGGATTTTTGAAATGGCAGCCTACCAAGGATATGGGTATAACAAGATCGCCCGTGTCCTGACGGATAGGAAAGTAATTACTCCCGCGGCACTTCAAGCAAAGAGAGCGGGGCGCGGCTATGACAAAGACCCGTGTGATTGGAATTTGGCTACTGTATTCAGAATGATGGAGAATACGGCGTATCTCGGACACCTTACAAGCGGCAAGCGCAGAAAAATTTCCTTCAAGAGCAATCGTATCAAGCGTATGCCCGAAGAAAAGTGGATCGTGAATGAGAATATGCACGAGCCGCTGATCTCCGAGCAGCTTTGGGAGGACGCGCACCTCCGTTTGGCAACTCGAAAGAGGACGAGCAAGTCGGGATTTGTAAATATTTTCGCGGGATTGTTGAAATGCGACAAGTGTGGGTATGCGTTGGGAATATCTAACGCGAGCGGCAAGGACAACTACTTTGCTTGCAATACCTACAAGAAAAAGGGCAAAGACAAATGCAGTTCTCACTACATACGTTATGATGAGCTGTACGACAAGATACTGTCCGACCTCGATGAAATGCTTAGTATGGTACAGAATAATAAAGAGGCATTTGTGGAAACGGTCAAAGCAAAGATCGGTGGAAGCAGTGATGAGGAACGACAGAGAATGAGCAATGAAGCCGAAGAGGTTGAAAAACGCTTGGGCGAGCTTGACAAGAAGTTTGATATGCTTTACAACGACCGCCTTGACGGACTTATTTCCGACAAGAAATTCAAGGAGATGTCCGCGAGGTGCGAGAGTGAGCAGGAGGAATTAAGTGAACGGCTCGAACAGCTTCAAGAGAAGTTGAGAACAGGGAGCGAAAAATCGTTCAACTTGGATAGGTTCATTGATCTGATAAGTGAATATGAACAAATAGAGTCGCTTGATAAAGAGTTGTTAAATCTCCTGATTGACAAGATCGTTGTAAGTGATAGGGTCAAGGAGGGTAATTCATTTACCCAAACTATCACCGTATATTACCGCTTTGTGGGTTGTATGTGAACTAAGTTTCGCTAACTCGCGCAGGCGGTCACTGGTTCAAGTCCAGTCGGGGGAGCCAGATACTTGAAAGCGTATTGTAAAGCGTTTTATCGCTTGCAATGCGCTTTCGCC
>ERZ777305.1644-NODE-1644-length-24470-cov-14.369937_pt1 | contig 24470 bp, 15 predicted proteins | sample MGYA00374965_ERZ777305 | MGnify/ENA primary metagenome ERZ777305 (study PRJEB29328, sample SAMD00013331) | mouse gut metagenome | study: EMG produced TPA metagenomics assembly of the Metagenome analysis of fecal microbiota from mouse which was promoted... | reverse complement strand
AAAAACCTCCGTTTTTTTGGGTGAAAAAATAGGTGTAATAATTAATTCATAAAAGACATCAAGGAAGGAAAAATCGGTTAATCAAGCCCAAGAAATTAAATCAAATTACAAGATTATGAAGCACGGAAACAAAAAAAATGGATTTCTCTTCATTTTGTGCATGTTGTTATCAACGTTGACATTTGCACAACAAAGAGAACTCACCGGTACGGTAAAAGACAATAAAGGCGAACCCCTACCGGGAGTAAGTATACTTATTAAAAGCAACGGTACCGGTACGGCTACCGACATGGACGGTAAATACGCCCTGAATGTCTCCACCGGAGATGTGCTGGTGTTTTCTTTTATTGGCTACAAACCACAAACGATTGCAATCGCCGACCAAAAAGTGCTGAACATCGTCCTGGAAGACGACGTAGAGCAATTGCAGGAGGTGGTGGTTATCGGGTATGGTTCTGTAAAAAAGAACGATGCAACGGGATCGGTAACAGCTATCAAACCGGACGAACTCAGCAAAGGTATCACCACCAGCGCACAAGACATGCTGACGGGGAAAATCGCCGGTGTGAGCGTTATCTCCAATGACGGAGCTCCGGGTGCCGGTGCACAGATCCGTATCCGCGGAGGTTCCTCACTGAATGCCAGCAATGACCCGTTAATCGTCATTGACGGTCTGGCGATAGACAATGAAGGTATCAAAGGTATGGGCAACGGTCTGGCCATGGTAAATCCCGAAGATATTGAAACATTCACGGTGTTGAAAGACGCATCGGCTACCGCCATCTACGGTTCCCGCGCATCCAACGGTGTTATTTTGATTACAACGAAAAAAGGGAAAGTGGGCAGCAAACTCAGCATAAGCTATAGTGGCAATGTAAGTGTATCAACAACGCAAGACCGTTATGACGTAATGAACGGTGACGAATTCCGTGCATACGTAAACGGTCGCTATGACGGAAATGCTCCTCTTGAGCTTGGAACTGCCAATACGGACTGGCAGGATGAAATTTTCCGCGTAGCTGTAAGCACCGACCACCATTTATCTTTCAACGGTGCGGTAAAAAATCTGCCGTTCCGCGTCTCTGTAGGATATACGGACCAAAACGGTATTATTAAGACATCCAATATGCAGCGTGTAACAACTTCCGTTAATTTGGCTCCGACGTTTTTCAATGACCACCTGAAATTCAATGTCACAGCTAAATATATGTACGGAAAGAACCGTTATGCCGATGCGGGTTCAGCTATCGGCAACGCATTGACGGCAGACCCGACACAATCCGTTTACATGGATTCACCCACAACGGGAGGATATTGGCAATATCTTATGTCAGCCAATTATGATGATCCTAACTGGCTCCAAACAACGAATCCCAATACACCAAGTAACCCGTTAGCAACATTGAAATTACAGAATAATCACGCCAACAGCCATGATTTTACAGGAAATGTTGATGTCGATTATAAAGTTCATTTTTTGCCTGACCTGCACATTCATGCCAATATCGGTGGAGAATATGCCGAAGGCAGACAAAACAACGTAATTTCTCCGTATTCATTCAGCAATAATTACTATGGATGGGACGGCATAGAAGCACAGTATAAATATAACCTTTCCTACAACGTATATGCCCAATATTCCAAGACATTAGGCAGTCACGCTTTGGATATTATGGCGGGAGGCGAGGAACAGCATTTCCACCGGAACGGTTTCAGCTACGGACAAGGGACAAATCCTTTGACCGGAGAAGCTTACAATCCGTCTTTCAGAGAACAAACCGCTTATGCTACCCGTAATACGCTGGTTTCTTATTTCGGTCGCCTGAATTACACATTGGCCGATAAATATTTGCTGACGTTTACGATGCGTTGGGACGGTTCTTCCCGTTTTGACAAAGACAACCGCTGGGGTACCTTCCCGTCTTTGGCACTGGGTTGGAAGATTAAAGAAGAAAATTTCCTGAAGGATTCCAATGTCCTCTCCGATTTGAAGCTCCGTTTGGGTTGGGGTATCACCGGCCAACAAAATGTTAATTCCGATTTCGGTTATGCTCCGCTGTATGTAATCGGTAATGAATATGTACAATATCCTTTCGGCAGCGAGTATTATTATTCTTCCCGTCCGAATGCGTTTAACAAGGATCTGAAATGGGAAAAGACAACAACTTATAATGCCGGATTGGATTTCGGCTTCCTGAACGGCCGCATTACGGGTGCTATTGACGGATATTACCGTGAAACGAAGGATTTGCTGAACAGCGTAAAAATCCCGGTAGGAACGAACTTCAACTCTCAGTTGCTGTCCAACATCGGTTCGTTGGAAAATTACGGTGTGGAATTTTCTTTAACGGGAACTCCGGTGGTAACCGATAATTTCACCTGGAACTTATCTTATAATGTTACCTGGAATCACAACGAAATTACAAAATTGACCGGAGGAGACGATGCCGACTATTATGTGGAAACAGGAGATAAAATTTCTCCGGGAAACAATACCAAAGTACAAGCACATAAAGTGGGATACGCCGCCAAATCATTCTATGTTTATCAACAAGTATACGATGAAAACGGCAAACCGATTGAAAATATGTTTGTAGACCGTAACGGTGACGGTATTATCAACAGTGCCGACAAATACATGTCAAAGACCCTGCTCCGGATGTAACAATGGGTCTGACCTCCAAAATGCTGTATAAAAACTGGGATTTCAGTTTTGCTCTGCGGGCAAGTTTCAACAACTATGTGTATTATAACTTCCTGGCGGACAAAGCCCGCGTAGGCGGTTCATATCTTGCTTCAAACAACTCGTACCACAACTATACAAAAGAAGCAGAGGCGTTAGGATTCACCGGATTAGGAGAGTATTACATGAGCGACTATTTCGTACGCAATGCTTCTTTCCTGCGTTGTGACAATATCACGTTAGGCTATTCGTTTAAAAATCTCTTTAAAGGAAATTCAGACAGAGGCGTGAGAGGACGTATTTACGCTACCGCACAAAATCCGTTTATCATTTCCAAGTATAAAGGCTTGGATCCGGAAGTCAGCAGCGGTATCGACAGCAATCCGTATCCCCGTGCCACGACATTCCTGTTAGGTATAAACCTTCAGTTTTAATCATTAATCTTAACAATAGAGTATGAAAGCTAAATATATTTTAAGTTCTGTCCTTGCCGCAGCGATGGCCTTCTTTACGTCATCTTGCGTCAATGACCTGAATATCAGTTCTATTGATCCTCAGACATCTCCGTCTTTCGATCAAAACGCCGTTTTCGTGAAAGCCTATGCTTTATTAGGCACTACCGGCCAGCAAGGCCCTGCAGGCAATACCGATTTGGACAGTCAAGACGAAGGAGAATCCGGTTTTTACCGTACTATTTTCAATTGCCAGGAGCTTTCCACCGATGAGTGTTTGTGGGCCTGGCAGTCCGATGTGGATATACCTCAGTTTACAGCCATCAACTGGAACTCTTCCAGCCAGCGTACGGAATGGGTTTACTTCCGGTTAGGCATTAATATTACGCAATTGAACTTTTTCCTTGACCAGACGGAAGGACAAGAGGATGCTGAAAGTGTGAAACAACGTGCCGAAGTTCGTTTCCTACGTGCCCTGCATTACTCTTATTACCTGGATTTATTCAGAAAAGCTCCGTTTAAGGAACATTTTAACAATGATTTACCGATCGAAAAAGCCGGGAAAGAGTTGTATGATTATATTCAAACGGAATTATCCGAATGTGAAGCGGATATGTATGAACCCCGCCAGGCGCCTTTCGGCCGGGCAGACAAGGCTGCCAACTGGCTGCTCCGCGCACGCCTTTATTTGAATGCCGGCGTATATACCGGTACAACCGATTGGGCGAATGCCGAAACTTATGCGACCAAAGTGATTAATTCCGGCTATCAATTATGCAGCAATTATCAGGAATTGTTTATGGCAGACAACGACGAAAATGCCAATGCGATGCAGGAAATTATTTTCCCCATCCGTCAGGACGGAGCCAATACTCAATGTTACAGCGGTGCTAATTATGTAGTAAGCGGTACCCGCGGCTCCGGGATGCCCCGTAACGGAACGAATAACCCGTGGAGTTGTATTTTCAGCCGGGCAGCTTTGGTACAGAAATTTTTCCCGAATCTGGACGATGTGCCTATGCCTCCCAGCAATGCAGAGGCCTTAAACGGCGCTACCGATGAAGAAATTGACGCCAAAGATGCCGAATATGGCACACGTACGGTAGATTTAATCGCTGCAGCAGGCGACGACCGCGCAATATTTTATTCCGGAGTCGGCGGCGGCATCCGTGGCATTCTTGCCGAAGATATTACCGGTTTTACCAATGGACTTTCCATTGTCAAATGGTTGAATTTCCGCTCAGACGGCGGTGCAACTCACCATGCCCAATATCCCGATGTCGATATTCCTTTATTGCGTCTGGCAGAAGCTTATCTGATTCGCGCAGAAGCCCGTTTCCGTACAGGAGGAGATGCTGCAACGGATTTGAATGTTTTACGTGACCGTGCTCATGCAAGCAGATTGCAGGGAGTAACCGAACAGGATTTGATTGACGAATGGTGTCGTGAATTCTATCTGGAAGCCCGTCGCCGCTCCGACTTAGTCCGCTTCGATATGTATACGACCAATAAATATGTTTGGGACTGGAAAGGCGGTGTCATGAACGGAACGTCGGTTGATGCCCATTTCAATGTATATCCGATTCCGGCAGCCGATTTGAATAACAATCCGAATCTGACACAGAATCCGGGTTATTGATCCCATTACCTTGTTACTTTAAAACGTTAAGAAAATGAACAAATTTTTCAACATATTATTGTTATCAGCCTTAACCCTGCCGTTTTTTACGGCTTGCGAAAGCGATACGGATAGTAATCCTGTATTCCACGAGGCTACCGAGTTCGTATTGAACGAACCTGCCTATGCGGCAAATAACACCTATGATCTGGGCATTGCCGGTACGACTGTACAATTAACCTGCAACCAACCTGATTACGGTTTCCCTGTAGCTACAACCTATGCGGTACAAGTGACTTTTGATGAAAGTTTTGAAGAGGAGAACTACATTGAATTAGGATCTACATTTACCAATACGCATATCGCTATTGAGGCTGCCGAACTGAACTCTTCTTTGCTGGAATTGTGGAGCACACAGCATGAAGGAGAAGATGTACCAACGGAAGCTATCAGCATTTATGTACGTCTTCGGGCAGTCGTAAGCGGCCAAAATATCGGAAAGATTCTTTCCAATACCATTTGCCTGTCCAAAGTGAAAATGAATAACGAAGAAACGTTAAGCCTTCCTGAATACATGTGGCTTGCCGGTACGATGAGCGACTGGAGCTGGGTAACAATGGCACCCGTTTACGGGCTTGAAGGCCAATATTACCGGATTGTATATCTGGAAGACGGAGGTTCATTCAAGTTCGGTACGAAAGAAGGCGAATGGTTGGGTTATAACGATTCACGGTTAACAGTCAATGACAATGCCAACGCTGGTGTGTCTGGTGACAATAACGATGGAAACATCCAGGTAACAAAGGGTGGCTACTATCTCATCACGATGAAAACAGTTGCCAAGGGTAACGATTATGCATTTACGATGAATATTGCCCCGGCTAAAGTGTATATTATCGGTGCGTGTGAAGGTGGCAACTGGGCACTTCTGGACGAATGGATGTTTACTGACAAAGGAAACGGCATATTAGTTTCTCCCGCGTTGGTTGCAGCCGGAGAAGTCCGCATGTGCGTAGATGCCGGTATCGATTGGTGGCGTACGGAATTTACGTTAAAATCCGAAACGGAGATCCATTACAGAAATATGAATATCATTGATAGCTGGACGGAAGCCGGAGCGGATTATTCCATCGCCGGAGCTCCCGGAATGGTTATAGAACTGAATTTCAATGCCGGAACAGGAGAGGTGAAGAAGTAATTATTAATTTTAATAGGAAAATCATATATGAAAAAACAATATTTATTCGCAGGTATATTGATTGCAGCATTAAATTTCACTGCCTGCGATGAGGATTATAAGGATTGGGCAGATCCCCAATCCAATCCCCAGGAAGAAGCGTTAGCACAAGTACAGGCTTCTTTTGAAGCAGGAGAAAACGCAGCTATTGTTATGGATGATATGGCAGGAGTGGATACTGTAGAGGTTCTCAAATTCAAAACAATATCCAGCGAAGGAGCAACTTTTTCTCCTACCTCTCTGTTGATTAATGGCAATAGCCTGCCGTATGTATACGAAAACGGAAGTTTTAAAATGCTTCTTTCCACATTAGACAGCCTGACACAACAGATTTATTTCAGCCGTGCATCCGTAGCCCGTACATTGTCGGTAAAAGCGCAGGGTGCCGCTGTAGTAGACGGACAGGGACTTTCTGTTGAAAGTGAAGAAGCAGAGATTTCCCTGACCCCGCTCAACATCGCTCCCGAAATAGATCCGAAAGGATATGTCATGATGGGCGATTGGCAAAGCTGGACGATAACAAGCGCTACCCCCATGACTGCCAAAGGGGACGGCATTTATCAGGCTAAAGTCACAACAACGGCAGACGAGAACTGGTTTAAATTCTATGCAGCTTCTCCTTTTGACGGAGCGACAGATTCCGATTGGGACGCAGTCAATGCCGTACAAATGGGGTGCCGGGAAAACGGAGATAAAGCGACTAAAAATCTTCTCGTATGGACGGGAGATATCTATAAAGTAGAAACTCCCGTTATTGCCGGTGCCGGAGATTGGATCGTAACACTGGATATGGTTAATTTGACTTATACGGTAGTTCCCGATGTGGCGGAATTGTACATGACGGGAAGTGCATACGGCTGGGGAAATACCTGGAATCAGTTTGTTCCCGTAAACGGTTCGGACGGTGCTTTCTGGGGAATGTATTATTTCAATTCAGGAGATGAAATTAAATTCGCTCCACAAGCCGATTGGGGCGGTGATTTCGGTTTCTCTGACGCCATTTCACAGAGTTCCATTGACCGTGCCGGATTGGAAAACAGCGGTGGCAATATCAAAGTAGGCAAAGCCGGATGGTATATTGTGTATGTATCTGTGAACGGCGACGAAAAGATTGTCGAATTTGAAGAACCAGCAGTTTACCTGATCGGCAATACCGCTGGCGGCTGGGACGCCGCGATGGAAAGTGCCAAGTTTGAAGTTCCCGGTACTGCCGACGGCGAGTTTGTATCTCCGGCATTCGTTGCTGATGATGAAATTCGCGCCTATGCATCTATGCCGCAAGTAAGTGCAAGCGACTGGTGGAGAACTGAATTTATGGTCTTTAACGGAAAAATCGTATTCCGCGGTAACGGAGGCGATCAAGACCGTGTAACAGGTAACACCGGACAAAAATTATATCTGAACTTCGGAGCAAGTACCGGCAGCATAAAATAATTTTTTTCATCCATAAAACCGAGAGGCTGAACAGTTTGTTCAGCCTCTTTAGTTTTTTAAAGAACAGCTTAAAGACAAGGAAATGCAGAATTGTTTTTGCCACCGCAACCGTTTGCAGGTCGTGAGGGTTTGTTTGTTCGCTTTTTATGACAAGGGATGGTGATTTACAAGTATATTTGAGGTGTGATTATCAGAAAGATTTTTTATCATGAAAACGATTGAATTGTATCCGATTTTGAGGTTTTGGCATGTTCTGTGTTTTGCTCTTCTTATTTCTTTGGGAGCTTGTAGTGAAAGTAAAAATGATGAGCCAGATCCGGGACCTGCACCGGAAGAATGGGTAAGCGTGACGGCTGAGCCTGAAGCATGGGACGGAGAGAAGCGGGGGAATATTTCTTATCAATTGCTGGTATATTCTTTTGCCGATGCGAACGGGGATAAGTGGGGAGACCTCAAAGGGATAACCGAGAAACTGGATTACATCGAAAGTTTGGGGATAAAAGCCATTTGGCTGTCGCCGATACATCCCGCCATGTCTTATCACGGATATGACGTGACGGATTATACTGCTATAAACCCGAAGTATGGCACTATGGGTGATTTCGAACAACTGATTGCAGAAGCTCACCGCCGCGATATAAAAATCTATCTGGACTATGTGATGAACCACACAGGCAAAGACCACCCCTGGTTTATAGATGCCAAATCCTCGCCCGACAGCAAATACCGCGATTATTATATTTTCTCACAAGACCCGGAGGCGGATATAAAAGCGGGTAATATCGCCATGATTGAACGCAACGGATACAATGCCGGGGAATGGTTTTCCACGACCTCCTCAGATTCCGAAGTAAGCGGGGTTTATAAATTTGTGCTCAATTGGTCGAACGCTTCCAAGCCGACGGTGACCGTAACGGAAGCCGACGCCTCCGACATCGACAACGATAATCCGGATGAAAGTACCAGCGGTGCAAAATATCTCTATTACGGCGAGAAAAAGTGTAAAAAATTCTATGACAAAGGCAACAATATTTACGAATTGACGGTAGATTTTCAATCCGCGTGGGGTTTTCTGATCCGTACCAGCAATGACGCATCCTGGCCCAAAGGAACCAAATACGGAGCACCTTCCAAGTCGGATAAATTGACATTGGGCACGCCTTTCACGTTGAATAATTCCACGGCAGCGGATATTCTGTTTTCATCCATGAATCTATGGCATTACCATTCTCATTTCATGACCGACTGGTTTGCGGATTTGAATTACGGCCCCGTTGGGAGTGCCGCTTCTTCTCCCGCTTACAAGGCCATTGCCGAAGCAGCCAAAGGATGGATTGACAGAGGCATTGACGGTTTCCGGCTGGATGCGGTGAAACACATTTACCACAGTGCCACGTCGAACGAAAATCCCCGTTTTCTGAAAATGTTTTATGATGACATGAATGCTCATTATAAGCAACAAGGACATTCGGACGATATTTACATTGTGGGGGAAGTGTTGTCAGGAAGCAATGAGGTTGCCCCTTATTATGAAGGGCTTCCGGCTCTGTTTGAATTTGATTTCTGGTACCGGCTCGAATGGGCTATCAACAAGGGTACGGGATGTTATTTTGCCAAAGATATTCTGTCTTACCAAGAGAAATATGCCGCATACCGGAAGGATTACATCGAAGCGACGAAGTTATCCAACCACGATGAGGACCGTACGGCATCCAAATTGGGCAAGTCCCTTGCCAAAGAGAAGTTGGCCGCAGCCGTATTGCTGACAGCAGCGGGGGAACCCTATATTTATTATGGAGAGGAGTTGGGTATCTACGGATCAAAGGAGAAAGGGGACGAGTATGTCCGCAGCGCCATGTTGTGGGGCGACAATTACACAACGTCTTACGCCTCTTCGGACAAGGTGGACGCAACTGTCGCATCCAGTATAAAATCTGTCGCAGAACAAAAGGATGAGGCTTCTTCGCTGCTGAATACTTACCTTACTTTCACAAAGTTGCGCAATACATATCCGGCTTTGGCACAAGGCAGTATGAGCCGCCACGCTACATACAACGAGTCGAACACCGCCGCTAAAAGCATTGCGGCATGGTATATGACGAAAGAGAAGGAGCGGATGTTAGTCATTCACAACTTCGGGAGTACAGCTTACCAAATCTCGCTTTCGGATAAAATCGAGAAAGCGGTCGGCGTGTCAGGCAAAGCGGAGCATAAAAAAGAAGGCGAAAATACTTTGGTAAAATTGGACGGTTATTCTTCCGTCGTTTATAAAATTGCACAATAAAGCCAGATTAAACACCTTTTTCGCATAAAAGCTACCCCACCAGCGGTTTGATGACTCCGAAAAGGAGGCAGGCGATGAGGAAAGTGATGATGATGTTGAAAGTTTGTGCCGTGAGGAAGCCCCACATGAGATGTCGGTTTTCACGCGAGATGATTTCTTTCAGGCGGGTTTCCAGTCCCACGCACACGAATGCCAGACTGAAAAATAAACCGCTGAACATTTTAGCGACGCCCGGTTCCACCCATTTGCCTTTGGGGGAGAGCTGAAACAGGTCGTTTGCCTGGCAAAGGCTGAATACCAGGGAGGCAGCTACAAAACCGATGATGAATTTCGGGAATTTTTCCCATACGATATGCAAGGAGGGGGCGGTATTGTTTTTCTCTCCGCGGGTAGAGAGATAGAGTGCGATAAAGAAGGCAACCACCCCTATCAGGACGTTCTGCGCTCCTTTGATAATCACCGCATGCTGGTTGGAAAGTTCGCTGACGATGGCACTGGACGCCGCCACGCCGCTGGTGGTGTCGATTGTTCCGCCAATCCATGCACCCGCCACTTCCTGTATGACTTTCGGATCATCAAATAGCAGCGGTAAAAGCGTATGGGACAGCCACGGCATCAGATAAATCATCGGAACCACGACTATCAGGACCAACGATACGATATAAGAGAGTTTTTTATCATCTCCTCCGGCTACCCGTGCCGCCGTGATGCAAGCCGAGACACCACAAATGGATACTCCGCTGGAGAGTATCATGGCGGAACTGCGGTCTACTCCCAAGCGACGGGATATGTAGTAGGCAAAGAACCATACGATGGTAACAACCAGTACGGCCTGTATCAGCCCGATTGCTCCCGATTTCATGACATCACTGAACAATATAGTGGCTCCCAGGCATACGACTCCGATTTTAATAAAAAATTCGCTCTGTATGGCGGGACGCATCCAGGCCGGGATATGAAATACATTCCGGATTATCAATCCGAAAATAACGGAGAAAAAGACGGATTCAAATCCGTAATAAGCCACCTGCGGGATGGCTGCCGTAAGCTGGGCCAATAAAGAAACAACAAATACGGCCAGTAGGGATACGACAACGCCTTTCAGTGGCCGCCCCAACATAAGCCAGCCCAAATAAAGAACAACGAGTACAATCGCATAGAGTACCAGTGCATTCTGCCAATCGGAGAGCAGGGTCAGATGTTTAGGGATGGACGGCAGATAACCGGGGATAAACACCGCCATCGCCAACAAAGGGATGCTTACTGCCACTACAACCCAGTCTTCGGTTTTCAATTGTTCCAGCCACTTTTTCATACGTTATCGTTTTTAAATCCGGCTGCGAAGGAACGGAATATTTTTGACATTTTATTACGCGTAAATACGTAATTTTAACATGTTTAAAAACAAAGAGAGCGGAACAGCGTCCGCCCTCCCAACAAAAAGACTGTATTACAGCATTATTTTTTCACCCATAACCGGTATTCCCCGGCTTTCAAGGTAAGTGGCGAAACCGGTTTGACAGCCTGCCCGGTAAAAGCATCGGCGTATGAATCCGTGAGAGGCTGGTCAAGTTTGAACTGCACGGTTTTCCGGCTCAGGTTCAGCATCACCAGCAACTGATTGTTCCCTTTCGTCCGGGTGAAAGCGAATACGCTTTCGGGAGCCGTGTGGTTCAATATGTTCATTTTTCCGGCATCTATGCCTGCATACAGCGCCTGATTTTCATGTTTCAGTTTATCCAGTTGGGTATAAAATGTCGTTAACGGACTATTCCCGACCCATTTGATTTCATCCTTTTCAAAAAATTCCAGGCGGTGATTCAGTCCGACTTCCTGCCCGCTATATACCAAAGGCATGCCGGGCACGGTATAGGTCAGCACGGCAAAGGCTTTCTGCAAATCGCCGTAGCGTTCGTTTATCGTTCCGTTCCATGAATTTTCGTCGTGGTTGGTCAGGAAGTTCATCAATATCGTGCGGGGAGCATACAGGCTGTCTGTTTTCCGGAAATAAGCGGGCAGGGCTGCTGCCGTCTTTTTCCCGGCTGCAATATCATTCATCGTATGCAGTAGGTCCCAGGCATAGCAGGCGTCAAAGGCTCCGGCGGTCAATTCCGGTTCCCATGCTTCGGCCAGCATGAAAACAGGTTTTATGCTGTCTAAAGCCATCCGTGCCTGTTCCCAGAAATCGGTCGGTACCATGGATGCCACATCACACCGGTAGCCGTCTATGTTGGCGTTTTTGACCCAGTATTTCATGCTCTCTATCATATAGTGGCGTAATCCGGGTTGTTCGTAATTGAGGTCTGCCACGTCGGTCCATTCCGCCACCGGCGCCACTATCGAGTCATTGACTTGTGTGTACCATTCGCCGTGTTCCACTATCAGCCAGTTGTCCCACCCGGTATGGTTAGCCACCCAGTCCAGAATGACTTTAAATCCCATGCTGTGGGCTTTATCCACCAAATCTTTAAAATCTTTCATCGTCCCGAACTCCGGATTTACTTTCTGATAGTCTTTTACAGCGTAATAGCTTCCGAGGGTTCCTTTTCTGTTTTTATAGGAGATGGGCTGTACGGGCATGAGCCAAAGGATATCCACACCCAGTTCTTTCAACCGGGGCAGGTGGTCGGCAAAGGCGTTGAAGGTGCCTTCTTTCGTATACTGGCGTATATTTACTTCATATATCACTGCGTTTTTTGCCCAAGAGACAACCGCAGGTGCCTGAAAAGCCACCGGAGCAGCAGGTTCTATGACTTCCTGCCCTTTTTTATTTTTACAGCCGGCAAGCACCAGTACCGGCAATAAGAGTAGTAATCCTATTTTTTTCATCGTTGTTGTGTTTAGGTTAATATTTCGTATTGTATATGATTTCGACACCATGGGCCGGAACATCCGCTATCAGTTTGGAGTTGTCGTAACTGAAGCGTCCGCCGAACAAGGATTTAAAGGTGCCTTCGCGCTCCCGTTGAGGAAGGTCGAAGCGCAGGGTTACATTTTCTTTGCCTTTGTTGAAAATCACGATAACATCTTCTCCGAAATAGGAGCGCAGATAGGCATAGACTTTGTTTTCGACCCTCAAGGGAATGAAGTCCCCGAACATCAAAGCCATGCTCTCCCGGCGGAAAGTGTTCAAACGGGCCGTTTTTTCTTTTACCATTTCTTCCTCTTCACTCAAGCCGTCGAAGCGCATCATCCGTCGGTTGTCCGGATCGTTCCCTCCGGTCATGCCGATTTCGTCGCCATAGAAAACAACCGGTATGCCGGGTATTGTTGCATTAAAAGCTATCAACTGCACTAATTTGTCATACGCTGCCTCATCCGACGGTTTGCGTTCCCCGATGCGGCGTGTCCAGCCGGCAGCTTTGCTGTCTTCGTCAAAGCGCACATCGCCTGCCGCATAGGAAATGAAACGCGCCCGGTCCTGATTGCCCGAAATATATGACATCAGATTGTGTACACCGTAATAATGGAAACTCTCTTCCAGAGAGGCATTCAATTGCTGGAATCCGACTTCCGGACGGGCAAAGGTCGCCACAGCATCGTCATAAACATTGAAATCAAACTGCCCGTCCATTTGTCCCGAACCGACATAGGAGGCTATCAGTTCCCGGCTCCCGTAGGTCTCTCCCACCTGGTAAATAGTTATCTTTTTCGGGAACATGATGTCCCGTTTCAGTTTATGGGTAAGCGTCCGCCAGAATACCTCAGGAATATGTTTGGTAGCATCGTGGCGGAATCCGTCGAGGTTATACTCTTTTATCCAAAAAAGGGCGGAGTCGGTCATGGGTTCATACACTTCCGGACGTTGCAGGTCGAGCGTCGGCAGGAAAGAGTCGAACCAGGTCGTCAGACGATATTCGTCCCAACGTTCCGTATTCAATGTGCCGTCGGGCAGATACAAGTCGGTTGCCCAGTCTTTGTGCTGCTGATACAGGGGATGAAGGCGGTGGACATGGTTTGCCACGTAGTCCAGTATGACATTGATGTTCCTTTTGTGGGCTTCTTCAACCAACTCTTTCAGTTCGTCCGAAGTACCGTAGCGGTAATCCACTTTTGACGAGGATACCGGCCAATAGCCGTGATAGCCCGAAAATTTCGTCCGGGGCTTTTTCCACAGTCCGAAAGCGCCTTCCGGATTCTGCGTCACCGGAGAGAGCCATATCGTATTGATGCCCAAGCTGTCGAAATAGCCCTCTTTCAGTTTCTGCGTCACGCCCGCAAGGTCCCCTCCCATGTAGTCGGCAATGGGCAGCACTTCTTTGGTATTTAACGGATGGTTGTTGTCCGGAATGGAATCATTGAAACGGTCTATCATCAGGAAATAGAGCACGGAAGCCCGTTTGTCAAAACGGTTCAACAAGGAGGCATCCAATATCACTTTCCCATATTCCAGCGGAATAAAAATGTCGTTGGACACGCCAAATTCGTTTATTGCCCACACCCGCATTTCCGAACGCCGGACTCTCGTTGCCGCCTCCGGAATAAGGATTCCCATGCTATCAGCACGCCGAATAAAATAGTGTTCTCCCAACCGGTGGTTCTGCAAATAGACCAGCCATTTTTTTACCGGATTCCTGCTTTTCAGCCAAATGGTGTCGCCTTTCACAACATCGGTATAAATTTCGGGTGCTTTGTCGGCTTCCCCCTCTATCTGCAACAGGGAATTAAAACCTCCCATGTTGTTGTCTATCCGCTTTTTGTTACCGGGGTCCAAGACTTTTTTGCCGTCCAGCACCAACAAATACTGGTATTGCCCCGGAGACAGATAGAGGGTGGTTTTCCATATGCCATTGTCATTTACCAAATGGGTATTGGCGGAATTCCAGGCATTCATATCTCCTGCCAACTGGACAGTCCGGTAGTTTTTTCCTTTGGGATCAAAAGAAAAGCCGACCGCTTTTTTCGTGCTGTTTATGACGGGAATATCATAAACATGGCTTTCGTATGTAAGGCGCAAATTATCCATCGGTTCCACTTTCCCTTCCCGGATCAGCACCAGTTCTTTCCGGTCATGGCTCCACACGGCTTTCAGTCCGGCAGGTGCTTTCACTTTTTTTACTTTTTCAGGAAAGAGGAAATAATCCGACAGCAATATTTTCGTCGTATCAGGATTCAGGCGTACCGGAGTCGCTAAGTCATAGATTCCGGGTGTTTCGGGCAATACCACCTCTTTGTGCCCGCATGCCGACAAAACAAAGACAAAAACAGGCAAAAGAAACATTATTTTTGACATACAGCAATTTTTAAGTTATTGTCAAAGATAGCATTATTCTCCCTCTATTACGCAATTCCCTCCCCAAAGTTTCTCTGCCCCCATTTCACCTGTTTCAACCTTTCAACCTTTTCTCCGTATACAGAGCATAGAATTGAAAAAAGCTGTTTACAATTATGAAATCACAGAGACACACGAAACCACATTTTGTCTTCCTGTTTCTCCTGCTGTTCTCCTCTTTGGGCAGTATGGCACAGGAAATTACACTGCACGGGAAAGTAACCGATGCGGTAAACGGAGAGCCTTTGCCCGGAGTGAGTATCCTTATTCAAGGAACGGCAACAGGCACGACCACCAACCCGGAAGGGGAATACACACTGAACGCCAGGAAAGGCGATGTTTTGGTATTCTCATTCATCGGTTTCAAACCTCAGAACGTTACTGTTACAAATCAGCAAACACTGAATATCCGGTTGGAGGAGGATCAAAAACAGTTGCAGGAGGTTGTGGTCATCGGCTATGGGCAAGTGCGCAAGAATGACGCTACCGGTTCGGTCGTATCCATCAATGCCAACGATTTCAATCCGGGTGTGATGTCGTCTCCTCAGGATTTGCTCATCGGTAAAACTCCCGGCGTACAAATCACGACAGGAGGAGGAGCTCCCGGCGACGGCGCCACTATCCGTATCCGCGGAGGTTCTTCGATGAAAGCCAGCAATGACCCCTTGATTGTGGTGGACGGTGTGCCTCTGGACAATACGGGCATCAACGGGATGCGCAATCCGCTGAATGCCATTAACCCCGCTGACATTGAAACGTTCACCGTCCTCAAAGATGCCTCCTCTACGGCAATATACGGGGCAAGAGCTTCCAACGGAGTAATTCTGATTACGACCAAGAAAGGGAAGAAAGGACAGCCGTTCCGGGTGAATTATTCGGGACAGTTCAGTGTCGGCTGGCGCGAAGGTGAAATAGATGTGCTTTCCGCCGATGAGTTCCGCGAAACGATACGGCAACAATTTGCGGATAATGCCGATGTCCTGAATAATTTAGGCGAAGCCAATACAAACTGGCAGGATGAAATATATCGGGTCGCCGTCAGCAATGACCACAACATCGATTTCTCCGGCTCAAAATTCAATACCCCGTTCCGGCTTTCTTTGGGCTATACAAACCAGCAGGGTATTTTGAAAACAACAAATCTGAACCGCTATACGGGAGCTCTGAATCTGAATCCCACGTTTTTTGAAGATTTCCTGAAAATCAATCTCCAGGCCAAGGGGATGTATATCAAAAACAATTTCGGCAACACTGCATCTATCGGCGAAGCCGTGACCTTCGACCCGACACGCCCGGTGAAAGACTGTAACGAAAGGTACGGAGGATATTTCACCTGGACGCAAGCCACAACAGGGAACCCGAATATCATCGCCCCCATTAACCCGGTTGCTCACCTGAAACTCCACAGCGACAAGTCGGACGTAAAAAGATTTATCGGGAACATCCAATTCGATTACCGCCTCCACTTTTTCCCGGATCTCCGGGCAAACCTGAATCTGGCATACGATTATTCGAAAAGTGACGGGAAAATCATTGAACCGGAAACAGCTTCCTGGACGTATGACGAGAAGTACGGAAGCGGCTACCATAAAGAATACAGCGAAAAGAAACACAATGAGCTGCTGGAGTTTTATCTGAACTACAATAAAAATATAGAATCCATCGAGAGCCTCATCGACGTGGTGGCGGGATATTCGTGGCAACATTTCAAGAGGTCGACCAAAGACTATGCTACCAATACTTCCGGCACGTATGTGAAGGAAGACAAAACAGGAGCTTCCGAAAATTACCTGCTCTCTTTTTTCGGACGACTGAATTATACTTTTAAAGACCGCTATCTGTTCACCCTGACTGTCAGAGGCGACGGTTCGTCCCGGTTCGCCAAAGACCAGCGCTGGGGCACATTCCCCTCGCTGGCACTGGCATGGCGCATCGACCAAGAGGAGTTTATGCAACAGTTTTCCCGGTTATCCACGCTGAAATTACGCCTCGGATACGGTATCACTGGACAGCAGGATATTGTCGGGAATGATTATCCTTATTTGCCTAATTACACGATAAGCAATGACAAAGCCCAATATCAATTCGGCAATGATTTTATTTACACGTTACGCCCCAACGGCTACGATTCCAAAATCAAGTGGGAAGAAACAACGACGTGGAATGTGGGAGTAGATTTCGGTTTTTTCAACAACCGGCTGAACGGTTCGGTTGACTATTATTACCGCAAAACGAAAGATTTGATTAATGAAATCCCGGTGGCAGCAGGTTCGAATCTGACCAATAAGTTAGTGACCAATGTGGGCGATCTCTCTAATGAGGGATTTGAAGTCAATCTGAATGCAATTGCCATCAACAATGAAGCGTGGAACTGGGAGATTAATGTCAATGTCTCTTACAATAAGAACAAAATCATCAAACTGATCCGCAACAATGACCCGAATTATGTGGGTGTATTGACAGGAGGTATTTCAGGAGGCACGGGGAGCACCATCCAGATTCACAGCGAGGGACATCCGTCGAATGCCTTCTATGTCTACCGGCAGGTGTATGACAAGGACGGCAAACCGCTGGAAGGCGTTTATGCCGACCTGAATCACGACGGTATCATCAACCAATTAGACCTGTACCGCTATAAAAGTCCGGCGCCCAAATATTTAGCCGGTTTTTCGTCTTACCTGACGTACAAGAATTGGGATTTGACAGTGGCAGGACGATTCAGCTTCGGCAACTATGTTTACAATAATGTTGAGTCGAACCAGGCCCTCTATACCCGTTTGTACAATAACACCGGCTTTTATTCCAACCTGCCTTCTTCCATCCGGAAGACCCATTTCGAGGAAGCCCAGTATTTTTCGGACTATTATGTACGGAATGCCTCTTTCATGAAACTGGACAATATCACCTTGGGATATAACTTCAAGAAGCTGTGTAACAAACGGCTTGATTTACGAATTTATGCCCTGATGCAGAATGTTTTCACGATTACCCGGTATAAAGGATTGGATCCCGAAATTTTCAACGGGATTGACAATAACCTCTATCCGCGCCCGCAAACCGTATTGCTCGGCGTAAATGTCGGCTTTTGATTGCTATCATAACCTGTAAATTAAAAACAACACAACCATGAAAACCAAATATCTGAATATCCTGAGTCTTTCGCTGCTGACGTGGCTCACCGCCTGCGTAGGAGACCTGGATACGAAACCCATTGATGAAAATGTCGTCACGGCAGAGGACGTATATAAAAATCCGGAAGCCTACCGCCAGACGTTAGCCAAAGTGTATTCGGTTTTTGCCGTCAGCGGGCAAATCGGACCGGACGGGAATCCCGACCTGGCAACAAGCGATGAGGGCACGTCGAATTATCTGCGACAACTGTGGAATATGCAGGAACTGACAACAGATGAAGCCATTTGTGCATGGAATAATGCGGGACTACCCGACCTACACAATCAGAACTGGTCTTCCGCCAATGATTATATTACGATTACTTATGAGCGTATCTATTACCTGATATCGGTTGCCAATGAATACCTGCGCGAAACGAGCGAAGGGAAACTGAACAGCCGGAATGTGTCCGAAGAGCTGAAAAAAGAAATCGGCTATTACCGCGCAGAAGCCCGGTTCCTGCGGGCATTGGCATATTATCACGCCCTCGACCTGTACGGGAATGTCCCCTTTGTTGATGAAAATGAAGGAGTAGGAGCTTTCTATCCGGAACAAATCCAACGCAACGACTTGTTTGCCTGGCTGGAAAAGGAGTTAAAAGAAATCATTCCGTTGATGAAAGCCCCACAGACCAATGAATACGCCCGAGCCGACCAAGCTGCCGCCTGGACGCTTCTGGCAAAAATGTATCTGAATGCCGAAGTTTATATCGGAACACCACGCTATACGGATGCTATCAACTATTGTAACCTCGTTATTCCGCACTATTCTCTCGAGGGGGATTACACCCGGCTTTTTATGGCAGATAATCATAAGGCACAGGAAGTTATCTTCCCGATAGCGTTTGATGGTACCCATACACAGACGTACGGAGGTACAACGTTTCTGATTTTTGCAGCTTTCGGCGGCGACAGTCTGAAAACGCAAGACTACGGCGTTAGCGGGAGCTGGGCAGGCAACCGGGTGAGCGACCAGTTTGCCGCCAATTTCGAACCGGGCGACAAAAGAGCCTGTTTCTATACGAAAGGACAAACGAGCACCGAAATCAATTCCGTTTCGGATTTCAAACAAGGCGTGATTGTCACGAAGTTCACAAACATGCAATCCAACGGACAACCCGGTTCGAATCTCAGTTTTGTAGACACGGATTTCCCGATGTTCCGGCTGGCGGATGTCTACCTGATGTATGCCGAAGCCGTACTGCGGGGAGGAACGGGAGGAAGCCCAAGCGTAGCACTCGGTTATATCAACGCATTGCGCGCCCGGGCTTTTGACAACAATGCGGGAGAAATCACCTCGTCCGATTTTACCCTTGATTTCCTGCTGGAAGAACGCGCCCGCGAGTTGTATTGGGAAGGACACCGCCGCACAGACCTCATCCGCTACCGCCGTTTCAGTGAAACATCCTGGCTCTGGCCCTGGAAAGGAGGCGTAAAGGAGGGCAGAAGCATCGCTTCCCATTACGACCTGTTTCCCCTACCATCGTCCGATTTGGGAGCCAACCCGAAACTGAAACAGAATCCCGGCTATTAACCGTAAATGAAAACGACATGAAGAAACAATATCTATTTTTCCCGCTGTGCTTGCTCCTTCTGCTGGCAGGATGCGATACCGACAACAAAAAGTATTATGCCACGGAATTTACAGCTCCCGTTCTGACGACACCCGCAGCAGGCACCCACCTGACACTCACCGAAGCACAGGAACACGATTCCCTTGAAATCGCGTGGAAAGCCGCAGACTACGGTTTCCCGGCTTCCATTCTCTACACAGTGCAAATGGCAAAAGCCGGCACGTATTTCGAATCTGCCGTAAAAATTGCCGAAACGAAAGGAACGCACATGAAAACGAATTATGCCACATTAAACAATAATGCCCTCATTGCAGGTTTTGTTCCCGAAACTCCGGCAGAAGTAGAGTTCAGAGTGATAGCCACCATAAATAACCATATCCAAACCTTACATTCTGAACCTGTAGACCTGACACTGACCGCTTATAATGTGACCGTCAATTATCCGATTCTCTATGTCCCCGGCAGTTATCAAGGCTGGAATCCGGCAGAGCCGCAAACGGTCATCGCTTCCCCCAAAGCCAATCAAGTGTATGAAGGCTATCTTTGGTTTACTGCCAATACCGAGTTTAAACTCCTCGGCCAACCGTCATGGGGAGAGTTGGAGTGGGGCTCCGGCGGAGACGGGAAATTAGCACCACGGGGAGGAAATATTACGGTGAACAACACAACGGCAGGACTCTATAAATTAGTGGCAGACCTGAACAGCCTCACCTACTCCACCACTCCGGTAACATGGAGCATCACAGGCACGGCAACTTCGGGAAGTCTTGTCCAACTGAATTACGACGAAACAACGAAACGCCTTCAGGTCACCACCACCCTCTCCGAGGGTCAATTCGTGTTTCAGGAAACAGGCGCGGACAACCGGACGTTAGGTGTGTATTTCGGCAACCAACTCATGGACAACGGCACCGAAATTATCATCCCCACCACCGGAGAGTATACCATCATTCTGAACCTCAGCCAGTATCCGTATAGTTATAAGGTGGAAGGTTAAAAAGTTAAAATGGAGCAATGGTTTCCCCATTGCTCCATTTCTCTACTGTTCCACTTTTCCTCTTCAACCTTTCAACCCTTTTAACTCTTCAACTTTTTTCCTATCTTTGCGCCGAAGATATTTTAAACATATAAAATATGGGAAGAGCATTTGAATACCGCAAAGCACGTAAATTGAAAAGATGGGGCAATATGGCCCGGACTTTTACCCGGATCGGAAAAGAAATCGATATTGCCGTGAAAGCAGGCGGACCAGACCCCAACAATAATACACGTCTCCGCATCCTGATTCAGAATGCGAAGGCAGAGAATATGCCCAAGGAAAATGTTGAGCGCGCAATCAAACGCGCCGTGTCCAAAGATACATCAGACTATAAAGAAGTAACCTATGAAGGTTATGCTCCGCACGGAATTGCAATTCTTGTGGAGGCTGCCACCGATAACAATACCCGCACTGTTGCCAATGTACGCCACGCATTTACAAAATTCGGTGGTTCATTGGGAACTACCGGTTCCCTCGATTTTATGTTTGACAGGAAGAGTGTCTTCAAAATCAACAAACCGGAAAATTTTGATCCGGAAGAGTTTGAGTTGGAAATGATTGATTACGGTGTAGACGAAATTTTTGAAGATGAAGACGGAGTTATCAACCTTTACGGCGCTTTTGACGCCTACGGAAATATTCAGAAATACCTCGAAGAAAACAAATACGATATTGTGAGCGGTGAATTTACCCGTATTCCCACCGATACAAAAGAATTAACCCCGGAAGAACGGGCAGAGGTCGATAAGATTCTGGATAAACTGGATGAAGATGAAGACGTTACCAACGTTTATCACAACATAAAAGAAGATTAAGCCCGACAAGATTTGCAGATTTAAAAATATAATCGCATATTTGCACCCGCAAAAGGATAAATTATCCGGTTGCAAATCAGGATGTCTTCGTAGCTCAGCTGGTAGAGCAATTGACTCTTAATCAATGGGCCCTGGGTTCGAGTCCCAGCGAGGACACAGAAAATAAGCCACTTACAAAAGTAGGTGGCTTTCTTTTTTGCCGGATTTCAAGGGGAGTGAAGTAAGTTGTTTGAACCATGTTTGAACCAGACTTTGAACATGAACACCTCTGTTTCAGTAGTTTACTACAAAAACAAAACACTTTCAAACGGAGAACACCCACTAATGCTCCGTATTACTAAAGACCGCAAGAGCAAATACCAAAGTTTAGGCACCTCTATTCCGCCCCAGTTTTGGGATTTTACAAAGAATCAACCTAAACGGAACTGTCCCAACAAAGATGCTATACTTCGACTAATCAGTGAGAAAACTAAACAATATCAAGAGCAATTGATTGAGTTCAAAGCAGAAAATAAAGACTTCACAGCAACTGCACTTATTCAGAAAGTCGATAGACCAAGTAAACGTATGACTGTGGGAGAGTTGTTTTTAAAGCAAATTGAGCGTCTAAATTCAACGCAAAGAATTGGCTATGCCCTATCGTACAAATACGTTTATAAAGCACTGTTAAAGTTCAATGGGCATTTAGACATCTATTTTTCTGACATTGATGTACCGTGGCTCAAACGCTTTGAAGAATGGCAACGAAATGAAGGTACATCCCTAAATACGATAGGCATCCGCTTTCGTACCCTACGAGCCATTTACAACACTGCCATTGAGCAAGGCTATGTTAAGCCAGAGTACTACCCGTTTAAGTCCTATAAGGTATCAAAACTGCATTCAGTTACAGCCAAGCGAGCCATGACTAAAAACGATGTTACAACAGTCATAAACTACAACTACACAAACAAAGGCTTTTATACAGAGCTTGCAGTTGATTTATTTACTTTTTCTTATTTCATGGGAGGTATTAATTTTGTCGATATGGCATATATAACCCATTCGCATATTATTGACAATCGTCTGATATATACACGTACCAAGACCCATAAGCTGATAAAGTTACCTTTACAGCCTAAAGCAGTAGTGTTAATCCAAAAATACCAGACAATGGACAGACCTTATATTTTCCCAATTCTCTCTCCATTCCATAAAACGGAACAGCAGAAAAGAAACAGAATCCACAAGGTCATTGCCAAAGTCAATAAGCAGCTAAAGTCAATAGGCGAAGAATTAAACCTGCCTATCGACTTGACCACCTATGTAGCCCGTCACTCGTTCGCGACTGTCCTAAAACGCTCAGGCGTCAATACTTCCATTATTTGCGAAGCTATGGGACACAGCAGCGAAAAAGTAACCCAGATTTACCTTGACAGTTTTGAAAACGAACAAGTCGATGCCGCCATGAGCAACTTGTTATAAGCCTTTCCCTCTCACTTCCCTATTGGAGTGAGGGGGATATTTTTTTATTTTTGGGTGCTATACCGTATTGAAAAATTTACACCATGCCATTAGCCTGCTATCCACCAGAAGCCATTTACGTACAACAATATTGCAATAAATGCTTCCCAGACGTTGATTTTGAAGACGGGGAGCCTTATTTACTGCCGTCCAGTGAACTGGATATGTTTCTGGCGAAATACGATACCATTGTCGCCTCCCTCCCTAAAAACTTCAACAAAAGGGCATTCTATAACTTTACAGTCTTACAGAAATGTATTGACAATATAGACTGGGGAGAGGATGCTGTTGAACAATATGCCAACCAAGAGGAAGTTGAAAAGCACATAACACTCAGCAAGGAGCAAAGAGCCTCCTACCGCAAAGAGGCATTCTGGGGATTTCTTGTATTCCTGTATTTTTCCGTCAATGGCATTTATACTGACAGGGAAATGGCTTTGACTGATATGATAAAAGAAACCAACCAGTTTATTACCGACAACCTCAACAATAATCTAAAAATCAAACTGACAGCAGGCAGAAAAAGCATGGAAGTTACCCACCCACTTATATTGAAAGCCCTGTTTGCAGCATTCCAATGCCCCGAAGAATACTATATGGACATGTCCTATGACAAAACATTTTCCCTTTTTGGTGAAACTCATACCTTGTCCACCTCATTCAGGGAAAGCGGTTCTCCTATAGTTGCTGTTCCCGCCAGTATAACAGAAAGGCACAAAAGTTACATTATTATCAAAACTGTCCTCAGTGAAATACTGCACTGTGACATGTCTAAAAAGTATTACCCCCCGACAAAATCCGTCCTTTGTCTGTGTGTCCTCCACTTTTGCGGTTATCTTTTAGGTGAAACTGCCAACGTATGTGACAAGAGCAACATTATTACCCTTACCAAACTGATGAACGACTTCCAAAAAACAGACTGCCAACTGACGAAATCAACCCTTTTTTCACTTTACTCCTCTATATAATTACCTGATTACCAATACACGTAATTTTCAAGCCTCGAAATTTACCATTGAGTTAGCTTTCCTATGTCCATATTTTTGTATCGCAATCAATGATTGACGGTGCGCACCTCATTACGATTGTTCCGCAAGTACTCAGCGGAGTTGGGTACACATCATCAATCCATTTTAATTAAACAAGATGGTAAAATTAAATGCTGCAATCGCGGCACAGGTTCCCACCCCACAAGGTGAGGCAACAGGAACACAAAGCAGCTCTCAGGCTGCAAAAATAAATGAGGGGGCTACGTCTACGGTAGCAGGGGAAAATAATAACTATATTAATTTAAAATTTCTTGTATTATGAAAAATTTACTATTTATTGAAGGGAACCGCAGTGGAGTTAATAAAAATAATGTGGTTGAATCCTATAACAAAATCAAAG
>ERZ777305.1642-NODE-1642-length-24512-cov-4.154066_pt1 | contig 24512 bp, 20 predicted proteins | sample MGYA00374965_ERZ777305 | MGnify/ENA primary metagenome ERZ777305 (study PRJEB29328, sample SAMD00013331) | mouse gut metagenome | study: EMG produced TPA metagenomics assembly of the Metagenome analysis of fecal microbiota from mouse which was promoted... | reverse complement strand
AAGTAGCAATAGTTGATAAGAATGGAAAGATAACTGCTGTAGGTGGTGGAAGTGCAACAATTACAGTTAAGACAGCTAATGGAAAGAAAGCCAAGGTTAAAGTAACTGTATCTAAGATTAATGCTAAGAAAGCAACAATAAGTGCTATAAAGAATCAAGTACAAACAGGAAAAGCTTTAAAGCCATCTGTACAAGTTAAATTAAATGGCAAAGTATTAAAGAATGGAACAGATTATACAGTAAGTTATAAGAATAATAAGAAAGCTGGTAAGGCAACTGTAACAGTTAAATTTAAAGGAAACTATACAGGAACTAAGACTGGTTCATTCATAATAATTCCAAGTAAAGTGAATATTAAAAATCCAAGTACATCAAAGAAGAGTATCACAGTAAAATATTCTAAGGTAAGCGGAGCAAAGTCTTATCAAACAGCATATAGACTAAAGGGTACAAATAAATGGTCATATACAACAAAGAGTAAGATCAGCAAACTTACATCTGGAAAAGAATATGAAATAATGATAAGAGCCGGAATCAAGAGTGGTAAAAATACTATTTATGGAACTTGGAGTAATGTAAAAACTATTAAAGTTAAATAAGAAATACGGGAAAGTATTTCTTTTTTTGTTAAATATCTAGAAAAGTTCTACTATATGTGATATATTGTAAATAGAAAATATCGGGGTGATTTTGAGATGAAAATAAGATTAAGCCTTGTTATGGTTATAATTATCGTTTGCTTTAGTTTTGATGCTTCTTGTGTTGGAGCTGCTAAAAATCCATATAAAAAGACTTTTAAATTAAATGGTGTAGAGCAAAATAATTGTACCTATTTTGCTTGGCAATATGCTCATGATAAAGCAGGTATATCATTGCCAGGTTGGGGGAATGCTTCTACTTGGTATAATTCTGCTAAAAAGGCGGGTTTTGAAGTTGGACAGACACCTAAAAATAATTCTATAATTGTAACTAGTTTTCATAATAATGGTAAGAATTTGGGGCATGTGGAATATGTAGAGAAGGTTGATGGCGATATATTGTATACTTGGGGTACTAGTACTTGTCGAGTTAATGATTATCCGCCTTTAGTTAAATGTCTATCGGTTATTGAAGATGTTCCAGCAGGTGTGGATACAATCGATGAGTATCTTGCTAGTTTAGAAGAAAAAAATAAATGTTATAAAAAGTATACTATACCTAAAGCTTGTGAGGATCATGCAAGTGCCTATACGCATAGTGATTTACTTATAGGATATATATACTTAGATAATCCACCAAAGGTAACGACGACGAAAAAAACGACGACAACGAAGAAACAAATAATAACGACGAAGCCAACAATAACGACATCACCTGAAGTTTTAAAATCTAGTAATTCATATTTGAGTAGCTTAACTATTGATAATATAAAATTTGATTTTAATAAAGAGATATTTGAATATAAGATTGACGTTTTAAATGATGTTAGAGAAATAAATATAAAAGGTGTAAGTGAGGATGAACAAGCGAGTGTCGAGGGGTTAGGAATGCATTTGCTAAATGAGGGTACTAATATAATTGAAATTATTGTCAAAGCTCAGGATGGATCACAGAAAATCTATTCGTTATATATCAATAGAAAAGAAGAAACGACGAAAATAGCGACATTGACGACGGAAAAAAAGAGTAAAGAAGAGCAGAATAATAAAGTTAGCAATTATATTTTTATCGTGGGTGTTGTGATAATGATTCTTGCTCTTATGGGAATTGTTATAATTTTATTTAGAAAATGGAGAAGTTAGCACTGCTCTCTTTTATTTATAGCCATGGGTTAACGAGGGTATAAAAATTTAGTATGGGAGGTTCTATTGAGAAAATACCTCTTTGATGATATTATTAATTTAGATATTTGATGAACATCAGGGAGGATTTTATGGTTGAATATTTAAAATATCTTAAAGAATTTTTAAGACACGACAGGGAAAAATATGGAGTTCCACCATATGGCTTGGATATGCCAGTTAATAAGACGGCTTATTATGGCATGATAGAGGATGATTTAGGAGTATGTGATAATAATAGTTTATATCTCTTATATGATTTTAATAGAAGATATCTTTCTAAACCAGCTTTTAAATCAGCTTTAGATTTGGGGAATATGGATGACTTTTATTATGATGTATTAAAGTACATGCAGGAATTTGATTTAAAGGCTTATGGAGGTATTGATATCTTAAATGAGGAACAAAGAAAATTCTATCAAGGATTTTTAGGAGATAAGACGACAACTTATATTACTGATTCAGGGATTTTAGTGGGAGAAAGTCCTAAGGGAAGAGCTTATATTTATACTAATGGTGAATAAAAGGACATTTAAATTTGTCTTTTTTATTTACGAATGATGGATATTTTGTTATTATAATTTTTGATGTTAGGAGAGGGTGGTATTATGAAATTATTTAGTAATGGAAATACGCTTAGTAAGTTAAATAATAATTGCTATTTGCTAGATATTAAAACACCTTCTACTAAAGAAACGATAATTGATATATTTAAAAGTGTGGGTATCAATGTCGAAGAGATGCTTAGAGAATATAATGAGGTTTTTGATGTAGGTCAAGCAGAGTTTTTAGAATTAGATGGCATATTTATCTTTGTTTATAAAAATGGCTATAATTATTTTATATCGTTAAAGGAAAAAGACAGCATTAGATCTTTTAGACTTTTTCATAAATATTGTGTGTATTCATTATTTAAAGAGGGAATTGAAACAAATAGTATAAATGAAATAAAAAAGTTTATTGATACATTAGCAGAACTAAAAAGAAGTTATCCTTTGCTTCTCTTATATGATTTATATACTTTATATGATGATACAAACTTGATTAATGAGTTTAATTATCAGGTAGTTATTGATGATGAAGAAATAGAATTGATGTTGCCGGCTTTTCGCGATGTAAAAGATGCTTGGAAAAATTTAAGTATAGTTCTTAAAAGTACCAAAGAGGATGTCGGTCACATTGAATTTAATTTAAGTGATGATAATTTTAAGTATGTGGGAAATGTAGAATATGTTATTAAAGAGAAATATCGAAAAAAGGGATATGCAACTAGAGCTTTAGCGCTTGTTAAAAGATTAGTAGCTGAATATGAAAGAGAAGTTGATAAAACACTTTATATTTCTACGGAAGTAGATAATTTGGCTTCACAGGGAGTAATCTTAAAAAATGGAGGCACTCTATATTATGAAGGAGAGGTTCCCAAGGGAGATAAGGTGTTTTTTCTCAATAAAGTAGATTATGTCAAAATATATACTATTGATGCTAATGCTCTTTAAGAATGAGCATTTAAGTGCTATATTATAAGTGGTGATATTATGAAAGATAAAAAACAAAAATATGCTGATTTATTATTAAAGTGCTTAAAATTGGAAGATAAAAAATATTTGTTTGTTCGCCTTCCAGATTTTTTAAGTGATTTTGCAGATTTAATTAAGATATCGGCAGAAAGTTATGATTTAAAGGAAGTTCATATTGAGGTTGAAGAAGTTTTTAAGAAACATGATTTACTTCGCGATCTCGATCAAGAAAACATCAATAAACATCCAATGTTTGATCATAAGGAGTATAACCGCTATGCCAAACTTGATGCTGCTTTTTTATTTATTCAAAGTATGGTTCCAAATTTGATGGATGATGTCGATCCTAAGAAAATTAAGGATACAGCAACGCATACGAGAGAAACGGAAAGAGAGTTTAGAAGCCTATATGAGACAGATAAACTTAATTGGTGTATTGCAGGTGTTCCAAATAAATATTGGGCACAGGATGGCTTAAAAATGAGTGAAGATGAGCTATGGGAGTTGATATTTAAAGTTTGCCTTGTAGATGATGAGCATGATCCTTATCTATTGTGGCAAGAGAAGTTAAATGCCTTAGAAGAGAAAGCTGAAGTTTTAAATGATTATAATTTTGAATATCTAAAATATTCTAATTCATTAGGTACAGATTTGAAAGTCTATTTGCCAAAGGGACATATATGGGCTTGTGGTAAGGATAAATTAGGAAGAATAGTTAACTTACCAACTGAGGAAATATTCACTTCTCCCTTATATAATAAGACAGAGGGAATTGTCTATTCTTCTAAACCTCTTTTATATAATAATGTTTCAATTGAAGATTTCTATTTAGAATTTAAAGAGGGAAAGATAGTCAATTTTCATGCAGAAAAAGGCGAAGAAGTCTTAAAAGGCATAATAGAAACTGATGAATATTCATGTTATTTAGGAGAATGTGCTTTAGTTTCTTTTGATTCACCGATAAGCAATACGAATATTATATTTCAAGAGACCCTTTATGATGAGAATGCCTCTTGTCATTTAGCCATAGGATCGGGATTTAATGAATGCCTTAAGGATTCTTTCGATAAAAGAGGAGATGAATTAAGGGCCTTAGGAGTTAATGATGCTAAGACACATGTTGATTTTATGATTGGGACGAAGGATTTGCGCATTGTTGGAGTAACATATGATGGTGAAGAGATAACTATTATGCAAGAGGGAAATATTGCTATTTAATCATATTCATGATACTATAACTTGCTAATGGGGGATTAGTATGAAAGTAATAGGTATTGCTGAAGATCTAACTTATGATTATTTTAAAACTGGGGGATATAATCTTGTTGCGCCAGTTTTAGAAAGTGATGGTCAAAAATATATTCAGCATTTAAAAGATGATAGCATCATAAATCTAGTAGAAATGGTTTCACATATTCCTCGTGAGAATCGAGAGTCATGGGTATCCGATTATTTAGATGTGTTGGATATGAGCGAGGAAGAGATAAAAGAAAAATATACGAGAAGTTATAAATATGAAAGATATGATACTAGTATATTGGGCGAGGATGAAATACGAAGAGTTGATGAGACAATACACATTCAACCGGATATGGAAATATCTGATGCTAAAATGGTCGTGGGAGTATCTTTAGATGAAGATGTATTCATTGGCAATGAGACATTTATTTTAAACCAATTACTGCTTTTGATGGGAAGCCCTAAGAGCGATGAGGAATTTGATATTCTCTATAAAGTATGTAATATGACTGGTAGATATATCGATATGGGTATGGTAATTGATGCGGCATTAAATGCCAATTTATCAGCAAGAATAAAGGGAAAATGGCGTAATTATCAAGACGATTATGAACTCATTAAAGATGTTGAGGAGACAATAAAAAAGCATCTAGATAAGTTATCTATAAAAAAATTAAAAAAGTAAAGTAAGATTAAAGAATCCTATATCTTACTTTTTTCTTTGTTTTAAAATGATTTTATAGTATTATAAAGGGTATTAGGTGATTTTATGGATGATATAAAATTGGATATAAATGAATTAAGTGATGAGGAGCTTTTAAATGGTTTGGATGCGACTGGCGAAGTAATGGATTTAGCTAAAGCATATTTAACAAGCTTAAAAAAGTTTGAACCTCTAACTAAGCAAGAAGAAAGAAAACTGTTTAAAGAATACTATGAGAGTCATAATCCCAAAATAAAAAAGGAGATAATTGAGAGAAATCTTCGCTTTGTCGTTTGGTTTATTAAGAAAAATAGGATAAAGATTGATGGAATGGATTTTATGGATGTCATCCAAGAAGGAAACTTTGTCTTAATGCGAAATTTTGAGAAATTTGACTTAGACCAGAATACTAGATTTGTAACTTTTATGGGAGAATGTTTGAGAAAATATTTTAGTAAAAGTGCACTTGATAATGCGCATTTTATGAAGATTGGACATAATATGTATAGTGTATATTTGAAATTTCTTAAATATAAGAATGAATACGTGAGAAAAAAGGGCGTTGAACCATCTAAAAAAGAAGTGATGCAGGAGTTACATATTAATAAGACGACATATGATGTCTTTAAGAATATGGAAATTACGGGAAATACAACGGTATCTTTAGACAGTTCTATTAATATGAATGAAGAAGATAAAGATGTTTCATTGTATGACTTGATTGCTTCAGATAATAATGAAATCGATAATTTTGAGGAGTTTATCAATAATAAAATCTTGCTTTGGAGTGCAAAAGAGGCCCTTACACCCTTAGAGTATTATCTCTTTTATAATTACATAACAGATCCAAACACTTTCACACAAACAAAACTGGCAAATATTATTGGAATGAGTCAGATATCTGTATGTCGTATTTTAAAATCTATATTTGAGAAGGTAAGAACTATTAATTTAGATGATAGTAAGATCTCTATAGAGTTAATGAAGAAAATAGAAAAAATGGATTTTCGACCAATTGATTTTCCTAAAAAAGTCATATTAATTTATATGCGTAATAAGATGAGTGCTGAAGAGTTTTACTATGTTTATAATGTTTGGTATTTAAATTGTGATGATGAGACGTTAAGGAGAAAATTTAAAAAAATTGGTGTTAATTATGATGAATTACGGGTATCTATGCAGAGCATAATGGATACTTTAGAGGAAATGTTAGAGTTTAAATATACCAAGATTTTTAATGTTGTCAAGAAAAAGCATTCTAATCCCCAAATAATGGAAATGGATATATCAGTAAGAATGAATTTTGATTATGTTATCAGTCACATATTAAATAAGTTGACTTATGATGAGGTAATAGATATTTTGGGAGAAAATTATGATTCTTTAGATGAAGAAATTAAAAGGGGATTATATACCTATTATAATTGGAAATATAAATGGAAGAATGTTACGGTTAAAGAGGATATTGAGGCTAAAATTAATTTAAAAAGGCATGGATTTAAAAGAAAACGTTATGTAGATTTAAATAAACTTTATGATGTCTACTTAAAAAATAAGGATATGTTTGAAGATGCTACACAAGAGGCGATAGAAAGCACTCTTTTTAGTGCTTATACACATAAGAAGGAAAAATTTAATAGTACAACTAGATCGTCTTATTATCGCTCGTTATGGCGCTTAGAAGAAAAATATTATAACTTAGATAATTATTTTAGTTTGAATATACCAAAGAGCGAATATTATCGCATTCTTAGAGAGTATAGATATATTTTTACGGAAGAGGAACTTTTTGTCTTAGATGCGCATTCAGAATATAAGAAAAAGCGTGCAACATTTGAGGAGATAGCTAACAGTTTGGGAAAGAGCGTCAATGAAGTTGATGGAATTTATATTTGGGCGAAAAATAAAATATTATTGCTCTATTTGGGACTTTATAAAGTTATGGTAATTGAAAATGAACCTCTATATGTTCAATATGTCAATAATCCAAAGTTTGATATTACACCTTTAGCTCGAGAAATAGGACGGATGCGCTTTATGGAACATTTGAGTTATGAAGAGATAGCTGATAGAGTAAAATTAGAAGATGATGAAGAGAATCATCAAAAGAAGAGTAAAACTTCGAAAAAACAAAAGGTCTCAAATATTATTACTAAATTAATAAGATCAATTGAAATACATCATTATAATATTTTAAATGAAGTAAAATTTGATGAGGATAAAGTGAATAAATTATTAGATGAGCTTAATTATAGTGATGGAGATAAAAATATCATTAGGGATTACTATATAGATGAGATTAATCTGGATATTTTAAAGAACAAGTATAATATGTCCCAATCAGAGATAAATACGGTCATGATGAAATTTAAACATAGCTATATCACGAAATATAAAAAGGATGTTACTCTAGACGATATCGAAAGAGAATTAATGGAACATGTAACAGATACGGTTTTAACGGATGATCAACGAATTGTCTTAGCTTTTATGCAGGGAATTAAATGTCCTTATAATCCGCTGGGAGAAAGGAAAGAAGCTTCAGAAATAGCTTTATTGATTGATACTAGCGAAAAGAATATCGCTACTATATATCGCAAAGGAGTATTTAATATAGGAGCAAAACTTGTCGGTATTATTGGGTCTGATTTGGGAGCATTAAGCCGAAGTGAGGTCATTAGTGCTCTTGCGGATAAGAATATTCCCCTAACAGAAGAAGAAAAGATATTAATTAGACAATTTAAGGGAATAGATGAAGAGACAAAAACGTTAGAGGAATTGGGGACTATGAATAAAGTCAATGCCACTTCCATTAAAAGACGAATTCAAAATATATATTTAAGTATATTGAAGTATCAAGATGGGAAAGCTGACAAAAAATATGATTTTAATGAAGATATTGTGCCAGTTTTGAAGTATTTACCATTGTATTATCAAAATTTAGTGATAGATATGTATCGCGATAATTTGAATAATGAAGAAATAGCTTTAAAGTATGGTATAGACTATGAAAAAATACATTTAGAAACGGCGGAGGCTAATAAGCAATTGTTTTATATACTTAAATGTCCGCGTGCGAAAAAATTTGACTTTGATTATGCTAGAGAGGTCATCAATAATCCGGATTTGCCATATTATGATAATGAGACAAGGGATGTCGTGTATATTTTTAATCGATTATTTGGCAATGATGGCAATAAACCGGCAACAAAGAAAGAAATTCAAGAAGGCTTGGGATTATCTAACAATGTAAAACTAAATGTTATCTTAAGAAAGATGATGATCGCAATATGTAAATATAAAGATGGTTTTAAAAAGGCTAAATCTTATACAAGAGAGGAAATAGAGAACTACTATAATACCTATAAGGATGAATTAACGGATTTTGATAAGAAGAGATTTCTTCATGCTTTGAGGGATGAAGCTCAGATTTACAAAGGGGTAAATGATTTAGTACTTTATGAAATGCTTAAAAGTGAGACGGATGATATACTATTTCTCGATGAGTTGGGAAGAGATAAAATAAGGGATATGATGAGGTATAATCCATATAATTTGACAGGTGCGCAGTTGGCTTATTTAGCATTCGCCTATGATATACCAGCAAAGGAACTAATGAATGGTCGAAAAAGAAGAAAATTATATCGGGCATTGGTGCCATTTATGAAGGATTATATACGCGGTGAGATAAAGCGCTTAGAAAAAGAGGAATAATTTATAAAATAAGGCATAAATATACGCAAAAGTGGTTGAAAAATGGGCTAATTTTTGATATATTATCTATGGTTTTATAACCAAATAAGCACAAATATTGTTTTTATCTCCCTGTGGCCATTGGTTGGAGGTAAATAAGATATTTGGATGAATTAACAAAAGGAGAGTGAAATTTATGGCTGTTGTTTCTATGAGTTATTTATTAGAAGCAGGTGTTCATTTTGGACATCAAACAAAAAGATGGAATCCTAAGATGAAGGAATACATCTATACTTCAAGAGATGATATTTATATAATCAATCTTGAAAAGACTGCTGCATGTATTGAAACTGCTTATGCAGAAATTAAGAAGATTGCAGAAAATGGAGGAAGTTTCTTATTCGTTGGAACTAAGAAACAAGCTGTTGAGGCTTCAATTGAAGAAGCTACTCGTTCAGAATCATTCTATGTAACTGAGAGATGGTTAGGTGGAACACTAACTAATTTTAGAACTATTAGAAAGAGAATTAAGAGACTTGAAGAAATCGAAGAAATGGAAAAGAACGGTATGTTCGAAGTACTACCTAAGAAGGAAGTTGTCGGTTTAAATAAAGAATATGATAAATTAAACAAAGTATTATGTGGTATTCGTGGTATGACAAAGTTACCAAATGCTTTGATTATTGTAGATCCTAAAAAGGAAATTAATGCCATTAGAGAAGCAAGAAAATTAAATATTCCAGTATTTGGATTAGTTGATACTAACTGTGATCCTGATGATGTTGATTTTGTAATTCCTGGTAATGATGATGCTGTAAGAAGTGTTAAGGTTGTATTGGGAGTTTTAACTAATGCTATTTGTGAAGCTAAAGGTTTAGAGATAGTAGATTACATAACTGAAGAAGAAAGACCTAAGAAGGAAGCTAAACCAGCTGCTCCTAAAAGAGAAGTTCGCGAAGAAGCTCCAGTAGAAGAAGAACAAGAAGAAGTAGAAGAAACTATTGAAGTAGGAAATGACTTATCAGATAAAACCGTTACTGAACTAAGAGCTATGGCAAAAGAAGCAGGGGTTAAAGGTTATTCTACTATGAAAAAAGATGAATTACTTTCATCACTAAGTTAAGGAGAATAAGAATGATTAGTGCAAAAGATGTTAATGAATTAAGAAGTAAAACTGGTGCAGGAATGATGGACTGCAAAAAGGCTTTAACTGAATGCAATGGAGATATGGAAGCGGCCATTGATTGGTTAAGAGAAAAAGGTATTGCTAAAGCTGCTAAAAAGGCTGATAGAATAGCTGCAGAAGGACTTGCAAATATCTTTACTGATGGTAATAAAGCTGTTATCTTGGAAGTTAACTGTGAAACAGACTTTGTTACTAAGAATGCTGAATTTGTTGAGATGATTGAAAACGTTGGTAAGGCTATTTTAAAAGGTGATACTAGCGATATAGATAAAATCAACGAATTAGATGTCGACGGACAGACAGTTGCAGAATATATCGTTGCTAAAACAGCAAAAATCGGCGAAAAATTATCTTTAAGAAGAGCTGAATTAGTTACAAAGACTGATACAGAAAATTTTGGAACTTATTTACATATGGGTGGAAAGATTGCTGTATTAGTTGTTGTCGAAGGAGCAAATGAAGATGTTGCAAAAGATGTTGCAATGCAAGCAGCTGCTATGAGACCTGAATATTTAAATAAGGATCAAGTTCCAGCAGAAGTAATTGAAAAAGAGAGAGAAATTCTAAAGGAACAAGCAATTAATGAAGGTAAACCAGCTGACATTGCTGAGAAGATGGTTAATGGCCGTATTCAAAAATACTATAAGGAAAATTGCCTTATTCATCAAGCATTTGTTAAAGATGGCGACATCGATGTTGAAACATATGTTAAGAATAATGGTGGTTCAGTTAAATCAATGATTCGTTACGAAGTTGGCGAAGGAATGGAAAAAAGAAGCGAAAACTTTGCTGAAGAAGTTGCTAAACAAGTCAATGGAGAATAATAAGAGTTCAGTTAATACTGAACTTTTTTATTTGTATAAATAAATAATAAAAAAAGAAGATTATACTTAATCTTCAATTTCAGTCATTAAATTATCTATTTGGTTATTGTCTAGAGTAATATTATCATCGTCTAATTCAACCATAGCTGAAGGATCTCCAAGGGCAGCAATTATATCATTTACCTCTTGGGCTTCTGTAGTCTCTTGAGTAATCTCAGGTGGTGTTTGAATAACTTGTGGCTCTGGAGCTATTTGCGAGCTATCTAGAGCTACATTTGGTATTTCAGGTGTAGTTGGTATTACAGGAGCTACTGGAGCGCTTACACTGGCAATAGGTTGGTTATTTGCATCACTTGGGGTTGATGGTTCTTCATCAATAATATCTGTAAAGTCGAATACTTCATTGGTGAATTCATTTATTTCCTTTATAGTGATGCTATTCATTAATTTTTGAGTTAAAGGATCGTCTAAAGTTATCTTCTCTTCGAGCATTTCTTCCGTTATGGCATCAATATCTTTTAAAACTCGATCGATTTCATCCTGACCATCATCGCTCTTGGCTTCTGGTTCAACATCTTTGAATATTTCTTCAAATTTAGAGTCATCTTGTTCCTCTTTAACTGGAGTGGAAGGGGAGATATCTTCATTAGTATCTCTTATTTCTTCTATTTCCTCTTCTTCTTCAATATCATCTTCATCTATTTCAATAACCTTAACAGGTTTTTTCTTTTTATGTTTCTTTATGATCACTTCTGGTTCATCATCGTCTTCGGAATCAGAATGCGCGGTCTGTTTTAAAGCTTCGAGTAATTCCGGAGGGAAATTGATATTTATCGGTCCACTCAAGTTAGCCGTTGTAGGATTGGTATTATTGGCGGCTGGAGTAGATGAACTATTTGATTCAGAATCAATTATTTGATCTTCTAATCCTAGTTGTGAGCCACTTCCTAAGTCGTCCTCTAAGTCGATTAGTTTTAATATTTCTTCAAATGAAGTCTTTCCGTCGAGAACTTTAGATAAACCATCTTCTAGCATGGTTGTCGTTCCATGGTTACTGTATACGAGTTTTCTAAGTACTTCTTTGGGAACACCTTTAGTTATGGCATCTTTTATCGCTTGATTTAAAAGCAATACTTCATGAATGGCGATACGACCGCGATAACCACGTGAACATTCAGAACATCCGACGGGCTCATATATTTCAGTAATCTCTTTATTAAAGACTTTTTGGAATATATCTTTTTCATAATCAGATGTAGGTCTTAGACGCTTACATTTATCACATAGACGTCTTGAAAGTTTTTGTGAAATAACACCTGATAGAGAGGAACCAAGGAGGTATCTCTCGACAGACATATCGGTTAGACGTTCAATTGTATTAAGCGAGTTATTCGTGTGGATTGTCGATAAAACTAAGTGACCAGTAATTGATGCACGAACGGCAATACGGGCTGTTTCATCATCACGAATTTCTCCGATCATTATGACATCTGGGTCTTGACGCAAGATACTACGTAGTACAGAGGCAAAAGTTAATCCGATTTCAGATGCAGCTTGTACTTGGTTGATTCCACCAATATTCATTTCTATTGGGTCCTCAACGGTAACTAGGTTAGTACCTTCAACATTTAACCTTTGAAGCATAGCGTAAACGGTAGTTGATTTACCAGATCCAGTAGCACCTGTTACTAGGATTATACCGTTTGGCAAATTAATCATCTTTTTTACCTTCTCTAGATTTTCTTCGCTGAAGTCTAGAGCTTCAATACCAGCTGCACTCATAGAGTAGTCCATGATACGAATAACGATCTTTTCACCAACATTAGTTGGAAGACAAGATACACGCAAATCGACAGTTTTATTGGCAAGTTCTGTTCTAATGGCACCGTCTTGCGGAACACGACTTTCCGTAATATTCATACCAGATACTATTTTAATACGTGTAATCATATTACGTTTGACATATAATGGTACAATAGAGTAGTCATTTAATTGACCATCTATTCTAATACGGATCTTAATTCCTTCATCAAAGGGATCAAAGTGAATATCGGATGCACCTTTATTAATAGCATCTAAGATAATGGAGTTAACGATATCCGTTATAGGTACATTATTGTAATCAAATGTAACCATACCAGCAAACATATCTTTACCATCCATTTGATGGGCAGATGCAGAAATAGGGGCAGCAGCGACAGATTCTACAACTTCTGAAGATGTACCAGTAACGGTATTTAAAGTTTGGGCTAAAGTATTTTCATCAATAGCAGTTGATTGTGCTGAGCCAATATAGTTCCCCGATGCATCAATAAGCGATGGATCTATGGGATTACCTAATTCGTCTACGTATTGCGGTGTTTGAGCACCAATATAGTTTCCAGCTGCATCAATAAGTGATGGGTCTATAGGGTTACCAAACTCATCAACGTATTGAGGTTGAACAGGATTACCATTTTCATCAACATACAAATTATTCGTATTAGTTTCATCTATCATGTACAATCAACCCTATCTATTTTATTCCATACTAATTATATAATATTTGAAATAATCAAGTCAACCTCATTACATTAATTTATAACTTTTAGGGCAAAAAAAAGGAACTATTCATTATAATTCCAGTGAAATTTTGTGTAATCTAGCAAGCACTTGACTAAATCGCTAGGTGCTGTTAATTCCTCTTTAGTATCTTTATTTATGGCATGAATAATCAATTCATTTTTATCAATGATTTCTTTTTTTTCTTTTAATACTTTATATTCATTTAAGTATCTGCTGGCAAATATTGGTTTATCCACAATATCCCCGGGAATGCAATTATATTGAATAACATTGCGTTCATATACACCGTTATTTTTAGTCCATGGTGTCTTGACTTCTATTAAAAAATCTCTGTAACTCATAGTGTCCCCCTCAAATTTGTTTGTTATAATACCATTTTATTCAAAAAAATGCAAATTTTTACTAGGATAATATGAAAAAAGACTAGAAATTACTAGTCTTTAACAGCTTTTTTTAAGATTTATAATCTTAGATCTATTGGTTTTTTTGTAACTTACCGTAATATTTATGGTATATTCTTTTCCCGATACAAGGTTGTTACATTGACCACCAGTGTCTGGATCACTTGCTAAGAAGCAATCCATAGAAACGGTAGCTTGATTAGTTACATCGACACCATTTTCTTTTACAAGTATTTTATCTTTAGCATTGCTTCCTAAAGCTTTAAAGTCATCAACTGTTGAACAATTTGGTCCTAAGTAGGTAATGGATAATTTTGACTGTTCTGTTGTAGTAGTGGTCTGTGGAACTTGAGGAATATTATTGACTGATGAATTTGGTGCAACGGCGACACTTATACCATCGGATTGATTTGCCTTGAATTTTTGATATGCGGCCTTGACAATGAAGGTTGTCGTGGCGTCAAACTGCACGTTGGTAGTAAATCTCGTATTTGTTGTAAATCCTAAATCATATGTTCCTGTTTGATTTTTTAGATATACTTCATATCCAAAAGCTCCAATATTAGCATTGTTATAATCTAATCGCTGTTTTAGGTATTTATCTGCCCATCTCTTGTAGACGTTAGATTTTTTGAAGTATTCTGTTAGATACTCGGTATTAACAGCTTCTGGTGTAGCTGCTGGTGTCCAAGAAAGTGTTACAGAATTAGATGTCGAATTGTAACTTAGGTTACTTGGGTTTTCCAATTTAGAGAAGCGAGTTGATACTTGGGAAGGAGCAGATCCTTTTTTGAATATCTCGCTTGATCGCAATTCTTTAGGGGTAAATTCACTGGCAAGTTGAACTGGATCTGTTTCAAGTTCTATTTCGACAGTAGTAAGTCCACTAGGTTTTTTGAAACGTGAATTTTTCTTCATTATACCTTTAGTAAGAAGCTTTATAATACCTCGTCTGGCAGCACTACCTTCTTTACCAGTTAAGTGATATTCTTTAGTATTGGTCTTATAACCATACCACAATGATACGGCATAATCAGGAGAGTAGGCAACTTCCCATACATCACCAATCATGCTCTTAACGCCTAATTCTTTTTTAGCGGCAGCACCAACAGTTGTGGTACCAGTCTTAGCAGCAATATCGGTTCCGCTTACCCCACCAACACCAACGGTTCCGCTTGTAACGGCGTATCTTAAAATATTGGTTATTATATATGCTGTCTCTTCACTCATAGCCTGAACTTTTTTAGGTACATGTTCGTAGACCTCGCCACTATCAGTGAATTCAATTTTAGTAAATGTATATGGTTCAATATAAGTTCCACCACGACCGAATGTTGCAAAGGCAGCTGCTGATTGAATAGGTGAAACTCCTTCAAATCCACCAATTGATGCGGATTCAAGTATTTGTCCATTGCTTGTCTCTAATGATGTCCAACCAAGTTTAGTTGCAAAATCTACTTTTTGCTCATTAGTTGTTTGCATAAAGGTAAATAGAGCAGGGATGTTACGAGATTGAGCAAGAGACTTTTTGATAGTCATAATTCCTTTATAACCACTATCAAAGTTTCTGATTGAAGCTCCTCCTGAGTAAGTCATTTTATCATCGACGATTGTCTGTCCAGTTCCCCAATTTAGGTATTCAACTGCTGGACCATAATCTAATACAGGTTTTGCGGTTGATCCTGGTGGGCGAAGAGTATAGGCAAAATTCCATCCTCTTTGGGCATTTTTATTACGACCGGCACCTACGGCAACCAATGCTCCTGTATGAACGTCTATGACGGCAATACCAGCTTGAGCAACGTCGTTTTTCCATTTGTAAGTTTTACCAGAGTAGATATCGTTTATTACTTGTTGGCGTTCAGGATCAAAAGTTGTATAGACATTCATTGATAGGTTATCAGGACTCCAGTCATTTTTTTGTCCACCATATAAAGCTTGAAGTTTTTCTTTAACGTCTGTTACGACTGTATCTATATAACCAATTTCTTCTGGAAGTTTTCCATCACCTTTGTCCTTTAATAAAGAAGTGACAGGTATAGCATCAGCTTCATCTCTTTCTTCTTCCGTAATATAGCCATGACGATACATCAAATTTAAAACTGTGCCTCTTCTTTTTGTTGCTGCTTCTGGATGAGAGAAGGGATTATAAGCTGTAGGTGCTTGGAATAATCCGGCAATCAAGGCAGCTTCGGATAGTGTAAGATCCGTAACTGATTTACCAAAGTAGGTTTGACTTGCCTGTTCAACACCGAAGGCACGAGATCCCAATTCGTTAATGTTGACATAGAATTCAATAATTTGCTCTTTAGTATATTTTTTCTCAAGAACAAATACCGATAGATAAATATCTGTAAATTTTCTGATGATACCAGCAATACCGCTGCTTACTCTACTAGTGGCAGCATTTTTAGATACTTGCATGGTTAATGTTGAACCACCACCAGCATCGGCATGACCTAGCAATTGCCCAATAGTTGCTTTGGTAAAACGTGCTATATCAATTCCGTTGTGTTGGAAAAAGCGCGAGTCCTCTGTAGCAACGATGGCATCAACTAATACTTGTGGCAGATCATCATATGATATGCGGTCACGATTTTCGGCACCAAGTCTTGCAAATTCTTTACCGTTGATATCATAAAGAACAGTAGCACTTGATTTATAGAGGTTTTTCTCTGATACTTCGGGAGCTGTTATAATGACATAGCCAACGAAGACGATTAAAAGAGAAAAACATGCGATTAAGAAACACATTAAAATGATTAGTATTTTATCCTTTAAAGTTCCATATTTAAATTTCTTTCCAAATTTTTTCATATCGAATTTCATCACCCTTATTCTATTTATAAAGAATACTTTGATTTTTTTTAATCCTTTATAATCTTTATAGTGAAGTAAATCTAGTTCAATAACGACTGATTCACCCCTTATTTTATTCTCTTGATTTTTAGATGCAATTTTGCGTCTAACCTTATTATATTGTTTTATTAAGAAATTTCTAAGATTTTTTAATAACATTAACACTTGTTTACATATATATGTGAATATATTATCAGAATTTTGTTGTTTTTCTTTATTATATGTATCTACTTTAGTTTTATTATTTGTATTTATTTTAGGAGTAGAGGTACTCTTCTTGGTTGTTGAAACTTTTTTTGGTGTACTAGTCTTAGCTTTCGTACTTTTTTTGTTGTTTGCATTTTTGGCACTGCTTTTGTTAGTTACCTGGGTTTTCTTCTTAGGACTTGCAGTATTTTTAGTGCTAGTCTTTTTCTTTGCTGTTGTCTTGGTGCTAGCAGTCTTTTTAGCTGTAGTAGATTTTTTGGCAGTTGGCTTTTTCTTATTAGTTGTTTTGGCTTTGGTGTTAGTACCTTTTTTGGTCGAACTGCTTTTTGTACTTTTCTTAGTTGTTGCCACTTTTAATCCTCCTTGAAATAAATTTGATCGATGATATCTAAATAGTTTAATCGTGGTTTAATCTTTTGTTCAATTATGAATCCCTTATCTTCAATATAGGAAAAAGGAATACTCTTGCGATCACTTTCTTCGATAAAATTGATGATATCTTTTCCGTCTAAGTAGTAAAAGTTATTATTCATATATATGATGAGAAAGGATATACCACCATGTTCAATAACTCTTTTAATATGGAGTAATTGATGTTCATGTAAATTGGCAAGGGGAAAAGATGTCTTGTTTTTAGTCTCTTTGGCATCATAATCGATGTATAATCCGCGATATATACCATTATAGTCAAGGGTAGATGGAGTGCGAAAGTAAGCTTTAGTAATAACTCTCTCTTTGGCTCCATATTTAACTTCGCTTATGGTAATCGGCGTTGGCTTTTTATAGATAACTGCACGATTAGTCTCTAAGTAATATTCATTACTTTGATTTAGCAAGTTTTCAAGGTCCATACCACGATTAGCATAATTAATTTGTCTATTGTACTCTTTTTTCACATTGCCGGGATAAAACATATCATCACCTTTATTAATTATATACTAATATCCAAAATTTTTCTACCATTTTAAAAGTATTTGCAAATAATTGAATAATTTAATATAATTAAAGCAATTAAAGGAAGGGGATACCCGTGAAAATTGAAACATCTAATTTAGAGACAATTGCCGTAAGAACTAGCCAATATCCGACAGATAACCGTCCTGAGTTTGTCTTATGTGGACGCAGTAATGTTGGAAAAAGTAGTTTTATCAATACTATATTGGGAAGAAAGAACTATGCTCATACTTCGGGAAAACCAGGTAAGACGCAGACACTCAATTTTTATTTGGTAAATGAAAAGTTTTATCTCGTTGATGTACCAGGATATGGATATGCCGAGGTCTCAAAGGAAAAGCAAAGAAAATTTGGCCTGATGATAGAGGAATATCTACAGACGAGAGAAAATTTAAAATGTGTCTTTTTACTGGTGGATTTTCGCCATAAAGTAACAGAAAATGATATTTTAATGTATAACTTCTTGAAATATTATGAATTGCCGACAGTTGTTGTAGCAACTAAATATGATAAAGTTAAAAATAGTCAAAAGGAAAAGACGGAAAAAGCATTGAAAGAATCATTAAAACTTTTACCACAGGATAAATTAGTTGTGTTTTCCTCCGTAACTAAAAAGGGAAGAGAAGAAATATACAATATTTTGTCAAGTTACATAGGAAGTGAAGAATAATTTCTTTGCTTTTTTTTTATTATGATATAATTATAGTAGGTGATAATATGAAGAAAAATGGTTTTACATTAGTGGAATTATTAGTGGTTATAATTATTTTGGGACTTTTGATGGCGATAGCTGTTCCGTCAGCTATGAGTTTGGCTGGTAAGGTCAAGGGAAAGGCTTATGATACAAAAATTGAATTAATTGAAAAAGCTGCTCAGACTTTTGGACAGGCTAATAAAGGTTATGTACGACAAGGTACAGATTTGAACAATAGCAATAATCATGCAACGTGTAAACTTAATATTCAGAATAAGAAGGTAACAAATATTTCTTTTAATACTGGTAAGACTTATAGTGAAAATGCTACTCTAGGAAACGAGGAGTATTGGTGTTTAAGAGTAACAGTACAAGATTTAGTTAATTCAAATGATTTGGATTATGATGAGAAAAATTTATGCAATGGGAAGTGCAGTGAAGCACAAAAAGCTGACTATGATAATGTCGTAGTGAATCCAAAGACTAGTGGAGTCATTAATAAGTGCTATGTATACATTTATTATAAATATAATAGAGTATATACTTGGTATGATAAAGAATCTTGTGATAAACAATCAGATACACCAAAACTTGGTAGCGAGTATCGCAAATTATAAAAATACCAAACACCTAAGTAATTGCTATTTAGGTGTTTTTATGTTAAACTAGTGCCGATTAAGGAGGGATAATTATGCGCAAGACTGTTTGTTTAATTGGACGACCAAATACGGGGAAATCCTCACTATTTAATCGCCTTATTAATGAGAAAAAAGCTATAATAGCAGATACTCCTGGAGTTACTAGAGATAGATTATATGGGGTTGTAAATTATAAGGACAAATCTTTTAGTTTGATTGATACAGGTGGTATCGATTTGGAAAATGCCACATTCAATGAAAACATTCGCGTGCAGGCCGAACTTGCCATGGATGAGGCAGATGTTATAGTCTTTGTCGTGGATGGCAAAGAAGATCTGACGACAAATGATTTAGCTGTTCGTGACATGTTACTTAGAGCAAATAAAAAAGTTATTGTAGCAATAAATAAAATAGATGATAAAGTACATGAAGATAATATCTATAATTTTTATGAATTAGGTTTTGAAAATTTAGTTTGTATAAGTGCCGAACATAAAAGACATATTGATGAACTTTTGGATATGATTACTAGTGATTTTCCGGATTATAGTACGGAACCTGCTGATGAAGTGATTAAGTTTTGTTTAATTGGAAGACCAAATACGGGGAAAAGTAGCCTAGTTAATGCTTTAGTTGGCGAAGAAAGACAGATTGTTTCGGACGTTGCGGGAACGACGAGGGATTCAATTGATTCAAGGTTTACTTATGAGAAAAATGATTATTTAGTCATTGATACGGCTGGTATGCGTAAAAAAGGCAAAATATATGAGCAGATTGAAAAATATTCCATCATTAGAAGTTTAAAAGCTATTGAGCGCGCGGATGTCTGCTGCATTTTGATTGATGCTAGTACGGGTATAATTGAACACGATAAGCACATTGCCTCTTATGCTTTAGATGCTGGAAAAGCCATCATTATAGTTGTCAATAAGTGGGATACTATTGAGAATAAAGATCAAGCAATAAAGACATGGAAACAAAAAATTAGCAATGAATTTCAATTTATTCCTTATGCGCCAGTGGTCTTTTTGTCAGCTAAGACAAAGGCAAGAATACACACTCTTATGCCAGCAATAATTAAAGCTCATTCATCTTATGTGAGTGAAGTAAAAACAAGCTTGCTTAATGACATAATTCGTGATGCTATTGCATTACACGAGCCACCTTCATATAAAGGAAGAAGATTAAAGGTCTATTTCGTCAGTCAAACGGATATGTGTCCTCCTAAATTTACTTTTAATGTCAATTCTAAGGGATTGGTTCACTTCTCATATGAACGCTACTTAGAAAATAAGATAAGAGAATCAATTGATTTAGAGGGGACACCAATTATTTTAAATTTTAAGAATCGTGGGGAAGATGAGTAATGAGAGAATTAAGTGATAAAAACAAGAGTATTATTATGGCATGTGTATGTGTAGCTTTGGTTATTGCTATTGGAATAACAGTTGTCTTTTTAATTAATTCTTTAGATGGAAATCATGCCTTGGAAAACAAAAAAGAACTTGAAAATAAGATGTATGCTACAGTTAAGGAAGTGGGAGATGATTATGTCAAAATTGCTTCTTTAGATGATAACGAGGAAATACACGTGAATACCGATAAAAAACTCAATGAAGGAGACTTTATTGTCATAACTTATAATGAGGATGAAGCGTTGAGTATTACGCCTAATGAAATTGAGGTAATTGCCAGAAATAAGGAAGTTCTTATTACTCCTACTACCAAAAGTGTGACGACAAAAAGCGTCTATGTAAGTACAACGGATAAAAAGACGACTTCAGTTTCCACCACTAAAGATAAAACGACGATGACGAGTAAAAAAGTTACTAAGGAAGTTGTAAGTGAAGATGAAATTATCAATTTTGCTAAGGCTAGTTATGAAGAAACAGACAAAGCTAAAGAAAAGACTAGCATCTCCGAAAAAGTAAAAAAGAATTTTGTAACTTTGATTGATTTTATCTTTTACAAGGGGACTATTAAGGGAAAGACATTTGAGGAACTTAGCGATAAAGCTAAGGCTAAGATTATTTATTATGTCTTACTTATAGATGGAAAGATTGATAATAAATGGCCAAATTATAAAAAGACTATTAAAGATAAAACAGATGATTTAAAGAGTAAGTTAATTGCCAAATATATGGATATAACAACTAATATATGTGATGCTCATGCCGATGGGTGTGAGATGGTTAAGAATGATTTTAATCTGTTAAAAAAGAGTTTGGGACTTACTTGGGATGTCATTAAATCAGCTTTTAGTTATGGCTATAATAAGACTTATACTTATTTGAAAAATTGGTATGAAGTTTGGAGAGAAAAATAATGAATCTAAATGGCGATATGGTGGAAGTAGTTGTCGAATATAAGAAGATAAAAAACACTTATATGCGCATTAATGACGACTTGCAAATATATGTTACTTGTCCAAGATATGTCTCTAAACATGAGATAAAAAAATTATTAGAGAAAAACAAAGCGAGTTTAGAGAAAATGTATGAAAAAGCTCTGAATAAAAAGAATCAAACGGATAAAATACTTTTTTTAGGAGAAGAATTAGATTATGTCTATTATAAAAAAGTTATAATAGATGATGGACGGGCATTTGGACCATCTGTTGAGGCAATAAATGCATATTTAGAAAAAAATGCTTTGCCAATATTCCAAGAGAGAATGGATATATACATGCCAACATACAAGCATTTACCAAAATTTAGACTTAGAATAAGAAATATGAAGACAAGATGGGGTGTATGCAATAAGGGAAGTATGACAGTAACTTTAAATACGATGCTTATTCATAAAAAGCCATATTTAATTGATTATGTTATCTGTCATGAACTTGCGCACTTTGAGCATATGGATCATTCAAAGGCATTTTGGCAATGTGTTGAAGAACATTTTCCCCGCTATAAGGAAGCTAGAAGAGAATTAAAGGACTAATTATGATAGAATCAGTAAATAATGAAAAAATTAAATATTATGCTAAGTTAAACCAAAAGAAGTATCGAGATGAGGCTAAACTTTTTATCGTTGAGGGAGAACACTTAGTAGAAGAAGCTAAAAAGAGAAACTTAGTTGAGGTAATTTATAGTCTAGAACCGTTAGATGGTGCTATAAGGGTAAGTGAACAGGTAATGAGCAAATTATCGGCGCTTTCCACAATACCTAAAGTTTTGGCGGTCGTTCGCATGCCTGAAAAAAGGGAAATTAAGGGAAATGTTTTGTTATTAGATGATATACAAGATCCAGGAAATTTAGGGACGATTATTAGAAGTGCCGTAGCTTTTGGAATTGATACCATTGTAGCATCGTATAATACTGTTGATTTTTATAATTTAAAGACGATTCGTAGTAGCGAAGGAATGCTTTTTTACGTAAATCTCTTAAAAGGCGATATTGAAGAGTTTATTTTAAATAATAAAGACAAATATACTATATATAATACTAATGTCGTGGGTGGCATTGATGTATCAGATATAGAGATAAATACTCCTTTTGCATTAATAATGGGCAATGAAGGAGCGGGCGTTAGTGCAAGAATACAAAAACTAGCGCATAAAAATGTGTATATTCCAATGAATAGTAAATGTGAGAGTTTAAATGTGGCAATGGCAACTAGTATAATATTATATGAATTTTCGAAGAGGAGATAAATCTCTTTTTGAATATTTGATAGAAATGGTGTAGAGGAAGATTATGACGAATAAGGAAAAAATAGCAGAATTTATTGTTTCTACGGAAAAAAGCTTTACTTTGGTAAATTTATGGCCCTTTTTAGAATATATCTTATTGGTAAATATTTTTCATCAATATTCTTTACAAAAACTTAATAAGTATGATGGTTTTATTATAAGTAAGAAAGTATTTTATGATTATATGCCTTTGGAAGAACGCAAAAAGAGAATAAATAAGGCCAAGATAGAGGCTTTACTTCCCTATGTAGAAAAACTTACAGATAATGTTGATGAGAATTTGTTAAAGGATATGTATCGCAATTTGAGTACCGTAAAATTTAAAAAAAAGAGAATGCTTTTATTACTTGGTTTGGCAGGAACGTTTGATGCGAGAAAAAATTCTTTATCATATTCACTAAATAGCTCAATTGGTCATGAATTGTTGCATTTAGCTTCAGCGTGTTATTTAGGAAAAAATAAAGGAGCACAGGTGGGATTCCGACAAGGCAAGGGAATGGTAAACATCGGAGGGGGTCTAAATGAAGGATATACCGAATTGCTATCATCGCGAATTTATACAGATAATAAGGTAGAGTGTTATCATAAAGAAGTGCGCATTGCTAAACTTTTTGAGTTTTTCTTTGACGATCCAAAGGATATGCAAAAATATTATTTTAGGCATAATCTTCCGGGATTTATCAATTATATGCAGCAATATATTCCGAGAAAAAAATTGATAAATATCTTAGCAAAATTGGACTATATCAATCAAATTTCTACTTTACTTCCGGGAATGGCGCCATTTAAAAATATCCAGATATCTTTAGATTTATATCGATATTTTTTAAAGACTAATCCAAGTGTAAAAAAGAGATTGGCTTTTGAGAGAGTTTTAAAGGAAAATAAACTAGTAGAGTTGGCTTTAAATCACGAAAAGATGAGTTTACAACGCAATGTTACGCCTTTTACTAATAATAAAATAAGACAAATTCCTCAGGGATATTCGAGAAGACAAGTGGCTTAGTATAAATGCATTTAATTATGCATTTTTATTTGATTATTTTATTAATAGAAACATTAAAAAACTTTGAATATTTATAAATGTTTGAAGTAGATATACAAATTAATCCTTTTTCATAACGGACAATACATGCTTGAGTAATTTGCAATGAAGATCCTAAAGATGCTTGGGATAAACCTCTTTGAATTCGCATTTCTTTTAAATTATTGCCAATTCTTTTTAAATCAAAGGGAGGATAGTCAATTGGAATACGGTCATTGGTTAAACCGAGAACGTAGTCAATCGAAAGATTAAAATGTTTAGCAAAGTTATACAAATAATTAAAAGGGATGATATTTATTCCCAATTCCCAAAGAGAATAGGTTGAACGCTTGACCCCTAGAATGGCAGACATTTTTTCTTGACTTATGTCATTATCCTCTCTTATTTCGGCAAGTCTTGTAATATCTATCATAAATAATCACGTATAATCAATCTTATAGAAATATTAATCTATTTGATTGATTCCTTTCTA
>ERZ777305.1641-NODE-1641-length-24517-cov-6.799730_pt1 | contig 24517 bp, 16 predicted proteins | sample MGYA00374965_ERZ777305 | MGnify/ENA primary metagenome ERZ777305 (study PRJEB29328, sample SAMD00013331) | mouse gut metagenome | study: EMG produced TPA metagenomics assembly of the Metagenome analysis of fecal microbiota from mouse which was promoted... | reverse complement strand
GAACCAAATTTATTTAATTTTTAACCCCGTCCATTTTTAGTGGACAGTAGTGATAATACTTATTGATATTATCAGGCTCAAAGAGATTTTTTTAGATGTAAAATAATAGAATATCCGCCAATAAACCAAGCAAAGTAAGTACCATAGCGTATATTGTGGATACAAAAAAGAGGATAGGTTGCTTATATTACCTGATATGCACAATCTGATAATTTGAAATGCAAGAAAGGTAGCGAAAATCTCAGTTACACGTTTAATCATGTTGCTTGTAGAACATGAAATATTACAGAAATAACCTGAGATTATAACAAATAATGGCATGTGGAATGAAAATATGAAAGTTTTTACTATCATATTTATATCATTTAAAACATTCTCCCCCCCCCCCCCTGTTTTGTAGCAGATGCCCTAATACGACACAAAATATGAGAAGTGTTTTAACCGAGTCTAATTTTGTACTTCTACACATTGGATTTGAAAAGATTTTAATCTGTGATTATTTTAAAAAATCGGTTTTTATTTTGAATATTGGTCTATTAACGATTGTGCTTGCGGGTCACCCAATTCTTTTGCTTTTTGAAGATTGGCCGTTCCCTCTGTCTTATTGCCTTTCAGGCATTGTGCAAGTCCGAGGAAAAGATAACCGTCGCTATATTCAGCATCGAGCCTTATGCATTCTTTTGCACTTGCCATTGCTTCGTCGTACAAGCCCACCCGCACTTCAATGGATGCTTTTTCGGCATGGTAAAGTGTATTGGCTGGGTTCATTGATATTGCTTTTTTGAGGTCGTTTATAGCCTGTTGAAACATTCGTCCCTCTACCTCGGCTTGTGAGCGGATGTAGTAGAAATTATCGTTTACCGATGTTGGCATGAGGGCCTCATACTCGTTGAAGTCCATTACAGCCTGCCGGTATTTGCCAGTAGCTATTAGTGCTTGTGCCCTTACGAGTATGTAAGGTGCGGCGGCTTTCAGATAAGGCTTGTCAAATGTATTTACCGCACTGTCCAACAGAGACAGCATGGTGGCGGTGTCGCCTGCTGCTTCACGGCATTTTGCTGCCTCATAGTATATGTCTGCCGTCTTATTTCCATCGGCGATAAGCTCTTTGTAGGTATTATATGCATCATCGTAATCCTTTTTTGCGTATAGTATCTGTCCTTTGAGTTGCTTGTATACGGGGATTGGATTGATTTTGAAAGCTGTCTCCGCCTCTTCGGCAGCCTTATCAAGACTCCATTTCGGATAACTTACCGAGTTCTTGTTTATTTCTTTTTGAAATATGATACGTGCGTAGTTGTAGTGTGCGTCGTCTTTTTTATCCGCCACTTTGATAGCCTGTTCCATGTCATGGGCGGCATCGTCAAACTTGTTTATGTTGACGTTAAGTTGTGCACGTGCGGTATATCCGTCTGTCGCATTCGGGAATTTCTTTATGAAATCGTCCACAACTTCTTTATATGCCGTTGAGTCTGCGGCGTTGGCAGCCATGAATAGCGTGAGGATTGCTTGGCTGATGTCATCTGGTAAATCTTTTTTTATTTTAATGTTTCTCAAGGCTTTGTCATTGATGCTGAGACCTTTCATCTGCATGTCTGCGGCGAATTTGGCGCTTACGGCATATGATGTGGAAGAGTGGGTCTGGGCGGGTTGCTGTAATATGCCGACAATCTCACCCTTGTCGTTGATGAACGGACAGCCTACTGTATTGTCTGGGACTTCCATGTCTATGGTATAATATGTATATTTTGACAGGAACAGTTCTGCTTTGCTCACCTTTCCTTCTATTTTTTCTGGTGTTTTCTTTGTGCTGTATGGTACAAGCCAAACTGTGCTTCCGGCTTTTGCTCCTCCCGTCAGTGTATCGGTGCTGACAGGCATGGCAGTGCTTCGCTTTGTGGCTACGCGGAATTTGATCACGTCATACATGTCGTTGGCTCCCAATATGCACTCCACAGCGTATTCCTTGCCTTGCGAATCTATTATGATGGCTCTTGATGCGCCGTTGAATGCTTCGAGATTGCTTATCGCTTCGCCGCCCGTTCCAATGAAAACGCCGTTGGTACTGCTTAGCATGTTGCCGTCGGTATCAAATGTTTTCAAGGTAAACACCGATTTTGCCGCTTTCTTCAAATCAGGTTGGGCGTATGTGTTAAGTGCGATGAGTGCCGCACATAATACCAATAATATATGTTTCATATTTTCAGTAGTTCTTTTGCATTATTAATCGCGGCTTCAGTAATATCGCTTCCGCTGAGCATCTGTGCGATTTCCTTTATCCGTTCATCGGCAGATAGTTCGTGCATTATGCTTGTTGTGCCTTCGGAGGTCTCTTCTTTGTATACCTTATAGTGTCTTATGCCGAGAGCGGCAATTTGCGGAAGGTGGGTAATACTGATGACCTGACGGTCTGATTGTCCCATTTGCTGCATGATAACAGCCATTTGCTCGGCTATCTTGCCACTCACTCCCGTGTCTATCTCATCGAAAATAATTGTGGGAAGTTTCACTGCGCCGCTTATCATGGCTTTAAGCGATAGCATAACGCGGGCTATTTCACCGCCCGAAGCTACTTGGGACACCGGTTGTGGCATGGTGCTTTTATTGGCGCTGAATAAAAAAGACACTTTATCCGAACCGTTGTTATTCAGTTCTTCATGTTCGATTATTACCTCAAATCTGACATTAGGCATTCCGAGCCTGACGAGTCGGGTGTGCATCTCACCCTCAATCTGTTTTGCCGCTTTGGTACGAACTCGGCTTAAAAGTCCGGCCTTTTGTGTGCATTCGTATTTCTTCTGTTCGCATTTCTGTTGCAGTTCGTTGAGTGCTTCATCACTGTTTTCTATGTTGTCGAGTTTTTGTTTGAGGTCACTTTGCTTTCCGATAAGCTCTTCTATCGTGTCACAGTGATATTTCTTTTCAAGTTCATATATTCTGTCGAGTCTATTGTTGACGGCATCCAGTTCGGCGGGATTGAAATCAGTATCTTCCAATAAGCCGCTCACCTCCTGCGATATATCTTTCAATTCGATATGGCACTCTGTCATTCTTTGAGCCAACTCTCCGGCTACCGGCATCACTTTACCTATGTTTTGAAGGCTGTTTATTGCTGTCTTGAGGTTTACCACAACACCGGTCATATCGGCAGATAACGCGCTGTCAGTCTCATATAGTGCGCTTTTTATTTCTTCGGCATGACTCATTGTGTCCGCCCGCTGTTCAAGCTCTTCCTGTTCACCTGATTTCAGATTCACGGCGGAAAGCTCGTCATATTGGAATTGCAGGAAATCAGCGTTTGTTTTATCACGCTCTATGCTTTCTTTAAGTTCTTGGAGTTGACGGAAAAGTCTTTTGTATTCAGAAAAAGATTTTTGATATACAGTCAGTTCCTTGTCATCTTGTGCGATGATATCCACCACATTGAGTTGGAAGTCCTGTTTTCCGACGAGCAAATTCTTATGCTGACTGTGAACATCAACCAACTGCTCGCCGAGTTCTTTGAGTATTGAGAGTGGGGCAGGGGTATCATTTATAAAAGCCCTGCTTTTTCCAGCGGCTGTTAGTTCGCGGCGTATTATACAGTCATTCGGGTCGTATTCGATGTCGTTTTCATTGAAAAATCCTTCCATTCCGTATCGGGACAGGTCGAAGTGGGCTTCGATCACGCATTTGTCAGCTCCGCTTTTTATTGTCTTTGAGTCTGCTCTTTGCCCTAAAAGCAATCCAATTGCTCCGAGAATTATACTCTTTCCTGCTCCAGTCTCTCCTGTTATGACGGAAAAACCGGGGCCAAACTCGATGTCAAGGGTATCTATGAGCGTGAAATTGCGTATATATAATTGCTTTAACATTTTGTTGTCATTCTCTTATTTTATTCCATGCATTGCTTTGCGAAGCGTTTATTCCAAGCAAAATATCGTATACGGATTCTTTTTCCTTTTGTGTGCCTTTTCCTTTGTATATATTTGCCAGTTCGTCACGTTTATAGTCTGTCCATATTTGTGGCAGAAGGCTGAGCGGTTTGTTCTCATGTGCCGTCTTCAAGCCCTCCTGCAGTGCCGTGGTGATATTTGTCCGTCCGCGTTCCGCATTGCTTGCCATCTCATCAAGGCCTTTACGGTAATAATCGTATTGTAACTGCCGGAAAGGTTTCATCGCTTCTTCCATATAGTCGTTGATAATGGCAAAGCGGTTTCTGCTGTTCTCAAAAGCTTTCCATCCTGTGAAGCTAAGGTTCTGCGTGTTGTTGACCATATAGAGGCAACGTCGCAATATCTCAGTGCCACCCATTGGTGAAAAACTGTCCAAATCAAGTCCTATTATCAAGTACGCATAGTATGCGATCAATGCTGTCAGTTGGTTGTCAACGTTCTCGTCGTTATAGTTCAATTGGTCAAACTGTGCGAACTCAAAGTTGAAATCGGCATCCTTGTTATTGTATAAAGTAGTGGTGTATTGAGAATTATATACCGGTCGGTTTGCCTGTATCATGGCTGTGCACTCAAACATGTTGCTTGTCTTGTCATATTTGGTTATCGTGATGTTGAAGTTGCATACTATTCTCTCGTTTTTCTGAAATTGAAGCTCTGTCCATTGCCGTTCGTTTATGAACTGTTCGAGTGTCTGTTGCAGGTTTTCAAACACGCTGACATCAGTAACTCCAACCTGACTGTGGTTGATGTTGACCTTTGCCAACAGTTCCTGGGCTTCAGAACGGCCTGCAATGACAGTCATGACGAGTATAAGCAATGATTTTATTATCTTCATATCGATGTGCTAACAGAGAATATATATAACTAATATGATTACATGATACCAACAAGTTCAGAAACAATATCGACCGCAACGTGTGTTTTATGCTTTTTGGGGAATTCCTTTATACCGTTTGCCGATATGATGCATATTTGGTTCTCATCTGACTGGAAACAAGTACCGGTGTTTCTGAGTGAGTTTAACACGATGAAATCAAGGTTCTTACGTGACAGTTTCTGTTTTGCGTGTTCAGCCTCGTCATTTGTTTCGAGAGCGAAGCCGACCAGCCGTTGCCCGGATTTTTTCATCTTTCCTATTTCAGCGGCGATATCGTGTGTTGGACTTAATGATATTGTCAGATTGTCTTTTCCGCGTTTGATTTTATTTTCCGCGACTGTCGCCGGTCGGAAATCAGCTACTGCTGCGCATAATATAGCCGCATCGCATCCCTTGAATTCGGTTGTTGCGGCATTGTACATCTGTTCGCAGCTTTCCACGTCAATGCGTCTGATGTTTTTATGATCGGTGTGTAATGCCACGGGCCCGGCCACCAAAACGACATCCGCTCCACGACGGGCACATTCCTCAGCAAGTGCGAATCCCATCTTGCCGCTTGAATAGTTGCCTATAAATCTCACTGGATCTATTTTCTCATAAGTAGGTCCGGCTGTAATCATGATTCGTTTGCCGCGCAGTTCATCACTGTTTCCATTGAAAAAGTCGTCTAATGCACGTACAATGCTCTCAGGTTCTTCCATGCGTCCTTTGCCTTCAAGTCCGCTTGCGAGAAATCCGCTTTGTGGTTCAATGATATGGTTGCCGAACGATCGCAGACGCTCAATATTCTGTTGTGTGGACGGATGGGCGTACATGTCAAGATCCATTGCTGGTGCTATGAAAACCGGAGCTTTCATGGACAGATATGTTGTTATCAGCATATTGTCTGCCATTCCGCCTGCCATTTTTCCTATCGTGGCGGCCGTGCATGGTGCAATCAGCATAGCATCGGCCCATAGCCCTATGTCTACATGACTGTTCCATGTACCATCACGCTGTGAGAAAAATTCGCTTATGACCGGTTTGTGTGTAAGTGCAGACAGTGTAATGGGAGTTATGAATTCCTTTCCGGCCGGTGTTATCACTACTTGCACTTCCGCACCCTGCTTTATCAGTCCGCGGATTATATAGCATGCCTTATATGCCGCTATCGATCCTGTTATACCTAAAACTATCTTTTTGCCTTTGAGCATAATTCTCTATCCTAATTTGCTTTCGCGTAGTCTGATGCGTGTGAGCACTTGTTTTGTGTTATATGTGAAGTCACCGCCAAGTATCCAACTGTAATACCCCGGATCATAGCGCAGTACTGTGGCTACGGGTTCACCTTTATGTTTTCCGAAGTTGAATACCTCAACTTTCTTAGGATTGCCGTCTTTGTCGACGACGGGTTGCCCCTTGGCATCTTTCATATCAGCCCATACAATGCGTCCGGCAAAATCCACGTTGTTATTATGGTGTGAGAAATTTGCCAGAAAGTCCATGTCGTTTTGAAGATGCCGTTCCGGATCAGGTTCGGTTTCAGGATTGTACTTGTCGAGCTGTCCCATTAGCACACGGTATGTGGCCTCTGTGTCCTGGTCGGCACGGTGAGCTTCGAAATCATCTTCCATAGCTCTGCCGCAGTAGAATTTATAGGCAGCGGCGAGATTGCGACGTTCCATTTTATGAAATATGGTTTGTGCGTCTATAAGGCGGCATTTGCTGAAATCAAAATCTATGCCTGCCCGAAGGAACTCTTCGGCAAGCATAGGTATATCGAAATAGTTTGAGTTGAAACCGGCAAAATCGCACCCCTTGAACTCTTCGCTGATTTTTGCTGCAATGGTTTTGAATGCAGGTTTGTCTTTTACATTCTCGTTAGTTATGCCTGTAAGCGCAACTACCTCCTGTGGAATGCTTTTGCCCGGATTTACAATCTCATTGCCTCTCTGCTCCCGTCCGTCGGGATATACCTTAATGTACGACAGCTGTATGATGCGGTCTTTTACCAAATCAAGTCCCGTCGTTTCGAGGTCAAATACAATTAGAGGCTTTTTAAGATTTAACTTCATATATTGTCTTTATCTTTATTCGTTGATGAGCATAGGCATCATGAGCATAAGCACGTCTTGGTTTTCCGGTTGTTCGGACGGCAATACCAGTCCGGCTCTGCTTGGATCGGCCAGTTGGATAATTATTTCGGGACAGTCGAAATTATTCAATATCTCTATGAATGATGCCCCTTTGAAACCGATGCTCATAGGTTGGCCGTTATATTCACACGACATTTTTTCCGTGGCTGTCTTTGAGAAATCGAAGTCTTCTGCATCGAGCTGAAGCATTCCGTTTTCGATGTGAAACCTTATCAGGTTGCTTGAGCCGTTGGCAAACGGCTGTACGCGGCGGAGTGCGCTGAGCAACGATGCTCGGTCGACTGTGATTTGATTTGGGTTACTCTGCGGAATTACCGAGTTGTAGTTGGGATAGCGTCCTTCTATCAGTCGGCATGTGATTATTCCGTCGCCATAATTGATTTCTGCGTTGCGCTCGTCAAATCTTATTGTCACGTCTCCGCCATCTTTGCCGAGCAGGTTTTTAAGCAGTGTCGCCGGTTTCTTGGGCATTATGAACGATGCGGGAGTGTCGCTCTTTATCGTAAGCACGTTATTGCGCACGAGTTTGTGCCCGTCGCTGGCTACGATAGACAGACAGTCGCTTTTAAGGTCGAAGTATATTCCGTTCATAACCGGGCGAAGTTCGTCTTGCGCAGTGGCAAAGAGCGAACGGTTGATATTGTCGGCCAACAAACCGTTGGATATTGTTATCGTGTGTGCTCCATGTCCTATTTCCTGCGCTTTCGGAAACTCGTCTGCGCTTTCCACCGGTAATGAGAACATACCATTCTGATAACTTATTTTTGCTATATTTTCCTGTAGGTTGACATCAAAAGTGATAGGTTGCTCTGAAAATCCTTTTACTGCTTCAAGCAGATCGTGGTTGCCTACGGCAAATGTCCCGTTCCCGTCGCTGTCTATCAGTTCCATTGTTGTCTTCATCATGTTCTCACTGTCGGATGCGGTGAGGTGTAGAATGTTATTCTCTATCTCGAAAACGAAATCGGAGAGTATGGGCAACGAGTTTTTGCTGTTTATAACCCGTGACAGGGCACCGAGTTTACTGCTGAGCGCAGTGCTTGATAATGTAAATCTCATGTGTATATTTTATATTTTGTTTTTACTTCTCATATTGACTACAAAAATACAAAATAACTATGGCAGGAACAAAAATAATTACTTAAAAGTTACCCTAATTAAAACTATTTTTGTAATTTCGCAATCTCAAAAGCATGGATTTTATAATAAAAACATAATATTAGATAAATGGAAATAACAGGAAGAATCATTGCCGTATTGCCGGCAAACAGTGGAACATCGGCACGCACTGGCAATCCTTGGATGTCGCAGGAATATGTGTTGGAAACCCACGATCAGTTTCCCCGTAAGTGCTGTTTCCGCATTTTCGGAGAAGACCGTATAAAGCAGTTCAATATTCAGGCCGGTGAGGAAATTACCGTGTCTTTCGATATAGATGCACGTGAGTATAACGGGCGCTGGTTCAACAGTATCAACGCATGGGCGGTGAACCGTAATATGCAAGGGCAGGCAGCTCCTCAGGACCCTGCTGCCGGACAGGCATTCCTGGCTCAGCAGCCGGCACAGTCGGTGCCTACTGCAACACCTTTCCCACCGGCTCAGGATAATGGTAGTGAGGGAAGTGCGGACGACCTGCCATTCTAATAGATTATGTAAAAGTAAATGATATTCATAATCTCACTATTTGCATTTCAGTAAAAAAGAGCTGGTGTTTTTGACATAACAACCTTGCTTATTTGATATAAAGAGTCTGCCGGAAAACGGTTGGCTCTTTTCTTTTTGCCGTATTGACATATCAATATATTGTTTTCTACATCAGATATTGTTGTATTTGACTGGTCTGTGCATTCCAAATAGGAAAAACGTAATGACGGGTATTGCAGTCCACTTGATATATCCATTTGAAGCTACACATAGAAGTATTTTTTTTGATAACCAATGCAAATATTTAAAACGAACTTTTCCGTGCAGAAATATCTGTTGAGTTGGAAAAGTTCGTTTTCTTATGTCAATATAATTCTGAATGAAAATGCTTTTTTATTTGCTTTTAGCGGTTGGCCGAATCTTTTTACCGGGCTTGTCAGGCATCGGTGAACAACAGCCCTATTTGATATGCTGAGGCAGATATTATCCATGCCAGTACTGTTGTATATGCGGCGGCAAAAAGTGCCCACCGCCATGAGCCACTTTCATTTTTGATAGCGGCAATGGTTGCTATGCAGGGGAAATATATCAGCACGAAGAGCAGATAGCAGAATGCGATGAGCGGGGTGATTCCGTTTGCTGTCATCTTGCGGTGAAGTTCGGTATATTTGGTGCGTGTGTCTTTGCCGATATCGTCAATCATATTGTCGTCTCCACTGTAAAGCACTCCGAGCGTGGAGGCAACGATTTCTTTTGCGCCTACGCCTGCAATCAGCCCGACATCAAGCCGCCAGTCAAATCCTTGGGCACGGAAGATGGGTTCGATGGCCTTTCCGATACATCCTATATAGCTTTGTTCCTGTTGCTGTTGTTTCTCAAGGTTGTTGTCATGTGGAAAATATCCAAGTGCCCATACTATAATGCTTGCCACGAGAATAATGTCTCCCATCTTTTTTAGATATTGCTTACCTTTTTCCCATGTATGACGGATGATGGCTTTTATTGTGGGAAAACGGTATGGAGGGAGTTCCATTACAAATGGAGTGTCTTCTCCTTTTATAATCTTGCTACTTAGAATACGGCTTACGATAATGGAAAGCAGTATGCCGATGGCATATAGTGAAATCATGATGAGACTCTGGTATTCCACGGCAAAGAAAGTGCCGGTAATCATGATATATATCGGCAGGCGTGCAGAACAGCTCATCATGGGCAGCACGAGCATGGTGATGAGTCGTGAACGGCGGCTTTCAATGGTTCTTGTTGCCATTATGGCAGGTACGTTGCACCCGAAGCCCATTATCAGGGGGATGAACGATTTACCGTGGAGTCCCATTTTGTGCATCAGTTTATCCATGATGAATGCGGCCCGTGCCATGTATCCAGAATCTTCCATGAACGAAATGAAGGCATAGAGTATCAGTATCTGCGGTAAGAATACAATTACGGAGCCTACGCCTCCTATGACTCCTTCAATGAGCATATCCTTGAATGCTCCGTCTGCAAGTGCGCTGCCGAGCCAATCGCTCAGTGCCGATACTCCTGTCTCGATCCAGTCCATGGGGTATTGGCCGATAGAGAATGTAGCTTGAAACATTGTGTAGAGCATGAGGAAAAACAGTGGGAAACCTATATACTTGTTTGTCACGATACTGTCAATCAGGTGGGTCTTCTGGTATGTGTCCTGCTTTTTCCCTTTCTCGTACCCGGATTCTTGAAGCGCACCATGGATAAATCCGTATTTGGCATCCATTATGGCTGTCTCCGTATCTTCTTTCGTGTCTTTTTTTATCTGTGCTGCTTGCCTGTCGCGTATTTCGATTATTTTATTTCCGTTGTGAAGAGATTGTGCGAGTTGTTCCGCTTCAGAGTCCATTTCGAGTAGTTTGATTGACAGATAGCGGGTTGAGTATTTGTGACGTATTTGCTCATCTTCCTGCAATTCGGTTTTGATGGCTTCAATTCCGTCTTCTATCAGTCGTCCGTGATTGAGATGTATGTGCCTGTATACACTGTTGTTAGGGCGGTTCCCGTGTGCGAAATCTTCGCTGTGGTTGCCGGTGGTATCTTTGCCGTATGTTTTGTGCCAATGCTGTATGTCGGCAGCGACCTCAGGATTGATATTCCCCTCTTTGTCGAGGAAGTCAACTCCCTCATACATATTTATTATTATATGGAACAGCAGGTCTATACCTCGGCCGGTTTTAAACACGGTGGGAATCATCGGCACTCCGAAAAGCCGGCTCAGAGTTTGGTAATCGAGTTTGTCGCCGCGCTGTTCAAATTCATCAAACATGTTCAGTGCGCACACCATTCTAAGGTGCATGTCTACAAGTTGTGTTGTCAGATAGAGGTTACGTTCTATATTGCTTGAATCAATTACATTAATGATTATATCGGGAGTTTGTTCTATAATCTGTTTTCTGACATACAGTTCCTCCGGGCTGTATGCCGAGAGTGAATATGTGCCTGGCAGGTCAACTAGATTGAATTCATATCCTTCAAATTTTGCATGCCCTTCCTTGGCGTCAACCGTAACGCCCGAATAGTTCCCTACACGCTCGTGTGCTCCCGAGGCGAAATTGAACAAAGATGTTTTTCCGCAGTTGGGATTTCCCACAAGAGCCACGTTTATGGTGCGTCTCTTTCGCATTGCCGCATCGCGGAGTAGTTTTTCTGTGTGAAGTAGTTTGTCGTCACAACCGTTTATTATAATATTGTTCGGCTTATTTTCGGAATGTTTCTGAGGTCTGGTGCATAATGCGTCTTCTTCTGATATTATCTCTATCATGTCGGCCTCATCGCGTCTGAGCGAGACCTCATATCCCATAATCTTATATTTGACGGGGTCTTCCAACGGAGCGTTGAGCAATACTTCGACGATTTTTCCTTTTATGAAACCCATCTCGACGATGCGTTTGCGAAAACCGCCGTGTCCCAATACTTTTACGATAACTCCCTTTTCGCCTGTTTTCAGTTCGGAAAGTTTCATGTCTTTATTTGTTGTTTTATGCAAATTTACAATAAATAAATTGCAAACCGGTGGCAAACTGTTTTAAAAAGAGTGCAAATACCTAAAAATGATGATACAGGAAAGGGGTGTATGGGGTGGTGATGAAAAATAGGTATAAGTCTTATATATAAAAATAATCGACAGGCACACAATAATATAATGATATTTCCGTGCCTGTCGATTATTTTAGTTGGTTATTCTAATATGTATGCGGCTTGTTTTTATACAAGTCCGCGGCCATGGCAGTTCTTGAATTTCTTGCCACTTCCGCATGGGCATGGGTCATTGCGGCCAGGCAGTTTGTCTTTGACGATGGGAGCTTGAGGTTGCGGCGAGCGGGTGTCGTGAGCTGCCGCTGCGGCCTGATTAGGGTCTGTAAGTTGTTCGTCAGACAGGTTGTGCTTATTCTCCGTATATTGAGGATGTTGTGCCAGCTGCTCGGGAGCCGCCTCACGCACATCTTCCTGTTGCATCTCCGGAATACCACTGCGCATGAGTATGGCTACAATGCGGTTGTTCATAGAGTTAACCATATTGTCGAAAAGTTTTACACTTTCGAGTTTGAAGATGAGAAGTGGATCTTTTTGTTCGTAAGATGCATTCTGCACGCTGTGTTTCAGGTCATCAAGCTCGCGCAGGTTTTCTTTCCAGCAATCATCTATGATATGCAATAGTATTGATTTCTCAAACTGTTTAATCACGCTTTTGCATTCCGTTTCATACGCTTCTTTGAGATCGCATGGTATGTTGTACATTTTGCGTCCGTCCGTGATTGGTACCATTATGCGCTCATAGATAGCTCCCTGATTTTCATATACTTGCTTTATGATGGGCCATGCCACAGTCTGTATACGTTCTGTCTTGCGTTTGAATGCGTCCATTGCGGACTGGAATGAACTTTCTGCTAGAATGTCATGTTTTGTGTTTACGAACTCATCATTGGAGAAAGGTACTTCCATTGCGAATACATGCATGAATTCCTCTTTGCAGCCTTCATAGTCATTGTTGGCGATAATGTTGACCACACGATCCCATATTATGTTCGAGATATCCATTCCTATGCGTTCACCCATGAGTGCGTGGCGGCGTTTCTCGTAGATGACGGTACGCTGTTTATTCATCACATCATCATATTCGAGGAGACGTTTACGTATACCGAAGTTATTCTCCTCAACTTTCTTCTGCGCTCTTTCAACCGTGCTTGAAATTATCGGGGCTTCGAGTACATCGCCTTCTTTGAAACCAAGTTTGTCCATTACATTGGCGATTCGTTCAGCAGCGAACAGACGCATCAGCTTGTCTTCAAGAGAAACGAAGAAAATGGATGAACCGGGGTCGCCTTGACGACCGGCACGTCCGCGGAGCTGGCGGTCTACACGTCGACTTTCATGACGTTCTGTTCCTATGATTGCGAGTCCGCCTGCGGCTTTCACATCAGCGGACAACTTGATGTCGGTACCGCGACCGGCCATGTTGGTGGCAATTGTGACTGCTCCAAGGCCGTTTACGCTCTGTCCGGCAAGAGCCACGATGTCGGCTTCTTTCTGATGCAACTTGGCATTAAGAACCTGATGAGGAATTTTGCGCATGGTGAGCATCTTGGACAACAATTCTGATATCTCTACGGAAGTGGTACCCACAAGTGTCGGACGGCCGCTGTTGCGCATCTTCTCTATCTCTTCAATTACTGCATTGTATTTTTCTCTTGCAGTTTTGTAGACACGGTCATTCATGTCTATTCTCTGTACCGGACGGTTTGTTGGAATTTCGACAACATCGAGTTTGTATATATTCCAGAACTCACCAGACTCGGTTGATGCGGTACCGGTCATTCCGGCCAACTTGTGGTACATGCGGAAATAATTCTGCAAAGTGATTGTGGCGAATGTCTGTGTGGCCGCCTCAACTTTTACATGTTCCTTGGCTTCCACAGCCTGATGCAATCCATCGCTCCAGCGGCGACCATCCATGATACGTCCGGTCTGCTCGTCGACGATTTTCACTTCACCGTCGATGACAACATATTCGTCATCTTTATTGAACATTGTATACGCTTTGAGCAACTGTTGCAATGTATGCACACGTTCACTTTGGATTGCATAATGGTTTAACAGTTCGTCTTTTCTGTTGAGACGTTCTTCATCGTTCAGGTTTTTCTCTGCTTCAAGTTCAGATAATTGTGAAGCGATATCGGGTAAAACGAACAATTCTTTATCGTTGACTTTATTTGCCAACCAGTCTGTGCCCTTATCAGTGAGATCACAGGAATTCATTTTCTCATCCACAACGAAATACAATGGCTCGACAGCTTCCGGCATGCGACGGTTATTGTTCTCCATGTATATTTCTTCGGTTTTGAGCATTCCCGATTTTATTCCTTCTTCCGACAAATATTTTATCAATGGCTTGTTTTTCGGTAATGCCTTATGTGAACGATATAGGGACAGGAAGCCTTCATCGATGAGTTTTTGATTGTTTGATTGGCGTCCTTCCGTAATCTTTTGTTTGGCATCAGCCAAATACTGTGTAGCTAATTTACGCTGAACGTCGACAATACTTTCAACGAGCGGCTGATACTCTTCGAACATCTGATCATCTCCTTTGGGTACAGGTCCAGATATGATAAGTGGGGTACGGGCATCATCGATTAATACGGAGTCAACCTCGTCGACAATGGCATAATTGTGGGCACGCTGCACAAGATCAGCGGGCGATGTCGCCATATTGTCGCGAAGGTAGTCGAAACCGAATTCATTGTTTGTACCGAATGTTATGTCGGCCTGATATGCATTGCGGCGTTCCGGTGAGTTTGGGCGATGCTTGTCTATGCAGTCGACAGATAATCCGTGGAACTCATATAACGGTCCCATCCATTCGGAGTCACGCTTTGCCAGATAATCGTTTACAGTGACTACATGTACGCCATTACCGGTAAGGGCGTTGAGGAATACTGGTAATGTGGCCACAAGGGTCTTTCCTTCACCTGTCGCCATTTCGGCGATTTTACCCTGATGAAGAACAACTCCACCGAAGAGCTGTACATCATAATGGACCATTTCCCATTTAAGGTCGTTTCCTCCAGCAGTCCAATGATTATGGTATATGGCTTTGTCGCCGTCTATGGTGATGAAATCGTTTTTAGGGTTTGAGGCCAATTCACGGTCGAAATCATTGGCGGTAACAATTGTCTCCTCGTTGTTTGCAAATCTCTTGGCTGTCTCTTTTACGATAGCGAAAACCTCGGGCATTGCTTCATCAAGCTTCTGCTCATAGATTTCGAGTATCTCTTTTTCCAACTTGTCTATTTGATTGAATATCCCTTCACGTTCATCGATAGGTGTGTCCTCTATATGTGATTTAAGTTCGGCAATCTTTTGTTTTTGCTCTTCTGCCGAATTTTGGATATGTTGCTTTATCTGGATTGTCTTATTTCGCAACTCATCGTTACTGAGTTTTTCTATCTCGGGATAAACAGCCTTTACTTTTTCTACCAAAGGCTGGATTAATTTCATATCTCGGGATGACTTATCACCGAACAGTGATTTTAGGATTTTGTTAAAGTTCATTTTGTATGACGTTTTTTATTTATTTCTTAATTTAGGATGATTGTTAATTGAAAATAGGTTATTCTCAGAATAACGGCTCAGCGGAACATGCGTTCGGTGCTCTTATTCTTATGAATTTTGCAACAGTCGGAGCGATGCGGTCTACTGTTATAGGCAAGGCTATTCTTTCGGCTCTCGTTCCCGCACCGTATATTATGACCGGAAACTGTATGAAAGATGCCCTGGAGAGGGTATTCTCCATGTTATTTTCATTAACCAATCTCCAGCCAGGTGCAACTTCTATGAGAATATCACCGTTTCTCTCATGGTGAAAACCGTTTCGTATCTTGTCTATACGTTGGTTGTTGCAGGAAAGAAGTTGTAATGAAGTATATACGTTTCTTACCCCTGACATTTGGGAGAGAAACTCTTGAGCGCGCTCGGTCGCTTCTGTAAGGCTGATGTGTTTTTGCTCCAATAGCTTGTGGTCAAGAAACATTTGCGGACCGAAACATGTCTCTACATATTTCCCTTGTCCCCAAATAGCACCGAAATACATGTTTAGCAGGTTGGCTGTGCGTGCAATATTGAATGCGCCTGATGGTATTTTGAATTTTGAATAGTCCGCATTCTCTTCATCACAATATCCAGTACTTGTAATGACGAACAATACGTTGTCGTTGCCTATTTTATGTTCTATGTCGGTTATAAGTCGACCAATTGTCCTGTCCAACCGAACGTATGTGTCTTGCAACTCCATTTGACAATCGTTTATTGTCTTGTGGTCGAAATTTCCCGCGTAGTATGTTATATTGAGCAAGTCGGTAAAACCATCGGTTCCCATGGCATTGCTTGTCATACATTGCAAGGCAATGTTTGTGATGCTTTCGTTTACAAGACCGCTTGTTTTATACTCACGGTATCGTCTCGAACTGTTGAATTTATGCTTGAATGGTTTCTGCATTCCGCCATTCATGAAATAACAGAAATTGCCGGATAAATCTGTAACCGGAGTCCATTCCGTATGGCTGATTTGTGAAAGTGATTTTAAACTGTTGTAGCCCCATATCCATCCAGGCATGGACTCATAGTAGTATGTTGATGAACACCAACTTCCGTTCTCGTCGTCAATCCATACGGCACCATCCCCAGCATGTCCGGCCGATATTACTGCAGCATCTCTGAATGGAGATATTGAATATACAACAGCCTTGCCGTTTGTAGCCACTTTCAACTCGTCTCCAATGGTGGATGAACTGATGTTTTGGGGAGATGATTTGTCTTTTGTTTGTAGTCCCGGATATTTGTCATCGTCAACGCAGTAGGCCGGCCGCAGGGTTTCTTTATTCAACCAGCGTGCACTTATTATACTATTGTAATAAGGTGTAGTACCGCTGAAAAGCGTGGCAATGGCCGATGCCCGGTCTATTGGAGAAAAGGGGTAGGAGGCATTTGTATATAAGATACCTTTCTCAAACAATTTCTTAAATCCGTCATTTCCATATAAAGGAGTGAATGCCTCCAAATAATCGGTTCTCAATTGGTCGATGGAAATATTGACGACCAACTTTGGAGCTGATTTGACTGTGCTGATTTGTGCATGTCCTTGTGCGGCAAATGCAGCTAATATTATTAATGACAGATATCTGTATTTCATTTATTCATGCGCTTTTCGTCATAATTCTAGTATGCATCCAGCTTCTAATCAGCAAAGATAATGCCACAATTGTCATTCCCTCTGCATAATCTTGAAAAACAGATCCTATTAAGAATAAAACAATCGCAGCCTCATATATATGCCAATATGAGTTTTTTTTCTTTTTAATTACCGTGGGAATAAACAGTAGTGATATTGGATTTAAAATCAATATTTGCAGATTAGTGCTTGTAGTAGGGTGTTCAGAAAAAAGAAGTGCCAGGACAACTATGCCTGCCATGCCGGTAATGAGCATGGTAAATACATCAAATACAATGCTTGTTTTGCGTCGTCTGTATTCCTTAAAAGAGATAACAAATGTTATAATAAGGAATATATAGGCGCATAATATTGGGCGAAATATGGTTACAGACGCTTCGTTTGTATTTGATTTTAATATTATTTGATTTGATTTTACGAGTGGTTTTGTCTTTCCGTCATATACAATTTGCGCATTGTCAAAATCTCTCATCAGGTTTTCAGGAAGAAACTGGCTTTCAACAAGTGTCATGGTCTTATCCGCTTTAAAGCCAAGGCACAAATCGTTGCCGAAAGACGCCCATGGATAATTTTCCGTATAATCGTGTATTTCGTCTCTAAATGATTTTTTTTCGTTATTAATTTTCTTATAAACGATGTCTCCCGTGATGCTTTTTGCTATTATATCTCTTGCCTGTGTTGTGCAATTGTTATAAAAAAAGTTGTATCGATATACTTTGTTCTCAGGACGATAATTCTCTTCCAAGGCATTGATGATTTTCATTTTTTCTTCATGTGTGATGTTCAGTACCTGTTCGTTCACTTGGCATCCGAAACGTTCATATTCTTTCTGGAAAATATGAAAAGGAACAACACCCAGTTCATAGTCCGTCTTTCCAAAGACAAATCGCAGTACAAAAAAAGGTTTTCGGAAATTAAAAACCCCATAATTGAAAACCCAGTCTCCTCCTGTTGTCAGGTCTTTGTATCTTATCGCTGTATGTCCGTAGAGACTGTATATGGCATCATGCGGTGAGCATGTTAGCAGACTTATTTCGATTGAGTCGTTGGTTCTTGTGGTACTGGTCTGTGAATAAACAGGCGTAAAACCACTCACAGCCATCAGAAAGATGGTTGAAATGATAATTCTAAAAACACTTTTTAATTGTTTCACGATGCAAAAATACTCTCTTTTTTCTACTTTCGGTGCTATTATTTCGTTTTTTTTCAATAATTTTGCACGCTGTAAGCGAAAACTGCATAAATGAATTTAACGATAGACATCGGTAATACATGTGTAAAACTCGTTGCTTTCAATGACACTACTCCTGTTGAAGAGATGAGGATGGATTGTGATGAGTTGTTTAAATTGAATGATTTCTGTGAGAAATATCATTTTGAGCATGGCATATATTCTTCTGTAATCAATCTGTCGGATGAGTTTAAAAGTGCGATAGGGAATTTGTCTTTTCCTGTTATGCGGTTGATTTCTGGTGTTACTCCAATACCTGTTATTAATAAATATTCAACTCCTGCCACATTGGGAACAGACCGATTGGCGGCGGCTGTAGGTGCTTTCTGCTCGGTGGAAAGACGTGATATATTGATAATAGATGTCGGCACATGCATTACTTATGACTTTATTAATTCTGATGGGGAATATCTTGGAGGAAATATCTCGCCAGGACCGACAGTCAGACTAAAGTCACTCCATACTTTTACTGACGCTCTCCCTCTTGTGGAACGAAAAGGGATGATGTCTGATATAGGTGAGACAACGGAAATGGCTATAAGGAATGGAGTCATGCACGGTGTTGAATATGAGATAGAGGGGTACATAAATGATTTCTCATCCAAATATCCTAACCTTTTGGTTTATTTAACAGGTGGAGTACAGCTAAATTTGCGCATTTCAGAAAAAAAGTGCATCTTTGTAGACAAATTGATAGTTCCAAAGGGACTGAATTATATACTTCTTTATAATATCAACGAATTAATCCATAATGAAAAGAATAATATTAAATAGTGTTATATTGGGATTTATGGCCATACAAGCAACAGCGCAAAGCGGCACCAACTCCCCATATAGCCAATACGGATTAGGTGTTTTGTCGGATCAGTCACAAGGTTTTAACCGTGGTATGAACGGTTTGGCGTTGGGAATGAGGAATGGCGATCAAGTGAATTTCCTTAATCCGGCATCTTATTCGGCGGTAGATTCTCTCACGATGGTTTTTGACGTGGGACTTTCCGGTCAGTTGACTAATTTTAAGGAAGGCGGAAAGAGATTGAATGCGAGAAACGCTGATTTTGAATATGCAGTGGCAGCATTCAGGGTTTTGCCCAATGTCGGTTTCAGTGCAGGTGTTGTTCCGTTTACAAATATCGGCTACAACTATTCCGCTATGTCGAAAGTCGGCTTGTCTGACATGATTTCCACTGAGACATACAGTGGTTCAGGAGGCATTCATCAGGCTTATGTCGGTGCAGGCTGGAACTTTTTTGACGGTTTTTCAATAGGTGCCAATTTCTCCTATTTATGGGGGGCTTATGAAAAGAATGTATCAATAACGAATAGTGACAGCTATGTCAATACCGTAACAAAGACGTATAGCACTGATGTGAGTAGCTATAAAATAGACTTGGGATTACAGTGGCAGAAAGAGATTCTTAAAGAAAATATATTGACATTAGGTCTTACTTATGGTCTCGGTCATAATTTAGGTGCAGACGCTAAGTCTTTGATTACGAACAAGAACAGTCAGACCAATGTTTCTACTGACGCTGAGCATGTTGTCGCTGATGGTTTAAGCATTCCCGATATGTTCGGTGCAGGTCTTTCATGGGATTATAAAGGTAAATTGATTTTGGGTTTTGATTATTCGTTGCAAAAGTGGGGGAGTCTTGATATACCTGAGACAAGTGCAGAGACGGGGCTGTATCAGTTGAAAGGCGGTTTGCTTAAAGACCGTACCAAGCTTACTTTTGGAGGTGAATGGACACCTGGAGGTAAGTTTACTCCTAATAGTCGGAAAATGAAATTCCTAAGCCGTGTGAATTATCGGTTTGGAGTTTCTTATGCGACGCCTTATGTGACGGTAAACGGTAAAGAGGGACCAAAGGAATACAGTGTCAGTGCAGGTTTTGGAATACCAGTAGTAAATTCAGACAGGCGTTCTGTTCTTAATATCAGTGGGCAGTGGGTTCATTCGTCTGCTAAAGAATTGATAACGGAAAATACATTTCGTATAAATGTCGGTCTTACTTTCAATGAGCCTTGGTTCATGAAGATGAAAGTGAGGTAATGCGGATTGTTATACTACTATTGGATGTTTTTATGTCTGATAATGATATAATGGACGCAGTGAGGATGAGAATGTTTCTCATCCTTGGCGCTCTTTTGTTTTTCTTGTCATGTGAGGAGGGTAAGGAACATGTGGCACCGGCTATTCATGAACGTGATTCCGTATCTGTGATGACAAGTTTTGGTGTCAATACGTTGATTTCGGATTCAGGAATTATTAAATATCGCATTGTAACAGAACGATGGGATGTCAATCAAATCAAGCAGCCAACGCGTTGGACTTTCATAAAAGGTATTTTCTTTGAGCAGTTTGATGAGAAATTTCATGTACAGGCTTATATTCAGGCAGATACGGCATGGTATTATGATCAGAAAAAGTTATGGGAACTTCGTGGCAGAGTACGCATCCGCAATGTCAATGGAATGATCTTCAATAGTGAGGAATTGTTTTGGGACGGACTTACTCATGAACTTTACTCTTATAAGTTTTCACGACTTGTGACTCCAGAGAGAACTTTGCAGGGTACATATTTCCGTAGTGATGAGAAAATGACGCATTACACAGTGTCTAATTCGAAAGGTTCTTTTGTGAAATCAGATATGGAAAGCGAGCCTATTGAAAGTGATGCGCAGGAAAAATCAGACACAGCAACGGTAGAACAGTTTGTACGTCCGGCAGCTACGCCACGGGCGGCAACCAATAAAAATATGCAATGACTCAGCAGATCATAGGATTATTGATAACGATGGTATTCTCGGCTTTCTTTTCGGGAATGGAGATAGCTTTTGTTTCAAGCAATAGGTTATTGGCAGAAATGGAGCGTGGTAAAAACGGATTGGCTCAAAAAGCGATAGGATATTTCTATCGGCATCAGAATAATTTTGTGAGTACAATGCTTGTCGGCAATAATATAGCCCTTGTCATCTATGGTATATTGTTTGCGCAGATATTCGATGCTACTTTGTTTTCTGCGCTTAGTGATGGTGAGCGTGTCACCGCAGACACAATTCTTTCAACTGTTGTGGTTTTGTTCACAGGTGAGTTTATGCCAAAGACCATATTCAAAAGCAACCCTAATACTTTGCTCACAATCTTTGCCATACCAGCATACATCTGTTATGTGATATTGTATCCTATATCCCGTTTCTCAACTTTTATTTCCCGTCTGTTGCTTCGTGTGGCAGGGGTGAAAATGCGAAAGGAGAAGGAGGGCGCAGAGTTTACTAAGATAGATCTTGATTATCTTGTTCAGAGCAGTATTGATAATGCCAAAAACGATGAGGAGATAGAAGAAGAGGTTCGTATATTTCATAATGCTCTTGATTTTTCGGATAAGAAAGTTCGCGACTGCATGGTACCTCGGACGGAGATAGAGGCTGTGGATATAGATGAATGTGGTGTCGATGATTTAAAGAATCGTTTTATCGAGAGTGGTTTCTCGAAAATTATTGTTTATAAAGATGACATAGACCATATCATAGGCTATATCCATTCGTCGGAGATGTTCCGTAATCCGCAGACATGGAAAAACCATATTCGCACTATTCCATATGTTCCGGAGATTATGGCAGCAAGAAAACTTATGCACATGCTTCTTCAACAGAAAAAGAGCCTTGGAGTTGTAGTGGATGAGTTCGGCGGTACCAGTGGAATAGTGTCACTCGAAGATATTGTGGAAGAAATATTTGGTGATATAGAAGACGAGCATGATAGTACAAACTATATTGCGACGAGGATGGATAATGATGAATACATGCTCTCTGCACGTCTTGAAATAGAAAAGGTGAATGAGATGTTCGGTCTTGATTTGCCAGCCAGTGACGATTATATGACTCTTGGTGGCTTGATATTGCACGAGTATCAAAGTTTCCCGAAACTTAATGAAATAGTGAAAGTCGGGAACTATGAGTTTAAGATAGTTAAGAATACGATGACAAAAATAGAGGTGGTGAAGCTAAAAGTCCTTCAATAGACTATTTTTTTTACGTTTTATACCGCTGTTTAGTATAAATTTAGTAATTTTGTCCACTAAAGTAAATTAACAATATCTGCTTTTGCAGAGTAGAATGAAAATAAAATAATAAAACAATAAAAAAGTAATGGCAGCATTAGGAACAATCAGAAAAAGAGGCGCAATCCTTGCCGGTATTGTAGGTTTGGGTCTTTTTGCGTTCATCGCCGAGGAGGCGGTACGCTCTTGTGAGGCGACACAAAACGAGAAACGCCAGCAAGTGGGTGAGGTTTTGGGAGAAAAGATCTCGGTGCAAGACTTTCAGGCTCTTGTGGACGAATATCAGGAAGTGATCAAAATGACACAGGGGCGTGACAATTTAACGGAGGAAGAACTTAACAGCATCAAGGATCAGGTATGGGAGACATATGTGAACAACAAGTTGTTGGCAAGTGAGGCCGGTAAGTTGGGACTTACGGTTACAGATACCGAGTTGCAGAATATTCTCAAGGAGGGTAAGAATCCTCTTCTTATGCAGTCTCCTTTTGTTAATCAGCAGACAGGACGTTTTGATGCTTCCATGCTGACAAAGTTCTTGGCAGACTATAAGGGTATGGCAAACGGGCAGAACCCACAGATGGCAGACCAGTATCAGAAGATCTATAACTATTGGAGATTTATAGAGAAAACTCTACGTCAGCAGACTCTCGCCATGAAATATCAGCGTCTACTATTTACCGGTTGTCTGATTTCTAATCCGATATCAGCCAAGATGGCTTTCGAAGCACAGAACGAGGAAAGCAACATACAGTTGGCCTCTATGGCATATTCTACAATCAACGATAATAAAGTAGAGGTAAGTGAGAGCGATATCAAGAGGAAATACGATGAAAAGAAAGACATGTTCAAGCAATATGTCGAGACTCGCGACATCAAATATGTTGATGTGCAGGTATTGCCATCGGCGGCAGACCGCAAGGCTTTGATGAAGAGTATGAAAGATGCCTCTACTGAACTTCAGGGCGGTGCAGAGCCGGCAAATGTCGTTCGTAAGGCACAGTCGCAGATAGCATATACAGGTATGCCCGTTACGTCAAAAGCGTTTCCGAGTGATATTTCCGCCAAACTCGACTCAATGGTTGTAGGACAGACCACGCAGCCGTTTGAGACAACACGCGATAACACACTCAACGTAATTAAGCTCATCGCTAAGACACAGATGCCTGACTCGGTTGAGTATCGTCAGATTCAGGTTGGTGGAGCCACGGTTGAGGCAGCTCGCAAGACAGCAGACAGCGTATACAATGCTCTTCAAGGCGGTGCAGACTTTGAAGTTTTGGCAAAGAAATATAATCAGGACGGTGCTAAGCAATGGCTTACATCTGCAATGTATGAGAACAGCCAGATGATAGATCCAGATTCAAAGGCATATCTTGAGACAATCAATTCACTCGGGGTAAATGAGACAAAGAATCTCGAAATGCCTCAGGGTAATATCATTGTTCAGGTGACGGCTCGAAAGGCGATGGTTGATAAGTATACTGCAGCTGTAATTAAGCGAACTATAGATTTCTCAAAGGAGACATATTCTGCTGCTTATAATAAGTTCAGCCAGTATGTGAGTGAAAGCCGCACACTTGAGGCTCTTGAAAAGAATGCTAAGAAGAACGGTTATCAAGTTCTTGAACGCAGGGATATGGTAAATTCTGAGCACAATGTGGTTGGAGTGCGTAGCACACGTGATGCCATGAAATGGATATTTGATGCAAAAGAAAATGAAATATCTCCTCTTTATGAGTGTGGAAACAACGATCACATGCTTGTTATTGTGATGACAAAGATACATCCTGTCGGTTATCGTGATGTGGAAGATGTGAAGGATATGCTGAAAGCAGAGGTTATTCGCGACAAGAAGTTTGACATGCTTAAAGAGAAATTGGCCGGTGTAAATAATATCGCTGCCGCAAAGACAAAAGGTGCACAGGTTAACGATGTGAATCAGATTACTTTTGGAGCACCGGTGTTTGTACAGGCAACAGGTACAAGTGAACCTGCACTCAGTGGAGCTGTTGCAGCTGTAAAACAGGGACAGTTTAGTCCACGTGTAATCAAGGGTAATGGCGGTGCCTACCTGTTCAACGTGGTTAAGAAATCACAGCGTGCGGGTGCTAAGTTCGATGCGAAGACAATGGAAGCCCAACTCTCGCAGCAGGCGGCTCAGGCAGCATATCGCTTTATGAATGAGCTTTATATCAAGGCTGATGTAGTGGATAACCGCTATCTGTTCTTCTGATAATCTGAAGGAATAGGTCTATTACATGATATGAGCGTCACGGACAGGGTACTACAATCCCTTTCGTGACGCTTTTTTCTTTTTTGGGGGCATTAGTGTCCACTAAAAAATCATAAGAGTACTTTGAAATTATTGAAATTCAAT
>ERZ777305.1640-NODE-1640-length-24527-cov-4.371772_pt1 | contig 24527 bp, 25 predicted proteins | sample MGYA00374965_ERZ777305 | MGnify/ENA primary metagenome ERZ777305 (study PRJEB29328, sample SAMD00013331) | mouse gut metagenome | study: EMG produced TPA metagenomics assembly of the Metagenome analysis of fecal microbiota from mouse which was promoted... | reverse complement strand
CGCCGCCATACATATATGAGTCAGCTATATCATAGCAGTTTTCATCATCAGGAAATTCATAGAACAATGCTCTCATAACAGGAGCGCCTGTTTCATGGGCCTGTCTCATAAGCTCTCTTGTATAATCACGCATTGCTTCGCGTACATTTATAAATTTAACCATTATCTCACAGGCTTCCTCACCGTAGCTCCAGACCTCATTGTCAGCGCCTGTCCACTCGCGCTTTTCACCTTCTTTATTGTAAATGTCCGTACCCGGAAGCCTGCATCCGTGTATTCTCATAACAGGGCAGAATGTTCCGAACTGGAACCAGCGTATGAGAAGCTCCTTAAAGTCCTCACTGCGGGTGTCGCCCCCGTGAAAGCCTCCAATATCTGTAGTCCACCACGGTATACCGCTTATACCCATGTGTATTCCCGCGCATATCTGCTTCCTAAAATCCTCATAGGTAGACATAATATCTCCAGACCACACAAGAGCGCCATATCTTTGGCTGCCTGCCCACGCGCAGCGTATAAGACTAACTATATCCTTCTGTCCGTTGTTTTTTTGTCCCTCATAAAAGAGCCTTGCATATTCTCTCGGATAAATATTTCCTATGGCTGATACGGCTCCGGCGTGGTAGCGGTAATTGTCAAAGGCGTATTCCGTAAATTCAGGCTCTGCCTCGTCAAGCCAAAAGGTGTTAATGCCAAGCTCAGCATAATTTTTCCTGCATTTTTCCCAGACATATTCACGTGTTCTTGGATTTGTTGCATCCATAAATACATTATTTCCATGGAAAAGCATCTGTACATCTATGCCGGAATTAATCTTAACCAAAAGTCCCTGCTGTCTCATTTCATTATAATTTTCGCTTCTGTAATCAACCTGCGGCCATACTGACACCATGGTTTCTATGCCCATAGCCTTAAGCTCGTCTATCATAGCCTTCGGGTCAGGGAAATATTCTTCGTCAAAACGCCAGTCGCCGCACCTTTTCCAGTGATAATAATCAATGACAATAACGTCAATAGGAATACCACGTCTTTTATATTCTCTTGCTACGTTTAAAACCTGCTCCTGATTATAATAGCGAAGCTTGCACTGCCAAAAGCCTAAGCCGTACTCCGGCATCATGGGAGCCCTGCCTGTGACATCTGAATAAGCCCGCTCAATATCAGCAGGAGTATCTCCTGCGGTTATCCAGTAGTCAAGCTGTGTGGTAGCGTTTGCAACCCATTCCGTAGTATTAAGTCCAAAATGAACCTCGCCTATGGCAGCATTATTCCACAGAAATCCGTAGCCAAGGCTTGACATATAAAATGGAATGCTTGCCTGTGAATTTCTGTGTGCAAGCTCTAAATTGCAGCCCTTTAAATTAAATATTTCCTGCTGGTACTGTCCCATGCCATATATCTTTTCATCAGGATTAGATATAAAGCTTGCCTTAAGCTTAAAGCTGTCGCCTGCAAGAGGCGTAAAGTGACGGGCCTTTTTTGCAAGGGCGTTTCCGTTTGTTATCTCACTTAACAAAAGCTCACCCCTGCCGTTAAAAAAGGAAATCTGCAGGTTATTTCCCCACGGCTGTACTGCAAGTCTCGCAGTGATATTGCCGTTTGTAATGGCAGCGCACATATCCTCTATATGTATTTCACCTGAAAGCTCAGGAACAGGAAGAAGCGCTCCCGTATTATCCTTCACAGGCTCAGACAATATAGCGGAACGTACACGCAGGCTGTTTTCACCCCAAGGTGAAACTATAACAGTTTCGCCGTTTTCACGATAAATAAGTTCGTTTTCTCTCTTCTCAAAAAAATTCATTTAAACCCTCATTTCTTTTTATAAATCTTAAGCAGCATCCCATTCAATTTCATATAGACCTTTTGAATGATTATTTATATTTTATCTGTTATATTACCTTTTTTCAATGATAGAAACTGCTTTCAAATTGTATTTTTATGCTTTAAAAACAAAGGAAGACATTGAGCAAAAGTATATCAAATATTAATTTTTCATCCTAAAATCATAACCTTTCACCTCCCAAAAACCACCTCTTACCTAAAACCTATTTACACACGCCTCTTTTTTGTGTATAACCTAATTGTAGCGAAGAAACTTTAAGAGGATTAAAGGCATGAGGATAAGAATTGAAATCGAGGAAAATTTAACAGAGGACGAAGTAGTTATCCGCTGCAGCAGTTTGAATGAAAGCATAATTGCCATACAAAAAAACATTGCCGAAGCAGTCAGGGGCAGGCAGCAGATAATGGTAATGAAGGGCGATAAGGAATACTGGCTGCTCCTTACAGAAATTCTCTTTCTTGAAACAACGGAAAATCAGGTGGCAGTTCATTCGGCAAATCAGGTTTTTTACACAAGACTTAAATTATACGAGCTTGAGGAGCTGCTCCCGTCAGTGTTTATGAGAGTGTCTAAATCCGCTATTGTGAACACGGAAAAGGTACGCTCCATAAAAAAGAATATTACAGGCGCAAGCGAGGTAGAGTTTGAGAACTGTCATAAGATAGCGTACGTATCACGAAGCTATCTGAAACCCTTTATCAGCAGAATGGAGGAAAGGCAGTTAAAGCAGCTTAAGTAAAATGTGCAAAAACCGCACAAAAATATGGTATAAAAATATTGGAAAAGAGGTAAAAGGAATGAGTAAAAAAAGTATAGCGTGGGGAATTATACTGATACTGCTGGCAGCTTATCTTGTCATAAGCAGATTAGGTCTTATGCCGGGTATACCGATGGGAAAGATAATATTTACCATTATATTCGGCTACACAGCAATAAGGGGAATAATGAAGGTGGATTTTATGCAGATAACAATGTCCCTTGGTATTTTAGGCTGGGTGTATGACGATGTTCTCGGAATAGAGGCGATAACACCGTGGATAATTCTCCTTTCTGCATTTTTGCTGGGCTTAGGCTTAAATATTATATTTAAAAGAAAAACAATGCATATAGATATAAGCTATGACAGCAATAATCCAAATTACAGATATATGGAGTTTAAAACAGAAAATAGGAAAGAATGTACGGAAATCTGTGATGATGGAGGCTTTATAAGCTGTGAGAATGTGTTTGGCTCTACAAATAAATATGTAAACACAATGGAATTTACAGGCGCAGATATAGAAAATGTTTTTGGCTGTACAACAGTTTATTTTGACAATGCGGTTATGAAAAATGGAGAGGCGGTAGTAAATGTAGAAAATGTCTTTGGAGAAACCAGACTTTATTTTCCTAAGGAGTGGAGAATGGAACTAAGAGAAGACAAGGTGTTTGGAAGCATAAACTGTAAGGGAATGTGCAGAACAGATATAAATGCTCCGGTTGTTAAGGTAAAAGCAGAATGCGTCTTTGGAAACATAAAAATATTTTTTAATTAAGCATTGTTGTAAATTAAGCTTTAGTCAAAAAATAAAAAATATGGCGGCAGGAATTAGCCGGTTTTAAAAGAAAAGAGGAAAATAAAGCATGGAAGAGAAAAAAGAGGAAAAGGAAGATAAGCCGGAAAAAAATAAGTACAGGCTTATGCCGGTGGTAAAGAGGCTTTTAAAGGAGGAGAGAAAGCAGGGGAGAGGCAATTTAGGAAAGAAGGCGGTTTATACGGCTGCGGCGGCAGTCTACCCTTTTATGGCGGTGTTTCTGCCAAAGATAGCCATAGGAATACTGGAGGAGGAGAGACAAAATACAGAGGAGCTCCTTATTATAGCCATGGCAGCATATTTGTGTGCGGCAGCATTTATAGGATATTGTATGCAGAGGGTAAAGTATTCCATAGAGGGAGAAAATATGCGGCTCAGGCTAAGATATGTTGAAGCTCTTGGCAAAAAAATCATGAACATGGATTATAAATATGTGGAGGACGCAGGCTTTTGGGATAAAAACCATATGGCAATGCATGCGGGAAACAGTAATACAAATGGAATAGAGGGAATGTACAACAGAATTTATACTATTCCGTCTAAGGCGCTTGCTCTTGTGGGAATGACGGCGCTGTCCGTTGGATTAAGTCCGTTGGTATTTGTGTCTCTTATAATTCATGTGGCAGTGATTATGTGTATATCGGTAATGAATAACAGATACAGATATAATAGAAAAGAGGAAAGGTCAAAACTTGAAAGAAAGGTAGATTATTACTATAAGACCACCCATGATTTTACATTTGGAAAGGATATAAGGATATATAATTTCAGGGACAGAATACTTAAAAATTATCAGGCGGAAACAGAGAGCCTTAAGCATTTTATAAGCAGACTGGCAGGACATGAATTTTTATTAAATCTTATTGGAATTGCCACCCTTTTAATAACAAATGTCACTATGTATGGAATACTTATATATGAAGCCGTAAACGGCATGCCTATAAGCTCCTTTACCATGTATATATCGTTAATTACAACACTTATGGCAAGTATGCTGTCCTTTGGGGAGGATATTACCTTCCTTCAAAATGAGAGTCAGTATGTTGGAGACTTTTTCAGGCTTATAGATGAGGAGCTTGAGGATAAAAGAAATGAGGAGCTTAAAATAGACGACACGCTGGAGATAGTCTTTGACCATGTGGATTTTAAGTATCCGGGAAGCGACATATATATTTATAAGGATTTAAATTTTAAGATTAACAGGGGAGAGAAGCTGGCTGTTGTGGGAGTAAACGGGGCAGGAAAATCAACGCTTGTAAAGCTTATGACAGGCCTTTTTGAGCCTACGGCAGGACATATTTACATAAACGGCAGGGACATAAACAGCTTTGGCAAACGGCAGCTATACAGACTTTATTCCGCAGTATTTCAGGATGTAAACATACTTGCATTTTCCATAAGGGATAATGTGACGGGAGGAAGGAGTAATGACATCATAGATAATAATGACGACAGCAGGGTTGAGGAGGCCCTTAAAAGGGTAGGTCTGTGGAAAAAGGTAGAGGGCTTTGAAAATGGCTTAGACCAGATGATGCTAAAGGTGATAGATGAGAACGGAACGGATTTTTCAGGAGGAGAAAGGCAGAAGCTTTCCATAGCAAGAGGTCTTTACAAGGACGCCCCAATGGTTATTATGGATGAGCCTACGGCGGCTCTTGACGCGCTGGCTGAGGCGGAGATATATGAAAGCTTTAGCAATATGGTCGAAGGGAAGACGGCAGTTTATATTTCCCACAGGCTTGCAAGTACAAAATTCTGCGATAAAATTGCGCTATTTGACAAGACAGGGCTGAGGGAGTATGGAAGCCACGAGGAGCTTATGGAGCTTAAGGGGGAATATTATCACATGTTCACCGTACAGGGAAAGTACTATCAAAATGCATAGTGTGAAATATACTTTTATGGAAGCAAAAGACGCAGCCTAAGACAGCAAAATACGCAGCCTTAGAAGTATTAAGTTTCACAGTTACTATTTGTGCCGCCAACAGGAAGGCGGCGGAATGGAGATTAATATGAAAAAAATTAAAAGCTTTTTGTATCTTGCGTGGAAGGCGTGTCCGTCATATATTGTCCTTCTTGTTTTACAGGCGGTAACACAGGCGGTAAGGCTGTGGCTTAATGTAATACTTCCGAAATTTCTGGTAGATGAGCTGTTAGGAGGGGCAGACGTAAGGCGGCTTATAATATACGGAGGTCTTATAGTCCTTAACAATGTGGGAATGACGTTGCTTGAAAAGCTGTATAGGCGCATGCTTGAGCCGAGGGAAAATTATATGAGAAACGCCATGAATAAAAAAATGGCGGAAAAAATAATGAATTTGGAATATTCATATCTGGAAGAGCCTTACTACCTGGATTTAAAGGAAAGGGCAGTATTTGCATTAACCAATCAGGGGGCGATTACAAATCTTGTAATAATGATATCGGATACCATAAGCAAAGGCGTTACGTTAGCCGGTCTGTTAGTGATAATGGCAACACTTGGTCCCTTTATGATACTTGTTTTGGCAGCAGGAATAGGAATTATGCTGCTGCTTTATAAGAGCATGTCGACAGCAATGGTGGAGGTTATGAGCCAGATTATACCCATTAACAGAAAGTATGGATATTATATGGAGCTTGAAACCGAAAAGCAGCATCAGAAGGATATAAGGCTTTACAATATGAGCGGAATGATAGCCGATAAGGTAATGGAATTTTCCGAGGATGTATGCGACATGTTTGATGTAATGCTAAAGAAGCAGGGAAGGGTATTGGGAGGAATGAATATAGTCAACGATGCCATTGCAGCCATAAGCTATGGATATGTTGGCCTTAGGACTATATCAGACAGATTTGGAGGAAGGATTTCCATAGGCTCCCTTACAATGTATGTAACATCAGCTATTAATTTTACTTCTAACGTACTGTCATTTGGAACAAGCATTATAAACACGCTCCAAAATCTTTCGTTTCTTGAGCCGTATATGGAATTTATGGCCATAAAGGAGGAAACAAGGGAAGAAGGAAAAATAAAGTTTGAGGAAAAGATAGAAACCTTGGAATTTAATAATGTAACCTTTACATATCCAAAGGCAGAAAAGCCTGTGTTAAAAAATGTGTCGTTTTCCATACGCAGGGGAGAAAAAATATCCATAGTAGGCTTAAACGGAGCGGGAAAATCAACCTTAGTAAAGCTTATATGCCGTATGTATAAGGCAGACAGCGGAGAAATAAAAATCAACGGGAAAAGCATATATGATTATGACTATGGGTCATATATGAAAGGAATATCGGCAGTATTTCAGGATTACAGACTGTTTAACTTTACAATAGGGGAAAATATATCATGTCAGGATAGAAATGCAGATAATGCTAAAATCAACAGGCTTATAGGACTTGGGGAAAAGATAGCGTCATTAAAGGAAGGCATAAACAGCCGCTTTGGAAAGGAATATGATAAAAACGGCATAGAAATGTCAGGAGGAGAGGGGCAGAAGGTAGCCATAGCAAGGGCGTTATATAAGGAATCCTCTATGGTTATACTTGATGAGCCTGCAAGCGCCCTGGACCCAATATCGGAGGCTGAAATATATGAGAAATTTAACAACCTTGTAGAGGATAAGACGGCAATATACATATCCCACAGAATGTCATCATCAGTGTTCTGCGACAGAATACTGATAATAGACGGAGGATGCGTGGCAGATTTTGATACTCACGAACATCTTATGAAGAAAACAGACAGCCTGTATTATAAGCTTTTTCATTCGCAGGCTGAAAATTACAAGCTGGAGGAAGCGTAGACTACGCTTCCTCTGTTGATGTTTCCGGTAAATCTATAGAAACCTCAGCGTTTTCAGCCCTGCCCTCAGGGTCGTATATCTCCTGCTCTTCATCCTCATCATCCCAAAGGGAATCATATTTTTCCTTGTTTGCGGCATTCATCATTGCCATATTTTTAGCAGCCATATACAGCTCCATGCTGTAGTCCATAAGTTTTTTTTCATCCTTGGCAGGAACCTTGGCACCCCTGGCAATACGTCTTGCTACCTCCATAACCTTTGCCACATCAACAGCCGCATCCTCCATGACGTCGCTCTGCTGTCTTGCAACCTCGGCGTTCCACACTGCTGCATAATGCTCGGCCAGCTTATCAAGCACCTCCTGGTTTTTGTCAAATTTCTTATTTACCTCATTTATGGAAAGCTCTAAAGTAGCAGCCTCCTCAGAGAAAAGCTTTTTCTCCTCCTCAGTTCCATAGGCGCTTTTTTTTCTTAGCTCGTCACGCTGATTTATAAGAGCCTTCCGCTGGTCAATCAGGTTTTGCCTTTCCTCCCGGTAGATTTTTTGCGCTTCTCCAATTTTCATACTCTTTACCTCCCTGTAATCCAGTATTTTTTATACAAAGTTTTTACATGTACACACAAGTTTGGCTCCGCCAAACCTGCAAGTATCAATTTTGTTGACACTTTTTTATTTAAGAATATTCTTTCATGTGTACAACAAGTTTGGCTCTGCCAAACTTGCAAGTATCAGTTCTGCTGATACTTTTTTATCGGCATATTACAGCCTTTGATTAAGAGCCTTAGTAATTGTAGTCAATGGAATGTCAGAAAGGATAAATTATTTAGCCGTATGTTTCGATATAAATAAAGGAATATTGCAGGCTGTAGCGGCAAAAGGCGGCATATTAAGTTATTGTAAGGAAATACAAGTGAAAGCCGCAGAAAGGCAGGAAAAATGAGTATAGGAATAGAAAACAGGGCGGATTTTGCAGGAAGAACAAACGGTACGGGTACAGCTAATAAAGCCGGAGGATATATTAAGCCTTCGGCATCAAAATCGGAAAATATACAGGTTATTCGTGACAAAATAAATGAGATGCTTGAAAAAATTGAAAACGGTGATATTGAGCCTACATATCAGATAGGAGGACGGAGCTTTACAGAGAGAGAATGGGATAAGCTGCTTACAGAAATTGACGCGGCAGAGGATGCGTTAAAAAAGCTTGTGGAGGAAGAAAAGGAAAGACGCCTTAAGGCAGATGAGACAAGACGTGTAAATCAGGAGGTAATTGACAGGGAGAATGCGTACTCGGAGATAATAAAAAAGGATGACAGTGAAAAGGTCATGGAGGAGAATATAGATTTGCTTACGACAGATAGTGTAAGAATTACAAAAACAGAGAATGACAGTAAGGTTATGTATGTTACAGCCTTTGGTTCCGATGGTATAAAATGCAAGAAATTAGGATATATAGGGGAGGAAGGCTGGCTGTGGGAAATTCCGTTTAAGAATGGTACAGAATATAGCAGGGTTTTAAATTTTCTGGAACAGTTTCCAAAGGATGCAAATTTAGCGTTTGTATCACAAAAGGATTTTTGGGAGGATTTTCTTGCAGGAAGGATAAATGAGGAAGAATATCTAAGAGATTACAGATAAAGGGCATACACGAAAATGGTGATAAAATGGAGATATTAATATTAAGAGGGCATCATCTTTTGTGCTCAAGGCTGTTTTCCGGATACGGGTATAACGATGACTTTGTAAAGCGTATGGCGGAAGTGGTGTCCATAACAGGCTTAAAAAATCATAATCAGCCTATAGAATATGAAATGGTAAAAAAGGTCAGGCTTATATGCAGCCATGATTATGTCTGTCAGAAATGCCCAAATCTGATAAATGAGAAAACAGGGATTTTCTGCGATTTAGGTGATGATGATGTAAGAAATAAGGACAAAAAAACTCTTAAATATGCTGGATTAAAGGAAGACAATTTATATACCCTTGAGGAAATAGAGAGAGGCGTTGAAAAAATAACAAAGGAGCAGTTTAATGAAATATGCGGAACATGCCGTTGGTTTAAAGAAGGTTATTGTGTGTATGAAAGGTTGGTTAAGATTCAGCGTTAATTTGTGTTTTGTGCAGTTTGCAGGTAATGTATAAATATATGGTAGTTTGTAGATTTGAGAAAGATATTTTTCCTCACATGCAGGCCGGGTATGTCCCATTAACAGGCTCCTAGAGTTGGAGTGGGAGGGCTTAAGGGGAGCAGACAGTTAAATATAATTTCTTACTCTTTTCGAAGCTTAAAAAAATATATAACCCCCTGACATAGCCTGTACCTGCCCCTGCCCTGAAACCGGAAGCTCCCTTTATTCTTAAGACCCGGACTTCATGTGAAGAACTTTCTTTTTTACCTGTACAAATTAAGATACATATTACTATATATTATCTGTCGCCTAATCATCCTTTTCCGAAATAAAGTCTTAATAATCCTTCAAAAATCTATTTTACCCTTGCAATAACTCCGCATCCAATTTTTGTTCCTGAGTTTCCTGACGGCTGGGTTGTAAAATCATCTGCCATATCATGAATAATAATAGAGCGGTTGATTATATCATTCACCTTAAATCTTCCCGTATAAAACACTGAATAAGCATAACCATTGCAGTCAAGAAGGGGAGGCATGTCGCCTGCGTGCATAGGGTGGGGCGTGTTAGAAGGATTATAATGATTTCCGGTTTTATCAAATGGTATTGTGCAGTTACCGGTTTCATGAATATGCATGCCATAGAAGGAACTGTTATTGTCAGGCAGTCCGAAAACCTCCACCTCCACTAAGACGCCCCCAAAGGGAGTATCATAAAAATATGCTGTTCCATGAAGCTTTGGATTTTCAGTATTACCGTTTATTTTAGCAAATGCAGCGGGAACTGTCTTGTTAAGTACCTTAAATAATGTAGGCTGGAGTGACGGGTATAAATGATTGCTCATAATTTTCTCCATAAAAGGTTTTTAATATAATTTATGCGGAAAAATTTCCATAGCTACAATTAAGCTAAAAACATGGTTTATATTTATAGAATATACCGCAGGTCAGACAGAGCCGGACATGCGGGCGTAAACCTCCGGGTTAAAGGAGGTTATTACGATTTGTATTGTTGTTGCTATATTAAGGACCAAGTGACCTGTCATAATATATGAAATAGAAGCTCCCTTATAATATTTAAGGCATATCCATATGGTTAAGGGAAGAAATGATAAAAAACGATACGTTATAAATTTTATGTCAAATATGGTAGGAATAAAGCTATGCTGCAGAGCGTAGAAAAATGCGGGTATAAAAACGGCAGCCCATTTTGATGAGAAGCTGTTTACTCCGTATTCTAAATATAGCCCTTCCTCTGCCAGCGTTGTTGTTAATGGAAGAATAAAAATATTTAATATTGCAATAAAAGGAGGAACAGGCGCTATCATCATCGGAGCAAGGTACGGAAATTTACCGTAGCAAAGCCATCCTGCCAGATACATTCCGGCTATGCCGATAAGCAGCATTATACCGGTAAATATAAGTCTATATAAGAATTTTCCAGAAACTAACTTTCCAAGAACTTTAGTTCCAAGAACTTTAGTTCCAAGAACTTTAGTTCTTTGGACTTTAGTTCTTTGAATGTTAGATTTTGTGTATAAGTAAAGCGGCAAGCCGCCTGTAAATTCTGCCATGCTGTATTTATAAATGCCATTGTCAGGCGGAACAGTATTACTTTGTTTAAAAATAATCCATAAAACAATAATTGTAACAATGTTAATCGCTGACGCAATTATTGTCCACCAATGGGTGATTTCTGTTAAATCCCTTTTGGTGGTTAAACTGCAAAAATAAAACGAAGCTATAAACAGCAGGCACCGCATTGGCAAAAAAAACCATATTTTTTTATTATATTTCATCAGCAGAAGCCTCCTTATTATCCGAGCCGTGTAAAAGCATTGTAACTATGTCTGAAATAAATAAATCACGCTGCTCCTTGGAGTATAAATCATATCCTAAAAGCTCTGTTCCGATATTTTTTGCAAGAAAAGCTGTCTGCATGGCAGAAACAAGAATAAATGCAAGTAACTTTTTTATCTCTTCATTTTGATTATTTCTGATTGCAAAAGCAAATCCCCTTTGGGTATAAACAGAATTGCTGTTTAAAGAATAATTTTCCATATCGCTTAAAATTGATATATTGGCAATTTCCTGATTTTCAAAAAGAAAATCAAAGGTTTGGCTTGCCCATGATATTAACCGTGACTTATCAGACAATCCGTCATCTTTAGTGGAATCAGTTATATACGGCGTAAATCCTACAAGCATCCTGTTTATTGTTTTTTGTATACATTCTGTTATAAGATTATCCTTGCTTCCAAAAAAATAATTGATTGAGCCCAGGCCAATATGAGCCCTCTCGGCAATTAAGCGGGAGGTAATTTTTCTTGTATCGCCATTGTGCTCCTTAAGTAATTCGGTGGTAACTTTAATTATATGATTTTTGCTTTTTTCATTGTCACTCATAAAATTCTCCCATAATGTCAAAGATATTTTTACACTATCCAGCTTCTGAACAATGTTCATACATATTATAATGAACGTTGTTCAGAAAGTCAAGGTTTTTTAAACCTTAGATAACATAATTAATACCATAATCTTATAAAATCAAAGTGAAATCATACTACAAATCAATGTAAAATAATCCCGTAAATTAATGCAAAATAATTCTGCAAATCAACGTAAAATCCTCCTGCGAATCAATATGAAATCCTCCTGTATTTCATATTGTAAATGCAATAAATTTATGGTATTATTTTGAGGAAATGTTTGAAGCAGCATAAAAGAAAAAAACATAAAAGATTTTTCACACAGGGCTTTGTGTCCGGGTGCACATGGCGCCGGCCCGGTATGTATAAAAAACGTGCACAGAAAAGAGGATTATTATGTACATAACATGTTTAGACCTAGAAGGAGTATTAGTTCCTGAAATCTGGATTGCCTTTGCAAAGGAGAGCGGAATTCCTGAGCTAAAAAAAACCACCCGTGACGAGCCGGATTATGATAAGCTTATGAACTGGCGTTTAGGTATTTTAAAGGAGCATGGTCTTGGCCTCAAGGAGATACAGGAGACTATAGCTAAGATTGACCCTATTCCGGGGGCAAAGGAGTTTCTTGACGAGCTTCGCTCCATATGTCAGGTGATTATAATAAGCGATACCTTTGCCCAGTTTGCCACGCCCCTTATGAAAAAGCTTGGCTGGCCTACCATATTCTGCAATTCCCTTGAGGTAGGAGAAAATGGGGAGATAACAGGCTTTAAGATGAGGTGCGAGCAGTCAAAGCTTACTACCGTTAAGGCATTGCAGTCTATCGGATACGATACCATTGCAAGCGGCGACAGCTACAATGACCTTGGTATGATAAAGGCAAGTAAGGCAGGCTTCCTGTTTAAGAGTACAGATAAGATAAAGGAGGACAATCCGCAGCTTCCGGCATATGAGACCTATGACGAGCTTCTTGAGGCTATTAAGAATGCAATGAAATGTTAATTTGTACGGTTAATTAGTATTTTTCCTCACATGATGTATGGGAATATTTGATTAACAGGCTTATGGCGGCGGACTGGTGAGAGCCTAATCGGAGCAGACAGTTAAATATATTTTTTAAGGCTTCGGACCATGAAAGAAATTCTATCAACGGAATACCGCAATATTTTTAGCTGGCGGTACTCCGTTGGTAAATTATTTATCATGTTATTTTGCCCTTAAAAATTATGTTTAACGGCGGGGTATACTGTTAATGACGCAGAGAAAACCAGTAATTATAAGGAGGCGTTATATGTGAAAACAGAAGTATTCTTTGATGATTTGAAATGTAAAGACAATGTTTTTGTTTTACAACCAAAAGACAATATTGTAAATAAATTTTGTGAAGAGTTCAATAGATATCAAGACAAATTCTTTTATGAACAATTCATTTGTTCAGGTGGAATAATAATAGATAACTGGATTAGGATATATGGCTGTTTGGATTAAAAGACAATGTAGTATATTACTTTGCGCCGGATACTAATGAGTGGGAATGTCTGGAATTATACTATACACAGTTTCTATATTGGTTAATAAACAATTCAGAGGATATAAATAAATTTTATGAGAGTTTCAGATGGCGTACGTGGAAGGAAGATTGCCAAACCATTAAATTGAGCGAGGGATATTCATTTTATCCGTTGCTTCAAATGGACATGGACATTGAACAAAGAAATAGAAAAGTCATATCTATTGACGAGTTAATTCGGTTTAATTTAGGCTTATAGACAAACTTCCTACACACCATAATGAAAAATTACTCACGGCAGCTTCCCTGTAAAAGCAATACTCTTTATTTCATCCATAGACGTATTTATAAGAAACTCTGATACCTTTTCAAAGGAGCATGGCTTTCCAAGTCTGTGCCATTCTACGTAAACTGACGTGATTCCGCTTAAATAAAATTCAATCTGAAAGTTTGTTTCAAGGGTTTTGTCATCGGGAATATTCATGTTTTCCACTATTTGTTCCTTAAAAACACGTTTGATTTTTTCAGCTATATAATGATAATTTCGCTCAGATGCAATAGTTTCAAAAAAGGCAGGATTGCTTAAATAAATGGAATGGACAAACTGTATGAAAAGATACGGATTTAAGCCATATTCATTAATCACACAGCCTTTTACAAAATCAGATATATTGGTAACGATTTCATCCTCCATTTCTAGGAGAACGTCCTCAATACAGCTATAATGGGCATAAAAGGTTTTTCTGTTTACTCCTGCCGCTTCTGAAAGCTCTTTTATGGAAATTTTATTTTTAGGCTTGCTTTCAAGCAAAGAAAGCAAAGCGTCTGATATGGCTTTTTTTGTATTTGCAACTCTCTTATTTGTTCCGCTCATTTTTTCCTCCCTAATGATATAAAAAGTCGAAAAGGTAACAAAATAGTAAAAATTTGTCCATTGACGCATTTTGACTAATCTAATATAATTATAACAAATTTGGACAAAAAAGCAACAAATGTCCATAAAATGCTAAAATATATTTTGCCGGATAAATATTATTGGAGGTTTATTGTGAAAAAGGTAGGACTTGTTTTGGAAGGAGGCTCCTTTAGAGGCATATTTACTGCCGGAGTACTGGATTTCCTGTTAGATAAGGAAATATCCTTTCCATATGTCATAGGCGTGTCAGCCGGCTCAGGCAATGGAGTGAATTTTATTGCAAGGCAGAAGGGCAGGACACAGAAGGTAATTACCCATGAAAATGTTGAGCCTTATTATGGTCTCGGACAGTTTAAGCAAAGCAAAAAGGTGTTAAATCTTGACAAGATGGTGTTTGATTATTCCTATAATGAAATTCCCTTTGATTTTGATACTTTTTTTAATTCAAATATAGAAAGCGAGTTTGTGGTTGCAAACTGCGAGACGGGAGAGCCCCAGTATCTCGCCCCCGACAACACAAGAGAACGGGTTTTGCAGATATGCAAGGCGTCAATGTCTGTTCCCATCATATGTCAGCCTACGGAGATAGACGGATATCATTATCTTGACGGAAGCACTCTTGATTCAATTCCTTACAGGCGGGCCATGGAAAAGGGCTGTGAAAAGATAGTAGTGATAATGACAAGGGATGAAAATGATGAGCCCACAGATTACAGCAAGGTAAAGCTGCTTTTAAATATATGCTACCGTTCAAAGTATCCAAAGATAGTGGAGGCTATGATAAAAAGAAGAGCCCTGTACGAAAAACAGATAAAGGGACTTAAGAGCCTTGAAAAGAAGGGAAAGGCATTTGTTATAAGACCGGATGGCCTGAACATAGGTCATTTTGAAAATGATATGGAAAAGGTAAAGGAATTTTACCGCCACGGATATGAGGTTATGGAAAAGAGCTTTGAGGATTTGCAGGGCTTTTTGAGGTCATAGATATGAAAAGTATTTTGAAAAGATTTGGACATAGTATTTTAAGTGTAATCATACATATAGCATATGAGATATGGAGCCTTGCCGCACGGATTATATATTTTCCAAAAATAACCTATATGGAGGGGGCAGATAAAAAAATGCTTAAATCCCCCTGCATATTAATAGCAAACCATACAAGCCATACAGACGGTTCATTTGTACCTCAGGCGCTTCACGGCTGTAAAATGTATGTCCTTGTTACATCTAAGTGGTATGATAAGAAAATCCTGAATATATTTTTCAGACATTTGCCATACATACCTATTAACCTTAATGAAATGGATAATTCATGGATAGAGAAGGCAAGGAGAGTTATACAGAAAGGAAAATCAGTGCTTATTTTTCCTGAGGGAGTGCTGTCAAAGGACGGAACCCTTGGAGAATTTCATCCCGGATTTCTTATGCTGGCGAGACTTACGGATGCGCCTGTTATACCTGTTGCCGTAAGGGGCGGTTACAGAAAATTTCACAGACAGCATATACTGATAGGCAAAAGGATAGATTTTGACGTACATAAAGCGGGGCGTCCTTCCGTTATTATGAAGGAGGGAGCGGCAATGTGCAGGAGGCAGATGGAGGATATGCTTAAGAAATAAGAGGCATATAAAAATACATTGAGTTAGATTTTAACTCTGATAAAAATTTTTAACCTTGGTAAAAATGCCGGAATACATGCAAGCCGTATTTTAGCATTTATATATAAACAAATTTTTTTTACAGAAAGGAAAATAAGTCATGAACGAACAGGAACTTCAGATTGCAGAAAAAATTAAGGAGCTTCTTTGCGCAAACCTTGGAATTGAAGCAGATATGCTTACAAATGATATTCCTTTGTTTGGCGATGGAATAGGTCTTGACTCTATAGACTCGCTTGAGATGATAGCAGTTATTGACAAGGAGTTTGGCGTGTCTATGACAGGCGTCGGAAAGGAGCCATTCTTTAATGTTGCAAGCTTAGCAAAGTATGTGGCAGAGCACAAATAGTCAGCAAAGCTGACTATTTCAAATTCGGCGTAGCCGAATTTGTGTAATTATGTTTGTGTAATTGTGTTTGAGGAAATGGTCAGCCTTGCTGACTATTTCCGGCTTGGCACAGCCAAGCCTGTTTTCCCAAGGAGAGAAAGGAAAGAAGACAAAAATGACTGAAAATAAAAACCGCTGTGTAATCACAGGTCTTGGAATGATATGCGCTATAGGAAATAATGTAGAAGAAACATGGGCGAACGCCCTTAAGGGAGTATCCGGAATAAAGGATACATATACGGTTGATACAAAGAATTGCTATGCAACCCTTGCGGCGGAGGTGCATGATGACAACCTTGACGGCTGCAGCAGACGGGCGGATGAAATGGACAGGGTATCAAAGCTTTGCGTAAAGGCAGCGAAGGAAGCCATGAATGACGCCAAACTTACTATAAGCGATAATGAAAGCGGCAGGGCAAGCGTTATAATGGGAAGCTGCGTAGGCGGTGTGGCAAGCATTGAGGAGTATTATAAAAACGGAGAGGATAAAAGCTACGTTCCAAAGATGCCTATATCGGCTATTGCCAATCAGGTGGCGTACGAATTTAATGCAGGAGGAGTAGTCACAAACGTTGCAAACGCCTGCGCGGCAGGAACTATAAGCATAGCGTATGCATGTGATTTAATAAGGGCGGGAAAGTGCGACGTGGCTATAGCAGGAGGAGCGGATGCCTTTGCCTCAGTTCCGTACGCAGGCTTCTTATCACTTCACGCGCTGGCAGAAAACGGCTGCTCGCCATTTAATCATTGTGACGGCATTACCCTTGGAGAGGGCTCTGGCGTACTTATTGTAGAGTCATATGACCATGCGGTAAAAAGAGGAGCAAAAATATACTGTGAGGTCCTTGGCTCAGGTATAAGCAGCGACGCCCACCATATTACGGCCCCAAGACCTGACGGAGAGGGACAGATGAACGCTATCCGAAGGGGACTTGAGACGTCGGGAATTGATGAGAAGGAGATAGGCTACATCAATGCTCACGGAACAGGTACGGCAAAGAATGACGAGGCAGAGTTTCTTTCCCTTCACACCATATTTGACGGTAAAAATGACGACTTAAGCGTAAGCTCCACAAAGGCTATGGTAGGCCATTGTCTCGGCGCGGCGGGGGCTATAGAGGCAGTACTTTCCGTAAAGGCGCTGACAGAGAATAAGATACCGCCTACGGTAGGCTATTCCGAGGAGGATAAGGAAAGCCTTAAGGAAAAGGCGGGAGAAATAGACTTTATGCCAAATGACGCAAGGGATAAGGAGCTTAAAACAGTTATGAGCAATTCCTTTGCCTTTGGAGGAAACAATGCAAGCATTATTTTCAGTAAGGACAAGGGCAATGTAAGCGTTCCGGAAAAAAGAGAAAAGGTTTATATTACAGGTCTTGGAATAGTAAGTCCTATAGGTAACGGCGTAGAAAATTACATAGAAAAATATAATGCAGGAGAAAAACCTGAGGCTTCGTCAGCAGCTTCCGTGGTAAACAGTACAGACTATGGAATGTATGATTTAAAGATGGCGTTTTACCGCAAGCTGGACAAATTCAGCCAGCTTCAGTCCGTATCGGGAATGGCAGCTATAAGTGACGCTAAGCTTTCCATAAATGACGACAATGCAAAGGATATAGGAATAGTGGTAGGTACGGCGGCAGGCCCTCTCGCCACAATATGTAATTTCCAGAAGGATTTGATTGCTGACGGAAATGCTGCAGGAAGCGCCTTTAAATTTCCAAATACCGTATATAATGCTGCAGGAGGCTATCTTTCTATATGCTCAGGCATAAAGGGCTACAACGCTACGGTTACTAACGGCGCGCAGTCAGGACTTGCCAGCGTGGCGTACGGCTGTGAGATAATAAGGCAGAATAAAGGAAAAATAGTGCTGGCAACAGGTACGGACGAAAATTGTGATGTAATGGAAGGTCTTTACAGAAAGCTTGGCATGGTATCAGACCATATAAACAGTCCGTACTCAGCAGGTACAGGCTTTGTGCTTGGAGATGGAAGCACTTCCCTTGTGCTTGAAGGAGAGGAAAGCCTTAAGGCAAGAGGTGGCAAGGCATACGCTCAGGTGACAGGCTACGGTATGGCTCATAAGTCTGTGGAATTTGCCTCAGTGGAAGGCTCCGGCGAGGCCCTTGACAAGGCTGTCAGGCTTGCCTGTGAGGACGCAGGAATACTTCCGGAGGATATAGACGCTATAGTAGGCTTTGGAAACGGTATGTCACAGGTAGATGATATAGAGACAGAAAGCTATAAGAGAATATTTGGCGACAGCTTCAACAATAAACCTGTATTTACCGTAAAGGATACGACAGGAGAGGGCAGAGCAGCCTCCGCTGCGCTTTCGGCAGGCCATGCCGCCCTTATGCTTGCAGGAAGGCTTTCAGACGAATGCAGGGGCTATATTTATAACGGAAGCAAAATGGAATCTGTGGTAAAGCCGGTTTCAGCCATAGAGAGAATACTTGTTACATCATATGGTATCGGAGGCTCCTACTGTGCGGTAATTATTGAAAAATAGATTGCTTTGGAGCAGGCAGATGTGCAAAAGGGCAGCATAGCGCTATTGTAAAAATATTTTACATGGTTTGTTATGTATAAAATATATACGGAAATGAGGATTAATATGAAAAAGGTTGCGATAGTTACAGGCGCATCAAAGGGAATAGGAAAGGCGTGCGCCGTTCGTCTTGCAAAGGACGGAATGACAGTTGTGGTAAACTACAGCAGCTCTGACGAGGCGGCAAGGGAAACTGTGAGGGAGATAGAAGAAGCAGGAGGAGAGGCAGTAAGCTATAAGGCAGATGTGTCGGACTTAGAGCAGGTAAAGGCAATGTTTAAGGAAATTGCCGATAAGTATGGTCAGATAGACGTGCTTGTAAATAATGCAGGCATTGTAAGGGATGAATATCTCCTTATGCTTACGGAGGAAAATCTTGATAAGTGCATGGACTTAAATGTAAAGGGATATTTTTACTGCGCCCAGCAGGCAGTCCTTAAAATGATGAGCAGAAAATCAGGAGTTATTGTAAATATGTCGTCGGTAAGCTCAAAGATGGCCCTTGCAGGCCAGTCAGTATACAGCGCAACAAAGGGAGCGGTAAACTCAATGACACAGACTATGGCTAAGGAGCTTGCGCGGTACGGAATCAGGGTAAACGCAGTAGCGCCGGGCTTTGTCCTTACCGATATGGTAGACGGACTTCCGGAGGAAAAGAAAAAGGAGTATTTAAAGGAAGTGCCTTTAAAGAGATTTGCCACCGTAGACGAGGTGGCGAATGTGGTGTCGTTTATGTGCAGCGACGAAAGCTCATATATTACAGGCCACACTGTTATACTTGACGGAGGCTTAAGCTTATGATGAATATATTTGAGGTAAATAAAAGGTTAAAGCAAAGACCGCCCTTTCAGATGATAGAAAAGGTATTGGAGCTTGCGCCGGGGGAATCCGCCAGAGGAACAAAGAATGTATGTATAAACGAGCCGTATTTTACGGGACATTTTCCACAGGTTCCCATTATGCCGGGAGTGCTTATTATAGAAGCCTGCGCCCAGCTTTGCTCCCTTGTTATAGAGGGTGAAAAGACAGATGAGGATGTTATTTATGTTTTGCTTAAGGTAGATACCTTTAAGTTTGTTAAGCCTGTGCTGCCTGGGGATACTCTTGATATTACGGTGACAAAAACAAGCAGCGGAGGAACGCTTACATATTTTGACGCAAAGGTTACGGTAGACGGACAGATAAGGGCAAAGGGCTCAATGGTATTTACATCAATACCAAAGGAAAGCATAATGGAAGGCTAAAGAATGGATAAAAAGGAATTAATAACCAATCAGAATAATAAAAATACTAACCTTAATATTTTAATTTTAAACGGCAGTCCTAGAAAAGAGAAAAGCTGTACTATAAGAGTTACAAGAAAATTTATAGACGGAATAAAAAGCGTGCGTTCATGCAATGTGGAGGAAATAAATATTTCCGATTGTAATATAAAGCCCTGTATGGGATGTCTTAGCTGCTGGGGAAGAACAGAGGGAAAATGTGTCATCGGAAACGATGACATTCCTTATATAAAGCAGAGGATTATGGAGTCGGACATTATTATAGAAAGCTTTCCCCTTTATTTTTTTGGCATGCCGGGAGAAATGAAGCTGTTTACTGACAGAATGCTGTCCATGATGTGTACCTATGAGGGGCAGGCTCCTGTAGTCGGAGAGCCCTTTCATGGCATAAGAGATGATATGACAGGAAAGTCCTTTTTTATTATATCCACATGCGGCTATGCCCAGACAGATTTAATATACGATTCTCTTTTAGCGCAGTATGACTGCATATGCGGTCGCAATAATTACTATGCCCTGCTTTGTCCCCAAGGGAAAACCCTGTCCATACCTGAGCTTTATGAGCGGATGGAGGGTTTTCTTGAAAAGTACGTAGAGGCAGGGCGTGAGTTTGGCGAAACGGGAGAGCTTACGCAGGAGACAGTTTTAAAATTAAGAGAGGCGCCATTTATAGAACGGCGTTTCAAGCTTTTATTAAATAAATTCTGGTCTGACGAAAGGGGAGGACAGAATGTATAGTATGAATTGCAGGATACGCTATAGCGAGACGGACATGACAGGAAGGTTGTCAATGAACGGACTTTTAAGGCTGTTTCAGGATATAGGCTACAATCATGCAATAGACAGAAATCTGGGAATGGAGTATACAAAAAGAACAGGGTGCACATGGTATCTTTTATCATGGAATATATGGAGTATAAGTATGCCTGCGGCAGGAGAGCAGGTAACCGTTTCTACATATATATATGATTATCAGGCGTCGCTGGCATATAAAAGCATAGAGCTTCGCGACGCCCTTGGCAGGCTTTTGGCAGTGGGAGATACCAAGTGGGTGTATATGGATATTGAAAGGCAGGAGCCGGCAGAGGCGCCGGATGGTCAATGGCTTGATACTGACTTTGGCAAAAAGGCAGAAACGCCCCGGGTAAGCCGCCGTATAGAAGTCCCGGATGATATGAGAATGACAGAAAGGGTTTACGTAAAGCCATACCTTATTGATATAAATGCTCACGGAAATAATGTAAAGCTTACAGAGCTTGCAATGAGTATATCAGGCGCAGATGCAGGCTGTATAACACTTCGGGCGGAGTTTAAAAGGCAGGTAAGGAAGGAAACGTATATATATCCGTATATTGCAGACAGGGAATATGGCGTGTCAGCAGTATTTAAGGATGAAAAGGGAGAAAGCCTGTCTGTATTTGAATTTATTTATAAAGGAGACAATTTATGCGGGAGTCTTTGAATTTAAGATTTAAATATGTGGTGGCTACAAGCGGTTTTTTTGTGGCCCATAATATACCAAAGGCAAATTATATGATAAAGCATCCTGAAAAATATGATGATGTTAAATGCTACCGTATGGCGTGTAAGATTATGAATCATATGAGAAGACGCAGCAGGACAAAGACCAGGGTATATGGAGCGGAAAATATTCCGGAGGAAAACTGTATTTTATTTGCAAATCATCAGGGAAAATATGACGCCTTAGGTATACTTTTAGGCTTTAACAGGCCCTGCGGCGTTTTGTTTGATAAAAAACAGGGAAACAGGCTTGTAACCAAGCAGACGGTAGGACTGCTCAGAGGAGAGATTATTGATTTAGGAGATATGAAGGATGTGGTTAAAACTATCAGAAATGTGGGGAAAAAGGTAAAGGATGGAATGAACTTTCTCATATTTCCGGAGGGAGGCTACACTGACAATAAAAATGAGCTTCAGGAATTTCAAAGCGGCTGCTTTGACTGCAGCTTAAAGTCAAAAAAGCCTATACTTCCTGTGGCCATATATGATTCCTATAAATCTATGAACAGCAATTCTTTTAAAAAGGTAATTACCCAGGTACATTTTTTAAAGCCTATATACTTTGACGAGTACGGACATATGAATAAAACGGAGATAGCCGGGCTTGTAAAGGAAAGAATAAGGGAAAAGCTTGAGACAATAAAAAAGAAATAAAATATATAATTCGTGAATTGGAAGCTATAATAATGGGAAAGGAACGATGGTTATGAGCTATGATTTAATGGTTTTTGAAAAAACCAAAGCGCCTGCCGTTAAAAAGGATTTTATGGCATGGTATGAAAGGCAGGCTGAATGGAACGAGGAACACGATTATACAACTATAGGCGTGTCCTCTGAGGCATTGCAAAATTGGTTTATGGAAATGAAAGAAACATTTCCGCCTATGAACGGGGAATATGCGCCGGACTTAAAGCTTTTAGATGAGAATGAAAAATTAGAGAGTTACCTGACAGATTACTGTATCGGACAGGATGTTATTTATGCCGCATTTGCGTGGTCAGTGGCAGATGAAGCCTATGAGCTTATGCGAAGCTTGGCAAGAAAGCATAATGTGGGTTTTTTTGATGTAAGCGGGGAGAATGAAGATATTATTTTGCCGGATGGAACTATGATAGTGTGACAAGCTTAATTCATTGCTTTTTATGAAGAATCCGTTCATAAAAAATCTGGCTTTGCAGAAGCATTACAAGGAGAAAATTCATGGACATTAAAGATATTATTGAAAAGGAATTTGGCTTAATGGTTCACAGCGTTATTATTTTGGGGGAAGGTCTCGATAGCATTGCCTACCTTGTAAATAATGAATATATATTTAAGCAGTCAAAGCATAACGCAGCAAGAATTAACTTAAAAAAGGAGATACAAGTATTAAACTATCTAAAAGGTAAAATCACATTACAAATACCGGATATTGAGTATTATAGCGAAAAGTACAGTGTTTGCGGTTATAAGGAGATTAAAGGTAATAAATTGACTCCCGGTATATACAAGAATTTAAGTGATGATGAAAAAGATATGTTAGCTCAAAACATCGCGTTGTTCTTAAGAGAACTGCACTCAATCGCCCTGCCTGATATAGAGGGATTAGAATCAGATATAATGGATGATTATTGTAGTGATTATGATGCTTTAAGGGAGACGATCTATGATAAAATACCTGATAAATCAAAAGAATATATAGATAGTTTATATAAAAAAATCCTTAATGACGAAAAAATTTCTCAATATGTTAAAGGTATATGCCACAATGATTTAAGCTGCAATCATATCATAATGCAAAACAACAGAGTGGTAGGTATAATTGATTTTGGAGATGTTGCAATTACTGACATAGACAGGGATTTTATATATCTGCTTGAGGATAGCAGTGAGGAAATTGGCAGGGATTTTGGAATGGAAGTTTTGAAATATTATAATCATCACAATATAGATATACCAATACTGAAAGCAAATCTAAATGAAGAATATTACCCTGTTGAGCAGATTTTAGGAGGACAGGCAATGAATTTAGACGATATGTATAACAAGGGACTGGATAAAATAAAAAATGTTTGAATTGATACTAAATGCGAAAAGCAATTAGCGGATTGCATCAATTCCCGTTTGTATTTTGCAAGCATCCCAATGTTCAGACTTTTTTGCTTGAAGAAGCAAAGAAACGGGAATATTTATAAAACGAAAGAAATTGCTTATGAAAAAAATAAAAGGTATATTTAAGAGGAAAAATTGGATAATATATAATATAGAAAGGATTACAGTATAAAGAACTGTAATCTTTTTTATTTATATATGAAAGTCTTTAAAATCAGATACTATTATATGCATGACAAAATATATCAGAAAAGAGGGTAAATATGAACGACGATACAATTAAGCTTTTAAGAGAATGTAACGCAGGAATAAAAATGGGGATATCCGCCATAAACGACGTACTGGAGAATATTGAGGATAATAAGCTTAGGGATATATTAAAGGCCAGCCGTGAAAAACATGAGAGAATGGGTGACGAGACACACAGTCTCCTTACGGAATACCATGACGACGGCAAGGAGCCGGCAGCCATGGCGACTATTATGTCAAAGGTAAAGACAAATATGAAAATGATGAAGGAGAAGGCGGATAAGGCGGCGGCAGACCTTATAACAGACGGCTGCAATATGGGTATAAAATCACTTTATAAATATTTTAACCAGTATCCCGCTGCTGAGGAAAAGGTAAAAAAGCTTGCAGGGAAGATTATAGATGAGGAAGAAAAACTGAGAGGGGAATTGAGGGCATATTTATAATTTGTTTAAAATTCTTTGTAAAATCCGTTTATTGACAATGAATTTTGTTGGCGGGCGGTACTTTTAGGTAATAAAAGCAGTAAATAGATTATGAAATATTAATTTGTATGGGTAAAATATGTTTTTCCTCACATGGAATCCGGGTATG
>ERZ777305.1639-NODE-1639-length-24540-cov-18.091566_pt1 | contig 24540 bp, 27 predicted proteins | sample MGYA00374965_ERZ777305 | MGnify/ENA primary metagenome ERZ777305 (study PRJEB29328, sample SAMD00013331) | mouse gut metagenome | study: EMG produced TPA metagenomics assembly of the Metagenome analysis of fecal microbiota from mouse which was promoted... | reverse complement strand
CTGGTATCCCTGCTTTTTAAATATTCAGTTGTAACACATGTATTGTAATCCTACAGGGCGGTTGTCATGCTCTTTATTTTATAATGGCAAACAGAGAATGGAAGTAGTATAATCAAATGGAGAAATTACCAGAAAAACACGGTAAACAAAAAGGTTTTAATGCAAGGATTTTTATGCGGTATTGTCGCAAATGAGAGCAGTTAACAAATTTTGGTTTATAGGACCGGACAAATTGGTGTTTGAAAAAAGAGTGGAACAAGGAGGGTTGAAAATAAATATGTCAGAATTAACAGCTATGGTGAATATCGGTAAGGAAATGGAAAAAAAGCTGATATCTGTTGGTATTGAATCTTCTGAGAAACTAATTGAGGTAGGTGCAAAAGACGCATTTCTTAAGTTAAAGCAGAAATATCCAAATGTTTGTCTGGTACATTTATATACATAAGAGGGTGCGATTCATGATACAGAATATAACAGACTCTCCGAAGATACAAAAAAGGAATTGAAAGAATTTTGTAATTTTCTGAAAAAATAACAGCAATGTAAATTGGAATTAATGGGAGGCAGCTTATGAATATTTATGAAAAATGTCCGGAATTTGAAAGTGAAAGGTTTTTAATTAGACTATTACACGACAAAGATTGTGATGATTTATTAAAAGTATATAGTGATAAAAAAGCATTACCGTTCTTTAATAGTGATAATTGTGATGGAGATAATTTTTATTACGAAACAAAAGAAAGAATGGCAGAGGCTATTGGATTTTGGCATATGTCATATAAAAATGGCTGGTTTGTCAGACTATCTATTGTTGATAAGGAAACAACAAGTGTAATCGGAACAATAGAATTATGCTTGAGAGTGTCAGAAGATAAATTTAATAATATGGGAATTTTAAGAGTGGACGTGAGAAGTGATTATGAACAGGAAGATGTGTTGAGTGACATTTTTTTACTTATTACGCCTAAAATTGGGGAAGTGTTGGGATGTAAAGGTGTGCTTACTAAGGCTCCGATATATGCAGTAGAAAGAATTAAAGCGATTCAGAAAGTAGGTTTTATTAAATCTGAACATTTGTTGAGTGGAAAAAATGGACATACCTATGATGGATACTGGACATTCGGAAAATAGAGACAACTTCCGGCTTGTCCATGGAAGAATGACCCGCCAAAAAGGGTGCATCATACAACCAATTGACAAATTGGAATTGATATGGCGAAAGGATATATTATGATTGATAATAAACAGGTTAAAGAAATTCTATTTGGATTAGGAGCAGATTTATGTGGAATAGCGAGTATAGATAGATTTAATGACGCTCCTAAAGGGTATCATCCTACAGATGTTTTACCGACTTGTAAATCCGTTATTTCTTTTGGGTGTAGATTTCCGATAGGAACTCTAAGTTGTAATTCTCCAGTACCTTATACAAGAGTGAGAAATTCAATTACACCAAAAATGGACGCAATGGCTCTTGCGTTTTGCATTGAAATGGAGAAATATCAAATCGCTTGTGTACCAATTCCAACAAACGAAAGCCAATGGGATGAAAATACTAAGAGATGGCGCTCTATTATTTCTTTAAAACATGCGGCACAGGCAGCGGGGTTAGGAACGATAGGAAGACATTCTTTGCTTATTACACCAGAATTTGGAAGTATGGTCTGGTTGGGAGCGGTTTTGTGCGAACAAGAATTAGAATGCGATGAGTTAAAAGATAATATTTGTAATAACTGTAACGCTTGTGTAAATATATGTCCAGTAAATGCGTTAGAGAACTTGGAGTTAGAGCAGCAGGCGTGTTGGGATTATGCTTTTGGAGATGATAAAACAATACAAAGCTGGGTAATAAGTTGTCATAAATGTAGAGATATTTGCCCTTATAATTTAGGGACAGAAAATTCGTTTATAAAGAAATAGACCAATTCCCACTTACAGAAAGTGGATTATTGATAAATGAGGAAAAAGATGAGTGTAACCTTTACGGACTTGTCAATGCCATTGATGACAGTGAACTGACGGCATATGTTCACTATTTATGTGTCAATCCTGCATATCAGGGGTGGGGCATAGGTAAGGAACTGTTACGGAGAATTAAAGAAAAATACAGAAATTATCTTTATATTATTTTGATTGCAGAATAGGTAAAGTATGGTGGCGGAAATGATAATAGAAAATGCAAAAAAGTATATAGAACAAATATTTTCCGATGATTGCAGCGGACATGACTATTTTCATACCATGAGGGTTTATAGGCTAGCTATGCAGCTTGCAGAACAGGAAAATGCTGACAAACAGATTGTACAGTTGGCGGCATTATTACATGATGTGGATGATGTAAAACTTTCACCGGAAACACATGAACAAAAAACGAATGCGGTAGAGTTTATGAAAAACAACGGACTGGCGGATAACGTTATCCATTTCGTGTGTAAGATAATAGGTGAAGTATCATATGCGGGAATTGATTCGGCGGTACCGGATACGATAGAAGGAAAGTGTGTTCAGGATGCGGATAGGCTGGACGCACTTGGCGCGATTGGAATAGCAAGGACATTTGCATATGGCGGAAGCAAAGGGCGAAAAATATATGACCCGGATATAAAACCCAAAAATGATATGACAGAGAAAGAGTATCGGGAGAATAAAAACTCTACCGGCATTAATCATTTTTATGAAAAACTATTGTTGCTTAAAGATATGATGCATACTAAAACCGCAAAAAAAATTGCAGAACATCGTCAGACGGTAATGGAGAATTTTTTGAAAGAATTTATGGCGGAATGGGAAGGAGAAAGGTAAATTCCAAAAAATTTACCACTTGCATGTGTAAGTGGAATATGCTAATATAATAAAAATTGAATATGGAAGTAAAGCGATGAAGAGGAATAGTAGTCAGATGCCGGAAATCAGAGAACTGCCGTTTGGTGCAAGGCAGTCAGAAGCGGATGATGAACTCACCCCGGAGCAGCCGGCTGAAAGCCTGTTTTGCAGACTGTGTAGGTTTGGACGGACATCCCGCCGTAGAAAGGGGAAAGGCATGATGAGTGCATGGTTTTTCCATGAAATAGAGTGGTACCGCGTAGATATACGTCTCTATAAAAATGTAGTTTCATTTTTATAGGGATTTTTTATTTTATGGAATTACGAAGAAAGGAGCAGATATGAAAAGTAATTTTAAGGAAAAGTATGTGAAACCGTATTTTATGCCCCCGGTTGTGACATACGACTGGGTAAAAAAAGATTGTATTGAAAAGCCGCCCATCTGGTGCAGTGTGGACTTGCGGGACGGCAATCAGGCGTTGATAGAGCCCATGGGGCTGGAAGAAAAACTGGAATTTTTCAAGCTGCTTTTAGAGGTCGGCTTTAAGGAAATTGAAGTCGGGTTTCCTGCCGCATCCGAGACGGAATATAATTTCCTGCGGGAACTGATAGAGAGAAACATGATTCCCGACGATGTGACAATCCAGGTGCTGACCCAGGCAAGGGAGCACATCATCAAGAAGACGTTTGAAGCGGTAAAAGGGGCGCCCCATGCAGTGGTGCATCTTTACAATTCTACCTCCGTTGCCCAGAGGGAGCAGGTTTTTAAAAAGAGCAAAGAGGAAGTAAAACAACTGGCTGTGGATGGTGCGAAGCTGTTAAAAGAGCTGGCTGACGAAACGGACGGTAATTTCACCTTTGAATACAGCCCGGAAAGCTTTCCGGGGACAGAAGTGGAGTATGCGCTGGAGGTCTGTAATGCAGTGCTTGACGTATGGAAACCGGATACGGCGCGCAAGGCCATTATTAATATTCCGACCACCGTACAGATTGCCATGCCCCATGTGTTTGCGGCACAGATTGAGTATTTCCATAAAAATTTGAAATACAGGGACGCCGTGGTCTTGAGTGTGCATCCGCACAATGACAGGGGCTGCGGCATCAGTGATGCGGAATTTGGCATACTGGCAGGCGCGGACCGCGTGGAGGGAACCCTGTTTGGAAACGGGGAACGTACCGGCAACGTGGATATCGTTACGGTTGCCATGAACATGGTTTGCCATGGCGTGGACCCGGGACTTGATTTTTCTCATATTGCAAAAGTCAGGGAAGTGTATGAACGACTGACGGGGATGCATGTTTATGAAAGGACGCCCTATGCGGGAGACTTGGTGTTTACTGCTTTTTCAGGCTCCCATCAGGACGCCATTTCCAAAGGAATGGCATGGCGGAAGGAAGGAAAGAGCGGTGAGAGGTGGGAAGTGCCTTATCTTCCCATTGACCCTGTGGATTTGGGAAGGGAATATGAGTCGGACGTTATCCGCATCAACAGCCAGTCCGGCAAGGGAGGTATTTCCTTTATCTTAAAGCAAAACTTCGGTATTTCCCTGCCGGATAAGATGAAGGAGGAAGTCGGGTATCTGGTGAAGGATGTTTCCGACAAACAGCATAAAGAGTTGACACCCGAGGATACTTACCGGATTTTTAAAGAAAATTATATTAACAGAAAGCCGGTATTTGATATACCGGAATGTCATTTCAAACAGGTAAACGGCATTCTGGCAGAGGTAACCATTGAACAGGATGACAAAGGGCAAGTAGTTGAAATTGCCGGAAACGGCCGTCTTGATGCAGTGAGCAACGCCATAAAGAAATATTTCGGCATAGAATACACGCTGGCAGTGTATGAAGAACATGCCATTTCAAAAGGCTCTTCCTCCAAGGCGGCGGCATATGTAGGTCTTGTCTGCGGAGACAAAACCTATTGGGGTGCGGGTATTGATGAAGATATTATCAAGAGTTCCATTGCCGCACTGGTAATAGCCAGCAACAAGGTGGTGGAAAGCGCCCAAAGGTAATCTCCTAACGGCGTAAATGAAATTGTTCAAAACGTTCCAAGGTATCTTTTACCTTATTTTCCAATTGCAAAGATTTGCGGGTCCGGGGTTCATACCAGATATTCCGGACCTGTAATTTTTTAGTTTTTCTGTCAAACACAGCTTCCACCCTTCCGATAAATTGCTCCCCGAAAAGGATGGGAAGGACATAATAACCGTATTTCCGTTTTTCCTGCGGTGTGTAAATCTCCCATTTATATGCAAAATCAAAGAGTGCAAAAATCAGGTTCCTGTCCCACATCAGGTTGTCCAAAGGAGCAATCAGCTCGCAGCGTTTTTGTAGGCGGGGGTTCTCCTATACCAAATCAATCAGGGGGCTGTCCTCCACACGGCAGTACAGCGCGTGGGGAATATCGGTAACCTCTAATTTTATAATCTGTTCCTCGGAGAGCAGTGCGTCAAAAATCCTGTTTCTTTCTTCGGATTTTAAATCGGGTATGCCGAGCCATGCATCCGACGCACGGTTCCACAACAGTCCGACTGAGCCGATTCTTCTCAGTACAAGCCATTTTTTATAGTCAAAATCCAGAGGGTGGGGTTCCTCTGCCGTCAAGATTTCTTCCGGGATACAGTTTTCAATTAAGTCGTAATATTTTACATTTCCTTTTTTGTGGTGGATTGCCAGTTCCCCGCTGAAGTACATGTGTTCCAAGGCTGCCCTTGCCAGTCTGGTCTCGCTCCAGTACCAGTCGACCTTTTCCTGCATGTCTAAATCGGCGGAACTAAGCGGGCCGCGCTCCGATATCTCCTGTATGATTTTGTCGTGTACGCTTTTGACTTCTTCGTGGCTGCGTTCCCACTGACGGTGGCTCTCCCGTACCCGTTCAAAATATTTCCAATCCTCCAAAGGGATAATGGCAAGATTTTTGTCGAAATAGTCGAGCAGCTTCCGTTCGGTATAGAGCAGTTCATATAGCATGTTCTTGGAAAAATTTTTGACTCGGGATTGCAAAACCAGTTCCGCGTTTTTTCCGCACACATCGATAGGGTCAAACTGGATGCAGCCGGCCTGACGGACAAAATCCAGAATGCCGTCTTTTCCCTTGAATTTGTAACTGCCAAGCAGCCCGTGCTTCAACAGCAAAAACCGGCGTGCCTGTTTTTTGGTAAGAATTATGTCTGCCATGTAGTTGGACTCCCTTCTTTGCCGCTAATAGGTGGCTTCTATAAAGGTAAAAGATTCCGCCATCTGTCCCTCCCGGCAATCTTCATAATCAACTGTGATAACATTATCCTGATACCGCATCGTATAGTAAGAGAAGTATATATTGTTGTTACTGTCATATTGGGCGCATTGGATGTGGAGAATGCCGTTTTTTCGTATCCAGTAGGATAATTCCAGCTTGACCATGTCGTCCACGTTATAATAAGTATTGCCGCCGCGGATGAAAGCAAGTACTTCTGCGGCATTTTCAAACTGTAAAAAGTCTTCTTCCGTAATGAGGGTAGCTCCGTACTGCTTATAGGTATTTCCGTCATAGTAAAGATAGGTATCCTTCCATGAGTGCCATATAAAAAAATCATATTTTGCATCATAAAATGCGTCGTATGCTTCAATGCCCAAAAGGATGTCGCCTGCTTCATTCACATATACATTTCCCCATACATCGGAAACAATGGTTTCGATTTCAGAGTCACGCAGGGATAGAATAGAAAAATTTTTGTCGTCACCAAACCAATTATAGGCATTTATTGCAACGTGCGTTTCGTTTGCCAACGAAATCGGCCAAATGCTGCATCCGCCCTCATAATATGTGGAATTTGTATGTACCTCCAGACAGGTTTGCCCGTCGCTGCTGCAATACCAGGTGGAATAGAGGAAATCCTCATTTAAGTATGTGCCAATCAGCTCGTCTTTTCCGTCGTTATCCATATCCACATAGCAATAAGCCTCCATGGGACTGCCGCAGGTATCCTGCATAATGTCTAACAGGGTTTTTTCTCTGTGAACCTTTATGCCTAAGTTCAACGGCTCAGCCGGGGAGGATGCCGTTTTGGGGATGCATGAGGACAGGAACAGGACGGTAAAAGTGCAAAAGACCATCGTATAAATTGCTCTTTTCATATTTGTATGCCTTTCCGAAAAGGAGTGGTTTATCTTGCTCCATATTGAAAGTTTTGTAGGTATCCTTATTTTATAACATTTATAGCAGCAGTGTCATTACCAATTTACTGAAATAGATATTTTTTTACAAATATCTGACAAGGTATTTTTGGCAGGGAAATTTTGCAGTACTGCCTTGACAAATGTATGATATTGCGATAACATGGAACCACTGCAGAAAGCAATCTGCTTTCTGTTATTTATTATTATTTCTTTTGATTCCGGCTGATTCAGCCTAAATTCAGTATTGCAGGAACGGTTAAAAAACTTTATAATGGAGGTAGAGAATGAGTGATGAACGAAAAAAAGTAAATAGAGAGTATAAAGACCGCTTGTTTAAGCTGGTATTTAGGGAAAAGGCGGACCTGTTGCAGCTTTACAATGCAATCAACGGGACAAATTATGACAATCCCGAGGACATGGAGATTAATACGTTAGAAGATGCAGTATACATGGGAATGAAAAACGACATATCCTTTTTAGTGAAGAATATTCTCAACCTATATGAGCATCAGAGTACATACAGCCCCAACTTGCCTTTGAGGGGGGTATTCTATTTCTCCGACTTATACAGGAAGTTAGTAGCAGAATTTGACAAAGATATTTACAGCAGCAGGCAGATAAAAATTCCTTTCCCACAGTTTGTTGTTTTTTATAATGGAACTAAGGAACAGCCGGAACGACAGATATTACATTTACACAATGCTTTCCCGGATGGAATAAACAGGGAAGATGCGGCGCTTGACTGCCATGCGGTGGTTTTAAACATTAACTGCGGGCATAATAAAAGTATCATGAAAAGATGCCGCAGGCTGGAGGAATATTCTCTGTTTATCGGAAGGGTGAGGGAATATACTGGTCAGAAAATGGTAATAAGAGAAGCTATTGACCTTGCAGTGGAAGATTGTATCAGAGAAGGGATACTGGCGACAGTCCTAAAGGAGAACCGAGAGGAGGTATGTTCCATGCTGTTGACCGAATATGATGAGCAGTCTCATATTGAAAACGAGAAGGAGATTGCGAGGGAAGAAGGAAGGGAAGAAGGAAGGGAAGAAGGGATACAAAAGGGCATTCATATGGCTGCATTGCTTGCAGAGTGTCTGGAACGGGACGGAAGATTACAGGATTTAAAACTTCTTTCCGATAAAGACGAAATAATAAGATTATATAAAGAATACAATCTGGCTGAGATAGAAAAATGTTGACTACATTATAGGAGGAAAAATGTTGAATATGGAAAAACCGGACATTACCATACCCATTGACAACGGATTTGTGAATATCCGCGTAGGCGCCATTATTATGAAGGACGGAAAGTTTCTGATGGTGGGAAACGACCGTTCGGAATACCTGTATTCCGTTGGCGGACGGGTGAAGTTCGGCGAGTCGGCCGAGGAAGCCGTTGTGCGTGAGGTGTTTGAGGAAACCGGCGTACATATGGAGGCAGAACGCCTTGGATTTATCCATGAGAACTTTTTTATCGGCGATGTGCCTAAGACAATGGGGAAACCGATTTATGAAATATCCTTCTATTTTTACATGAAGGTGCCGGAGGGGTTTTGTCCTGAGTGCAACAGCTTTTCGGAAGGAGACGGCAAAGAGCATCTTGTCTGGATAACGCCGGATTGCGGGAAAAAATATTTTCCGGAGTTTTTCAGAAAAGAACTGGTTTCTCCTTCCGATGAAATAAAACATTTTGTCACAAGAGATTTTGTATAAAGAAAACCGTGCTACTCGGCCATGACTTCCTTTATGGAAACCTTTTTGATTTTTTCCGTGCAGTAGTACATGGTAAGCTCATAAGCCAGTATAAATACGGCAAGCGATATAAACATGGCAGGAACGTCAAATTTATATTCGGGAATACCTTCAAAGTCCCTGAAAATAACATCAACCGTGAACCTTAGCAAAACATATTGGTAGACGGTTCCCAGCACGAAACCGATGTATGACAGGGGGCGGTATCCACCGAGAAGCGATTTGCAGCATTCCTTTTGTGTATAACCAAACACCCGCATCATGGCTATCGTTTTAGTGTTGCCCTTTATAACCGTTGTGATTGCAAGGACAAGGGTTGTAAAGGCGAGAATAACGCCAATTATCAGTATCATGACGCCCATCATAACGCTTGATAAGTCCTTCATGCTCATGGACATCTGCGTCATGGAGGAAAAGCAGAAGGAAGCAAAGACAATAAAGAATACAAGGGACTTCTTTGTCTTTAACGTATTTGCTTTGAGGTCGTCCAAAAACGGACGGTTACGGCTCTCCCTTTGCCGTTTCATTTTTACCGAAACCTGTACATTATCTTTTATAAGTGACAGTACAGGCTTTTTTAATTTCAAAGAAGCATAAAATATGGCAAGCACCGCAAATGCAATGGTCGGCAGTATCACAAAGTACATAGGGATAAGCGCATGGAAATGAATACTGATTTCTGGAAGGATTTTATCCGTATTCTGCAGTTCATAAAACTTTGGCATAATAAGAAAAGCCCCCAGAAAACCAATAATTGCTCCAACCAAAACGCTGGTGCCAAATACCCAGAAATGCTTTGCTATCTTTATATTGGAATACCCCATGGCCTTTAAAATGCCGAGTTCCTTCTTGTGAGTGTCTATGTAATGCTTGATGTAAAAAAACAGCATGATAATCGAAGTGATAAGCAGGCAGCCGCCGCTCACAAAACAGACGACCTTTGCCGTGGAAACCTGTGCCTGATAAAATATCATGACCTGTTCTGAGGCAATCAGGTCTTTAATTTGCCGGACATCAAGGTAATAATTGGTAAACATTGTGCAGACAAGCGTTGCACAACAGAAGATAATGGATATTCCGATTAATTTTGCAGAGTCTTTGATTCCTACAACCATTTTGTCACCATCCAATCTCATAAGCAGTTTTTTGTGCTGTGTTGGAAGAAATATCCAATATCTTTCCGCTGTTCATTCTAATGACGGTGTTTGCCATTTCTGCAATATTCAGGTTATGCGTTACCATGACTATGGTAAAGCGGAGTTCTTTCTGGAGCCTGCTGATATAGTCAAGCACCTGCCTGCCGGTCTGCTCATCCAATGCGCCTGTGGGCTCATCAAGGAATAAAACTTTTGGCTTTTTGGCAAGCGCCCTTGCAATCGCTACTCGCTGCTGCTCTCCGCCCGAAAGCTCTCCGGGGTATTTTTTCAGTTTTTCATAAAGTCCGACGGACTTTATGATTTCCAGATAATCAGATTCCGCGGCTAAATCTGCTCCCATGCGGACATTCTTTTCAACGGTCATATTTGCCAGCAGATAATACTGTTGAAAAATAAAACCAACGGTTTTTTTGCGAAATGCCGTCAGGTCGCTGTCAGATAATTTTGTAATGTCGCCGCCGTCATACAGAATGCTGCCGCTGTCAGGATATTCAAGACCTGACACACAATTTAAAAAAGTAGACTTGCCTGAGCCGGAAGCGCCTAAAATCACGACATAGTCACCATCCTGTATCGTAGCGCTGACGCCTTTTAAGACCTGAAATTTGTTTTCACGGCTTCCGTAGGATTTTGTAATTTGGTTAATTTCAATTTTCAATATTTTTTCCTTCTTTCAGTTTATTTAACATTGCCGTACAGACTTCTGTCAGCATAGTGCCTATTTCCTGTGCGGTGAATGTGCACAGGTTTGTTGCACACAGTACTGCGATTCCGTGGGTGTATATCCACAAATGTCGATACAGCCATTCGGAATCCGATTGGCTTAAAGAGTAACTGTTTTGAACAGAGGCCAGTATCTGTGGATAACTTTCGTCAATGACCGGAAGAATATCCCTTACATCGGTTTTTTGCCCCTGCTCTGACATAAACAAAACTTGAAACAACTTTGATTCGGTAAGGGCAAAGCGTATATATTGCATTCCCACGCCCTTAAAGGCAGGAATCTCCTTTTGGGACAGCCCGTTTTTTACATACTCCGCATAGAGCAGTTTTGCAGCGGCGATAACCTGCTGCTGTACTTCGTCCATGCTCTGAAAAACGGTAAAAATGGGTCTTGCGGAGCTGCAAAGCTTAGCACCTAAAGCTCTGGCTGTTAATGCCTGCATACCGTCTGAGCGGACTATGTCGAGGGCAGTCTCAACCACTTCTTCTTTTGTAAATTTTGCTTTTGGCGGCATAAAAATCCTCCCACATTCTAAAACGTACGTTTTGCAACATTTGTTTTAGATTATAATTCTTTCATATAATCTTGTCAATTAATATAGTCAAATAATTAATTGGAAAAAATAAGTAAAAGTTATTGACATCTAATATAAGTTAGCATATACTAACTACGAACAAATACAAAACATTTATTCAGGCAAAATAAAGAAAATACATAGCAGAAAGAAGATGAAAAAATGCCCTTAACAATGGTAAAAGCAGGAGAATCCAATATTATCCGCAAGATAGGAGGAAAGGAAGAAACCAGAAGATTTCTGGAAAATCTTGGCTTTGTGGCTGGCGGAGAAGTAACCGTGGTATCCGTAACAGGCGGCAGCATGATTGTAAACATTAAAGATTCCCGTGTTGCTATCGGCAGGGATATGGCAAACAAAATAATGGTTGTATAATGGAGGAAAAGATGAAGACATTAAAACAAGTTTCTTGCGGCGAAACCGTAAAAGTAAAAAGACTGACCGGGGAAGGTCCGGTGAAAAGACGTATTATGGACATGGGGATTACGAAAGGCGTGGAAATTTATGTGAGAAAAGTAGCGCCTTTGGGAGACCCGGTGGAAGTAACGGTAAGGGGTTATGAGTTGTCATTAAGGAAAGCGGATGCGGAGATGATAGAGGTAGAATATGTCAGTTAAAATTGCTTTGGCAGGTAATCCAAACTGCGGGAAAACAACACTGTTTAATGCCCTGACCGGTTCCAACCAGTTCGTTGGAAACTGGCCGGGCGTAACGGTTGAAAAAAAGGAGGGGAAGCTGAAGGGTAACAAGGATGTTATTATTATGGACCTTCCCGGCATTTATTCCCTTTCCCCTTACACATTGGAGGAAGTGGTGGCAAGAAATTATTTAATCGGGGAAAGGCCGGACGCTATTTTAAACATTGTGGACGGTACAAATCTGGAAAGAAACCTGTACTTAAGCACACAGCTTCTGGAGCTTGGAATCCCGGTTGTCATGGCTGTCAATATGATGGATATTGTGGAAAAAAGCGGAGATAAAATTCATATCGCAAAGTTAGGCGAAAAGCTGGGCTGTGAAGTGGTGGATATTTCAGCCCTGAAAGGAACCGGTATTGAGAAGGCAGCGGAAAAGGCGGTCAGCGCAGCAAAGCAGAAAAAACGGATGCAGATTTTACACAAGTTTGCTCCCGGTGTCGAGACAGCAATTGAGGAAGTGGAGAAAAAAATCTTACAGGATGTTTTGGAGGAGCAGAAGCGCTTTTTTGCCATTAAGCTGTTGGAAAAAGATAATAAAATGGCAGAGCAGTTTTCACAAACGCCGGATGTAACGGCACAGATAGAGAAGCTGGAAAAAGATATGGACGACGACACCGAAAGCATTATCACAAATGAAAGATATCTCTACATAGCTTCTATCATAAAAGACTGTTACAGCAAAAATAAAAAGGAGAAAATGTCACTTTCGGATAAAATTGATAAAATAGTGACCAACAGATGGCTTGCCCTGCCGATTTTTGCAGTCATTATGTTTATTGTGTATTATGTATCCGTCACTACAATAGGCGGATGGGCAGCAGACTGGGTCAATGACGGTGTATTCGGAGAAGGTTTTAGCTTATTTGGAAAAATAGAAGTTCCCGGTATTCCCGTGCTGGCCGAAGCCGGATTGGACGCTTTGGGCTGTGCAGCATGGCTGAAGGGACTTATCATCGACGGCATAATAGCCGGTGTGGGCGCAGTGCTTGGTTTTGTGCCACAGATGCTGGTATTGTTTCTGTTTCTGGCATTTTTGGAGGCGTGCGGTTATATGGCGAGGGTTGCTTTTATCATGGATAGGATTTTCCGTAAATTCGGATTATCGGGGAAATCATTTATTCCCATGCTGATTGGCACCGGCTGCGGTGTGCCCGGCATTATGGCTTCCCGCACCATTGAGAGCGACCGCGACAGGAAAATGACGATTATGACGACCACCTTTATCCCTTGCAGCGCCAAGCTTCCGATTATTGCCCTGATTGCAGGCGCATTGTTTGGAGGCGCATGGTGGGTGGCGCCCAGCGCTTACTTTGTCGGAATTGCGGCAATCATTTGTTCCGGTATTATTTTAAAGAAAACAAAAATGTTTGCAGGAGATGCAGCGCCTTTTGTCATGGAACTGCCTGCGTACCACCTTCCCACAGTGGGCAGCGTACTGAGGAGCATGTGGGAACGAGGGGCATCCTTTATGAAAAAGGCCGGAACCGTTATCCTGCTTTCCACTATTTTTGTCTGGTTCACCACTTATTTTGGCTGGGTGGACGGCAAATTCAGAATGCTTAAAGACATGGAAATCGACCATAGTATTTTAGCAGGTATCGGCAGTATATTCAGCCGGCTTTTCATTCCTTTAGGATGGGGTGATTGGAAGTCTGCGGTTGCTGCTATCACCGGCTTGGTTGCAAAAGAAAATGTTGTAAGTACTTTTGGCATTTTATTCGGATTCGCCGAAGTGGCGGAAGACGGCACGGAAGTATGGGCAAGCCTGGCGGGCAGCATGACTGCAGCGGCGGCATACTCTTTCCTGATATTTAATCTTTTGTGTGCTCCCTGTTTTGCGGCAATGGGTGCAATCAAAAGAGAGATGAACAATGTAAAATGGTTCTGGTTTGCCATCGGCTATCAGACGCTGCTTGCTTATGTGACGGCTCTGTGCGTATACCAGATTGGCACACTGGTTACGACAGGCGCAATTACTATCTGGACAGTAATTGCCTTACTCTTAATTATCGGGTTTGTATATCTTCTGTGTAGACCAAGTAAAGAAAGCAATGTATTAAAACTTGACAATAAAAAACTTTTGCGTGCAAAATAAAAGCAAGCACCTATAAAAGAAATCAGTTCAGAGGAGAAAGCGTATGGGAACTGTAATAGTATTGATAATATTGGCCGGTATCGTAGTTTTTGTGATACGTGGCATGATACGGGATAAGAAAAAGGGAAAATCCCTGCAATGCGGCGGTGACTGCACCCACTGCGGAGGACATTGCGGGCATTAAATTTTAGAACAGACGGAGGAAATTGCAATGGATTTTCAAAGAACGGATGGTAAGAATGAGGATTTTATAGAAAACTGCAGGCTTCTTGACTTAGATTTGGAAAGACGTGTCGGAAAAAAGATAAAAAGAGATAAATATAAGCAGTATAACAGGCTGGATGAAATACGGCAGGCGATAGTTGTCTATGAAGGCGGCAAAGCGATTGGCGGAGGCGCAATCAGAAGGTATGATGAGGAAAACGTAGAATTAAAGAGAGTCTTTGTCCGTCAGGAATATCAGGGACGGGGAATAGGAAGCAGACTTGTTTCGCTGCTGATTGAATGGGCTACGGAGCTGGGATATAAAAAAATGATTCTGGAAACGGGAGAATTATTGGCAGAGTCCTGCGCCGTATATAAAAAATTAGGTTTTCAGGTAATTCCCAATTACGGCCCGTATGTGAATATGCCGGAGTCGCTGTGCATGTCAAAGAATTTAGCGTGAAAAGTACTTCTAATAGCTCATGCTAAAGAGCATTTCGCTAAGAAGTACTAAGTTTCACGCTTGAGAAATGCCTGAAATGCGGCATTTCTCATTTGGATTTGTGTTGCAGCGAAGCTGCAACATGGAGGTTAGCGTGAGAAGAACATCTAGCATATTATTAGCCTCCGGATAGTCCGTGCCGCTGTGTTTTTACCGGAGTGAGAACGTGTCCTGTTGGAACAAATGCCTGCCCCGGCACGGACTATCCGGAGGCTTAAAATGCAGAAATAAAACTTGACAGAAAGCGTTCTTCATTTGATACTATTTATTGTATGGCTTTATGAACAGGCTGACAGGAAAGAGGCATCAAATGGAAACGAAAAAAATATTAAATAACAAATTTTATTTATACATGACGGAGTTTTTTGCGGGTATGTCCGTCATGGCTGTGGAACTGGGTGCCAGCCGTCTGCTGGCGCCTTATTTTAGTTCCTCACAGATTGTATGGACCATTATTATCGGCACCATCATGATAGCGATGGCATTAGGGAATGTCTGGGGCGGTAAAAGCGCAGATAAAAATCCCAACCCGGACAAGCTGTATATGCGGATGATTATTGCGGCGGTGTGGATTGCGGCGATTCCTTTTCTGGGAAAGTATATTATTCTTGGCATATCGGGCATTCTTATTCTGGCGGTAAACAACAATTTCTTAATCTGGGCGGCTTTTCTGGCCTGTATGGTTATCTTTGTTTTTCCCTTATTTTTGCTTGGCACGGTAACGCCCTCGCTGGTAAAGTATACGGTGGACAGTCTTGACGACAGCGGCAGGACAGTGGGAACGCTGAATGCGTTTAATACCATCGGCAGCATTATCGGAACCTTTGTCCCTACCTTTGTCACCATTCCGGCAGTGGGCACTTCCATTACATTTCTGATATTTGCAGGTATCCTGCTGGCGTTGGGATTGGTATATTTTATCAGCACAAAATTTGGCGGCTTGGGTAAAAGGAAGATATCCTGTGCGGCAGGAATCGTTTTGTATCTGTTTTGCTGTGGTGCAGGGGTGGGAAACCGGTTTGCTTTTTGGGAAGAAAACCTGTTGTTTGAAGGCGAATCCATTTACAATTATTTACAGGTAAAGGAGGATGAGGACAGAGTCATCCTTTCCACCAACGTACTTTTCGGCGTTCAGTCCATTATGAAAAAAGACAATTCTCTGACGGGGATGTATTATGATTATGCACTGGCGGCTCCGGTGATGGCTGCCCTTTCCCAAAAGGAAGACGCCGATATTCTGGTACTGGGTATGGGAACGGGCACATTTGCAAGGCAGTGCAGGCAGTACTTTGGGGACGTAGCCATTGAAGGTGTGGAAATCGACCAAAAGATTACGGATTTGGCGGAAACTTATTTTGATTTACCTTCTGACATTACTGTCACAACCTATGACGGCAGGGCGTACTTAAATGCCATTGATAAAAAATATGACGTTATTATGGTGGACGCCTATCAGGACATTACCATTCCGTTTCAGATGTCATCCCTTGAATTTTTTACACTGGTGAAAGAGCATTTGAAGGAAGACGGCATCATGGTGGTAAATATGAACATGCACACGGAAAAAGAGGGCAATATCAACCAGTATCTTTCCGATACGATTGCAAATGTGTTTTGCAGTGTGGTAACGGTAAATGTAACCGGCTCCACCAACCAGGAGTTGTTTGCCACTGTAAATCCCAATGTGATAGCAGGGTTTGCAGGTGAGATTGAAAAACTGGACGATGATGGACTAAGGGCCATGATGCAGAGGGTGGAAGCAGGCATGATAAAGTATGAAAAAGGAGAGTATCTGCTGACGGATGATTGCGCTGCCGTAGAACTTTTGGGGATGCAGGTGATTGACGAACTGATTTTTGATGAAATCGGTTATTACAAGGAGATATATAAAGAAGAAGGTATAAAAGGGTTGCTGAATAGTTTATAAAGGGAGGGAGAAAGCTATGAGAAAAAGAAATATTTTGATAGTATTGTTGTGTTGTGTTCTGCTGATGGGAGGATGCGTAAAAGATTATGACCGGAATGACATAATCCAGATGTTAAAAGATACCTATGACCTTAAAAAGTTCACAGTGAGCAGAGAAGCAGAGAAAGTGACAGGCGAAGACGGATACACGGATTATCTGTGGACAGTCAGGATGCAGGATGATTCAGGAATTGTGTTTCATGTACTGGATAATCATTTTTACTCAATGGAATCATTGTCAAATCGTTTGGACTCTGATTATGATTCTGCCGTTTTGCAATATTTGTTTCAGGAATACGACAGATTCCGTCTGCTTTCTTTAGAAGACAGCAGCGACGTGATGCTGGAATGCAGGCTCACGGCATCTTTTGAAACCAGAAAGGAACTGGAGTTGCTTTTTAGAGAATTGCAGAGTTTTTCCAAGTTTGCAAGGGAAAAGGGTTATCGTATAGGAATCAATGTAGATTTGCAGATGGAGAGTGCCCTCCGTAATAAATGTGAGTATGTTTTATTCGACGGTGACTGTTTCAGAACCTATCGGGACGGGATTACCAAAGAAGATTTTGCGGAGGCATGTAAACGATATCTGCTTACCTGTCTGGATTACCGCTTTGAAGAGCAGTTGAAACAGTTTACGGCAAAAGAAATTGAGGAGGCATTGCAGGACTATCCTTACTGTATCGGCATTTCCCGTGATGGAACCGAAGACGGCGAATTGGAATTTTATCAGGATTTGTGCGGAAGTTCGCATGGAGTCAGTTTTGGCACGCTTTATGAGATATTGAAAAGGGAAGGAATAGAAGCAGAAGGCACTGCATGGCATTATAGCTTTACGGGGGCGGATGGCAGTGTATATGAAATATCTTATGATTTTTGTGATTACCCGTTTGAGGATGACAATACGGTACATAATGGGTACTACTATCTAAAAGATGGGGAGCAGGTTCCCATGAACGCATATTTTCATAATCACTTCCGCGCAAAAATACTGGAAGAGATGACAGGGCTTAAGATAAAAGTTACCCGTATGTAGTTAAAAATGAATGGCAGTTAATTTTATTTCCCGCTGCTTAATTTTTACTCAATTGCGCTGCCTGTGGCTTCTGTTTATAATAAAGTCATCAAGTTTAAAGGAGGTCACCGTATGCAGCTAGGAGAAGTAATCCGCCGGCACAGAAAAGAAAGGAACATGACGCAGGAGGAGATGGCAGAAAGGCTAGGGGTAACGGCGCCGGCGGTCTGCAAGTGGGAAAGCGGTCAGGCCTATCCCGATATTACCCTGCTGGTTCCTCTGGCAAGGCTGCTTTCCGTAGATTTGAACAGCCTGCTTTCTTTTGAGGAAAAACCGGAGGAGAAAGAAATCAACGGTCTGGTAGAGGAAATCAGCAGGATGGCGGTGCAGGAAGGATTTGAGCAGGCTTTTTGTGAGGCGGTCCGTAAGATAAAGGAGTACCCGAGCTGCTATGAACTGATTCTGGGATTGGCTTCCACCTTGCAGGGGCTTATGCTTTTCGTGCCGGAGGATGTGGAAAACGGGGAAAGATATGAAAAAGAAATCCGTGGCTGGTACGAACGGGTTGTCGCCCATGCAGACAGTTATCTGAGCAAAAAAGCATGTGAACAGCTTTTTTACCAGTATGTCAATAACGGCAATCTTGCAAAGGCAGAAGAAATTCTGCAAAAAATGCCGCAGGAGGAAGAAGAGGCAAAACAGGCAAAGATTTCCCTGTATATGAAGCAGGGTAATTTTACCGAGGCAAGGCTGCTGCTGGAAAACAGGCTTCTTACGGCAGCAGGCCATATACAACAGGCGCTGGGAGCGCTTACCGTGATTGCCTTAAAAGAAGATGACTTGGAAAATGCCCGTTTTCTGGCGGATACCTTGAGTGAATCGGTGAAAACGCTTCAACTTTGGGAATACGGCTCTTTCAGCGCTTATCTGGAAGTGTATTGCGAAGAGAAAGATATTGGGGGCTTAATCCGCATTTTCAAGGGAATGCTTGAAAGCGCGGATAAACCTTGGAAACTCGGCGAAACCAAGTTGTACCGGCATATACCGCAAAGGGAGCAGGAGGGCTTACTGCCCGGACTTCTGAAAAAGGATTTGGCTGACATGCTTCTGCATGAAGAAAAGCTTGCTTTTTTCAGGGAGAGCGAGGCGGGCAGCGCCTTTCTGAAAACCATTCAGGCGTAAAATGCAAAGCGAACGGGAAAGGATTTTTGATGGCAGATATAATAGACAGAAATGCAGGAGCCGTTCTGGATTTGATTTACCGGCTTACAAGGATGCCAATTCGGATATATGCAGAAAATTGGGAAAAATGTGCGGAGATTGGGGGAGAAAAATTATCCGAAACAGTGTATGACAGGAAAGTGTTCCTTAAATTACAAAACAGTTTTCCTGAAAAAAACCAAGTTTTTGTTCCATATCACGAGGAGGCGCCTATCGCCATATGGGGCTGTAAGTCGGAAGCAGGGTTTTATGTGTTGGGGCCGTTTTGCTATGGGCATCAGGATACCATGGAGTGCAAGAGATTCCTGCGCCGAAACGGCATGAAGGAGTACCCGGTCTGCCGTCTGGAGGATGCGCAGAATGTTATCCGTTTTCTTTTACATGGTAAGGCAAATAAAAGAGAAATACCCGAAGAACAGATGTTGATTGATGTGTCTTCGCAAAATCCGATTATAGAAGAAACACGTCAGTTGGATGCTTTCCAGAAAAATCACACATATGTGGAGGAAGAGTTTTTGCGCGATTGTATCCGGCAGGGAAATGTAGAGTATTTGAAGGAGCATATTCATGACGTGTTACTGCCGCATCCCGTCGTGATTGCGGATGTAAAAAAGAATGAAGAGTATATGACGGTCACAGGCATATCCCTTGCAATCAGGGCAGCTATTGAAGGCGGTATCGGTTCCAAGGAAGCTTTCCTGCACAATGACATGTTTTTAAAAAAGGTTGCAGCCTGTAAGGATATTGAGGATATGCAGGAGGTATTAAAGGATTGCTATCTTTTTCTGGCAAAGCTCGTCCGGGACAGAAATAAATATGGGGAAGTGCCGAACCGGCATGTTGCGGAGTGTAAGAGGGCTGTCATAGCCGGACGGTTTCAGAAGTTAACCATTGAGGGTCTTGCAAATGAAGTGGGGATTTCCAAGGAATATCTGCAAAAACTATTTAAAAAGCATGAGGGAATCCCCATTACGGAGTATATGATAAAGATAAAGCTGGAAGCAGCCTGTAACATGCTGGCATATTCTGACCGAAAAATCAGCGAAATTGCCGAATACCTGCAATTTGAAAGTATAAGCCATTTCAGCGTAGTCTTTAAAAGAAAATTGCAGCTATCACCAAAAGAATACAGGGAAAAATATCAGCGGACGGTATTTTGAAAACAAAAAGAGCGCTTGCGGTAAAGAGCGCTTTTTGCATCCAAAATTGTTAAAAAGTTTCTGCCCTTGTTAAAAAACAATCTTAAGCCCGGTGTATAATTACAGTAAAAAGAGTAAATAACAAAACATTTTCGGCAAGGAGGATGGCGTATGAAGTATTATGTGTCGGCAAATACCCAAATGACAGGAAACGGGACGAAAGAAAAGCCGTTTGCCACCATTCAGGAAGCGGCGCAGGCTGCTGTGGCGGGAGATGAAGTTATTGTAGCCCCCGGAATTTACAGGGAGGCGGTAAATCCCCTTCATGCAGGGCGGGAGGATGCGAGGATTATCTACAAATCCGAAGAAAAAGGAAAGGCGGTTATTACCGGTGCCGAATCGGTTACGCAGTGGGATTCGCTGGGGGATGGTGTGTGGAAATGCGCCGTGCCAAACAGCCTGTTTGGTGACTACAATCCTTTTACGACGCTTGTAAGCGGCGACTGGTACATTGCATTTTTAACCGCACATACGGGAGAAGTATATTTAAATGACAAAGCGATGTATGAGGTGGATTCGTTTGAGAAGGTGAAACAGCCGGTTCCTTCCAAGGTTTCATGGGACGCGGATTTTTCCGTTTATACATGGTACACTGAGCAGGATGAGGACGCGGATATGACGGTTCTTTATGCAAATTTCCATGAATTTGACCCGCGGAAGGAATGTGTGGAAATAAATGTGAGAAAAAACTGTTTTTATCCTGAAAAAGAGGGGATTGGCTATATTACGATTTCCGGTTTCACGGTGACGAAAGCGGCAACCCAGTGGGCGCCGCCCACGGCGTATCAGGAGGGGATGATTGGCCCACACTGGTCTAAAGGCTGGATTATAGAGGACTGTGATATTTCACATGCTAAATGCAGCGGCATTTCTTTGGGAAAATATTTACAGCCTGATAATGACAATAAATGGTCAAAATGGAAGTATAAGGATGGTACCCAGACGGAACGCGACTGTATCTGCCAGGCCCAGACGGAAGGGTGGACAAAAGAAAAGATTGGCTCGCACATTATCCGCAGGTGTAACATTCATGATTGCGGGCAGACAGGAATAGTAGGACACCTTGGCGGCGTGTTCTCCGTAATTGAGGACAATCATATTCATCACATCAACAACCGCCAGAATCTGGCCGGGGCTGAAATCGGCGGGATTAAGATGCATGCGGCGATTGACGTGGTAATCAGGAGAAACCATATCCATCACTGCACCCGCGGACTGTGGCTGGACTGGCAGGCACAGGGGACCCGGGTAACACGCAACCTGTTCCACGACAATACGCTGCCCGATGAACGTCTTATGAATGAGGAGGCAATGATGGGAATGGGCGAGGATATTTTCATAGAAGTCTCCCACGGTCCCACACTTGTGGACAACAATATTCTGCTTTCCACCCGTGCCCTCAAGCTTCCCACACAGGGCGTTGCCATTGTGCATAATCTGATTGCCGGTTCCCTGGCAGGAGTGGGATGTGGCGTAAATAACGGGGCAAAAACAATGGCTTCCCCCCGCTACACGCCTTATCACGTTCCGCACAGGACAGAAATAGCAGGATTTATGACTATTCTCCATGGCGACATGAGATTTTACAACAATATCTTTGTCCAGCAAAAGGTTCACCCATTTTTGACACAAGCGTCAGAAAACAGCCCGGCGTCCGACTGGGATGATTTTAACCTTACAGTGGGCACAAAGACCTATGACGGCTATCAGACCTTTGAGGAGTGGGATAAGGAATTTGAAGGCTACTGCGGCATGGGCTCTGCGCCCAGCGACAGGTATTATATGCCGCTTCCGGTGTGGACGGGAGGAAACCGGTTTTTTAACGGGGCGTTGCCGTGCGACAAAGAAAAAGATTTTACCGTGGACACAGAACATGAAATTTTTTTGGAAATCGTGGAAAAAGAAGGCGCGTGGAAGTTAAACACCAATCTGGGCGAATATCTTTCAGAGGGGGAAGAAACGTTGATTACTTCTGAAACGCTTGGTATGGCATTTGAACCTGAGCAGGCCTTTGAAAATCCGGATGGAACGGAAATTGTTTTTGACGAAGACTTTTTTGGTAAAAAGAGAGACAAAATTATCGCCGGGCCGATTTCGTTGACCGAGTGTTATTTATATTGAATAGGTAAGATTTTTATAAATCTGTCCGTCCAAGTCTTTGGCTTGCCGGACAGATTTTATTTTTTAGGATAATTCACCCGTTTTTCTGTTTATATTCTGTCCCCCATGCAACCATGGCGTCTAAAACCGGTTTCAGGCTATACCCTGTTTCCGTTAGGGTATATTCAACCCGCGGCGGCACTTCCGCATATATTTTTCGGGTAAGCAGACCGCTCTCTTCCATAGAACGCAAATTTGCCGTTAAAACCTTTTGGGATACATTTCCTATGGATTTTTTTATTTCTCCGAATCGTTTTGTGCCATCCAATAAATCACGGATAATTAATACTTTCCAGCGGTCGCTGATAAGCATTAAAGTAGTTTCTACCGGGCAGGCGGGCAAATTTTTTTCCATGAAAACCTCCGTTTTTACACAATAGTTTCTTTTGAGTAACTATAGCACAATAATGTGCTTACTTTACGTTTTATCCTTACAGAAATATTATAATCTTATAAGCGGGAAAAAACAAGCCGCAAACAAAATTAAAAAACAGGAGGAACAAAAGTATGAAAATTGCTGTTATTTGTGCAAATGGTAAAGAGGGAAAATTGATTGTAAAGGAAGTGGTTGCCATGGTTGACGAGGCATTAAACGGAAACCATATCCGGCAGAGAATTTCCGTGGTGGCAGAATGAGTTGTCGGGACAATACGGAAGCAAAGACTTCCCCGGAAAATATTAAAGAAAAGCTGGATGGCGCTGACGCCATTGTAATCGGTGCAGGCGCAGGACTGTCTACTTCTGCCGGATTTACTTATTCCGGGAAACGCTTTGAAGATAATTTTGCGGACTTTATAGAAAAATATGGTTTTAAGGATATGTATTCCGCAGGCTTTTACCCATACAAGACATTAGAGGAACACTGGGCGTATTGGAGCCGTTACATTCTTATCAACCGTTACCAAAATGCGCCGAAATCCGTTTATAACGATTTATACAATCTGGTACGGGACAAAGACTATTTTGTTTTGACGACCAATGTAGACCACTGTTTCCAAAAGGCGGGTTTTGATAAACACAGACTGTTTTATACGCAGGGTGATTACGGGCTATGGCAATGCTCAAAGCCCTGCCATAATAAGACGTATGACAATGAATCTGAAATTAAAAAAATGGTTTCCCAACAGAAAAATATGCTTATTCCGGTTGGGTTAGTTCCCCATTGTCCTGTCTGCGGCGCTCCTATGTCAATGAATTTGAGGGCGGACGACACCTTTGTTGAAGACAGCGGCTGGCATAAGGCAGCCGGGAGGTATCAGGATTTTATAAGAAGCCATAGAGGAATGAAAGTAATATATCTGGAATTGGGCGTCGGGGGCAATACCCCGGGAATCATCAAATATCCGTTTTGGCAGATGACATACGACAATCCCGAAGCCATGTATATATGCATCAATCTGTCAGAAGTCTATATCCCGGAAAAAATCAGAAAACAATCTATCTGTATCCGTTATGATATAGGAAAAGTTTTGCAGCAATTACAGCGTGATAAGCAATAATATTGAAAAATATCGGAATACTATATATGGCAATTACTTCTTGGATTCGTCCGCCCGAATCTAACCTCAAATACCACTCGAATAAGGAGGCAGCCGCCATAGAAAGCGTTTTATGCGTAGATATTCCGGTACAAATGATTTCATGCACCGACACAAACGGCAGAATCACTCCCATATGGTTCCGCTTTCGTGACAGGAACGGTGAAGTTGTCACAATAAAAATAGAAAAAGTCATATCATCGGACCAGGAACACAGCTCGCTGGGCGCCAATTTTGTCTGTACCGCATCCTTATACGGAAAGCCAAGAACCTTCCGGCTGCGGTACAATTACTATGTCCATGAATGGCGCATGGCGAGCATCGGTGTTTGAAGTTCTTTTAAAATATTTTGCTTTTCCGCATTTACATTGTGGCATCCCCGACGTGCTTTTGTTCCGACGGGGGACGTTCTCACTCCGGTAAAAGCGCAGCGGCTCGTAGGATGTCAAAAAACTACATCCAAGGGCCGGCGTTTTTACAGGCCCCCTTACGGAATCAAATGCATGTCGGGGATACCACAATGCCAAATGTGGAAACGCTGTCAAAATATCTCTTGACATGTAAATAGAATTATGTTAAGTTTTTAAAAAAGTTAGGAGAACATGGAAATGCACAACTTACATTTTACAATGAACGATATGTACATGTATTACAGACATACTTAGAAGTAATTGTGTTCCGATTGGATGCACGGTTACGCAGGTAGGTCTGATATGTCTGTGCATATAAATCGGTAGGTGTAAGTTGT
>ERZ777305.1633-NODE-1633-length-24679-cov-8.689043_pt1 | contig 24679 bp, 18 predicted proteins | sample MGYA00374965_ERZ777305 | MGnify/ENA primary metagenome ERZ777305 (study PRJEB29328, sample SAMD00013331) | mouse gut metagenome | study: EMG produced TPA metagenomics assembly of the Metagenome analysis of fecal microbiota from mouse which was promoted... | reverse complement strand
ACTTCAAATGAAAAAGCATAATTTCAATGCAGGACCTTCCATTCTTCCGCGTGAGGTGATAGAGGATACAGCGAAGGCTATTTTAGATTTCAACGGCTCTGGTCTCTCTTTGATGGAAATCAGTCACCGTGCCAAAGACTTCCAACCTGTGGTTGACGAAGCAGAGGCATTATTCAAGGAATTACTTAATATCCCCGAAGGTTATTCGGTACTGTTCCTGGGTGGAGGTGCTAGTATGGAGTTCTGCATGGTTCCTTATAACTTCCTGGAAAAAAAAGCTGCTTATCTGAACACCGGTGTGTGGGCTAAGAAAGCAATGAAGGAAGCTAAAGGGTTTGGCGAAGTTGTAGAAGTTGCTTCCTCTGCTGAAGCTACATATACGTATATCCCAAAAGATTACACAATCCCGACAGACGCAGATTATTTTCACATTACTACTAACAACACGATTTACGGTACAGAATTGAAGAAAGACCTCGATTCTCCGGTTCCGATGATTGCCGATATGTCTTCTGATATTTTCTCACGTCCGATCGACGTCTCTAAATATATCTGTATTTATGGTGGTGCGCAGAAAAATCTGGCTCCTGCAGGTGTTACATTCGTTATTGTTAAGAATGACGCTGTAGGTAAAGTTTCCCGCTACATCCCGTCAATGCTGAACTATCAGACACACATTGATAATGGCTCTATGTTCAATACTCCTCCGGTAGTGCCCATCTATACTGCATTGCTGAACCTTCGTTGGATCAAAGCACAGGGTGGTGTGAAAGAAATGGAACGTCGTGCCATTGAAAAAGCGGATATGTTGTATGCTGAAATCGACCGTAACAAAATGTTCGTGGGCACTGCAGCCAAAGAAGACCGTTCACGCATGAATATCTGCTTCGTGATGGCTTCCGAATACAAAGACCTTGAAGCTGACTTTTTGAAGTTTGCCACTGAAAGAGGTATGGTAGGTATCAAGGGACATCGTTCTGTGGGTGGTTTCCGTGCATCTTGCTACAATGCTCTTCCGAAAGAAAGCGTACAAGCTTTGATCGACTGTATGCAGGAATTTGAAAAACTTCATTAATATATTATTTTCACCACAGATTACACGGATTAGCACAGAGTCCTAAATTCTATCATCTGTGAAAATCTGCGTAATCTGTGGTGAGTCTTTATAAATAGAATTAAATTATGAAAGTACTTGTAGCTACAGAAAAACCGTTTGCTAAAGTTGCAGTAGACGGTATCCGTAAAGAAATAGAAGCAGCCGGATTCGAGCTTGCTTTACTTGAGAAATATACAGATAAGGCTCAATTGCTGGATGCAGTAAAAGATGCTAATGCTATCATTATCCGTAGCGATATTATTGATGCAGAGGTGCTTGATGCTGCCAAAGAATTGAAAATCGTAGTACGTGCCGGTGCGGGATATGACAACGTTGACCTAGCTGCCGCCACTGCTCACAACGTATGTGTGATGAACACTCCGGGACAAAACGCTAATGCTGTTGCCGAACTTGCTTTGGGTATGATGGTATATGCTGTCCGTAACTTCTATAACGGAACTTCCGGTACAGAATTGATGGGCAAGAAACTGGGTATTCATGCTTATGGAAACGTAGGTCGTAATGTAGCCCGCATTGCCAAAGGTTTCGGAATGGAAGTGTATGCTTTCGACGCATTCTGCCCGAAAGAAGTAATCGAAAAAGATGGTGTGAAAGCACTTGATTCGGCAGAAGAACTGTATAAGACTTGCCAAGTAGTATCTCTGCATATTCCGGCAACTGCCGAAACGAAAAATTCTATCAATTATGCTCTGTTGAAAGATATGCCGAAAGGTGCTATGTTGGTAAACACTGCCCGTAAGGAAGTTATCAACGAAGCAGAGCTGATTAAATTGATGGAAGATCGTGCTGATTTCAAATATATCACAGATATTATGCCTGCTGCTAACGCAGAATTTGCAGAGAAATTTGCCGGACGTTATTTCTCAACTCCAAAGAAGATGGGGGCTCAAACTGCTGAAGCAAATATCAATGCCGGTATTGCTGCCGCTCAACAAATTGTAGGCTTCCTGAAAGATGGTTGCGAGAAATTCAGAGTAAACAAATAAGATTCTTTTAGAAATAAGTAGTATATTTGAGCCACAGATTTTCAATAAGTCTGTGGCTTTCATTTTTTACATATAAAATACTAATATCATGGCAATAATTAAACCTTTCAGGGGTGTTCGTCCTCCACAAGACCTTGTAGAACAAGTCGCTTCACGTCCTTATGATGTATTGAATTCAGAAGAAGCCCGCACAGAAGCGGAAGGTAATGAAAAGTCTCTTTATCATATTATTAAACCGGAAATAGATTTCCCTGTCGGTACGGATGAACACGACGGACAGGTATATGCTAAAGCTGCCGAGAACTTCCAGCTGTTTCAGGACAAAGGCTGGTTGGTGCAGGATAATAAGGAAAATTATTATATCTATGCCCAAACGATGAACGGGAAAACACAATACGGATTGGTAGTTGGAGCATACGTTCCCGATTATATGAATGGGGTTATCAAGAAACATGAGCTTACCCGTCGTGACAAGGAAGAAGACCGCATGAAGCATGTCCGTGTGAACAACGCTAACATCGAACCTGTTTTCTTTGCTTATCCAGATAATGAGAAGCTGGATATTATTATCAAGAAGTATACGGCAAGCAAGCCTGTTTATGACTTCATCGCTCCAGGAGATGGTTTTGGACATACTTTCTGGATTGTCGATCAAGATGAGGATATTGCTGCTATTACTGCCGAGTTTGCTAAGATGCCGGCACTTTATATTGCCGACGGACACCATCGCTCTGCCGCTGCTGCACTAGTGGGAGCAGAGAAAGCAAAGCAAAATCCGAATCATCGGGGTGATGAAGAATATAACTACTTCATGGCTGTTTGCTTCCCTGCAAACCAGCTAACCATCATCGATTATAACCGTGTAGTGAAAGATCTCAATGGTTTGACTCCCGAACAATTCCTGGCTGCACTTGATAAAAACTTTATAGTAGAAGAGAAGGGTGCTGATATCTATAAACCAGCTAGCTTACATAACTTCTCACTCTATTTGGATGGCAAATGGTACAGTCTGACAGCCAAGACAGGTACATACAATGATAACGACCCGATTGGCGTGCTTGATGTTACCATTTCTTCCAACCTGATTTTGGATGAAATTTTGGGCATAAAGGATTTGCGTTCAGACAAACGTATTGATTTTGTGGGCGGCATCCGCGGATTGGGAGAACTCAAGAAGCGTGTGGATAGCGGTGAAATGAAAGTGGCTCTGGCTCTTTATCCTGTATCTATGAAACAATTGATGGATATTGCAGATACAGGTAATATCATGCCACCGAAGACTACTTGGTTTGAACCGAAACTTCGTTCGGGATTGGTAATTCATAAATTGGATTAGGAAATTCTATCGGATGAAAAAGGGGCGTATCAAACTCCATTTTGAGTAATGATATGACCTTTTTTTATCCTTTTAGAAGGTTCTAATTCCAAATTAAAAGTTCATCTTCCTAAGATTTGAGTTTTGACACAGCCTCATTTCATCCTTCCCAACCACATTTCATCGTTAAGTGGAACATTAATATTTCCAAACGATAGATTGACTTTTCTTATTAAAGCCGTATCTTTGCAGCATGACTGCTGAAGATACTTATAAAACCATCATTGAACCTTCCGAAGGCATTTATACGGAAAAACGAAGCAAGTTCATTGCTATAGCCCTTCCTGTGCGTACTCTTGATGAGATAAAAATGCATCTTGAAACGTATCAGAAAAAATATTATGACGCACGGCACGTATGTTATGCCTATATGTTGGGGGCTGCGCGAAAGGATTTCCGTGCTAATGACAATGGAGAACCTTCCGGAACAGCGGGAAAACCCATTCTCGGACAGATAAACTCGAATGAACTGACGAATATCCTGATTATAGTAGTCCGTTATTTTGGAGGAATCAAGTTAGGGACAAGCGGATTGATCGTGGCTTATAAGGCAGCCGCTGCCGAAGCCATTGCTGCTGCCACAATTATAGAAAAAACGGTAGATGAAGACGTGACGGTGATGTTCGAATATCCTTTCATGAATGACGTAATGCGTATTGTGAAAGAAGAGGAACCGGAAATTCTCAATCAGTCGTATGATATGGATTGTAGTATGACGTTACGTATTCGTCGTTCGATGATGCCTAAGTTGCGTGCTCGTTTGGAAAAAGTGGAGACAGCACGGATTCTTGATGATGATAGTGTATTATAAGTAAGATATTTAATGCATGAAAAATAAATATCATATCATTTTCAATCTGTTTGTAAGCATCTTGGCTTTGATAAGCGTTCAGCTGCAAGCACAAGCACAGGAGGCTCAAAAACTCGCTCCTAATAATATCCCTGTTCCGTGGTATTCGCAGAAAATCACGGGATGTCCTTACTCGCATTGCTCTCTGGCTTCTTCGCTAATGGTATTTGATTACTTCAAAGGCATGACGACCGCTACACAACGTACAGCCCAGGATGCAGAAAAGAAACTGATTGAATATCAACGCAACTACTTTCTGAAGAAACGTGCCCCTTTCCGTCGCCGTACATCAATAGGGCAGGGAGGCTACTATTCTTTTGAAATTGATTCTTTGACACGTTATTATGAAAACATGATAAGTGCCGAACATTTCCAGCAGAAAGATTACTGCGTATTGAAAGATTATATTGATCGTGGTATACCTGTGCTTGTGAACGTGAGATATACAGGAGCAGTTCGTGGTTTGCGTCCCGGTCCGAGAGGGCACTGGATGGTGCTTCGTGGCATTGACGATCAACATGTGTGGGTAAATGACCCCGGACGTTCACCGGAGATGCGGAGTAAAGGAGAAAATATCTGTTATCCTATCAAAAAACAGCCGGGCAATCCTTCCTATTTTGACGGTTGCTGGACGGGACGGTTTATCATCATCACTCCCAAAGAATGGATTCGAAACCCTTTGGTTGCACAAGTAGGCAAGCTTCCTCCTTTGGAAGAGGTGACCCGTATACTTCCTCCTATGGTGTCGTCTGCCACCTTATCGAAGGTTATTAATCTGTAAGCAATTCATAGTGGAGATAGAAATATTCTTAGTAAAATTAGGATAAAAGAACATTGGTAAAATATAGAAGAACAAAGACATTATGGCATTCGAAGCAACCAAAAAAGAATGGTGTGAACTCTATTCTTTCTTTCGTCTTCTGGCAGACGGAAAAGTAGTGCTAGGCACAGCAGACGCAAAGGCAGGAGAAACATCCTGGCCTATTGCAATGATTCAACGCGAAGAACATGACGGAACACGCCAATATTATATTGAAGAAGATACAATCCGTATGGTGGGAGAGAGCGGGGTAAAATCAATGCCTCGTGAGGATTTTGGTATTGTAGCAGAACTGATATTGCAGGCTGTGAAAACTTCTTCGGAAAATGATGTAACCTCTCCGGAAGGAGTAGAAGAGTTTTTAGACGAAGCCGCCATTTTCGATTTGGAAGCAAAAACAGAAGATCGTACTGATTTCTCCATTGCATTTTGGCATCCGGAAGCTCCGTTGAGAGGTTTTAATGTCCGTTCGCGATTGGGGATGATGAATCCGTTGCTGGACGGAGGACGTGCTGCAAATCTAAAACTGGAACAGAGCGGAATTAAATTTGCCACTCCCACAGTGAATAAGATCAATGCCTTGCCTGAATCTCCGAATGAAGTTGCCGAACGAATGATGATGATCGAACGTTTGGGCGGTGTACTTAAGTATTCTGATGTAGCCGACCGGGTATTCCGTAGCAATCTTCTAATGATTGACCTGCATTTTCCACGCGTCTTGACGGAAATGGTTCGTATGATGCATTTGGATGGTATCTCTCGCATTAGCGAGCTGACGGAAGTTATCAAACAAATGAATCCGTTAAAGATTAAAGATGAACTGATAAATAAGCACAAGTTTTATGAGTTTAAGGTGAAGCAGTTCTTGATGGCATTAGCTTTAGGTATGCGTCCCGCGAAGATTTATAATGGATTGGATTCGGCTGTGGAAGGAATCTTGCTGGTAGGCGGAAGTGGAGAGGTGCTTTGTTATCATAAATCAGAAAAACAAGTGATGGAGGACTTTTTGTTTCAAAATACCCGGTTGGAAAAAGGAGCTTTGGAGAAAGATAAATACGGATTTTTGGAGAGAGAGAACGGAATCTATTATTTCAAACTGAATGCAAAGATTGGGCTAGTTAAGAGGTAAATAATAATTAATGAATTCACCACAGAGGACACGGAGGACACAGAGGTTTCTCTCTTTTCTTTCCGTAAGTAAAACAGAGCGATAAATGCGATAAATACGTGAGACTCTGTGTTACTCTATAGTAAATAAAAAAGATTAAACCTCTGTGTCCTCCGTGTCCTCTGTGGTGAAAAAAATGTTATCCATGAAAACGAATGAAGTTTTAGAGAACATTAAAGCGCGTCGTAGCGTGCGCGCCTATACGAGTCAGCAAGTTTCAGAAGAAGACTTGCTGGCTATTTTGGAAGCTGCAACTTATGCACCTAGTGGCATGCATTTGGAAACATGGCACTTTACAGCTATTCAAAATGCAGATAAATTGACAGAACTGAATGAGCGCATTAAAGGAGCTTTTGCAAAAAGCGATGATTCCCGTTTGCAAGAGCGTGGACATAGCAAGACCTATTGTTGCTATTATCATGCTCCGACTTTGGTGATTGTATCCAACGAACCTACACAATGGTGGGCTGGTATGGATTGTGCTTGTGCAATAGAAAATATGTTTCTGGCTGCCCATTCTTTAGGAATCGGCTCTTGCTGGATCAACCAGTTGGGCACAACGTGTGATGATCCTGAAGTTCGTGAATATATAACCTCATTAGGTGTGCCTGCCAATCATAAAGTCTATGGTTGCGTAGCTTTGGGGTATGCTGATTCGAAGATTCCGATGAAGGAGAAAAATGTGAAAGCTGATACGGTAACGATTGTCAAGTAGAAGAAATATTCAGAATTGTAGTTGGATTTACATTCCATCTCACGATATGAGGTGCTGTCTAAAAAGTCGTTAGTAACTCTAACTCCCCTTCTTCCTAAAGGAGGAGAATGACGATAGAACCAACTTTTTAGACAGCTTCTTTTTGCTTGTTCAGCCCCGGGTTCTTGTTTGTTCAGTCCCAGGCTTTTGCTTATTCATCCCCGGGCTGATAAAAATAATCCCAGGGCTTACATTCATTAAGCCCCGGGATTATTTCTTATTGAGATGCTTCTAAAAAAAAATCTAATGAATTGAATTTTTTCTAATGAATGGATTTTCCCAATAAATCACCTTTATTCAAACGTGCCATAACGAGTCGGTAGCAACTTGCGGTCTCCCAACGTATTGTCTACACGAGCTACATTGGTCCAGAATTTGTTATCGCGTACACTCTCTATCGGATAAGCCGCTTTCTCGCGTGTGTACGAATGTTCCCAGCGATCACCAACAATCTCGTATTCCGGATGCGGAGCATTAATCAACACATTATCATCCTTATCCGCTTCACCATTCTTCACTTCCTGAATCTCCTTCCAGATATTCAGCATGACATCTACGAAATTGTCTAGTTCTGCCAAACTCTCGCTTTCTGTCGGTTCAATCATCAACGTGCCGTGAACAGGGAAGGAGAGGGTAGGAGCATGATAACCATAATCCATCAGACGTTTGGCGATATCATTTTCCGAAATGCCCGCTTCTTCATGTACTTTTCTACACTCCAGAATCATCTCGTGACCTACGAAACCATTGGCTCCCCGATAGACAATTCCGTACGTATCTTTCAGGCAAGCCGCCAGGTAATTAGCATTCAGGATGGCGATCTTAGTTGCCTGTGTCAATCCCTCTGCACCCATCATGCGGATATATCCATACGTGATAGGCAAAATACCTGCACTACCGAATGGGGCAGCTGATACTTGATTCTGCGAATTGCCGAAGATTCCATGTCCGGGAAGGAAAGGGACCAGATGTTCGGCCACACAGATAGGACCGACTCCCGGACCTCCGCCACCATGAGGAGAGGCGAATGTTTTATGAAGATTCAAGTGGCAGACATCCGCACCGATGAATCCCGGATTGGTCAGCCCCACTTGGGCATTCATATTGGCTCCATCCATATATACTTGTGCGCCGCAGGAATGAATGATGTCGCAAATTTCCTTTATTTCTGTTTCGAAGATACCATGTGTAGAAGGGTAAGTGATCATCAGTGCTGCCAGTCCATCCTTATTTTCTTCAGCCTTGGCACGCAGGTCGTCCATATCTACATTTCCTTGTTCGTCGCATGCACAGGTGACGGTCATAAATCCTGCTTGTATAGCCGACGCAGGATTTGTTCCGTGAGCCGAAGCCGGAATCAGAACTTTATTCCGATGTCCCTGACCGATACTTTCGAGATAAGCACGGATTATACGAAGTCCTGCATATTCTCCCGCAGCACCCGAATTGGGTTGCAGGCTCACCCCGGCAAATCCGGTGATAACTTTCAGATCTTCACTTAGATTCTTGATTAATTCCCGATATCCTTCTGCTTGATCTTCCGGAACCAGCGGGTGCATACCCATAAATTCGGGACGACTTAAAGGCAACATTTCCGCAGCTGCATTCAGCTTCATGGTGCATGAACCGAGAGAAATCATTGATTGTGCAAGCGAAATATCTTTGCGATCCAAACGTTTGATATAACGCATCATCTCCGTTTCCGTGTGATATTTGCTGAATACTTCGTGTGTCAGGAAAGGAGTTGTCCGTTTCAGAGCCTTGTCGATATTGCTTTTTTCCGGGATATCGTCTATTTTCTGATAATCTTTTCCGGCAGCGATGGCAAAGATAGAGAGCAATACATTGGCGGCTGCCACATCTGTTGTTTCATCAATACTGAAACCGACATCACCATTTTCATAATAACGCAGGTTTACTTCTTTACTAAGCGCTATGGTACGGATTTGTTGTGCCGAGACGTGTTCGGGCAACTCAAAACGTAAGGTGTCGAAATATTGAGCGTTGACTTGTGTGTATCCACATTTCTTCAGTTGCTTTTCAAGAAATACAGTGATACTGTGGATGCGCAACGCAATTGTAGTGATACCTTCCTGACCGTGATAAACAGCGTAAAAGCCTGCCATGGTAGCTAATAATGCTTGTGCGGTACAAATGTTTGAAGTTGCTTTTTCTCGCTTGATATGCTGCTCACGTGTCTGCAAAGCCATCCGATAGCAGAGCTTGCCATATTTATCTTTAGACCATCCGATGATTCGTCCCGGCATGTTCCGTTTGTATTCGTCTCTGGTAGCAAAGAAAGCAGCCGACGGACCGCCATAGAACATGGGAGTGCCCAAACGTTGTGTGGTTCCGAATACAATATCCGCTCCCCATTCTCCTGGAGGAGTCAGCAGGGAAAGGCTCAAAATATCGGCGGCAACAGCTACCTTGCAATCTGCGGCATGGGCTTTTTCTGTAAATTCGGAATAATCCTCTACGTTCCCATTCGAGTTCGGGTATTGCAGAACGCAGGCAAACACTTCCGGTGAAGGTTGAAAATCCTTATATTTGCCTACACGTAGTTCGATGCCTTGCGGCACGGCGCGTGTAGTCATCACAGCCAATGTTTGTGGGAAAATATTCTCGTCTACAAAGACTACGTTCGCATTGGCTTTCTGTTGCGCACGGGAACGGATGGCATACATCATGCTTACGGCTTCGGCAGCGGCAGTTGCTTCGTCCAGAAGTGAACAGTTGGCGAGCGGCATGGCAGTGAGGTCGCACACGGCTGTCTGGAAATTCATCAACGCTTCCAGGCGTCCTTGCGACACTTCTGTCTGATAAGGAGTGTAAGAAGTGTACCATACCGGGTTCTCGAATATATTCCGCTGGATAACAGCTGGGGTAATCGTGTTATACCATCCCAAACCGATATACGTAGTATATAATTTATTTTTAGTTGCCAGTTCGACGATGTGTTTTCCAAATTCGTATTCCGTCAGCGGACTAGTCAATGCCAGCGGCTCTTTCAGCCGTATATTGGCGGGAATTGTTTTATCAATTAGTTCGTCCAGTGAGTTTACGCCAATTTTGCGGAGCATCAGGGCTGTGTCTTGTTCATTGATGCCGATGTGACGGCTAGCTAACAAATCGGTTTTCATAATAATTTCAAGTATTAAGTATCTATCAAGTATTAGGTATCTATCAAGTATTAGGTATTAAGTATTCAGTATTACCGTGGCTAGTGGGTGATTCGCTCTGTTGATACTTCATACTTGATACTTAATACTTATTTTTTATTATCTAAAAAATGGGTTTTCAGCTTTCTCCATTCCGATTGTCGTAGGAGCGCCGTGTCCGGGGTAAACGATAGTGTCGTTGGGGAGGACAAACAGACGGCTGCAAATGTGCTCTATCAGTTCATCGAAGTTACCTCCTGTGAGATCGGCACGACCGATGCTACCCTGAAACAGGACGTCGCCGGAGAACATGCAGTTATCTTCCTTGCAATAGTACACCAGGCTACCGGGTGAATGTCCGGGCACGTGTATCGCTTCCAGTGTGCTATGTCCGAAAGTGATCATATCTCCGTCATGCAGGTATTTGCCCAGTGGCACAGGTTCTTCCTGCAACTGAAAACCAAACATTCTGCTTTGTTTTGGTGCTTCGTCAATCCAGTATTCGTCCGCTTTGTTTGCTTCTGCCGATAATCCGAATTCTTTCAGCATGAACGGATTTCCGAAGATATGATCCAGGTGCAAATGAGTATTCAGCAGATGCTTCACATTCAGCTCATTGGTAAGAATGAATTTTTTCAGAGCCTGCTTTTCCTCTTCATAAAAACAGCCGGGATCGATGACGACTGCTTCTTTAGTGTCGTCCCATAATACGTAGCAGTTTACGGGAAACATATTAAATTCAAATCTCTTTATTTTCATGGTTTCTTTATGATTTATCATCTATCAGCACATATAGTCTTATTTAAATCGGAACATATACCACTTTTTTGGTTTGAAAGAACTCTTCTTCGAAACTATCGCTCAAGTTATAAATGACCGCTTTATGCTTGAACGGCATCGTTTCATGTTCCAGCTCGCCGCCTTTGAGACAGATCAGTCCGTTGGGCAATGCGTTCTGTTGTTTTGAAGAGATATTCTTTTTGATAATCTTAATCAAATCTGCCAAAGGCATTACAGCACGACTAACCACAAAGTCGAATGTTCGTTTCTCCTCTTCTGCGCGGGCATGGCGGAATGTTACATTTTTTAGTCCGATGGCGTTTGCCACTTCGGTTGCTACACGTACTTTTTTGCCGATACTGTCCACGAGGTGAAAGGTTACTTCGGGAAATAAGATGGCTAAAGGAATGCCGGGGAAGCCGCCTCCTGTGCCCAGGTCCATGATGCTGGTTCCGGGACGAAATTGGATTGTTTTGGCAATGCCTAACGAATGGAGCACGTGATGCTCATATAAATTTTCGATATCCTTACGAGAGATAACGTTGATTTTAGAATTCCAATCAATGTAGAGGTCGTATAGAGCTGCAAACTGTTTGCGTTGCTCTTCCGTCAGATCAGGAAAATATTTCAGTATGATTTCCACTGTTTGAGTTTTGAGTTATAAGTTTTGAATGATATAAGCGGATGAATATCCTATTCTGCCACACGGGAGTGATAACAAGAGGATATTCATGGGTGTTCGGCTTTTTATGAAATTTAGTTTTTCAGCTCTCCCAGAATGGGGTTACTGCCTAGCAAATGCTCCATCATAGGAAATGGGATGGTTACCTTTACAGGACCCATAGAATAAGGAGTGATATCGTATACATTATAATAGAAGGTGATTCCTTCTTTGCTCAGATAGAAATTTTCTGTCGGAGTGACGTCTCCGGTAGAAGCATATCCCATATCTTCCAATGCTTCGTGAGTGCTCACTTTATTGTCCGCCATGAGCTGGTTCCAGATCAGGTCGGTCAATGCGTCTTTGTAATCTCCGACAAAAATATCATCCAGGCGGAGCGGGCGCATCAGGGTGAGGTCCATGTTCAGGAAAGTGGCCATGTAGATGCCATGTGCACCTCCGGTATATTCGTTGTAGTCGATACGATATACAAGCAGGTCTTTATCATACAGTTGCACGTGACTCTCTATACCTTTATAATAAGAATACCAAGCCCCGATGGAAGATTCGTCTTCTTTATCTTTCTCGTCCTCGGCATACATCGGTTCGAGGTCGTGGCGGTATTCGCTGATATAGTTCTCGGTATATTGCTTTACAACTTCTTCCGGCTTTTCGCCGATGTATTTATCACCGAAGCAGGCGGAAATGAAATAAGAATTCAAACTGTCTTTCAGCATATCATCCGATGATTTTACCGGATAAGCAAAATTGATAATGATATTGCATGCCGCTTTGGCTGTATCATTAAAGAGGTGTGCCGTCTCATTCACCTGAATACTATCAAATTGTAACGCACCTGTATTTTTGTTCATCTTGTCATGACAAGAAAACAAAAAGCCGCTTACCGAAAGTATAATTGCAAGCAGGCTGACATATTGTTTTTTCATACTCGTTTTTTCTATGAATTCAACATTCGTTTTATTATTCGCTATTGACAAATATAGATGAAATTCGTGAATCGGGCTAATAAAAACAGAAAAATTTGCAGCTATTTATCCTCTAAAACAGGATTACCGGATACTATCTACTTGTTAATGCTTGCAAACTTTAGCCTGGTTGATGGGGCATAGCTGTCCGTGATGTGTGTCTGCTGAATTGCAGGTCGATGGGAGAATAACCGGTAAGAAATGCATGTATATCTATAGTTTTGAATGAGGATTGAATCTTAATTATGAAAATAGATAGGAAAATTTGTTTTTATTCTTATCTTTGTCCTCCGAAATGAAAAGACTGGCCTACATAACAGCACTAATCCTTTCTCTCCTGATTATCTATTCAGGAGGCGGAGTCTCTATTGTGCGTTATTGCTGTGCCCGTTGTGAGACATTGCAGAGTTGCTGTGATACAGGCTGTCCGAAGTGTAAAAAGTCTCATACTTGCGATTCAAAGAAAAACTGCAAAGAAAAAGGTTGTACGGCTACGATTTATAAGCTCGACCTGATGAAACACTCTACGGAACTGACCGTATCAGTTCTGGCAGTCGATCTTTTATGTGAGCATTTCTGCTATCTGCTGACTCCGACCTATGCGGATAAACCGGTAGAATTTGATAGTCTGACCTCTCCGCCACTTCTCTGCTCGAGGCAGAAGCTGGCGTTATATTCTACCTACATTATTTAGCCACTATTTCTTTCTTATTTAATCCTTTGCTTTCAATAGAACATGAAAGTAAAGCAGCACTGAATGCAACTAAGTTGCATGAGAAATGAACTAATTTTGTATCTCGAAAGTAACTTTAGAAAGAATGAAATATATGATAATAGGACTGTTCCTGTTATTTGCCGGCAATATATATGCGCAAGTACGGGGAACAGTGAAAGATAGTACCGGGGAGGCTATTCCGGGTGCCAATGTGTTTTGGATGAATACAGGACAAGGGGTGACAACCAAAGAGGATGGTAGTTTTTCTATCACTAAACCTTCCAAAAGCCACATGCTGATTGTCAGCTTTATCGGTTTTCAGAACGACACGATTCATGTGAACAGTAAAAAACAACAACTGGATATTGTGCTTCGTGATGGAGTGGAACTGAATGAAGTAAATATTGTCACTCGTAAACTGGGAACAATGAAATTGCGCAGTAGCGTGATGAACGAAGACATGATAAGCAGTGCCGAATTGAGTAGAGCCGCTTGTTGTAACCTGGGTGAAAGTTTTGTGACGAACCCTTCAGTAGATGTGAGTTATTCCGATGCGGCAACAGGAGCCAAGCAAATTAAATTGTTGGGACTGTCCGGCACTTATGTGCAGATGTTGACGGAAAATATTCCGAATTATCGGGGAGCCGCCGCTCCTTATGGATTGGGATATGTCCCCGGTCCGTGGATGCAGAGTATACAGGTTTCCAAAGGAACATCTTCGGTGAAGAATGGTTATGAAGCCATCACAGGACAGATAAACGTGGAATTTAAAAAACCACAGTTGCCGGAAGCCGATTGGGTGTCTGCCAATCTTTTTACAAGCACTACCAACCGGTATGAAGCCAATGCGGACGCTACATTGAAAATTTCCAAACGATGGAGCACTTCTCTGCTGGCGCATTACGAAAATGAAACCAAGGCGCATGATGGTAATGATGACGGATTTGTGGATATTCCGCAGGTGGAACAATATAATGTGTGGAACCGGTGGGCATATATGGGCGACCATTATGTTTTCCAGGCAGGTATCAAAACCCTTTCTGAAACACGTACCAGCGGACAGGCCAATCACGGAGGGACAATGCACTCCGGTGACCTGTATAAAGTAGGGATCGATACAGAACGCTATGAATTCTTCACCAAGAATGCCTATATCTTTAATAAGGAGAAGAATACGAATCTGGCTTTGATTCTTTCCACCACTTTACACAATCAGGATGCTACGTATGGACGCAAACTGTATAATGTGGATCAAATCAACGTCTATGCTTCGCTGATGTTTGAAACAGAATTTAATCCGCAAAATAGTTTTTCCGCAGGATTGAGTTTCAATTATGACGCTTATGACCAACATTACCGTTTGGAAAATACAACGGACAATCCTCTCAAAGCCTTTGAAAAGGAAGCTGTTCCCGGTGCTTACGTGCAATATACGTTGAACCTGAATGATAAATGGATGGTAATGGCCGGTCTGCGTGGTGATTACAGTAACGAACATGGTTTCTTCGTGACTCCGCGTGCGCATCTTAAGTACAATCCGAATGATTATGTGAATTTCCGTCTTTCTGCCGGAAAAGGGTACCGTAACAATCATGTGTTGGCGGAAAACAACTACCTGCTTTCCAGCAGTCGTAAGGTGGAAATAGCAAAGAACCTGGATATGGAAGAAGCATGGAACTACGGTGCCAGCGTCTCTACTTATATCCCTATATTCGGCAAAACGCTGAATGTGAATGCAGAATACTATTATACGGATTTTCTGAAACAAGTGATAGTGGATATGGATAGCACCCCCCATGAAGTAGCTTTTTACAATTTGGATGGACGCTCTTATTCGCATGTGTTCCAAGTGGAAGCAAGTTATCCTTTCTTCAAAGGATTCACTCTGACAGGTGCTTACCGGCTCACAGATGCAAAAACGACCTACAAAGGTGAACGAATGGAGAAACCGCTGACCAGCAAATATAAAGGACTACTCACGGCTTCTTACCAAACTCCGCTGGGAATATGGCAGTTTGACGCTACACTGCAACTGAATGGCGGTGGCAGGATGCCTACTCCTTATGAGTTGGGAGACGGACAGTTGTCTTGGGAACGTCGTTATGGTAGTTTTGAGCAGTTGAGCTTGCAGGTGACCCGTTACTTCCGCCGCTGGTCTATCTACGTAGGAGGCGAGAACCTGACAAACTTCAAACAAAAGAATCCGATTATCGATGCAGCAAATCCTTGGGGGAACAACTTTGATTCTACCATGATTTGGGGACCGGTGCACGGAGCAAAAGGATATATCGGAATACGTTTTAACTTAGCTAGAAATAGTGAGTAAAAGCAGGAAATAGCGAATGAAAGAAACGATCGTATAATAAAGAATATTAATTTTAAACTGATAAGAAAAATGAGAACAAAAAGATGGATGGTCACTTGCGTGGTGGCTCTTTTGAGTGTAACAGCTGTATTGGCAAAAGATATTCGTGTTGTTGTATTTAAAGTGTCGCAGATGCACTGTGAGAAATGCGAAAAGAAAGTAAGGGACAATATGCGTTTTGAGAAAGGGTTGAAGGATATTTCGACCGAAGTAAAAACAAAAATGGTAACCATTACGTATGACGCTGAAAAAACGAATGTAAAGAAGTTGCAGGCAGGGTTTAATAAGTTCAAATATGAAGCCGAATTTGTGAAAGAAACAAAGAAAGATAATCAGAAGGCTGATAAGAAGTAATTGAACAAATACCTCTATTAGTTTGTTTCTACAAATAAACGATGGTTCTTCCCCAATTTTCGTTTTGGAGAGGGAGGGGAAGGTTGCAAACAATAATTATATGGGTAACACAACAAAAAAGGCATTTCCTGTGCTTAATATGCATTGTGCAGGATGTGCCAATAATGTAGAAAAAACAGTAAAAAAATTGCCAGGAGTCATTGAGGCTTTCGTTAATTTTGCTACCAATACATTGACCGTTTCTTATGAGAAAGAGCAGCTGACTCCCGGAGAGATTCGTGCGGCTGTGCTTGCGGCAGGTTATGATCTGATTGTGGAAGAAGCCCACAAAGAAGAACGTCAGGAAGAGGAACAGCATAAACGTTACACTCGTTTGAAGTGGAAGGTGATTGGAGCGTGGATTTTGGTAGTACCATTGTTGGTATATTCTATGATACTGATGCATGTGCCACATTCTAATGAGATTCAACTGGTACTTGCTATCCCTGTTATGGTCTTTTTCGGAGGTGGTTTCTTCACCGGAGCTTGGAAACAGGCTAAATTAGGACGGAGCAATATGGATACTTTGGTTGCGCTTAGTACCTCCATTGCTTTTCTGTTCAGTCTATTCAACACTTTCTTCCCCGAATTCTGGTATGACCGCGGATTGGAACCACATGTCTATTATGAGGCTTCTGCGGTGATTATCGCTTTCGTTCTCACCGGAAAGTTGATGGAGGAACGTGCCAAAGGAAATACCTCGACAGCCATTCGTAAGTTGATGGGAATGCAGCCAAAGGCGGCTCGCGTTCTGCGCAATGGAGTGGAGGAGGAGATCTTGATTGAGAAACTTCAGGTAGGTGATTTGGTGGTTGTACGTCCGGGAGAGCAAATACCTGTGGACGGTCTGCTTTCCGAAGGCGACTCGTATGTCGATGAGAGTATGATTAGCGGTGAGCCGGTCCCGGTAGAAAAGAAGAAAGGTGATAAAGTATTGGCGGGAACGATCAACCAGCGTGGCTCATTTATCATTCGTGCCGCACAGGTAGGCAGAGAGACAGTGCTTGCCCGCATTATCGCTATGGTGCAGGAAGCGCAGGGCAGCAAAGCTCCTGTGCAACGCATTGTCGATCGTATTACGGGGATTTTTGTACCTGTCGTATCGGGCATTGCCATTCTGACATTTGTATTGTGGGTCACCATTGGTGGCAGTGAATATATCTCTTATGGTATTCTGTCGGCTGTTTCTGTTCTTGTCATTGCTTGCCCGTGTGCTTTGGGGCTTGCTACACCTACTGCGTTGATGGTAGGTATAGGTAAAGCTGCCAGCCAGCATATTCTGATTAAAGATGCAGTGGCTTTGGAACAAATGCGCAAAGTAGACGTCGTTGTTCTGGACAAAACAGGAACTCTGACTGAAGGTCATCCTACAGCTACTGGATGGTTATGGGCGCAGTCGCAGGAACCATATTTCAAAGGTGTACTTTTAGCTGCGGAAATGAAATCGGAGCATCCGCTTGCCGGTGCTATTGTCTCTGCGCTTCAGGACGAAGAAAAAATAAAACCTGCCGCGTTGGATAGCTTTGAAAGCATTACGGGAAAAGGAATCAAAGCCTCGTATGAGGGGCATACTTACTGGGTAGGCAGCCATAAACTCCTGAAAGATTTCAGTGCGACAGTAAGCGATGTGATGGCTGAAATGCTGGTTTGCTATGAATCGGACGGTAGCGGCATCATTTACTTTGGACGTGAAAACGAGTTGCTGGCTATCATTGCTGTTTCCGACCCGATAAAGGCTACTTCTGTCGAAGCAGTGAAGGAACTGAAACGTCAAGGGATTGATATCTGTATGCTGACGGGTGACGGGCAACGGACTGCACTAGCCGTTTCTTCTCGTTTAGGAATCGAACGATTTGTTGCCGATGCTCTGCCGGATGATAAGGCAGAATTTGTACGTGAGCTTCAAATGCAGGGAAAGAAGGTTGCGATGGTGGGCGATGGTATCAATGATTCGCAGGCATTGGCATTGGCTGACGTCAGCATTGCCATGGGAAAAGGAACGGATATTGCTATGGACGTGGCTATGGTGACGTTGATGACATCGGACTTATTGTTGCTTCCTAAAGCCTTCCAATTGTCGAAGCAGACGGTCAAACTGATTCATCAGAATCTTTTCTGGGCGTTTATTTATAACCTGATCGGTATTCCTATTGCTGCCGGTATCTTGTTCCCGCTGAATGGTTTGTTATTGAATCCAATGCTGGCAAGTGCTGCAATGGCGTTCTCCAGTGTGAGCGTAGTGCTCAATTCTTTGAGTTTGGGACGAAAATAAGAAGCGAACCATAAAAAGACAGGAACCTGTAAGCTGCAAACACTGAATGGTAAGCTGTAATTTATGAACAGTGAACAACAAATAATAGACGGTGAATACTTTGCGGATAATGCGCAATTTATTCACCGTTCATTGTTTTACAACTCACCATTTATGTTTTCTATCGTCCTTCGTATAAATTATCTGTTTCTAAATTCCAATGGCGTCATTCCTACATATCGTCTGAAATACTTGCCAAAGAAAGAGGCACTGGGAAAGTTTAGAGAGTATGCTATCTCTTGGATAGTCATATTGGTCCCTTTCAGTTTGGCTTTAGCATCCATAATAACGATATAAGCAATGGTGTCCAATACACTTTTACCTGTCACTTGTCTTACTGTCGTACTTAAATGCTGAAGAGATATTCCTAGCTCATCTGCGTAGAATTGTGCACGACGTTCGTTTTTATAATTCTCCGTGATAACACGAATCAGTTCCCGGCAGATTTCTTTTTTTCGATTCGAACTACCGTTCTCACCCGGAAATTTATGATATATCAATCGTATGCTTGTCAGGATAGTCTGAAGAGACAATTCAACCAATTCAGCATCCATATCGAAGTTTTCATTGCAACTGGCCCGTGATAATAGGGCAAAATAGTCTTTCAGATAATTGGCTACCTCTTCATTAAGAGGAACCACCGGCTGTTCTATCAGTTTGGGATATGCGTTACCAATACTCTTCATCAGGTTGATTCGTCCGAAGCAATACGCGGAAAAGCCAGCAAAGCAAAGGCATACCTTTTCCGTTCTCTCCCGAAACTGAATGATTGTTCCCGGTAACAGAGTTATCAGGTCATTAGGACGAATCTCGTAATCAAGCAGATTGATGGAGGCTTTCATCGAACCTTCAGTACAGATGGCAACAATACATGCTTGCAACCGGCAAGATTGCTTGTAAATATTGAGAATGTCTTCTGTTACATTCGTCCATGCTAACACTTCGGTAGGCAAGTCTACCTGTGGAAAGTCCATTTTCATAGTTGTGTTTGTTATATTGGGCCAACAAATGTACGCATTTTCTTTTTATTTCTTATCTTTGTTTTATGAGAACATTTTTTATTGATTGGAATTTGATATCGTACGCCGAAGCATGGCAACGGCAAACAGAATGGTTTGATAACATTGTCCGGGCAAAAGCTCAGGGCGAGAGTTATGAAAACCGTATTGTGATGTGCGAACATCCCCATGTTTATACATTAGGACGTAGCGGGAAGGTAAATAATATGTTGTTGAGTGATGAACAACTGAAAGCAATGGATGCCACCCTTTATCATATTGATCGGGGAGGGGACATTACTTATCATGGTCCGGGACAATTGGTATGTTATCCGATAGTAAACTTGGAAGAATTTCAGTTAGGATTGAAAGAGTATGTTCATTTGCTGGAAGAAGCGGTGATTCGGGTATGTGCTTCTTATGGCATTGAGGCCGGACGTCTGGAGAAAGCGACGGGAGTCTGGTTGGAGGGTGATACTCCTCGTGCGCGTAAGATTTGTGCTATCGGAGTGAGAAGCAGCCATTATGTCACCATGCATGGACTGGCTTTGAATGTGAATACTGATTTACGTTATTTCAGTTATATCCACCCTTGCGGATTTATAGATAAAGGCGTCACTTCTCTTCGTCAAGAATTAAAGTATGATGTGCCGATGGACGAAGTGAAGCAACGCCTCGAAGAGGAACTTAGAAAACTATTCCAACTCCCAGTTGCCAGGTGCGGCGCATAAAGCAATCTTTATCAGCCAAAGCGTATGAGAAATCTGCACGTATCGGCCAGAAGTTTATTCCGCAGCCTAGGGTGCCGTAGTTGCCCGCTCCTTTGTTGTTGTCTCCGAAATGGTAACCTGCACGGATAACTCCATATTTCAGGAAATTATATTCGGCTCCTATACCAGCCTGGAGATGACGGATTTCGGAGGGGAGCAGATAGTTGAAATCGAGCGCTACCTGCAAACAGTTTTCTATGCTGAATGGCAGGTCGATTGTACCTCCCAATCCTAATTTGGCGGGTAACTTTCGTCCGTCCAGCTTTTTGCCAATGTTGGCAGCTTGGAAACCAATGCTCCAGGAAGCCATTTCGTCCAATAGAGCCATATTGCGATGGTAAGTTGCGCCGAAGTCCAGACAAACGCTATTCTTGCTGTCTGCGCTTTCCGCAGCTTTGGCTTGCAGGTATCTGAACGTTAATGAAAGAGACAGATTCTTGGCTATATTTCTGAAATAAGCAGCTTCTAAATCCCAGATATGAGGACGGTAATCGAACACTTTGGGATCTTTGAAATGCTGGAAACCTACAGCAAATCCATGTATGCCTTCCCTTCCGATCCGGTAGAAAAGGGAGGCGCTATGTAGCGCATAATCCTGGTTGATTTTAGCGTATGAATAACTCGCCCCTATCACTTCTTGTGAGAAAGCGATGGTAGAAGCATTATGAAAAATAGCTGTACTACCCTTATCGGTAGCAGCTAATCCTGCACCTGCCATACCTGCCGATTGGGCGTCTGGGGTAAACTCTAGAAAATAGGCGCTTGCCATTTCTTGTGCTCCCAGCAAAGTGGGGAATAAACACGAGGCGAGAAGGAAATGTTTTACTCGTTTCATCATCAGTTATTTTTAGAGTGAGACATCCGGACAATACGTATGCCTGTCCACGATTTGTTGTTGTTTAGCATGTGGTTGAGGGGTTCGTCGCTGACAACTACTTTTCCCAATGTAGAAGAAGCGTGTAGCAGATGCAGTTTTCCCTCTTTATATTCTGCTATTCCCACATGAGCAATGTCCAGTCCGGGCATCTTTGTTGTAATAGCAATAATGTCTCCATTCATAATCCAGGGCAATCCGGCTTCCGACAGTTCGCTTTTCGGCAACCAATGTACGACTTTTCCGGAGATTGCTTTTTCATATTCGGCCATTTGGCGTACATTTTCCGGCGAATCAGCCAATTTTTTATATTGCTTGGGGTGGGTAGACATATACAAAAGAGAGATTTTCTGGGTATGCGCACTGTTTTTGGCAGTAATATCGGTGAGGAATCCGTGGCGGATTCCGTTCTCTATCCATTCGGAAGTATAATGCAAACGGGAAGGATATCCGTTGATGATGCCATCTCGATAACGTATTTTTTGCAGATTGTCGGCAAAGGAGGAACCGAGTGCTTGTGCCAGCGTGTATTCTACGAAAGTGAGGCAATCTACGGCATCAGTCCGGATCACTAATGATTCTTCTCCGTCTTGGTCTAATGTGTTAGCCACGTATTTAGTTCCCAGGTAAGATTTCCCGATTCGCAACATGGGTTCGGGGTTTTCCGGGAATACAACACCGTCGCGCAACCATTTCTCCAATTCCTGTGTCCATTGTTGCTTGTATTTAAAATGGTCCTTAAATCCCCAGCCATGTCCTCCGGTAGGATAAACATGGAGAGTTGCCGGAACCTTATTTTTTTGTAAAGCGAGGTAATAGTTCACTCCATGATAAGGTGCTACAGAAGGGTCGTCGGAGGTAAGAACGATAAATGCTTGTGGAGTATCGGGCGTTACTTGCAATTCGGCAGAAAACTTCTGTATTTGTTCCATTGTTGGATTCTTGCCGAGCAATGCAGTTCTTGTATTTCCTCGGGTGATTTGCATCATTGTAACCACCGGATAAAGTAGTATCTGAAAGTCCGGACGTGTTTCCGAATTGTAGTGAGTGGCGAGTGTCGCGGTTAAATGCCCTCCCGCAGAGGCTCCCATTAATCCTACCTTGTAAGGATTGACATTCCATTCTTTGGCATGTTGGCGTACCATGCGAATGGCTTGTTCGGCGTCTGATACGGGGACTTCCCAATGTCCGTTCGGCATCCGGTATTTTAATACCATATAGGTAATACCTTGTTCGCAGAACCAAGGAGCCATATCATTTCCCTCACTATTCATACTCAGTCCACGATATCCGCCTCCGGGACACATGATAATAGCCATTCCATTCGGCTTTTCCGGGTGGTAAACCGTCAGGGTGGGATGCGTGACATTCGTGATAAAATGAGGACGTGTTTCCTGCTCTTCTCCGGTTAGTCCACTGGAGTTGGGAGCACCGTCGGGCCACAAAGGTAGCTCGACGGGCTGCTGCGCAAATGATATGGCAGTTACAAGTGATACTATAATGGATAATAGTCTCCTCATAATTATTTATTTAACTTTCATTGAAGCTTTTATAATGTAGAGAATCAGTAAAGCATACGCTCCTAATGCCAACACTTCTGACCAAGTATTGTTCAACCATGCCTCATTAACCAGATTGATTCCACCAAAGCGCATCGCGGCACTGACTACTCCCATCAATGCACCTCCGGCAATGAAACCGGATGCCAGTAAGGTTCCTTTTTCACCTCTTTCCGTATTCAGAGATGCATCTTTGCTACGTGTTGTAACAAACCAATTCACTGCTCCACCCACTACCAACGGCACATTCAGTTCCAATGGAATAAACATACCCAATGCGAATGCTAATGCAGGAATTTTACAAAGAGTCAGAATTATAGCTAAGACAGCCCCAATGCCATATAACAACCAGGGTGCACCTACACCACTCATCAGTGGCTCGATAACCGCTGCCATCGCATTTGCTTGCGGAGCAGCCAGCGCGCCACTTGTAAATCCGTAGGTCTTATTCAGGATAATCATTACACCGCCTACTGTTGCAGCTGATACGATTGTTCCCAAGAATTTCCATGTTTCCTGTTTGGTAGGCGTACTTCCGAGCCAGTAACCAATCTTCAAGTCGGTGATAAAACCTCCTGCCATCGACAGTGCGGTACATACTACACCACCCATTACCAATGCGGCAACCATGCCCGAAGGACCTTTCAGTCCGACAGCTACCATCACTACGGAAGCCAAAATCAGTGTCATCAATGTCATTCCCGAAACCGGATTAGTACCTACAATCGCAATGGCATTAGCTGCTACCGTGGTGAACAGGAAAGAGATGCCGGCAACCAATAAGATGGCTACCAATGTATGTAACAAATTCCCTTGCATGACATCGAAGTAGAAGAATACTACGATTAAAATCAGTGTGATGATGGAACCGATAGCGATAATCTTCATGGAAAGATCCCGTTGTGTGCGGATAATGTTTTTCTCTACATTTCCTTTACCACCCATCTCTTTGGCTGCCAGTCCGACAGCGCTCTTGATGATGCTCCAGGAACGGATAATGCCGATCACACCTGCCATAGCGATACCGCCGATACCGATGCTCTTGGCATAATATTTGAATATTTCTTCCGGACTCATCATCCCTACAGTAGAGGTGATTTCCGGGTTCCATGCATTCAGTACACTGTCTCCCCAAATAGCAGACATTCCCGGAATGATAATCCACCACACAGCCAGTGAACCGGCACAAATGATGGAAGCATATTTCAGTCCGACGATATATCCCAAACCAAGCACAGCGGCACCAGTGTTTACCTTGAATACCAACTTCGCCTTTTCTGCCAGCATTTCTCCGGCACTGCAAACACGGGTGGTAAAATTCTCGTTCCACCATCCGAATGTCGCTACGATGAAGTCATATAGCCCACCAATCATACCTGCCATCAATAACGGTTTAGCCTGGCTGCCGCCTTTTTCGCCGGAGATTAACACTTGTGTAGTGGCTGTTGCTTCCGGAAAAGGATATTTTCCATGCATGTCACTGACGAAGTATTTACGGAAAGGGATCAGGAATAGAATACCCAATACGCCACCCAATAAAGAGCTGATGAATACCTGCATGAAAGTAACCGTCATCTCGGGATATTTAGCTTGGAGAATATAAAGAGCGGGGAGGGTGAAGATCGCTCCGGCAACGATTACTCCGGAACAAGCTCCGATAGACTGGATAATCACGTTTTCTCCCAACGCATTTTTTCTTTTGGCAGCTCCGGAAACCCCTACGGCAATGATCGCAATTGGAATAGCTGCTTCAAATACCTGTCCGACCTTCAATCCTAGATAGGCTGCGGCGGCCGAAAAAAGGATTGCCATGGCAATACCCCATGCTACTGACCAGATATTAACTTCCGGATAATTTTTTGAGGGACCCATCAACGGGTTGTACACTTCCCCAGGTTTCAACTCTCTGAACGCATTCTCGGGTAACCCGGTGAATTTGTCTTCTTCTTGTTTCATAGTTTTTATAATTTGCTAATGTGTTAATTTACATTTCCGTCCTCAAAGTAAACAAAAAAAAAGGAGAACCGAAAGATTCT
>ERZ777305.1632-NODE-1632-length-24684-cov-9.009379_pt1 | contig 24684 bp, 17 predicted proteins | sample MGYA00374965_ERZ777305 | MGnify/ENA primary metagenome ERZ777305 (study PRJEB29328, sample SAMD00013331) | mouse gut metagenome | study: EMG produced TPA metagenomics assembly of the Metagenome analysis of fecal microbiota from mouse which was promoted... | reverse complement strand
CTGTTTGTATCGTACTTTCCCCCTTGGGCGGGAATCTCGCTTTGCAATTCAGGGCCTCTTCCAGGGCCCTCTTCCAGAGGCTTCCAGGCCTCTTTCGGCGTTGCTATGACCTATCCTTTCCCCGCAAACCCTTTGCTTCCACATAAAACAGGAAGAACATCTCTGCCCTTCCTGTTTTGTATCATCACTTTTTTCTATGGTGTTTTATTATCTTTTCTGTTTCTTACACTTCCCCGCCGCTCTTTTTGTTCTCCTCTTTCTTTTTTCTCCTGCGAAGAAGCAGAATCACAGTCATGACAGCCACCACGATGACTGCTAACCAGATAAAGCAGCAGATTCCAAGGAAGGTCGGACAGATATGGCACAAACCGCATTTGACATCCGTCGATGATCCATCCTTTACGGCATAAGCAATCGCGTAGACCGAAAACATCGATGTCTGAATGGTGATTGTCTCTGCCTTATCGTCCAGATCCTCAAGCAGAGTAAACGCCCCCTCATGAATACGGACAATATAGAAGTCTGCGGCATAGTCCTGTAATTCCTCCGGCACATCGATAATAATATCAATCGCTTCCCCTGTTTCATTGACCGCGTTCCATTCACTTTCTCCGACTCGCACAAACATGGAGATATCCACATACATACCGATTTCCAAATTGGAAATGCGTCTGCGCAACTCCTCCACACCCTGTTCGGCAAGCTCGTGTTCTGTCTGAGATACCGCTTCATCGATTCGCTTCACATCAATACGAATTTCAACGGTCTCACCCTGTGACACCTGTGCAATCTGCTGTTCTGACAAAACCGCATTCACCACTGCCATGGCATCCACCACCTGAGCCGTACACAGCGCCTCATCCATATTATTGACGGTAACGATTACCATACCTTCATCCAAAGGTATCGTCACAGTCTTTTGTGTTTTTCCGACAGCCACAGGTTCTATCAGTTTTTTCTCTCCATCAGGCTTTGTACCGTCGTGCAAATCTGCCTCTTCCACAGGATTACCACTGTTGTCCGCAGTTTTGCCGCCATCGGAAGCTATACCGCTGTTCAGGTTCGCGCTGCCGACAGGCGCTTTACCACCATCCGGGTTCGTGCTGCCGACAAGCGCTTCACCGTTGCCCGGATTCGTGCTGCCGACAGGCGCTTTACCACTGCCCGGATTCGTACTGCCGCCGGGCACTGCACCGCTGTCCAGATTCGTGGTGCCACCCAGGTCTGTGCCATCGCCTGAACCTCCGCCATTTTCTGTTTGCCCATCAGACTTTTCATCTTCGTCCCGGTCCGAATCATCCGCCGCCTTTCTTTTCTGCACGCCGTCCACCGTTACCACTTTATTTTCCATAATATTCGCAATGGTGTAGACACCGTCCGCCGCAGGCATGATTGTTTGCCCGTTGACGCTAACCGCAAAGCTGTCCGTCTTCTCATAACCGCTGCTGATGGTAACGCCAAAGCGGAAGTTTCCGCCTTCTTTGACAGGGCTTACACTTCCCGGCTGCGCCGCCAGCGTATAACCTATGCCGGATTGTAACGTAACAGTATACCCTGTACTGTAAAAAGCATAAACTGTCATATCTGCAATGATATTCGTAAACACTGCAGGGCTGTTTCCCTGCTCGTCCGCGCACCATTCGCCTGCAAAAATCTGATTCCCGGCGTCTTTCTTTGGCGGTACGGCAGGAATTGATGATAAAGCCCCGCCATAATCTACCGAAATAACCCTGTACTCTTCCCCGTTTGCCCGGAAAGTCACTTTAATCTGGTAAGCGCCGATCTTTGCTGCATCGCTGTTTTTGCTAGCAAAATTAGACACTCCGGCTTTTACGCGCACAACATAGCTTCCGGGAGCAAGATCTGTAATCTGTCCGCTTCCGTCCGCAGTTTTGGCTTCCCATGTCCTGCCGTTGTCCATAGATACTTCATAATCTGTACCTGCACTCAGTCCTGTCAGTTTTCCTTTTCCGCCCGGCACATTCACATCTACGCCTGCAGGCGTCGGTTTCTGCGGTCTGCCCGGTATATTAAGACTCTGCACTTCGCTGTCCGTAGTCTCTTTGCCATTTCCTTTTTTCACAATGCTTAGCGTCGTACCAAGCCACTGTTCAGGGATGGGAATTAAGCCGTCCTTGTCCGCCCTGTAAGAAATGTTGTTTATGCGGTATTCTGCATTCGGCACAAGACTGCCCAGCTTTTCGGTCAGATAATGAATGGATGCCGTGGGCGTCGCCTCCTGTCCTTTTACCCTGACAGTCACATTTCTCGACGCTTCATTTCCCGCATTATCTATGGCGGTAATCCTTATCGTTGTGATACCTTTCGGTATCTCATCCGCCGGAATCGTAAAGGAAACCTCCGTCTTTAAAACACTCGTATCGACAGTAATTTTCCTTTCCACGTCGCTTCCGACCCGATAAGTAACGTTAGCGATTCCCGCCGTGACTGTCTGCGATGTATCGTCTTTTACCTTCACCTGTACCGCCGGGACATCATCATAATAGCTGTTTTCCCTTAAATCCGTGGTAATATCCGGCGCATGGTCCTCCACAATGACACCCTTTGCCCCCTGGCTTGCGTCCACGGTCACGCTGTCCGCGGCATTACCTGCCGTATCCGCACAGGTAATGGTAATAGTTCCTTTAAAATTCTCAGCAAACGTAATCTGTGCTTCGCCATTTGCCACAGAGGCAGTCTTCGTCCTGGTTTTGCTACTATCAGGATTTCCACCCGCATCTTCAGGCGTCATGGTATAACTGATTTGTTTCACGCCGCTTCCCGTTTCCTCAACAGGCACATGAATGATCATGCTCTTTTTCCCAATGATATACTGCCAGAGATTCGCCTCCTTGTTTTCATAGGTAAGCGTACCGATCACAGGTTTTGTATTGTCTAACATGACCTTAAATTCTTTGCTTTCCGGCGACTCATTTCCTGCCGCATCTACAGCCTTGAACCGATAAGTATGCGCTCCCTCCGCAACCTCCTTATATTCGTAATGACAGGGCGCATCGCCGACGCTTCCGGTGAAGTCGTCTACTTTCTGATATTTGCCCCCGTCAATGCTTACCCATAGCTGCTCCACACCCACACCGTCATGAAGGGTCAGTGGAATCGTCTTCTGCGCATTTGTCCACCCTGTTGGCAAAACGATATTTTTCTGTAAAACAGGTGCGTCCGGCCCCGTTTCATCCCGCCATTGGGCATATAATGTCAGATCCGCCGTCACCTGATCTGTATCGAAGTCCCACTCGCTTCCGCCCGACTCCGCTGTATACCAGCCTTTAAAGGCATATCCTGCTCGCTGCGGATCATCCGGCTTCACCAACGTTGCGTTCGCCGCCGCAAGCTGGGATGCTGCTGCGGCCTCCGTACCGGATACAAATACCGCCTCGTATACGGTCAGGGATTTCGCAACGGTTTTCCCCGAACCGCTTGTAAGGTCAAAACGGTAAGTGCCTTTCTCCATCACTTTATAGTCGGTTTCTCTGTTGATTTCCCCGTCTGCGTCGCCCGGCTCGGCGGTAAGGGCAGCGATCTCCTCGCTGTTTACTTTCACATTTCCGCCGGACATGCCATATGTCGCCTTAACGGAAACCGGAAGTCCCTCGTTCTTTGGAACACCCACGGTTTTGTATGTCGCTGTCAGCACAGGCTCCGCAGTATCAATTCTGATCGGCCCGGCAAATCCCTCTGTCTTATTCGACTCTCTGCCGACACTGTCGTCGCCCGCCTGATCATAATACTTATAATAAACATACCAGACGCCGTTTCCATTTACGCTCACGGTATTTGACGACGTAAGTTCCGTCAATCCCTCCGTGGGTATTTCCTCATTGGAAGTTACTATTTTAATATATTTTTTCCCCACGCCGCTCTGACTGTCGTTTGCAGAAAAGGTAACGATCTGATTACTTCCCTGCCAGCTGTCGGATACACCCGATACATTCACCACAGGCGCAGTCGTGTCAATATACTGCACATTTACAGTGGCCGTGTTTTCTCCGCCATAATCCAGATCCCGCACTTTTACCGTATAAGTTCCGTTCCTTAACGCCCATGTTTCCCCGCTGTTTGCATTGGTTTTTGCCTTTTTGCCATCCGGCAGGATGACCTCATAATTTTTCCCCGCATAATCTGTCAATGACCATTCCAGAGTGGCCATATCGTTCGTCCACGTCGTGGGCGCGCCGGTCAGGGTAATTTTCGGCGCATGGGAATTAATCGCCGCCTGTGAAATCACGGTATAGCCAGCAGATTTCGCCGTATAGGTATGATTCACCTGATCTGTCACTTTAATATGCAGGTATTTTGTAGTTTCCGTACTCTCCGAGGCCGTGTAAGAAAGCTCGGCTTTACCTGCCTGTACCTGACTGGCCGTAAGGCTTTTCCATGCGCTTGTTGCTGGCGTACCCGTAGTATTCGTCCACGCATACTGCACCGACTTTACACCGGACTGGGAGTCCGAAAAAGTAACGGGCAGCGTAATCTTCGTATATACGCCCGCCTTCGTTGTCTGGTTCGTTCCGCTTTCTAAACGCGCTCCAACCGCTCCGGTGGGATTGTTCCTGTCAATCTTTTCTACCTGAATGTCCTTTGTGATAATATACTCTTTATTCTTTGAACTCAATTGGAACGTATACCATCCGTTTTCTGTCACGGTAACTGCAGGTGAGCTTACCGAAAGAGTCTTCCAACTGCTCGTCCCCGCCTTGCGGTATTGCAGTGTGCCGCCGCTTGCATTTGTCGTTGTCAGATTAATATTTCTGCTTGTCGCCCACACGCTGTTATTGGCACTGACTGCAAGTGTAGGCGCCGGAGCGGCTGGGGCCGTGGGGGATTGCGGCGTCCCGAAATCCACTTCTGCATATTTATATGTGGTCGCCCCCGTAGTGTCATAGGTGCCAATGACATGGAGATACCATTTGCCATTGCTGTTTCCGCTTCCCGGCTCTTTCCGAACAGACACAGACAGTCCCGACGTACCTTTTGCAGCGGTCAGTTCCGACGAAGACGTATCCACCCAGCCTGTCACAGGCATGGTTGTGGAATCGGACCATACATAACGCAGCGAGTTAGTGTTTGCTTTATTATCATTCACGGCAATATTCACCGTACCTATTCCATTTGCAACTCCTTTAGAGGTCAGCGTGAAGTTTGACTGTGCCGTATTGGCGGAAGCAGTCGTATTTCCGCTGCCTCCCGGACAGGCCGTTCCATTGGTATTACACATATCCTTAATATTGCCGGCATTGTTAACCTTTGTCACATTTAGCGTGCCGCTTGCTCCTGCTTTTACGCTTCCTGTAAAATATAGCACGTTGGTATCCGCACCGCCTGTATATCTGGCCTCTCCCCATGTGGTTTCCACATTAACTGACGAAAGACTGCTGTTCGCGCTGTCTACGATTTCATCAAAAATAAGAGATACGGTAAAGGTATCGCCTGCCTTATAAAGGCCGCCTGCCATAGGGGCCACTGCCACCATCTTGGGTTCATTCTTATCATGCACAACAGCATAGCTTGTAAGCCCATCTACATACCAGATATCCTTATCCGCACCGGTAGCCCCGAAATAGACATAACAGGTATCGTCTACCTTTAAATCCACATAAGTCTTTCCGTTGTAAGCGTAGGCTCTACCATTAGAATTAAGCGGATATCCCCCACCTTCACCTCCTCCCGTACGGGTATCTGGAAAATAATAATGTAGGGCGGCATCTTTCTGACCCTGCAGGAAATTACATGCCCAAAGCTGCCCGCTCACACCGGAAACTGCTGCGTCGGTTGCGCTTAATGAATAATTTGTATCAGCCAGCGCCTTTGTTCCCATATAAACATGTTCGTATCCGTCTTCATACTCATAAGCATATAGGTCGTAACGATAATACCACCCGGATGCCGTATTTTTCAGATATTTTACCTCATTGGCATCTTTATAATAGCTTGTAAACGACGTGCTGGTATTGTAATTTATCTCATTGTAGCGATTCGTTAAAAAACTCACGTTTTCCTTCGTGCCACCCTGACCCCCGGTCGTGTCCGCAATCCTTTGGCCATATGTCGTATTTACTTCGGCAACATTTACAATAGATTTCTCCGTTGTATAGACATTCCTGTCCACTTTATAGCCCGACTCTGCCCTCATCGTCCTGCTTGCTCTGACCATATCGCCCAGCGTACCGCCGCCTGTTACACGGTAAAGCTCCACCGAATATATGCGGTTAGCGTTGGTATAAGCTGTCGCAGGCTTGCCGGTATACGCCCAATTTGCTGTGTATTCGCTCACCGTGAACGTCTTTGACGTTTCGCCTGCTGCAAAGGTCAGAGAAGACGCCTGATGAGTAAAATGGGTACCTCCTACCGCAGAGCCGTTGACCGTTCGGTAATAGACTTTCTGTTCACCCTCGCTTCCGCCGCTTCGTGTGACGGTAAATCTCGGCCCGTCTTTATGTTCAATCGTAAAACTTCCGTATTTAGGCGTTCCGATTCCAAAAATGATTTCATTGCTGTAATAGGTCACGCCTCCTGCGACAGCATAGGCTCTGGCATAATAATTCACACCTTTTTGAATATTGTCGACAGCTACGGAAATTTCACCGTTCGCTTCCGTAACAGGAGACGTCGTCGTCTTTTTCCCATTATTCAATGTCATACTGGGCGAGCTCATAATTCCCCATACGAACCCTGTCTCCGTAATGGTATCCCCACCCGGACTTGCCAGAACCGCCGAAAGCGTTTTCGTGCTCTCCGTGAACTCAGGTGTATCGATCAGCAGGGAAAGGGAAATCACTTCCACTTTTACCGTCTTGGTCGTAGTATTGCCAGCCTTATCCCTTACCGTAACCGTAACATCCTTATCCCCAATCGTACGAGTTATATTGGCAGGCGCTGTCACTGTGACAGTACATTCACTGACCGGCTCATTATCGGTAATAACCAACGACTCTTCCACAGCCTGTTTCACTTCATCCGCCGTCGCACGTATCATCACCTGCGATTTGGAATAAGTAAAATCAGGAGCCTGTGTATCCTTCCACTGTGCTTTCAACAACAGGGATGTTGACCCAAAAGAAGCAATCCTCTGCCCCTTCGTATAAGTAGTTCCCTTCTGCGCCTCTTTCCAGTTAACAAAGCTGTAACCGCTTCGTATCGGTGTCATACTACTTATTGTAACACTTTCCCCTGTCCAGGCCGGCTGTATCTTTGGAAGATTGCTCACGCCCGTCCCGTTACCATCATAATTCACAACAAGCGGTATCCGAAATTTTGTATTAATATTATTTCCCTCACTGTCCGATACGATAATTATTATTTCATCCGAATCGGGGTCTGGAATCTGCACAGTATAGCTTCCGGCATCCAGCGTCATGCTTCGGTTCCCGCCAAAGGCGACCGAGACGGTATAATCCATCGGGTCCGTAGAGCCCTGTTTCTCTATATCATTTAAGGAAGCCGATACGTCCGCAGCAGTAAGGCTCTCTTTCACATAAGTATAGGCATAGTAAGGACCGCAATTCCGCGCTCCGCCAAATCCGCAAAAATACCGGTATTCTGTTGGCGTTCCGGAATCAGGCACCTGATACAGCCCGCCGATAACACATCTGTCGAAGTCCTTTCCACTGGTTATTACATTCACATACTTTTTTACCGTTGCAGACTCTCCATACCTATATCGTATATAATTATAAGAGCCATTCTCTATAGTTGTCGCTTTCAGAATTGCTCCGGAACCCAGCACAGAAACTGCATCCTCATATCCATATATGCCATTTAAGAAAGCATAGGTCTCGCCTGCAGTAAAGGACCTCGTCTCCTTAAAGCTGTGATACACGAACGCATTTCCGTCGCCGGAAATCCTCCTTAAGGGAATTGAACCCGACGAGCGCGGCGCATCGGTCCGTGCTTTCAAAAACACAGGTGCTTTTACTGGCATTTTCGCTACCGCATCCGCAATGCCCCGTTCGATTTCGCTTACGATAATCTGCAGCCTCTCGTCCGCCGCATCCTCCTGCGTCATAGCAGCAAGCATTGCTTCATAATCCGCAGTCAGGGAAAGCCGGGTATCCTCATCCATCGCAAGAATGGCATCGTAGATTTCATCCTCCAAAAGACCGTCAAAATAATCTGACAGAATCTTTGCCAGAAGTTCTCCGGCAACCGTGACCGCCTGAAATTCCTCTGACGCCTCTACCGTCACCGTAATCTGCGGCAGAGTGACGTCCTCCGACAGTACATATCCCTCCGGCAAAACAGGTGTAAAGACATATTCGCCCGCCGTCTCACTGTCATACGAAGGCGAAGACTCCCAAGTGATATCTTCTATCGTAACGGTTTCCTCTTCCGCCTCTTCTCTTCCCTCTGTCTGCGCAGACGCAGCCTCCCCCTGCCTATCGCCGGCTTCATACAAGGTTTCTGCCGACTGGCTATCCTGTCCGTTTTCCGCTCCATACATGGGCAGCACAAATACGCCGGACTGTACCGTGGCCGCAGAAAATCTCTGCTTGCCCTTCACCCCGCGTGCCTCATCGCCCGGATCCGCATTCCTGTCCGTATCCTCATTATCTGTATTCTCTTCAATATCCTCTTTTCCGGAGGTATTGTCCTCACTGTCGGAATCCCCGTTTCCACCTGCATCATCGCCGCCGTCGGAGTCCTCTTTCCCCTCCGTATTCTCACCACCGTCGGGATTCTCTTCTCCATTCGTATCCCCACTGCCGTCAGGATTCTCTTCTCCATTCGTATCCCCACTGCCGTCAGGACTCTCTTCTCCATTCGTATCCCCACTGCCGTCAGGACTCTCTTCTCCATCCGTATCCTCGCCGCCGTCGGGGCTCTCTTCTCCATCCATGACGTCTCCCCCATCAGGGATTTCACCTTCATCCGTACTGCCCGGCTCTTTCCCTTCCTCTCTGGTATCAGAGCCTTCGGAGCCTTCTACCCCCTCCCCTGAATTTCTTTCATCCGCAGGGCGGACAACAGCCTCCAGCGTATCAGGCAGCTGTAAGCTATCTCTATCTGTACCAACGGGAACAGTCTGCTCACCAATCTCCTCATCCAGCGGCGCAAAGGATGTTATCACATAAGAGCCGCTGTCTTCCTCTGATTCTGCCGCCAGAGCAGACACTGTCTCCAGTATACCCGGACAGGTCGAAAGCAACACGCAGAAACTCAGCATTACCGCCAGAACACGCAGCCCTTTCCTTCTTCTGCTTCGTAACCATGCACGTTGTTCATCCATGATAAATTCCTCCCTACCTAAAAATTTTGAGCCGGTACACCCGGTTCGCTCTTCTTTTCTGTTTAGAGATAATTTATCAAAAAAAGAATTAAATTTGTTGCGAAGAGAACAGATTACACTTTTTACGGTATACTTTGCAATATTTAGTTTACTCATTTACCTCCACGTTTTACCTCCACACAAAAACAGGAAGAACATCTCTGCTCCTCCTGTTTTTGCATCATCACTTTTTCTATAGTGTTTTATTCTGTTTGTATCTGTCTTTCCCCTCCGGACGGGAATCCCGGATTACGATTCGTGTCGGTTATATTTCTTCATCCACTTCAATACCCTTGATATCTGCCTCCAAAAGCTTCATCTTATTCAACATATCCTTAATTTCTGCCTTCACACCTGCACCGGAGCCAGCCACATCCATACCGGCGTCTGCCATGCTCTTTAAGAGTTCCGCCTCTTCCCTGGCATTCCGTTCCTGCTCCTTGTTTGCCTTTTCTGTCTCGCGGCTGTCTTCCCTGACAGTCTCGATCCTTTCCTCCAGGATTTCTTTCTCTTCCCGGATATCCTCCACTTTTTCTTCCTGCTCTTCCTTCTCCTCGGCCTTCTCTTTCTCTTCTTCTCTCTTTTCCTCGTAGGTCTCGTCCACGTGATCCTTGGCTTCTTCCCAAAGCATGCCAACAATCTGCTTGCCTGTCTCTGTCAACAGTTTCTCCGCATTATCCTGGGCATCCGCCATCTTGTGGAATTTCAACCGCTCAATCTTCATGGAAGTGGCGGACTGGGCATAGTACTGGGAAACACTCTCCGCTGATTCGGCACGGTTCTGGAAAAGATACTGCTCTTTATGAACCTCCAGACATTTCTGCTGGTATTCTGTCAGAGGCTGGTTCTGCAATTCTTCCAACCGCTTCTCTTCCTCTTCCGTCAACTCGCCTCCGGAAGGATACATTGCCCTCTCTAAGAGTTCTAAGTCTTTCTGTTCCTGGGAATCTTCATCCACGCCATAACCTTGGCGGAATTTCTCTTTTCTCTCCTCACACTCTGCCACCTTTTCCTGATTCATAAGTGCTTCGGCTCTCCACTGCTGCGCCTTTTCCTGGGTCTCCATCGTACCCTGCTTCGCCTTGCGGTCAACATCCCAGGCATCCTGAATCATCTTCATGGCTTTCTTCTGGGCCTGCTGCTTGCGCACCGTAATGGAATCTTTGTTTATCGGCAAATCGCCGGCAAAGATAGTATTTGTTCTCTTTGACTGGGATGATTTCTGTCCGGCGTGCTCACTTTGTTTGGTCTGTGTCTGGACGCCCGGTCCCATGATCTGATTATCATTTACATTAAACTTGACTTGCATTGCCGATAACCTCCTTGTCTCCTGCAATCAATACGCTTCCGCCTTCCGGATAGCATCCGTTCTATCCGTTTTTGGTTAACTGTTATTGATTATATCGGAGCATTCGGCACATTTCTTAACCCTGCTGTGGGATTATTTCCATCAAAAACCACTATAACTTCCGTGCCTTGATTCGTTTCACTGATCAACGATATCTCTGCCTGGTGCACTGCTACAATATGTTTCACGATGGCAAGGCCGAGGCCGGTGCCGCCTGTAGATTTAGAACGGCTCTTATCCACCCGGTAGAACCGCTCAAATATCCTTTCCTGATGCTCTTTAGGAATCCCAATGCCAGTATCCTTTACCCGAAGTACCGCCGCTTTCTGCTCCTGCTCCACACTGACCAGAACACTGCCTCCCACCACATTATAACTCATGGCATTATCACAGAGGTTATAAATCAATTCCTCTATCATCTGCTTATCCCCCAGGATCCTGCAGCTGCTTCCTGCCAAAGATAAGCGCACATTCCGTTCCTCGGCACGGATCTGCAGCATTTCCACACTGTCTCTTGCCATCTCATACAGATCCACCTCCTCGAAAGAAATCTCCTGCGCACAAGAATCCAGCTCCGACAGTCTGATGGTGTCATTGATCAAGGTCAACAGCCTGCCCGCACTCTGTCTGATTCCCGAGGCAAAACGGACCACATCTTCTCCTGATGCCATACCGCTTTCTATTAATTCTGAATAGCCGGAAATAGCCGCTAAAGGTGTCTTCAACTCATGGGACACATTGGCCGTAAATTCCTGCCGCATGCTGGCATTGGCCAGAATCTCCTCATGCTGTCTGCGGATAGTTCTGGCAAAAGGCAGAAGTTCCTCATACACCTTATCTTCCTCAATATGACTTATGTCAACCACCATGCATTCGATGGGCGTGACCAGGGATTTCGTGAGAAAATGAGATAAAATCATACACACGACCAACAGTGCGACAAGCGCCACAGCCAGAACCGGTACAGACCGGTACAGAATACTCCAGACGCTGTGCGCTTCTCTCGACACCCGCAGTACATTGCCGTCTGCAAGCCGCAGCGTATAATAAAAGGTACTCCTGTTCATAGTAGAAGACTGCCGGATGGACTGCCCCTGTCCATAGGTAAATGCTTCTCTGATCTCCGGTCTTTCCAGATGATTATCCATCTGTCCCACATTGGCATTGGAATCATAGAGCACTTTCCCGTCCGGTGCGATCACGGTAGTACGCACCAGGTGAAACATATCACCATATTCTTTCTGCCATGCCCTGTCCAGTATATCGCTCTCGGATATCACCTGGGCATATAGTTTCAGATCGTCCATCACCTGGGCCTTAAAAATACGATAAAAAGCAGCCGTCATCAGAACCAACGTAATCACGACTGCAAGAAACGATATCCCTGTCAATTGCCTGTTTATCTTTTTCTTCAAAGGTGTCCTCCCCGGCAGAATTTCCACGCATTCGTCAAATCCCCTGTATCTTCAAAGCAGGCACTCCTTATTCTGTCATAGTATCCAGAATGTAGCCTACGTTACGGACCGTCTTGATCATACTACCTGCCTCGCCAAGTTTGCGCCGCAGTGTCTTAATGTGCATATCCAGCGTTCTTGATTCCCCCTGAAAATCTGTACCCCATACCTGATCTAAAATATCCATCCTGCCCGTTACGATTCCTGCACGCAGCATGAGCAGTTTCAAAAGTTCATATTCCTTGTGAGTAAGTTCACACTGCTTATCATCCACATACACTGCATGCCGTTCCTCATCTAAAAGCACCCTCCCAATGACCAGTTTTCTCTCTTCTTTGCGCTCCCCGCTCCTGCGAAGCAGGGCCTTCACTCTGGAAATCAGTTCCATCACGCCAAAGGGTTTAGACAGATAGTCATCTGCTCCCAGATCCAACCCCTTGACTTTATCCATTTCCGTACTCTTGGCTGTCACCATAATGACAGGAATCTCCTGTGTCAGCGGGTCTTTGCGCAGTTTCTGCACAATATGCAGACCATCTTCGTCCGGCAGCATCACATCCAGCAGAACCAGACTGGGAATCTGCCCTGCAAGCGCCCCATAGAAATCTTTGGCCGTCTCGAACACAGCCGTCTCATAACCACTGTTTTTCAAAGAAAAACTCTCGATCTCGCTGATATTTCTGTCATCTTCCACGATATAAATCATGCTCATCTTATCTTAAACCCTTCTGTTTGCCGCTCTGTTTCTTTAATATTTTTTCGCCTTATTTTGCGTGATATCATACAAGTAATATATTTTAACATTTCTCCCATCTTTCTTTTTCTAAAGAAGAGCTTTTTATATCATAGCGCCGTATTTCACAAAAAACAAGCCGCTCTCGAAATAAGGATACTATCATGGCAGCAAAAACTCCTGCACCAATCCTTCATACAGCAGATGAATCCGCTCCCTGTCCTTCTCTTTCAGTTCCTCACTGTATCCGTGCATTTCCAGGGAATCCTCCTGCACCTGTACCATGCGCACCGCTATGTGGACACAATGGGCTGCAATCCGTTCATAAGCCGTCACGATATCAGAGAGCAAAAATCCCAGTTCTATCGTACATTTTCCCTTCCTGAGACGCTTAATATGGCGTTTTCTGACTTCCACCGCCAGCCTGTCTACCAAAGACTGCAGTGCCTCCACCTCATAGACAAGCGTCCCATCCTCCTTGACAAAGACTTCCATGGACAATGCTAAAATACGCTCCACGGCCTTCGTAAATACCGTCAGTTCTTCCTGCGCTTTATTTGAAAAGGCCATCTTCTTATCCGCCATTTCCCGGTAAGCCATGGCAATGCTCACCGCATGATCGGATATTCTTTCCAGATCTCCAATACTATGCAGGTATAACGTAAGTGTCCGGCTGTCCCGCTCTGCCAGCTCCCGTCCGCTCAACCTGAGCAGATAAGTGCCCAGCACATCCTCATAACGGTCCACATCCTCTTCCATCTGCCGAACCCTGTCTGCCTCTTCCTCCGAATAATTGTGTAACAGTCTGGCTGCTCTTCTGCAGGCGTCTGCAGCTGTATCTACCATATGGGACGTCACCTTCCGGCACTGTTCCATGGCCACAGCCGGGTTCTGCATGAAGCGGCTGTCCAATGCCCGGATATCCTCTTCCACATACCGCACCGCCGCATGCTCTGTGGCATCTTCCTGAATCGTCAGATAAGCCAGCTTCTCCAAAAGTTCTGAGAAAGGCAAAAGCAGGGCAGTGGCAAAAATGTTAAAGGCACTATGCGCAATGGCAATGCCAAAAGGTTCTGCCGCCATATCCACAAATGAAAAACCGATTACTTTATGCAATCCATAAAACACAATCATAAACGCCGCCGTACCAATCACATTAAAATACAAGTGCACAATCGCCGCCCGCCTGGCATTCTTGGAAGTTCCCACCGAAGACAACAAGGCCGTCACACAAGTACCGATATTCTGCCCCAGTATGATAGGTATGGCCGTTCCATAAGAGACTGCGCCTGTGGCACACAGTGCCTGTAATATACCCACAGAGGCTGAGGAGGACTGTAAGACTGCTGTCAGGACCGCGCCTGCCAGTATCCCCAGTAAGGGATTGGCAAACAGTAATAAAAGATTGGCAAACTCCGGCACATCGGCAAGAGGTTTCACCGCACCGGACATGGTGTCCATCCCAAACATCAGGACTGCAAACCCTACAAAGATGGTAGCCATATTTCGTTTACTGTCTTTTTGTGAAAACAGTAAAATCATCACGCCTATGATAGCCAGGATCGGAGAAAAGGAAGACGGCTTCAACATCTGTACCCAAAAGTTACCATTCTCGATACCGCTCAGGCTCAAAAGCCATGATGTCACTGTGGTGCCGATATTGGCGCCCATGATAATGCCGATCGCGCTGGACAGTTTCATGATTCCTGAATTCACAAACCCCACTACCATCACCGTAGTGGCCGAGGAAGACTGAATCACTGCCGTAACGGCAGCTCCCAGTAAAACAGCACGCAGCCTGCCGGATGTCAGCCGTTCCAGAATCTGTTCCATCCGGCCGCCGCTGGCCCTGGAGAGACCTTCTCCCAGCACATGCATGCCATATAAAAAAAGTGCAAGTCCGCCCAACATCGTAAGTATACTGAAAAAGTCCATGGTAACCTCCCTTTCAAATCGGCACTACATTCCAAATGATACCGTTCACATACCAGCCTCTGCTGACAGCTTCGCCGTATCATACTTCGCCGTAGTATTATGATTTGAAATTATCATGGATTTATCCCTTACGAAATCAGGGTTTTGTAAAATGGATGTAAAATTTATGTAAAATGGAGTCTTGTTATTTCCATCTTCCTATGTTAATTTATTAACAGTTCTATATAGAACTGTTCTAATATGACTAATTCACAGACTGGAAATACGAATAATACGCAAATCCAAATCATAGCATCACATCAGATTCCAGACGCAAGCAGATACTACTTTCTGTCGCATAATACAATGAATATGGAGATTTACATGGAAACAAAAGGCGGATTCTACATATCACAGATCAAACAGCTGCAAGACCGGATTTTCGAGCGCTTACTTGCAGAAAACGGCATTGAGATAAGCGGCGGTCAGGGGCGGATTCTCTTCGTCCTATGGAAAAACGATTACCTGACCATCAACGAAATCAGCGTCCGGACATCACTTGCCAAGAATACCGTCTCCGTGGTGGTGGACGGCATGGTAAACAAAGGCATTCTCCTTCGCGAAACCAATCCCCAGAACCGCCGCCAGTCCATCGTCTCTCTCACGGACTATGCCCGTTCCCTGCAGTCCAGATATGAGACCGTTTCCCAACAGATGAATACCCTGTTCTACCAAGGCTTTTCCCCGGAAGAACAGGACATCTTTGAACGCCTTCTGGCGCGGATTCTGGAAACCCTTACCAGAGAAGAACAAACTTATAAAAACACAAAGGAGGATTTATCATGAAGACCAGAGAACAACTTTTCAGCTTTATCCGGAAACAAAAGGTATCCTTTATCGCCTCAGTCGATGAGGAGGGCTACCCTAATATGAAGGCCATGTTCATGCCCGGCAAGATCGAGGATGACAGCTTCTACTATTCCACCAACACTTCCTCCCTGCGCGCCACACAGTTCCTGGACAATCCCAAAGCCAGCATTTACTTTTATAATAAGGGACGCTTTAAATATGAGGCCGTCATGCTGACCGGCACCATGGAAGTATTGCAGGATCCCCAGATCAAAGAGGAACTATGGCATCCCCAGGATGTGATATATTATAAGCAGGGCGTCACCGATCCAGATTACTGTGTCCTGAAATTCACCGCTGTAAGAGGCCGGCATTACTGTGCCCTGAAAACAGAGAATTTCCGGATGGAGGATTTGACCTGAGTCCTTATTCGGAATACGGCTCCACCGCCGGTGCCGCTTTCCCTGCATCGCCAGGTTTTCTAGCCAAATTTACCGGTAATATATTCCAATGTTTTCCTGTCTGCAGGCTGTGCAAACAGCCGGTCTGTGGACGCAAATTCCACCACCTCCCCCATCAGGAAAAATGCTGTCTCATCCGACACCCTGGCGGCCTGCTGCATATTATGTGTCACAATGACAATAGTGTATTTACGCTTCAACTGACCGATCAGCTCTTCCACTTTCAAAGTAGAGACCGGATCTAATGCCGAGGTGGGTTCATCCATCAAGAGTACTTCCGGCCCCACCGCCAGAGCGCGGGCAATGCAGAGACGTTGTTTTTGCCCGCCGGAAAGGCCCAGGGCCGGTTTGTGCAACCGGTCTCCGGTTTCCTCCCAGATGGCCGCCTGCCGCAGACTCCTCTCCACGATTTCATCCAGTCTCTCTTTTCCCTTTATCCCATGTATCCTGGGTCCATATGCGATGTTATCATAGATACTCATGGGAAAAGGATTGGGCTGTTGAAAGACCATGCCCACCTGTTTTCTGAGTGCCATCACGTCCACCCCCGGATGGTAAATATCCGCTCCGTCCAGATAAACCTTTCCGGTAATCCTGACACCGTCTGTCAGATCATTCATACGGTTTAAGGTCTTTAAAAAGGTGGACTTTCCGCATCCGGAAGGTCCTATCAGCGCAGTCACCGCATGGGAACGGATACTGAGCGTGATATCCTTCAGGGCATGGTTTGCGCCATAGTATAAATTCAGTTTATCTGTTCTTATTTTAATCTGCGGCATACAGTTTCACCCTTATACATCATCTCTGGCTTTCTGTGGTATATTTTGCAAAAAACTTCATGATTAAATTCATGCAAAACAAAATACAAAGAAGCACCACTGCAATGCCAAAGACCACATCATACTGCGCTTTTGACATGCTCAGATACAGCTGTATGGTGAGCGTGCCGCCGGACTCTGCCACCTTATGAAACCACCCGCCCGCCGACCTGGGCAAAAGATAACCGCTGCCTGCTGTAAAAAGCAGCGCCGCAGATTCCCCCATGATGCGTCCCACCGCCAGAATCACTCCCGTAACAATCCCCGGCATGGCAGAGGGTAAGAGAATCGTCCGGATCATATACCACTTCCCTGCCCCCATACTAAGCGCGCCGCTCTTGTAACTTTCCGGCACCGCAAGAAGCGCCTCCTGCGTATTTCTCGTAATCAATGGCAGCACCATCAAAGAAAGCGTAAGCGCTCCTGTCAAAATGGAATATCCAAGCCCCAGCGTGATGCCAAAAAACATCATACCAAAGAGTCCGAAGAGGATGGAAGGTATCCCGGCTAATGTCTGTGTGGCAAATGTGATCAAACGGACCATCTTCCCCGGACGGGCATACTCGTTTAAATAAATGGCTGAACCAATGCCAATCGGCACTGCGATAACAAGCGTCAGTACCACTATGTAAATGGTGTTCACCATATTGCCGGCAATACCCACAGTCCCCTGTAAAACACTGGTCACCGTGGTGAGAAACTGTAGATCCACATAGGGAAACCCTTTTACAAACACATACACCAGGATCCCAAGTAAAAGAAATTCTGCCCCAAAAGCCGCCAGATAAATCAGGCACAGAAGCACATCATCCTTCAGCTTTCTCATCATCCCCGCTTTTCCCCCTTTAATATGCTGCTTAAAATCCCGTTGATGATCATGATGAACACAAACAGCACCAGACCAATCGTAAACAAAACCTGCCTGTGCAGACCGCCCGCATACCCCATCTCGCTGACAATGGCCGTAGTAAGAAACCGTACCGAGTGAAATGGAAGGGGCAGATTCACAGAATTGCCGGACACCAGACTGATTGCCATGGCCTCACCAACCGCCCTGCCAACCCCCAATACCACAGCCGCAAGAATCCCGGATCTGGCCGCCGGTATGGTCACCTGGAAGATGGTCTGAACCGGAGAAGCCCCCAGTGCCAGAGAAGAAGCTTTCAATTCCGGCGGCACTGCAAGGAGCGCCGCTTCACTGATGTTAATGACCGTGGGCAGTATCATTAACGCCAAGACAAATACCGCCGAGAGCAGATTCGCCCCGCCAGTAAACTGATGGGTCTGAGAATCTGCAAAAATCCTTTGTTCCAGACGATACATGAGGGGATTTAAAATCATCATCCCCAGTACCCCGTAAATAACAGACGGAATGCCTGCAAGAAGTTCCACCGCCGGGCGCACCACAGCCGCCAGCCGCCTGGGCGCCACTTCCGCAAGAAACACCGCCGCAAGAATCCCCACAGGCACACCAAGAAGCACCGCCAGGAACGTGCCTATAATGGAGGTCAGAATCACATAAAGAATCCCAAACGACGGTTCCGTCGCTGTTGGCTGCCATACCGTGGTGAACAATATCTCTTTCACCCCTGCCTGAAAAACAGCCGGTACACCATTGGCAATCATATAGAGCGTGATGGAGAAGACTGCCCCAACCGCGGTAAAAGCACACAGCGAAAATATCATCTCTGCGGCTTTTTCGATTGCCTGGGCGCAGCTTACCTGACTGGACCTATAAAGGATAGAATCTATCTGTCTCATGTTTAAGCACACCACTCCCCTTCTCTATTCATCCGGTAAAATTCCCCCGGCCCTCCGAAGCAGCGATCTGCCCTCCTCGGCATCTAAATACAAGAAAAATTCCCGCACTGTCTCACACTGCTTCTCAAGCTCCCCCTTCGTCACCATCACATAAGGCCTGCTCAACCGATACAAGCCCTCCCTGATTGCTTCTTCTGTAGGCATAACTCCATCTATTGCTACCACCGATACCGTATCATCCAGTACCTCAAAGGATACATACCCAATGGCGCCCGGTGTGGAGGATACTCTTGCCATCACTGCCCCTGTGGAATGCAGTTCATTGGCATAAGCACAGGTATCTTCCAGCCCTAAAAATGCCTCAAAAGTTTCTCTCGTACCGCTCCCCGCTTCCCGGCCCACCACCACAATCGCAGTATCCGTACCGCCTACTTGGCGCCAATTCCTGATATTCCCCTGATAGATTTCCCCCAACTGCTCCTTCGTCAGTTCCCTCACAAAGTTATCTGCATCCGTAACCACCACTATCCCATCCAAAGCCACAACATGCTCCACCGCCCCAGCTGCCTTTTCTTCCGGGCGCAGCCGTCTGGAGGAATTACCAATATCCACACTGCCTGCCAGTACTGCCTCAATCCCGGCAGAGGAACCTGTAAACTCCGCTGTCACTATCACCTGCGGATACCGGTTCATAAACCCTTCCGCCAAAGCATTGACAAAAGTTTCCATGGATGTGGAACCAGCCATCGTGACCGTACCGCTTAGCGTAGTTTCCTGTACTGTCTCCATGGAGGTTCCCTGTATAGGGGCTCCCATACTTTGGCCAGCCAGAATCCCGATGACAAGTATCATGGCATAAAGGAGCCTATCTGACAGGGTCAGTTTCCTTTTTCTAACTATCTTATTTGCTCCTGCCTGCTCTCTCCGCATCTGATCTGCGCCTGCTTCTATGTCAACCATCTCTTCTTTACAACTTATGCCCGCTTGCTGCAGTTCATATCTCAGAATTGATTCAAATCCGCTTTTATCGTATAATTTTCCTGAAACTCAACCAACAGTTCCTGTTAAAAATGCAGACCATCATGTACTATTCAGCTTAAGGAGGGAGCAACAATGAATCAAACAGAAATCGGAACCTTTATTGCCAAATGCCGTAAAGAGCAGAAACTGACACAGGCGCAGCTGGCAGAAAAACTGAATATTACAGACAGAGCCGTATCCAAATGGGAAACCGGAAAAAGTATGCCCGATTCCTCTATCATGCTGGAGTTGTGCGCCATACTTGGCATCACCGTAAACGAATTGTTGAGTGGAGAGAAAATTGAGATGGCATATCATGAAAGTTATGAAAAAAAAGCAGAGGAAAATTTAGTAGACCTGAAAAGAAAAGATGAAAACAGTGTATCCAAAAACAGGATCGTCGCAATCCTTTATTCTACGGCACTTTTTATTGGTATTGCAGTGTGCCTTATATGTGACCTTGCAATTTCCGGTGTCCTGACCTGGTCACTGATCCCGCTCAGCTCTATCGCTTTTGCATGGGTAGTTACTTTACCCGGTATTATTCTTGGGAAAAAAGGCATGGCCATAAGCCTCACTTCCCTGAGTGTTTTTGTCATCCCCTATTTATACCTATTGAGCCTGCTGGTAAAAACACACACCGTATTTACCATCGGTACTGCAACCGCCATACCCGGACTTGTGTTCTTGTGGCTGGTATATTTGATTTTTAATCGTGTTGGAAAAGCGAGAAAGTCCATGGCCTGCTGCCTGTCCTTTCTCGCTGCCGTACCAATTGTGTTCATCATCAATCTCATCTTGTCCAACATGATAGGCGAACCCATTCTGGATGCCTGGGACGTGCTGACTGTTTTCCTGTTGCTGTTGTCAGCATTTATCTCCTTCGCCGCTGATCATCATCCAAAGAAGACGGGAAAGTCCGACAATTAATCGTATCTCTTATGGCGCCGGGTACTCCATCCAGTCTGTCTGCCTGATACAATACATAAGACCATTCCCGATCACCCCTGGTGGCGACAGTCTGTTAGAATCTGCACCCGGCAGACAATAAAAGAGCTGCACCGCCATGCCAATTGCCGCAAGCAAAAAGAGCAAGGCTTTTACATAGTGACCTGCCTTCTCCCTCCATTGGATACTCCTGGCAAGCCAAATCAGGAAAAGAATACCTAAAAATAAAACCGGCATTTCCAAAAGAAGCGAAACAATAAAGTCCCCCTTCTTCGTGTATTCCATCGAGATGCCGCCAAAGCCATTAAACCCGGCCCACAAAACCGCTCCAATCCCACACATCCATATAAATATTACATTCACCAGCCCGGCAAATGCCGCACAACTTAACAACATCCGAGTTTCTTTCTGTTCTTTCAATAGTTGACCTTCCCTATAGAATATCAGATTTCAAAGTTTCCAAAAGTGCCTGACACCCTTCCGTCACGTCCTCATACGTGATATCAAAATTGCCCGTATACCAGGGATCTGCAATCGCCCTGCTGCTTCCTGCGAACTCCAAAAGGCGATAAATCTTATGTTCCGGGTCTCCCCCCGCAATCCGTTCCATATTTCGGATATTGGCATCATCCATGCCAATCAGATAATCGTATTCTCTGTAATCCTGCCTGGTCATCTGACGCGCTCTGTGAGGAATCAACGGTATTCCTACCTGACGCAGTTTATTGACTGTGCCATAGTGCGGCGGGTTGCCGATCTCCTCTCTGCTGGTAGCAGCGGAATCGATGTGGAAGTGTTCTGAGAGACCCTGACTCGCCGCCATATGGGCGAAGACGCTTTGGGCCATTGTGCTTCTGCAGATGTTGCCGTGGCAGACGAAAAGTATTTTAATCATATTAATTTTTCCTCCTGAAATGCTTTGATTTGCCGTGTTTTGGCGCGATTTGCGAGGTTTGAAATTTCTGTCAAGTTTGTTAAAAATGTAACGGAAATGGCAAATCGGGGCAAAACGGGGCATATTGATTCCGTCAATCGTAGTAAAAACGTAGTAGGAATTGGAGGTGTTTACTACTGTGGTATTTTAGCATAAATTTATGTTGTGATGCAGCCTAGCGCCCCCTCATCTCAACTTTACTTGTCTATATTGCAAATTAGTGCTAGTTGACCTATCTCCACTAAAGCGTCACTATACTCTACCCATAATTACCGATTCTTTCCGTGACAATATTTGTACTTCTTTCCACTTCCACATGGACATGGTTCATTTCTTCCTATCTTCTTTGATTTGTTAACAGGCATTCGCGCCGCTATCGGTATCTTTCCATCAAACATAAGCTCCAATTCACGTAATCGATATATGTATTCTGAAATAGCCAAAATCCCCTGAAACATATGAAGAGCTTCATTTTCAAATTCCAATAAATACTCGGCCTTTTTCTTCGTTCTATCTTTTGGATTAGGAATATATGTAATAAGTTGTGATGCCGTATCATATTCCACATCATTATGCCCAATTGCATTACGTAATTTAGAATTTACAATAACGCCCAAAAAATCTGTATATATTTCATTCTTTAAACAGAAATGATATCTCGTTGCTTTTGCCAATTCTATAAAATCTTCTAAAGATACCACATTTTTCTCAACCGATGCTAGCTTTTCGACATCTGCTCTATATTTGACATTATTCAATGCTACAGGAATAATCAACAAATTTCCAAGTGCCTCATAAACATCCAAGTAAAATTGCTTAACGGTATCAAATGTGCTTGTAGTCGAGCCTTCAATCTCAAAATCAAAAGCTTCATCCTTACAATACTGTAAAAGTAACGCTGGAATAAGCGCCTGATATACATCCACGAACTCACCATACAGCTTATAGATAAGCGCCTGCATTTCATCAAGATGATATCCATCATGCGTACTCAAAAAATCGATCATCTTTTTCATCTGAATACTATCTAATTTTAAGATAGCATTGCTGAAGGATAAGTCATTCAATATTTCTTTTTTAAGCGGAGAATAAAAACCATGAACTTCAATCATATGCACAGCCCTTAGGATTTCCGACTCATCCCGGCATTGAAAATATTCGCCTTCAAATTCCTTCTTAATCTCCTGAACTAAATACTCGCTCTTATTCTGAAAAAGATTTAATATTCTTTTATAATCTTTCCACTTAACAGCAGTTGCATTTAACTGTGACACAGTCTCCCCAAACAACTCATATGAATCTTCATCCTTCATACAATTCATCGCTCTAATGAAAGGTGTAATCATAATATCATCTACACTGTTGGTTTCACACTGTTTGATAGTCGGAAACTCTCCAGAACATTCAACCATATAATCAGCCTTATCAGCCTTGTTAATGATATCTGCATTATCAAAATCAAACTTCAAACTCGGTGTAGACTGACCAATTCTGACATTTCCAGATAAAGAGGTCCCACACCTACCACATGTCACTACAACAGGATGCGCATTTTGCCAACCAACCTGCAAACGAATTCTAGTTATACTGCCGCACACTTGGCATTTTATAAAACAATTATATACCATGTTGTTTCCGCCTTTTCTCCATCTACTATTTTAACTTTTAAAAGTATAACAGAAATTGCACTCCTATACCATTATATCTTCTACTGTACTATCAGACCGCACTCCATCAAAAGCTTAATTTTTAAATATTTGAGGTATATTATTACGTCAAACACAAAATATAATTTTATCAAAACAGTTTCTTATCAAATCTATACCACTATTCCATAAATACATAGAATGCTCCTTTATAATCAGGAAAGTACCTAATGAAATCATCTATATACTTCTCATTTTTCAAATATATTTTTTTAATATCTGACAGTCTAAATTCAATATTATGAGTACATCTCCATTCCCGCTCCATATAATAATTATCTGGATCATCATCCGATAATGACTCATCAAATACCTTTACATATTCAAATTGTGTTTGCCATGCCATCTCTTCATGAAACAGCATTTGTTGGGTTTTACCATCAGCAAACTTTCGAGCAAAAATTGGATCAAGCAATTTTAATACATCTGAAATAGTCGGATCTTTTTCCATTATATCTGAAAGCAAGAGTCTAAAATCATAAGCTTGATTTAAAAACGAAAGAATCATATTCATACTTTTCGATTGTCTAAATAACTGCAAATAGTATTCCATCGGAGTGTCAGGAAAATTAACACCGGGATTAACTGGCATTTTTGCACTTTTAGGAACATACATGACAGGCCTTGCTCCGCATTTGGTTATAAATGATTTATCAAATCCCATTCCAAATTTACTATATTTATTCGTATGGATGCCCAATGACTCATCTGGAATGTCACAAAAACAAACACTATCACAACGCTCAAGTACCTCCCCAACATGTTCACCCGAATATTTAGAACTCATAATTGTTTTGGGCGTACCTGCAGGATCGAGAGAACATAATAACCTACCTTCTTTTATAATTAAAAGCAATAACTGAAATTTTTCCTCATCAGAAGACTTTGATCTTCCAACAAAGTGACATAATAAATTAGACACATATGTATTCACAAATAATTCACACCTCCAATTCACACTTCCATATCTTACCACAAATTAAAATTCTTTGGTACATGATGAACGAAAAAAGCACTCCACCGAAGCAGAGTGCCTTATCATTTCCTATCAAATCGCCCTGAACATCTTCTGTGAAACGGGCTTCTCTTCCTTGTTCTTTTCCAGTTCCTTTCTGGCGTTCTCCAAGTCCTCCATCCGCCGCAGTTCATCCGTGGCATCCTCCAGCCCAAGATGCGTGTAGGTGTTCAGCGTCACCCCGATATCGCTGTGCCCCATCAGGTACTGTAGCGTCTTGGGATTCATGCCCGACTTTGCCATGTTGCTGCAGTAAGTGTGGCGGCAGACATGAGGCGTGATGTTCGGCATCTGCACCCGGTAGATATCGTTGTACCTCTTGACCATATGGTTGAAACGGTGTTCCCAGTGCATCGCCACCAGAGGGTTGCAGTCCTTATCCACAAAAAGGAATCCGCTGTATCCGTCGATCACCTTTTCAAATCTTGGCTCTTCCCTGT
>ERZ777305.1631-NODE-1631-length-24718-cov-9.799943_pt1 | contig 24718 bp, 27 predicted proteins | sample MGYA00374965_ERZ777305 | MGnify/ENA primary metagenome ERZ777305 (study PRJEB29328, sample SAMD00013331) | mouse gut metagenome | study: EMG produced TPA metagenomics assembly of the Metagenome analysis of fecal microbiota from mouse which was promoted... | reverse complement strand
ACTTCACGAGTTCCGCTTCGCGGCCTCGTAAGCCCGGTAGTTTTTCCCCTTCGGATTTTACTTCACTTTACCTCCAGATGTTAGGATAGGCGGGAATCATCCTTTCAAGGATATTCCCTGGCAGATAGCTGTAGGGTTCTCTGCCGGGGAAATACCTGACCATGTGTTCAACATATACTGCCACCAGCAGCACTGCAATGACCGCGATAAGCCATTTCATGCCTTTGGCCTCTTTGTCCAGAAGATAGCGGTTGACAGCAAAATAGAGCGCTGCCGCCACCACCGGGAATACCACCGGATTCATCTGCCAGGCCTGCTGCCATCTGCAGGTCATGAGAAATACTGCCGCTCTGGTTATCCCGCAGCCTGGACAGGGCAGTCCCGTAAACAGGCGTACGGGACAAAAAGCGCCGAAAATCTGGCTGACCACGGTCATATAAATGAGCAGCACCACCACTGCCAGCCCAAATTGTCTGATATCCTTCAAAAGCCGCCCTGCGGCCTGCTTTATATGTTTCTTCATATATCATCAACCCCCATGCCGTCTCAGGAGCATCTATCTATCGTACACATATAACGCCGCTCCATACAAGAACAACAGATGCAGCGGATAAAATCCGTAACAGAACCATTTGGGCAGCTGACGTCCTCTTTTTCCATCGTAAAAAGCAATCGGGAGAAAGGCTGCCACCCCATACATCTCCCGCATGGAAACAAGAAACAGTTCCAACACGGTATAGCCGCTCTTCAAATACCGCAAACAGTTAGCGCTCCAGGTTCCCAACAGCATCACGCTTCCCACAAGCATTATCTTATCAGACAGGCATCTGTCATGGGCTTTATAAAATGTGAAAATCAGTAAAACACCCATATACCGGTAGTCCGTATTGCCCCAGTATGCCGCAAGGCACCCCAGCAGAAGCGCCAGAAATCTGCCGGCGTCATACATCACTCCCTGAAAACGTGCCAGTGCATCCCCCACCGTCAGGACCAATACCCCGATAAACAAGGTACAAAATACATTTTGACTGTTCCAGTCAATTATCGTCCCTGAGAACGCCAAATCAAACGGCATCTCGGACACCAGCGCAAACAATCCCAGCCGCATCAGAAATTTCCCTCTGCTCCTGGTATGTAAAAATCCCTCCACAATCTGGTGTGCAAAGAGAATAAAGGCAATCCGGCCCACCGCTCTCCCTGCCCGGTACAGCACCGTAAGCTGTGGATCCCAGACACCATCCACTGCCGTCCTCCATAAATATTCCTGCATGATGACCGCGAAGAAATGATCAATAAACATGGTGACATAGGCGATATTCTTAAGCACCGCTCCATTGACATGCAATTGTGTCGTGTGAGAATCCATCATGCGATCACCTGTTTCCATCGTTCATCCTCTTCCATGAACTGAAAAGTCTCCTCATCCCGTAAACATGCAAGCAGCCCTTCCCGCATTGTCTCTCCATACCCTTCTTCCATCTTCCGAAACGTCATATGACTGTACAGGGATGACCTTGTAAAGCCGCAGATATCTTGTATGGCGCATAGCATCTCCTTTGCCAGCTCGATGCAAAGCTCTTTATCCTTCTCCTGCACCGCAAGTTCCAGTCTGTGACACACCTCATAATATCTGCCCATCTCAAAACTGCCCGCCATCTGCTCAATCTTATCCGCGATGTAGTGCGCCTGTGCCAAATCCTTCTCCTGCAGATGCAGCATGTAAATGCCATTCAATATCATCATCACCCGGTTCTGTTCATGATAAAGCAGTTCCTCATAGGTTCGATATGCCTCCTCTGTCTGCCCTTTCCTGCCATACAGTGCAGCCTGTCTATACTGTTTCTCCGGATTCTGGTCCGAAAAATACTGTAAGTATTCTCCTGCCTTCTCATACGCCTGTCTGCTCAGATAAAAGGTATACAGCGCCTCTGCCGCCATCAGGCGAAGTTTTTCATCCCTGCTTTGCAGCCCACGTTCCATCCATGCAAGTATCTGCTCGTCATACTGTTTGGCATCCGGCACCTCACTGACAATGCGGTGCGCATTTAACATGACTGATGCCTGGACGATTAATGCTTCACTGTTGGGGAAGGTATAAATCTTGTCCTGCACCCAGCCAAAAACCTCCTGGTAAGGTTCCTTCTCCATCCGCACCTTCAGTTCCTTCAAAATCTCATTCACTTCCTCTTCGCTCAGCCTCTCATGATACGCCAGAAGTGTGTCCAAAGTAATAGAAAGAGCTCTCGCAACCGGCGCAAGCAAGGAAATATCCGGACAGGCGCTGCCTCTCTCCCACTTGTTGACCGCAGAAGCTGTGACTCCTAAGAGCTTTGCCAGCTGTTCCTGGGTCATTTCCTGTTCCTTGCGGTATTTACGGATTATTTCTCCTATTCTCATCACTAACCTCCACGACTCCTTCCTGCGGCAGCGCAGAGCACACTTTTCATAATCTAACAAGGGCCCCTGCTACCTTCATCATAGCAAAGACCCTCTTTTCTCACAAGAGATTATTGTTCAACATTCGCTCACAAAAAGTGAATATCACTCCATGTAAGATTTTAAAAACTACAATCTCCTATATCCATTTACACAGTCACATCCACATTGGCGCCTTCCACCATCTCAGCCGCCGACGCTTCCGCAGTCTCCTGCGGAACAGGAATATCTACCCCTTCCAGTTCCAAAGATACCGCCGGATTCCCATTGGAAGTTTCCTGCTTCTCTCTTGCCAGCTTATTGAACAGGGCTTTCAAGTACTTCATATCCGCTTCCACGATATCTTTCATCTCATCAGAACGATGTTTCTTACGAAGCTGGTCGAGCTGTTCCGGACTCATCTCCACTTCTGTGGCGCCCATATATTCCTTCATCACCTCATCCATGCCGTTTGTCTGCTCCATCTCCTGCATGAGTTCCTCATACTCGGCAATCAGTCGTTCCAACTCCTCTTTGCTCAGTCCGTTGGCCGCCTTTTCCAGTTCTTTCTCTTCCTTGGAAGAAGAATCCTCTCCCTTTTCAATCAGAGCCTTTCCTGTTGCCTTGGCCTTTTCTTCCTGCTCAAGATGCTTTTTCTTCTTGCGGGCAACCCGTTCCATCTTCCTGGCGTGAATGATTGCATGACGCACATCTGTCTCATCATACTTTCCGCTTATCTGCTTACGCAGAAGATCCACCACCTGATCCCTGGCTCTCGTAATTACCCTGCGAATACCGCCTGTGGTATTGGACATGGTAATCTGCCTGGATATCCTTCTGTAATTATAATTCAGTTTTTTCTTTTTCGCAGCCTTCTTCTGCTGCACTTTCGCACTTGTAATGGTAGCTCTCGCCACCGCATTGCCCTGGTAATCCCGCAATTCCTGCTTTGTCTTATACGAATTGCTGCCGTTTGTCACTTCCATACCCATACTGTCATCCTCCCTGATTACGGCTGCCATAACGCCTGTACACCGGCAGCGGGTACTGCTTGTTGTCCTGCCAGGCGGCAATTCCTTTTGCCACCGCAGCTGTCTCTCCTTATATTTATATATTTCGGCAGTTTTAGGGATATTGTTTAGCTATTCTTGTATCACTTTCCACTCCTGCACCAGCCGTTCCAGGGAAAAAGCCGCATTCGCCGGACTTGTGGAGGGCAGTTTTACGGCACTGCGTCCAGTGACCGGATAAATATATTTCCCATACAGTTCATAGGCCTTACCGCCGTTGGCATAAATATGCCGGATTGGCGCATGCTCCAGGATTTCGGAAAGGTCATTGGGCACCACATCCCGGATGCTTGCATCAGAAGACCCTGTGATATTGCAGCTTCCAATCACATCCCACACCGCTGCATGATTGGCATATAACAATGCCTTCTTCTCCTCTATGGTCTCCGGCACCGGCCACTGCCACAGCGCCGCCATCACCTTCCAGAAGCGGTTTTGTTTATGCCCATAAAAAAATTGCTGTTCCCTGGATTTGACCGAAGGGAAGCTTCCCAGAATCAGGATTTCAGATTCTTCGTTATAAAGAGGAGGAATCGGATGTACGATCATATGACGGACTCCTTTTTATGCTCACCTGATATACTTATTTCCTGCGTATATCCTAAACGATAATCACTATTGCATAATCGTATCAGAAAATACCCCTCTATACAATCAATATCTGCTAATTTTGCCCTTTCATCTTCGCCAAAATTCTTCCTTCTCACTCATACCTTTCTCACACTGTCCCGTACTACCAGCTGCACCGGCAGAATCTGCATCCACTCTTCGCAGATGCCTTCCCGCCGTTCCTTCCTCCGGAACTTTCTATCTATCATTCTAAACGCATCGTGAGATAAACATAATCGGCTAATCGTGTAACCTTATCCAAAAATAAAGTCCTCCGCAAAGAACATTTTTAGATAAATTGCCAGTGCAAATTGTGTTCCTGCTAAAAAAAGATTATAATCATATGTAAGAATCCGGCGTTTACACAGATACCTGTTGGCACAGGATAAAGCAATTTCCCGCAATTGAACTTGATTATCTTTCAAATAAAATGATAGGGAGGAACCCAGTATGAATGAGACAATCAAAGCCATGAAAGAGCGCAGGAGCATCCGCAGCTTCAAGCCGGATATGCCTGCCAAAAAAGATTTGGAGCAGATTATAGAGGCCGGCCTTTATGCTGCCAGCGGACTTGGAAAACAGTCATCCATAATCGTTGCTGTCACCAGGAAAGAAATGAGAGACCGAATCTGTGCCGCCAATTGTAAAATCGGCGGCTGGGAAGAAGGATTTGACCCTTTCTATGGTGCACCCGTCATTCTCATCGTGCTTGCAGATAAAAATTGGGGAAACCGCGTGTATGACGGAAGTCTCGTGATGGGAAACCTGATGCTGGCGGCACACGCCCTTGGACTTGGCAGCGTATGGATCCATCGTGCAAAGGAAGAATTTGAAACCGCAGAATGGCAGACCTTTCTTACAGACCTCGGCATAGAAGGCGAATGGGAAGGCATCGGACACTGTGCCGTTGGCTACATAGACGGTGAAATACCGGAAGCTGCCAAACGCAAAGACGGCAGAGTCTTTTGGGTTGAGTGATGCGCCGTAGATACAAGGAAGGACTTTAGGCTGACAGCCGGGTCTGACTTACTATGACTTAATAGAAATAACAAAGGGAAGGGCCTATGCAAATCGCTGCTCCCTTCCCTTTGCCTTATGCTATCAACTACTGCGCCACTCTGTCTGCATGGCCTTTCTTTTCACAGCTGCCAGCAGACTCATCTCTCTACTTCTCCAATTCCCAGATATGCTTATTCTTCCTGAAATACAGACATACTGCAATTCCCAGAAAAGCTATCACGAAAAAGAAAAACGCCGCACCAGAACCTTTGCCTGTGCCAAACATCACAGACAGGATACTCTCTTTAGGCTGCCATGCCATAATCGGCTCAAACACCCGGTCCACCAGAAGACCGCCCATAAAATATCCCAGCGGTATGGTGAAAAACTGCAGGGAATTACGCACTGCATAAACCCGTCCCTGCATACTGTCCGGAACACGTAACCGCATGATCGCATCCAGATTTGTATTCATAAGCGGAATCGCTATCCATCCTAAAAATCCACCCACACACCAGACAAAAGGCGTGCGCCCAAAAGCCAGAAGAAAATTTTCCGTGCTCATGGAAAACAGCAGACTGTTACAGATTACCCGCACACGGCTCTTTGGCGTCTTAAGAAAGGAAGCCATTATACTTCCCATAAGGGTAGCAATCCCAATCACCACATTGACCATTCCCAATGCCTTTTCGTTACCGCCCTCCCGCGACAGGACCATTGCCGGAAAAGCCGCCTCATAAAGCGAGGCTACCAGATTGATCGCCGCAAGGAACATAATCAGGCCAAAAATCCCCCGCTCCTTGTTAAGATAACCCAAGCCCTCTTTCGCTGCTGTCAAAATCTTTTCCTTGTGCTCCGTCTCCTCTTCTTCCGGAATCCGAATCGCAAAAGCCAGCGTCACAAACGCTGTCACAAAAGTCACCAGGTCAAACACCACAACTGCGCCCATACCTGAAATCCCCAGAACCGCCGTCGCAAGAATCGGTGTCAGAATAGAGTTCAGGGAACTGGAAAGATAACGCATGCTGCCTACCCGCTGATAATACTTTCTGGGAAGCAGACGTGTCACCGCCACTTCGGCGGCCGGCTGCTGCACTGTATTCATCAGGCCATTTATCCCGTTGATCAGGTACAGATGCCAGATCTGCAGGACGCCGGCACGCATCAGGAGCAGCATGACTACTGTAGTCAATGCTGCTGCCGTATCGCAGACCAGCATGACTGCCTTCTTGTTCCACTTGTCGCTCAATGCTCCCGCAAAGATACTGAAAAGCACATACGGTGCATAGGAACTTACCATCAAAAGCGCCGTCATCAGTGCAGAGCCCTTCTGAGTATAGGACCAGATCACCAGCGCATAACTTGTCATCGCACTCCCAAGCCCCGAAAATGACTGGGTGCTCCAGAGCAGCAGATAACTTTTCATTTCCTGTATTGTTTCTTTATACTTATTCATAGACTTTGCTCCTTTTCAGATGTTTTCTGCCAATTATGCAAAGTCTAAGAGCAGTTATCTACTCCATGCAATCCTGCCCTACAAGACTTTGCATGGAGCTTCTGCAATGCAGAGTTTCATAATGTAATCTCCTTTTCCGCGCTTTCGCGCTCTATGATTTTTTCGCTATCATGTCAGGTGAAAGCAAATGCTCGCTCTGCTCGCGCTTGCTTTCCTGCTGACATGATATATAATATGGGCATATGTCTTCATAGGAGCCGTTTTTGAGGCGGAAGCCTTTGGGGATGGTGCCAAGCTGCTGGAAGCCCAGCCTTTCATATAGGTGTCTTGCATGAATGTTCGAAGCAACTACCGCATTGAACTGTAATATCTGAAAGCCCAGTCTTCCGGCCTGCCGGATGCAGTCTTTGACAAGTTTTTCTCCGATGTGAAGTCCCCGTCTGGCAGACGCTACAGCATAGCTTGCGTTACAGATATGGCCGCACCGCCCCACATTGTTAGGATGAAGTATATACAAACCGACACATCTGTCACTTTCCGCATCCACTGCTATTCCACAGTAACTCTGCGCTTCAAAAAACTCCCTGCCGGTTGTTTTATCCAGAAACTCTTCCTGGGGAAATGCCACTCCCTCTTCGACCACTTCATTCCATATTGCAATCATGTCATCAATATCTTTTGCTTCATATTCTCTGACAATGATATTCTCTTTCACTTTCTTTTCCATAATCCCATAAACCAACACCACATCGTTTTCACAGTTCCAGATGTCATGACGCACCGTCACATAGCCTCTTCTTTCATAGAACTGACAGGCCGGAAGGGAGGCATCCAGACAAACCTTATCAGATTTCACAGCTGCCCATTCTTCCAGATATTGCATCATCTGACTGCCATAGCCCTGCCCCTGATACTCCGGCAGTACAAAGACCCTTGTGATATGATTGTTCTTGCAGGTACCGGTTCCAAGAAGAATGTCATTTTCACAGAAAAGATACACCGTCTGGTTTTCTATGTCCTGTCGTATATTATCTGCATTATGTAATTCGCTGAAGAAGCGTACGATTTCTTTCGGATAATATCTGGGGTACACTGTCCTGATCGTCTCCTGTACAAGATTGTAAATTTGCTTACAGTCTTCTGCTTTTGCTTTATAATGCTGCATATGTTATTCCCTCTTCTTCCGCCCACTCTTTTCCTGGTACATAATCTCATCAGCTTCCCGCACATAATCATCCAGTTCCGCGATTTCTTCCAGTTCCCGATTAATAGCAGCCGTACTGCTCCCGCTGGTGAGTACTGTTCACATCCAAAATGATGCCGTCGTGCTCCGAAAAATCCGGCAACTGAATAGATATTATATTCTCCAATACTATAGTTGCGATCCAGGGTCCAGGCAACACGCGTACAGGCAAAGGCACGATTGTTCACCCCTATTATCAGTGCAAGTTTTTCATTTTAATCCTCATTCATGGCCGTTGATATTCTTTTCAACGAAGTCTTTTGCTCTATCTACGTAATTGTAACATGCCTCTATAGTAAACGACATATAAATTTTACTTTCACTCCTGCAAAAGCTTCCATATATGGCTCTTTGATAATCATAAAGCAAAATATGTTGTATTATTCACCCTAATAACGGCAACAAATGCTATGCTTCGCCTGACATCTGTTGTTAACAAAAAGACTTCCCAAGTAATCCTGAAAAGCCCAGAATAATGGCTTTGGAAATTTGCAGCACAATCATCAGTTCATTCAGACACATGGCAAACTGCTTCATCGTAAAAGGATCCGTTCCTTCCGGCCTTTCACCTTCCAATCCCTTCATAATTCTCCACATGCCTTCATTCGATTGTAAATTTCCAATCCCTCGTCCCGTCCAAAAGTATGCAGGCAATTTAAATAGATGATCCTGGGCTTCTTTTCTATTTCCACTATTTTTTGTATCTGTTCTGTCATCCCCTCATAGGTTGTCCCATCAAATAGTTTCTTAACAACAGACTTCCTGCGCGTCTTTTCCGTATAATCAGCAAAAAATCCTCCAATAGTCAAGTTCTCACGCTGCTTCTTCAATTCCTTTGTGCGGTCACTGTTTTCATTGCTGCTCACAATACCATCCTCTATACAAGCCGCCAGCAGAACTCTCCGCCTGTGCTCTGCCCTTTTATCCCAATAATCCCGTGCTGCCTGAAATCCATTGTCACGGCTCACAATCACGGCTATTCCTTCATAACCCTTTCCAAACAATTCACCGATTTAGAGACAATATAGAAATCCAGTGCATTCTTCCCATTCTTACACAGCTTGCATACTTCAAAAACACAACCTGTATCAGTAACAGCCTCCAAAAATCTGCGCTCCATATTCTTTTTCGCTTCACTGTAAAATACAATCACCTGATCTGTTTCATTCAGATAATGACACCCCTTCATGCCCGTGTTTCCAACATTCTCATAATCAACCAAAAACAGCATGTCACAGCACCCTCTTCCCAAAACAGAGATTACTACATCTTTCAAACATTTCAAATTTTCTCTCAACGAATGTTTGATTTTTGTATCCTTCCAACCTAGATTCCAATTTATCATACATTTTTACATGTCCAAAAAACCGGACTTGTTGCAAGCAAGTCCTTTATGGAAATTACAGGTGTATTTAGAATTTACTTTTTAAACGATTTATGCTATTTTCTTTCCATCCTTATCAAATTTCCTGGCCAAAGCCTTTTCAACAAAGATAGGCGACACAGACAATATTATACCCAGTTACCGCTAAAGCCAGCATAATCCATCCAATCTTTCTCCATAACTTTCCGCAGAATATCTGCGCAAAATACCTATTTCCGGGAAAACAGGATTTCTTCCACTCCTCCGGCTTTCCCGAAGATTCCATCTGCCGCAAAAACATTGACTCTCCCTGTATCGCTGCTCCTGTCCTTGAATGCCGGAAACAGGAAACCACATTCCGGCTCCCCCGGTTCATAATCGCCGCTTACCGGGCAGACCGCACAGACCAGAAACCGGTAGACCTCTTCCGATTCCCACAGACTCTCCTTGTCACTGGCTTTCAGCGGGACATCATAGCTGCCATGGAAAAAGTAAATGGCATAGCTTCTATCCATCCGGCATCTCTGCCCAAACTCCTCATAAAACGTGTCCAGCATTGCGTCATTTTTGAGCCCGCACTCATTTAATGCCATAAGCAGCTGCCAGATGCTCCCCGGCTTCCGATCCGCCTCACCAAAAACACACTCCTTCAGCTGCACATTGGTATCAGAAAAGGGAATGGCCTTTGCAATATCAAGGTTTGCCTGCTGCTCTTTCTGCAATAGTTTCTGGAAATGCTTATTGAAGGTTCCGTCCACAAATCCCTCTTCATCCAGATACGCCCCGGCAATCCTGTCAAAACAATTCCGTTTCAAAGTCATGCGCCTTGTCAGTTCCAACATATCCTCACGATTGATTTTTCCCATATCCGTTATCCCTCTGTTACATGCTGGTGAATCTCATCAATATTAGTTACTGCTCCATGAAACTACTGCCCTATATGGAGGAAACATTGTTCGAAACCCACATAAAATCAAAGCTTGTTATTTATAGTCCCATAATAAAACAAAATCGATACTTTCTCTATTCCCTCTGCCTCTTCCGCGCACTCTTTTCCTGGTACATAATCTCATCAGCTTCCCGCACATAATCATCCAGTTCCTTACTGCAACGCATATCCGTATCAATACTTCCCGCACTAATACTCAGCTCACAGGGGAAATCCAACAATTTCGCACGTGCACAGATATCTGCACGAATACTGTTTACCAGTTCCTCGATCTCTTCTGTCCCCAGCTTAGAAAGTACGATCAGGAACTCATCCCCGCCCATCCGGATTGCCACTGCATCATCAGGACAGTAACGCAGAATCGCCCTCGCCGTAACTTTAATAGCCAGGTCGCCGCACTCATGGCCAAATGTGTCATTCATATACTTTAACCGATCCATATCCAGGAAAACAATGCTGAGATTTCGGTCCTTCTCCTTACATTCCCGGAAAATACGGCACGCCTGATTCTGATAGCCCAGACGATTGTACAGCCCGGTCATGGCATCCCGCATGGAAATCTCCTCCAGCTCCCGATTAATGTATTCCAACCGTTTATTCCGGTAAAAATTCTCCATGCCCGTCATAATGGTGCTCATCAGCTTATTTAAATAACGCTTTTCCATCAGGTATAAGGAATTAATGATTACCATATATCCCACCGTATACTGACTGAAATGGAAGGGAAGGAACAGATATTCCCTGCCGCCTTTCTCCTTATCAAGGGATGAAAAGAGCCGTTTCCTGCTCTGTGTCTCCATCTTTATCTTTCCACTTTCCGGATCAATGCAGATTTTTTTCATCCTGCCCGGATACCCAATCTCGTGGAATCTGCCATTCCCGCAGAGATTCACAATGTCTTCCAGCCCGTCACCTGCCACACTCTGAAAATCTTCAATCTTTTCATCTAATACCAGAAACATATCTTCACACTGCATAGAAGGGATTCCTTTTAGAATCTTCTCATAGACTTCTTCCGGTGTTTTGCAATACAGCAGTTCATATTCCAGCATCTTGATTTCTTCATCCTGGCCAGCCAGCTCCGCTTCCATCAGAACATTCCTGCGGACATACGCAGCCAAGTCAGTCTCCACATCCGCAGGGCAGCCACAGCTGTCCCAGAAAACGCACTCCGTCTCCGTATAGTAACACTCTTCCACTGGCTCACCATTCCATATATGTAAAAAAAGCTCCATACTCTTCTCAACCAACATTTCCTGCTTTTGGTCGACTGTGGTGATTCTCGGGGAAAAATATGCCGCCTTATCGAAATTATCAAACCCTGTGACAATAAAATCTTCAGGTACGGAAAAGCCCCTTTCCGCTGCTGCTTTACAGACTCCCACTGCGATTTCGTCATTGGCACAGATGACCGCCTGCGGCAGTTGTCCATGCATTTGATGCAATTTTAAAAAGCCGCGATAGCCGCTCTTGATTTCGAAGCTTTCACAGAAAAACCTCTCCTCCCCACAAGGCACATTCCTTTCTTTCAGGAAATCTATAACTGCCTGCATTCGCTGTCCGTTTTCATAATTATCTCTGGGCCCCATAACAAACCAGAAATTCCTGCAGCCATGCTCATAAAACACATGCTCCGTCATAGGAAGCATCGCCGCATAGTTATCAATCCCCACATAATAAAATCCCTCAATCCTGTTAGCCAGAGAAAGGACCGGCTTCCCCGACTGTCTGGCCGCACTGATCAAATATTCCCACGACGCAGCGCCGCAGCCATACTGCTCCCGCTGATGAATACTGTTCACATCCAGAATGATTCCGTCAAATTCCGTAAAATCCGGCAGCTGATAGATATTATATTCTCCGATATTATAATTTCGATCCAATGTCCATGCACCGGCACTTCGGAAAATATAAAGATTGATCTCCTCACCCATCTCCCTGATTTTTTTTAAAAACCAGGCAACACGCGTGCAGGCAAATGCCCGATTATTGGCCTCTATGATCATTGCAAGTTTTTTCATTTCAATCCTCCACATGGGATAGTTACCGCTTCCGGGATTTTTCTGATTGCTTAAAACTCGTCATACTTCTTAGCATTGCCCTTAGCCTTTTCCACCGGATATTTTGCCTCGTTTTTGTCCATTTTACTGTTCACGATTTCATCTTCGTCCAGTCCCAGCTTATCCAACATATCCTGACAGTATACCAAAACGTCTGCCAGTTCTTCCTTAACATGATCCAAATCAAAACTATCATCATTCCACTGGAAACACTCCAACAGCTCTCCGGCCTCAATCATAATCGATTTTGCCAGATTGGCCGGGGAATGAAACTGGTCCCAGTCACGATCCTTCGTAAATTTCCTGATACGGTTTATAGTTTCCTGTTTCATCAGCATTCTCCATTTATGATATTTGCGTCCTAAATGCAATACAGTTTCTAATTATGCAAATTCAATCATTGTGTCAATATCTCTTACGTACAGATGATTCCTCTCGCAGCGTTGCAGTCTCATTTTTAGATACTCCGACAACGCCTTGTCTGTACAATATACATAACACCCCTTCATTCCTCTGGACATCAGGACTCTGTAAGTGTTCTTAATTATCTGCGTTGCTTCCAGAAGTGCTCTTTCCGGATTTTCTTTTTGCAGCTTTTTCAAGCCTCTCAACGACTTATCTGTATTTGCCCTTTTAGCGGCGTCACAGACAATTTTGCCATCTTCATATCTCAGATCGTCCCCGATGATCACACCCACATAATCAAATTCCAATCCCTGACAAGTATGTATGCATCCAATTTCATTGATCGATCCCTTGTCTATTGCCCATGTCTTAGTCGGTATATTCCAACTCTTCTCAAAATCAAATCCCGCAATCTTAATATCGTGTACGTCTTTATTTCTCGCTCCAGACTTTATCCACTCCCAACAGTATCCGGCCACTACCCGGGACCTGTCATTTGTTCTGTTCTGCTGCTCTACAAGCGCAAACATTTCATTCGGAGAATCCATGATCCGAAAATCATAATCCATTCCCATATCATCCGGATTGGCATTATCTTCCATTTCCAAAACATTTTCAATCCATTTCAGATAGCCGTCCGAACCATTACATCTGAATTGCGCCTGCAGTTCCATCTCTTCCAAGATTGCACCTGCATTTTCAGCTTCTTCTTTTATTCTTTCTATGGAGCCATAATCTTCCAGACAGATTTTCTGATATTTATCAATGAAAAAAATACTGCATTTTGCAGACCTGATGATATTCCTGACCTGATTTTCCGATCCCGGGAAAAACCTGCCGGAATTTTTCATCAATCTATGAGCCTCATCACAGACGATGACATCATAGGTATTTTCCTCTGTATTGACAAAAGATGCCGCACCTTTAAAAAGGTTTTTAATATATGCTTTGGTATACTCTCCCTGCAGCTTTTTCATATAAACATGTCTGGGATTATCATTTTTTGTCACGTAGACTGCATTTAAAGGAACCTTGTTTACCTCATTCTGCGTCATCAATTTCACAAGCAGATTGACTGCCACCACAGATTTTCCTGTTCCCGGACCGCCTTTTACAATCAAAACTCTTTTCTTATTATCGGCACGACTCTGGCCTGCCATATATATGCCCTTCTCAAAGACGGAAAACTGCCGGTCTAACATGACAAACTCATCGTTTCCTTTTAACATTCCAGCCAATGCATCCTGAAGCGCTTTAGAAGGTGAAATCCTGCCATTCTCAATCGTATATAACCCTTCCTTGTTATCCCCATAATGAATGTTCTGTTTAATGAATTCTCTGAGTTTTCGAATATCTCCTTTTGCAAAGATGGGAGCATCATGAACATATTTCTCGTATTTTGTATCCAGCAAAGCATCATTATCCATAAGCGAATAATTATGTAAAAAGGCGCATGGCTGTATGCTAAAGCGATTCTCTATTACAGCTTCATTATAATTTTCAAGCATATATGCATAAGACCACGCCTGGTAAGAAGGATGCTCCGTTGCTACCTTACTGCCCCCAAGCATTGTTACCACATACCCAACCTTGTCTTCAGACTGCTCCACCTGTGACCATTGCTTTAATTCAATTACCACTGCACTATTTACGTTCTCTTCCGCATATCCTGTCAGGATCACGTCAATCCTGTTATTGGTATATGGAATTTTATACTCCAGCGCGACTCCCGTATCGTTTGGAATTTCTCCATCCTCCAACACCTGATACATAAACATCAAAGAATTATTCCAGGCACGGCGTTCACTTTCCTTTACCTTACCAACCTTTACCGTATAATTTCTCACCAGAGAATCTATAATGGTCTGGTCCAGGAATGCATCCACAAACTCTCTTTTCGTTGCCTCGTAAATGATCATCTCATTCTACCCCTTTTGTTCACCCATCCGTACCTGCTGATGTTCTTATCACCGAAGGCTTTCTCTTTATCTACGTAATTATAACATGCATCTAATTGCAACAAAAGGGACTTTCCAAGAAATCTTGGAAAGCCCTGAAAATCTGATAAAATAACATCACTGTATTGACTGCAATAACAAGTGTTGGTATATGAATGGAACGTAATGCAGCAGGCTTTATGTTCGGCTCATGAATCATCAGGCCTAAAACTTCCATGTTGCGCTTCGCTTCTTCTGATTTTAGGGCAAATTTGCAGGGCAGACATCAGCTCATTCAAATCCATGGCAAATTGCTCCATCGTAAAAGGAGCTGTCCCTCTGGTGGATTTCCCATGGCCATACAAAAGGAAAATCGGCAAAGCCTTCCCACAGTATACATGGGCAACATCCCATTACTTCTCACCGTCCCTTTTACAGTACCTGCGGTTCAGCTTCTCATGATATGCTACCATCACCAATATGCCGCCTATCACTTCAATCATACACAAATATCCCGCCATCTCTCCTCCCATAAAGAGTCCGCATACGAAGCAGAAAACAAATCCCACGCCCCATAAAATCCACATCAGGCCATGCTTTCGATTATAAGCCTTTACATCCGTAATCTGCGCTTTTCGGGGCGGCTTCTTTCCGGACCAAAAGCCAACCGGTTCTTTACTTCTATACTGAATGATGCCTATCATGATAATCGGAACCACACTAATCAACAATATTACTGACGAAATTATGATTTCAGCTGTCATAGTATCCCCCTTATCTCACATAGATTCCTGAAAGACGCATTTCTTCATCGTATGTCAGCCGATAGGTAGCGCTTACGTTCTCATAAGTAACTGTAATTTCCCCTACTGCAAAATGTTTATTCCCTTGTACCAGCTCTGCCATATATGCCGCGCCGAACTGCTGCCGCTCTCCCCAATCATCGGATAACAGCCCCCTTGCCTGCTCCATGGTTTCGTCATTCAATACGGACCGCATCTGCGAGTCAGCTCTTTCCTGCAAAGCAGCATAGTCTCCTGCATCCAGTAATTCTATCGTTTCTTTCATGGCAGCCTCTACCTGTTCTTCGTTGAAGTATTTACTCTTGGCTATGTCAAAGCTCTTTGGAAGCATCCAATACACAAGCAATACCAGAAGGATCAATACTGTAATAACCGGAACCACAATTTTCAGCACTCTGTTTCTAACAAATCGCTTCTGCTCTTCCTCTGAAATATTTTCGTTAAAACCCTCTGCAATTTCCCTTACCGTTCCCATCTGCGAGATAATCTCTTCTAACTGCTCCCCTTGCTTTATCCGCATTTGGATATCCGTCATCAACTGCTTCTTAATCTCTTTCTTCTTTTTTCCACTGCACTTAATTTTTCTGGCAATAGCTTTTACATACTTTTGAGCATCCACTTCCTAATCCTCCATAATCCTAGATATTCCGGCAGAAATCCTTTCCCAGACGGCTTCTATTTCATCCAGCGCCTTGAGTCCTGCTTCGGTAATTTCGTAATATTTTCTTGGTACCTGCTTTCCTTCTGCTTCACTCCACTTACTTACCACCAGCTTGTCATCTTCCAGCCGATAGAGTACCGGATATAATGTCCCGTCTTTCAGCAAAAATGTTTCTTCGCTCTTTTCTTTCATCTCCTGAATGATCTGGTATCCATATTTTGCTTCTGCTTTCAGCAATCTCAGTACGAGCATATCCAAGACTCCCTTTTTCATTTGTCTTTCATATTTTTCATTCATGATTGACTCCATATACTTTGTATTGCTAAGTATATTATAATACTGAAATTCTTATGCGTCAATATGACTAATGCTTTTGTACTGATAACAAAAAGAGACCGACCATCCAGTCAGTCTCACACATTTATAAGAGAATACCTGTTCTCTTTTGCCTATCCTATCTTACCCATTTCCGATTTCCTTTCGGCTTCCCATGACCAAAATAAATTGTTTGCTCCCCTAATTCGCTGATATATTCGGCACTTTTAAGCATCTTGCGTTCATCTGTATATAGCATGGATATTGTTGGGTAAAACATATTCATCAACGCATCTCCCACAAACAACGTATCTTCTATCCTGACTCCAATAGAACCTTGCGTATGTCCTGGTAATTCTACAATCCTGGCATCTACACCATAACTGCTCAGGTCATCACCATGTTTCAAATACATTGTCGGCTCAAATGTTTCCATACTATCTTTCTCAAAGCTGCTTAAAGATACCGCTAACACAATTTTGCCCAGGAATGTCCTTGCCGATAAAGCCTGCTTTCTGTTATCGGGTATCAGATTCCCGTCCTTTTCACTCATGGCTATCGGTACCTGCAAGGCCCCGGCAAGATATGAAGCATTCTGACAATGATCCATATGCCCATGCGTGAGTACGATTAAACTTACATGAAATTCCCTGCACTTTTGTAAAATCTTCTCACGATATTTCCTTCTGCCAGTATCAATCAATATGGCCTTGCCATTCTTAGCTACGATATAACAGTTCACGTTGCCGCTTACTATTCTATGTATATCAATCATGATTATTATATATAACCTTTCTGTTTTTCTCTGTTTACGATTATACCCACTTTTGCATAACATTGTGTGTGCGCATAATTATTTTCCTCGTTTGTCACGACATTTGTACCGACATTTATTACGACATTTATTTTATTATATGTTTCACTGATTTCCTTTAAAGCATTACGGGTTTTCATACACAAGCGTTTCTACCGGAATCCATGCAAAAACTTCTTTTCATTTCTGCAAAATCAATGACTGCCACAATATATCTTGTACCTGCGAACATTTTAAAATATCTCCCACTGTCGCAGCAGACTTTCCGGTAATCGTTTCAGCTTCTTTAGGAGTGATTTCTCCATGTACTTCCATAAAATTAATATTTGTCTTGTCCTCCGCAGCATTTTTTAAATTTCTTGCCCGAACCACACGGGCATGGATCATTGGGATAAATCTTCTTAAAAGAATCAGCCGCCTTGTTCTATCTCTCTTCTCATCATTTCATTCGTCGTATGTCCTCTATGTATCTTCATTCTGGTGTTATTATTTAATTCTTGGAGAAGTTGAACAATTTTCCTAATTTTAGTATCGTCTAATACCTCTTCATAAACATCAATAAAATATTGAACAATATCAGAGAAGTCTATGTTAAATTGTATTTTATCACATATATCCAGTACTTCCTGATCATTGGGAATATAAAAATCTTTGCCCCGCTTCCAAATGACATTCCGTCATATCAGCAGGAAATTCATTACACATTTTTTCTAATTCTTGCTCTGAAATATGAAATCCTTTTCTCACATTAAACATTTTTCGCAGTACATCTTTATCAAAAACACCATAAAACGCTTCCCAAAAGTCAAGGCACTGAGATAGCCATGACATTTTACGGGCATATTTCCGAAATTCCGGTGTATTCAGCTTTTCATATGCTTTCTTCACATCGACTGGAACGTCGAGCTGATTCTTTTTACTCAGAAATGCATAATCACTTTCATGAAGACACATGGCGTCTTCCATTTCTTCCGGTGCTGGTATAAATGGCTCTTTTATTGCATGTTCCAATAGTGTTATGCACTCTGGAGAAAGCGCCGCGATTCGCCTTCTCATTACTGTTGGCATAAGTAACTCATTCGCTATTTTGTCTGCAAGTTCGTCCTTTTTTTCTCCTCTGACAGTGATTGCGTTTCTCTTTCACATATAAGTATTGGAATATCTTTTCTAACTGTTGTTATCATGGTGTTATCACGGAGTAAATGTCCGCTGTTCATTACACCGTTTCTCCATGATACCTTTCATTTCCAAATGTCATTTCAAGCAGTTCGTTTGCAATTTTCTCATCTGCGATACGCATCAGATTATCTTCTGCATCTTCTTTTCCGAGAAAATTCATACTTCCGTACCAAACCACCTGGCGGTCTATAATACAGTAATGTTCGCAATAATCCTCCACAAGGTTCATTTCAAACCCCGCCCTTCGCATCTGTTCCTGCAATTCCTGCCAGTATTCACTGTCCCCATACCCATAGCAGTCCGGCTTCCATGTGACAATGACAATTTTAATTCCCGCCTCCTGTTTTTCCCTGAGTAAATGAATCATATCATGCACTTTTTTACCGCTGATAGCCGGGCTTGAAATGATAATTTCTTTTTCTGCCGTAAGCAGATCATTACGGTACACGTCTGCATAATTGTCTATATCAAAAATGGCGTTCGCCGTTTGTTTCTGCGTGCCGGTTGCTGAGAAAATATCATATCCAATCTGTTTGTATGCCTTAAGTCTCTTGTGGTACATCCTGTCAAACATGGAGATATGGCTATCCACATAATCATAGATAATCACGCTTTTCTTTCCGTCATAATCCCTGTTTAGCCGTCCGGCATACTGCTCCACGACTCCCTTCCATGCCACAGGCGTTGCCATAATCAGTGTATCCAGTCTCGGATAATCAAATCCTTCTCCTATCAGTTTACCTGTCGCAACAAGAATCATACTTTCCCCCGGCGTAACCTGACTCATCTGTTTTAAAATTTCTTTATGCTCCTTCTTTGAATTACTGCCTGACAATAAAAAGACTTTGTCTGCATAATTAATCAGTCGCTGATACAGCCGCTGTGAATGTTCCACATATTTGGAAAGAACCACCGGCGTCCTTCCATCCTCCACACATTGCTTTACATCCCTGATTATCAATTCGTCCCTGTCTTCATTATTGCGGATAATTTCATATGCCTCATTTGGATGCATTTTGTCCTGTGAGAATCTCGGGGCAACCGCTCTTGTAAACCGCGGATAAACAAGATGCGCTATCCCCTGCTCCTTTGCCCTGTCCTTTGAGGTATACCTATAACGGATTGGTCCAAGGAGCATATCATTTATTTTTTCCAGACCATCACCCCTAAATGGCGTAGCCGTCACTCCATATACATATTTTGCATCTGCTTCCTGTAAAATATCCACGATTGTATCTGAAGCGGCATGGTGGCACTCATCCACCAGTATAAGCCCATATTCCTTTAACCGCCTGTGGTATTCACCATTCTTACAGACCGAACCAACCATCGCAAGATCAATAATGCCTGTCGTGGAATCATGGGCTCCCTGCAATTTTCCGATGACACTTTTCCGCTTCTTCTTACGCCCCGTAGGCGTCTCGTACTCCGGCAGCTCCTCATCAATATGTAAGAACTTTTCAAGCGCTTCTTCCCATTGCTCCATCAGTGCCGATGACTGGAGAAGAATCAACGTGCTAACCTTCCTTTGTGCTATCACATTACAGCACACCACTGTCTTTCCAAATGCCGTGGCTGCATTCAGTATGCCGTTGTCATATGAAAGGAGCTTTTCTACAGCGAAAACCTGTGATTCTTTCAGTTCTCCGATAAATTCCACATGAATCGTCTGACCCTTGCTCCGTTTATCTTCTATTTCATATGCAATACCTGCTTTTTCGCACGCCTCGGTTATATTTTCCAATACACCTCTCGGTACTTTGATGAATCCACCTTCATCACTTCCAAGATAGATATATCTGTAATTTTCAAAATTAGACAATCCTATAGCCTGATTTTTGAAAAAAACAGGATTAGAAAACGCAGCCATCCTTCTAATCTGATTCTGTATTCTCGGCTGTAAATTTACCGCATCCACATATACGCCGTCTGACAATGTAATTTGCATGATTCCATCCACATCTTCCTTCTGAAAATGCTTTGTTCTGTCCCACGGCTTTTCGTTATCACTTTCAAAAATATCTTTGCAGTTCGCGACGATTTCAAGACTTCCCTCAGACCATTCTTTTATCTTATCTTCGATAAACTCTTTTGAAAGTTTTTTCTTACTTAACAGCACCTCCCACTGGTCAGGATATGCATTCCAGTGTTCATCTATAAATGCACTGTTCCCCACTTTTAACGCCTGCCCCTGCAAAGGCAGTGCAATCAGATTGCCCAAACCGCCTGCCGGAAGGTGGTTCTGCATTGGCAGCATGCGGTCATAAAACCGAAACGACTTTAAATTTACAGACTCAGCCCCTTTATTCAACAGAGCGTTGCCAAATTTCCTTGCAAGTGAGGCTTCTATTGGTTTTTGAAAAAATATCCAGAGATGTGCGCCTCTCCCGGAACGGGAACGCTCTACCAATGCGTCAATCCTGTTGATATCACATATTTTTCTCAGGCTGTCTACTTCCTCTTTCCACAGTTCGTCAGTATTGGCAAAATCATTTTTTTCCGCATCTTTTTCATGATTATCAAAATCAAAGACGATAAATCGGCAGGTATCATCTGTCAAAAGCGGGAAAACACCTATAACGTCTGTAGCATCCTCCGCACTTCCCCTTAAATGCTCCATAATCTGCTCTTTCTTTAGCTCCTTATATGCCTGTTTCGGACAATCCTGGCATTTTATCTTACTTCCGGTAATCCGTAAGCAGCCATTTTTCCAGAAATTATGACACTGCGTATAATAATTGACTTCTCCTGTAGATTTCTTTATGGTACGCTTACTATAAACATCCGTGCGCCCCCAAAACATGCTAAAGAACACTTTTGCATCTGTTTCTGTAATCTCTCTTGGTATAATTCTTGCTCCCTGATTTGGATCATATTCGTGAACGTTCTCGATGATTTCTTTTTCAGAATAGGAAATCCCAGCGTCTGACAGAAGCTGTTTCAAGTATTGGTTTTCCTGTTCCAAATACTGTATTCTTTTTTCCAGTTCTTCTGTACTTCTCATTGGAATCTCCTTATTAAGAATGTTGCTCCTATTTTCTCTTCATATCGGTCCAACCATACTTCCTCATTTCTTCCCGAAATGCACTCCTTCGCGGGTACGCATCCTTATACGATGTCATAAGCATCTGTTTTGCACCCATCTCTCCCATAGATTCACGCACCTCGCCTAACGCGGCGATATACGCTGCGCATTCCCCATAATAGTTCCTGCGGTTTGCATCCATAATTCCCGCTGTCCGCTTTTCCAGCAGCACTGTGATTCTTTTTATGGCTCGGTTCCTTATATCAGATGACATCGGCACTATAGACTTCCATTGTAAAAACAGTTGGCAAAACAGATCATTCTCTCCTATTCCCTCAAGTCCGCAGGTACCATTTCGATATTCTTCCGTGGAAAATCTCATTGCACTTTTTGCCATCTCTGCCATAGCGGCGATTCCACTACCGTTCCATTGCCCCTCATAAAGACATAACAGAAATAGGGCAATTCCCTGTTTCATGAAAGATCCCGTCCAACCCAGTGCTTCAGATTTATGCAATCCTTTGTCCAATACCTCCGCAAACTGCCCGTCTAAGAACCTGAGCATCAAAATCATATTGTTGTTTGGTTTATTTTCCTCTCTCTCAAAATACTTGCTTCCGCCATATCCGCGAAAACTCCCCTCATCCAGCAGATAGCTGTTGCTCTTGTACACCGGAAATGACGCTAACAGCTTTTGAAGTTCTTCCCTTTTCTTTCCGTTTCCATACCCGTTTAATAATGCACGGAGATAGTTTTGCGCGGATGTATCCGATTCACATGCGGCAAAATAACACTTCTCCAATAAAGATTGTTCCTCATCTGCCGCAATAACATACTCCGCTGTTTTCAACGCAGCTTTACTGCGCATTACATATTTCTTTGGTATCACCTTCATCGCTTCGAGGCCTATAGCTGCCATATCATCCGCCGGCATATGTTTCCCGTTTTCCAATATATTCAGATATAATCCCGGATGAACAGCGGCATACTTTTCCGCACACTGAACCTCCAGCGAAAGATCATTTAACAGATCAACGGCTTCCAGCATAAGGCGGTCCGCATCATGCCCCGTCTTATCCCCAAGATAGGTAATCCATGACGGAAGAAACTCTTCCAATTCCGGCAAGTCTTCTTCCCCATGCTGCATAACGGCTTCTAATGTAGCTGTGTCCTCTTTCGCATTTAGAATAACTCCATACAATGCCTCCGGGCGTTTGGCAGGCGGCGCTGATTGATATGCACAATAAGCTATATCAAGGATTACCCGTTTCAAATCGCAGTGCAAAAGCTCATAATGCACCATATCCCCCAGTGAAAGTTCTTCATCGCCATACTCATTATCGCACAGAATCTCCATTTCCAACAGCTGCTGCCCAACTGCAAAGCCTTCTTTATATTTCTCCCTGTCCATGCAAATATGCACAAAATCACAGGCTCCTTCAAGCATATCCGAAATGTCGTCGTTATCCTCATAATAAAATTCTTCGCCGCTGTCGTCATACCAGTCGTCATATTCTTCGTTCAATACAGCGGTAATAGTGACCTCCTGAGAATCAATGCTCTTTAAATGATCTCTGACACGACTGTACATCTCGTCGAAATCAATATCTTTGTCCTCATCTTTGTTTGATGCCCTTACTGCTCCATTCCCTGCAGATTTCAGCATTTTCAGAAAGTCCTCCCTGCGATGCTCCGGGCAGACCCTCCCGATATCATGAATAAAATCAATGAGCTGTTCCGTTGAATACTGTGCTGTAATGGTGTCTGTCTGTTTTAAAAAATCAGTCAGGTTCATAGCTGCTCTCCCTTTATCTGCGTGTCCTAAACCGATACTCTTTCTTTAGTCTCTCAAAAATCTCAAAAGCTTTCTTCATCATCAATGGCATCCATTAGTCCATGTGCCTTATCCAAACCATTCCAACGAGTATAGAACACTCTTGAATGACGTATTGGCGATTCATCCGCTAATAATGCCCCGCATTAGTAAGATTACTCTTTTCATAAAAAATTCCCCACGACTCATAGTCTCTATTTTCAAAATTTTTCCTGTATTATACTTATAAACTGAACGCAACTTTGTAAATGCCATATTATCAATATTGTGTTCTGAAATAAACAGTTTAAATAGGGCATCAATGATAGCAGCCACACGACCAGAATCAACAGTTCTACCACCCTCACGGTTTTCTGTGGTGGAAATCAGGGGGATTTTGCGTGATTTATAGGGCATTTTCGGTGGTTTTTTCTTTGATATTCGCCTTGTATCTGACGTTTTTGGTTTTTTTGTTATCATGGTATTATCACGGAAGCATTAAATATCCAGTAAACATACTAGCTATCCCCTCATCAAAAAGCTAAACGCTGTTTCACTTTTTTAATTTCCGAAACACTGTTTGGGATTTTTATCTCTATAATTTCCCAATATCCGTTTTTATTTGCCCCATGTCGTATTATTTCCCCCTCCGCCTTTAATTTAGTCAAAATACGCTGTGCCTGCCGTTCGGTGATACCCACAGATACAGACAACATATTAGCTGACATATTGCCATTCTGCCTTAAAAGGGCTACTATTTTCTCCTCACTTGTTACGACATTTATTCCGACACCTGTTGCGACATTTGTTTTGTTATGTGTCTCACTAATCTCCTTTATCCTTTGGATAATTTATAGACGGCATTATTTGTATTACCACTTACTTCAACATATCCCGTTTCTACAAGCATAGTCAAGTATCTATAAGTAGTTGATTTGGATTTTTTAATCACCATTTCGGCAACTTGTGGAGTTATCTTTCCGTTTTTATCCAAATATTTTAAAATCGGTAAAACCTTATCATAATTCTTTTTCGTCAAAACTTCGGTCAAACTTCGGTCATTTTTTTGACCGAAGTTTTTATTTTCAATTTCAAACCGTTCATGAATCCTTATTGTAGTAATCATATAAGTTCTGTCCGCATCCGTTTCAAACTCTGGCATAGGCGAACTGTTTCTTTTCAGTTCACGCAAAATTTTTGATATGCCCGTTGATTTCTTCTCAGACAAATCAATTTCCTTGAAAAACTCTCCAATCTTAGGATTTCTGTATCTTCTTGCCCGGACTTTCCCCGCCGCAAACTTTTCCATATCAATATAATAATCCGGTCCCGGAAAATTGATAATCTGAATCTGATCCAAATAAATCCGAATCTCTACCGGCACATCCTCTTTATAGTTTTTGTGCAAAACTGCATTTACAAGCGCTTCTTCCAAAGCATTATACGGATAGTTGAAAAAACGGTCTGCTTCCGCCCTTCCATCAACCTTTATAACCTTTTCCTCAATTACAGTTGTCTTAATGTAGTCTAGCGCATCTCTCACCTGTTTCCATATCGGACCGTAAAATGTCTTCTCCGTAAAATCAGACGCCTCCGCTTCCT
>ERZ777305.1627-NODE-1627-length-24729-cov-54.488166_pt1 | contig 24729 bp, 20 predicted proteins | sample MGYA00374965_ERZ777305 | MGnify/ENA primary metagenome ERZ777305 (study PRJEB29328, sample SAMD00013331) | mouse gut metagenome | study: EMG produced TPA metagenomics assembly of the Metagenome analysis of fecal microbiota from mouse which was promoted... | reverse complement strand
GCAAAAGTAGCCAGGATCAATCCCGGCTACAATATGCATTTCTTCGGAGGCTTACAATAATTTGGTCTTGACTTCTTTTGTCAGCTCCTGCGGACCTTCTGAAGACACGATTTCATATACAAGTTTGTCAATGTATGGACGATATGGTTCCATAATGTCGTCCGCAAGGCAGTATGCGTTGTATCTGTTATGATGATGAATCCCGAGTGTGGGCAACAGACCGCTGCCGACAAGTGCACGGGCTATTATTGCCCTGAGTATGGCATAGCCGTAATTGAGCATGTTGTTCGGGAAATCCTCGAATTGTCCCCTAATGAATTCCGGATGCCCTGGAAATATGGTTTTCCAATAATAAGCGGCTGCGCGTGCTTCCATATTCTCAGTATCACCGCTTCTGACCTGTCCTTCCCATACATTCATGTTATTGTGGATTTCTCCTGTGGTGTGTCTGAGCACGGCGGCCTGATTGTGTATCTTGGCCTGGATGGTCTGTTGCCACAATTGTTTCTTAAGCGGTAGTGAGGAGTCCAGCTGCTGCCTGAAACGTTCGTTCTGTATGGTGTTGCAATATAGCGGCAGCATAAGCCCGACCGGAAGGTGATTGCTTCCGCATGTCACTATAGCGCAATTGTTATCTATAAGTGTCTCCATCAGGCCTTGTGTAAGCGTTATCTGCCGATGGTCAAGTATGATCATGCCTATGTCTTCGATAGGAACTGTCTTTGCCGGCTTTTTCATGCATTCTGCCGATGTGGTTCCTTCTCCATCGTTATGGCTTTCCTGGTTGCTCATAGCGTGGACGTGTGCCTGAGACTGCTCCGGCAGGCGTATCACAAGCTGTCCCAGTTTCAGGGACAGGTAGGCCGGATTGCCGAAATACAAGGTGCGCTTGATCATGACACAAAATCTTTAAGTTAGTATTCTCCTGTCTGGACAATCTGCCCGATGTGGTTTATGCGGACTTTGACGATTCCACGTAAACCATTCGTATTTTGGATGCGTTCCCATGCAATATGTCTTAGTTCATTCTTTTCGTCAACATTGGTTTCTAAATGATGCCTAAAACAATAGTTCTTCGTCGCCAACTTCTGCACCCTAAACAAATTAGGACTGATAACAGCATAATTGTCAGGATTCAGCAGATCATACTCATTTGGGTCAAAACCAGTCTCCGGATTAGGGAATACGAAATACTCATTTTGTTTCATAGTGAACAGAAACTCCCAGCCCTCATCCTTTTTATATTCCCTATCTATGACCGGAATCCCGAGTGTGATACGTGCAACAGCATCATAGAAAGACACAATCTGTTCCTGAAGATTGCCTTCAGCATCACGGAATATAGCGACATGATGATTCCCTCCAGTCTGCACATAATCAGTCGGTATCATATCTCCACAATCATCATACAATATTTGCCCGATATTATTACGTTTATCATGAATAGGTATTGCACAATTTACACCCTTGATTTTTACACTTTTAACCTTAATTCCTTTTTCTTTATTTAACCATATTGGATTTTCATCAAGGTTACTAAAAGCAATTTGGGCATCAAAACCAGATTCTTCGAATCTCTTAATCATCAACTCTCTTATTTTAACATCAATAATAGAGTGCAATTTTTTAATAACCTCTTCTTTATTTAATTTCTTATTTCCGGATTTGCCAAAATTATCATATGAAATACTTTTCCTCACCGTAAACATCTTCTCCATAGACAGCAAGGCGACCTTCTCCGGAACCGTCCGCGTATGCATCGCGTCAACATAGACTGGAGACTTGTCAATGCTGTTCTTTCCGGAAAATGCCTTCTTCGGGTCGCCTCCGAACTGTTTCAGACGTTCCATAAGTGCCGTGCGGTATGTCGGGCTGGCTACTTTTGAAATTTTGTCGGAAGTAAATGTCGGACCGACCTTTTCCAACTTGGTGGCATATCTCTGAATCTGGCCATAAACTGTCTCATTATGCAGCTGTCCTCTTGGCGTAAGCTGGACTTTCTGTCGTGTGCCTCCAATGCACTTTGTGCGGTTTACATTTCTCGTGACAACCTTATTCTTCGCCTTAATTGACACAAGGGTATTTTCAAGATGCCTGCGTGCCTCTCTGCGGAATTCGTCAAGCGGCATCGGAGGCATGAAACGCAATCTGCCCCCGACCTTGTCACGATAAAGTTGCGTACGCTCAATGGCCATGATGACATCGGTGCGGTCGGACTTATGTATGTCCAGTACGCTGTACTGCGACAAGTCCGCCATATATTCCTTGCCTGCTTCTTTCTGGATTCTGGCATTCAAGTTGTTCAGATATTGGATGTACGAAAGCTTGGTGAATGCTATCGTCAAGGCATCCATTGCATGGTGCCTATGGTCATTCCTCTTTGTCCAATCCTTGATTTTCTTTATTCTCCTTCCGTCATGGTCCTGAACAATTTCAGTAAGGCCGAGCCTGTCATATTTGTCCCAGTTAAGTTCTTTCATGACATCGACAAGCTGCCAGTCTTCCCTCAACCTGTCTGTAACAGAGCCGGTAGTGGAAACGACATGCCTTGCAATTTCCTTCAGCATGGACTTGGCCTTACGTGCAATATACTGAGAATCGCGGAGGTCGCGTGCAATGAAGTCTGAAGGGATATCCGCCATTTGCATCAGCAGCTTGTTCCGCTTGGCTTTGCTGATACCGCCAGCTTTATACAATTGCTCTACGCGGGCTACGTATTTCTCAACTTCAGTCTCCCCATATTTGTTGTTCACATAATCGTATGCAGTGGCATTTCCCTTGTCTAAGTTCACCTGCCTGGCCTCCAGCGTCTTATTGGAGAATGAATCATCGAAAAGCCGTGACTGAGGTATAATATGTTCTATGTCAAATTCTTTGGAAAAGATTTTTTCACGCGGAATATAAGTGTCTGAATACAATGACTTGTATCCGTTATCCTTCAGCTCCTCGTAAAGCCTGTATCTGATGACATCATTCCTGCTCGGACTGGCAATACCGAAGTCTTTCTGCAACATTTCTTTTATTGCTTTATGCTTTTTGTCAGCATCATTTACAGCCTTGCTCAGCTCCTCACGTTCTGCAGCACTTTTCTTCAGTTCGCGGGCAAGCTCTATCCTTATCTCGTCCGGCCTGCCGTATTCATCAATCACCGCATTGACAACGTTGACCATCTGATTCAGAATCTTTTCGACCACAGGATTCCGCAGGCTGTTCTTCGGCAATATTTCGAGATGCTCTTTGAGTATTTTCGATTCAATCTGCTCCTTGGTCAATGAATTCTTTGAATGATTATACCCGGCATATGCACATGCAAGACTATACTCATTGCCCTCTTTCATAAAAGTAAGTATTCTCCTCATTGCCTTTGTGCTTAGGCTGCCATAGTCTGGCGCAAAGGTGACATTTGCAAGAACTTTTGCATATTCCGGTTCAAAGCCTGTGATTTCAGATATCTTGGAAATAAGCTTTTCATTCCCGGAAACGGATTTGTCACCCTCGTATGAGTACAGGAGGTGCCACAGCCTGTATGACGCCTGCTCTTCAAATGCCTTGCCCTCAAGCGAAGAGTCAAAATGCAGGAAATCAGTCCTGTAGCCAAGACCTGCAAATATATCTGAAATGATGCCTGCTGCTTTTGAAAAAGGCATTTTGCTGAAGTCATATTCATCGTGCCCGGTCAACATGATGATTTTCGCGTATGCCCTGAATAATGCAGCCATTGTCCTGTTCCCGTCAATCTCCTTATAATTCAGGACGATTTCCTTTTTCTTGTTTTCAAGGCGCACGAGAACTTCATCCTCGTATATCTCCTCAGGGGCAAACAATGAATCCTGACTGCGTTCCCTGACGGATTTTTCCGGAGAAAGGCATTTGATGATTTCTGCTTTGGAAAGTTTGTCGCATGTACAAAGCCTGTCAAACAGACGTTCTTTCTCCTCTTGTGACAGATATCTCTTGTTAGCTGTAAGGTTGTTGAGCACCTGCCAAATCTTGAACTCCTGGAACAGTGGAGAAGATTTTGGACAGACTTTCGGGCCGACCAGCTTTTTCTTTGTCTTTCCGTCACAGGTGACCTCAATCTCACGTCCTTCAAGTTCACATATGCTTACAAGCCCTTTCTGACTTTTGAGAGGGCGCTGGTAAAATATGATGATGTCCCGTACACGTTTTTTAAGCTCATCCGTAAGTTCCGGATGATGCTTCGCTTGCACAGACCAGATTCTTTCGAACTCGTCCATATAGTCCTGCCTGTAGAAGACCGTGTTCTTCAGGCTGAAATGAGAATCTCCGCTTATCTTTTGAGCAAGATATTGGCCCACAGTCTGATTGTTGAAATACAATTCTTTGCTGCGGTCGCTGATTGCTCCGAGATATCCGCTTGAACCGTTTATCTGGGAGTTTATCTTCTGAAAGACTACGGCCAGGGATTCAAGATCCATCTGTTCCTCAACGGCTTTTGCCCTCCAGAAATAATTTTCTTTCTTGAGTTCCTCTCCTTTGGTCGTGCGGCTTATTCCGTTTATCCGGAAATGCTTTTCACATATTGCCCATGTCTGTTTCTCGTTCTTGCCTTCCAGCTCGCTTTTCAGAGCGTCAGTGAATATTTCAGGATAAAACTTTTTCTGGCAGTTCCATACTTTGTCAAATTCGGCCTGCAAGTCTGACCTGTAGAAATCCGGAATATACTTCTTCCCGGACTTGATGAGTTGATATACATATTGTCCGGGAGTTAGGCCGTTTTCATATAGGGCTTTCGCAACCGTCATTCCGTCTATGAACTGCCCGTCTTCATCATTATTCACTTTGCGGCTGCTCTTATATCCCCGCTTTTTGTTTATCATCAAGAGGATGCGTGCAAATTCTTCAAGAGAAACCTCGTCTGTAGCCGATTGTGCCCTCAGTCTTAGGGTTTCAAATGTGCTTCCCGGGCCTTGTTCCGAAAGAATTGCCGTGTCACTTATCAGGCCTGCATTCTTTAGTTCGTTTATAAGGTATGCTCTACGCAGTTTGTAGCGTTGCAGGTTTCTTCTGGCTCCACGTTTGAGTGTGCGTTCTGCATTGGTGGTGATAGGCTTTCCTTTATTGAAATTTGCCTGCTCATCGACTGTAAGCGGGTTGACTCTGACTCCTATCTTGACGATGGATGACTTTTCTTCTGACGTTTCAGCTTCTTTTACAAATGCCCAACCTATAGATGTGGTTCCAAGATCAAGGCCGAGGATATTTTTCATGATGTAAAATGTGTTCTGTTATACTTATGCAGTTTGCTTGTAAATTTAGAGAAATCTCGTGTGAAAATCAAATAATAATGTCTGCAATAGAATGCAATGTTGGTGTCGGTAATAGTAAGTGATTGATTGTCAATTAAATTTTAAACGAGACTTCTTGCGCCATTGTGTAAAAGAACCAAATAGAAAGCGAGACCAAGAGGCCCCGCTTTAAATGTTTGCACAACGGAATAATCCTTATTGTGAATTGCTTCAAACTTTTGCAAAAATACGCAGTTTTCTGTAAAAAGCAAATATGGAACCGGAAAGATTGCTCTTTATCAGGAAATGGAGGCATGTTTGGGGTGGTTACATTATATTCATGGATTATTTTGAATCCTGCTTGGGCATAATGTCCTCGCTATAAATTGTTTGTGTCTTGACGGGTGTGCCGGTTACATATTCATAGTTGTGTAAGTATTTAAGGGTTAAATTGTTGTGAATTGCTATCAAACATTGTATCTTTGACCTGCTGATAACAATCAAATGAAATATTAAAGAGATGAAAACGTTATATGATGCAGCTAAAAAGGCGGGGTTTATGGGAGCCGTGTTGTTGTCTTTGGCTTTTCTTGCGGTTAGTCGTGAAAATGACGGGGACAGGCAATGCGGAAGGGAGCCGGAGGTGATTGAGGTGGAGATTGACGGGGCTGTCGGTAAGTTGGCCGGGATTGTTTGTCGGCCCGGAGTGGCGGAAGGGGAGACTGTCCCGATGGTTATTCTTATGCATGGATTCATGTCTGACAAGCAGTCGCGGGTTATTGGTGACATTGCGGAAAAGCTGATGGAGAAGGGGATTGCGAGTATCCGGTTTGATTTCAACGGGCATGGGGAGAGCGATGGGGAGTTCGGGAATATGACTGTGGCCAATGAGATTGAGGATGCCGCGAAAGTTTATGAATATGTGAGGTCGCTGGATTTTGTGGGGTCTGTCGCTTTGCTGGGGCATTCGCAGGGCGGGGTCGTCGCAAGCATGCTGGCTGGAGAATTGGGGGCGGAGAAGGTCGCGTCGCTTGTTTTGATGGCTCCTGCTGCGGTTCTCAGGGATGATGCTTTGAACGGAGTCATGTTCGGTGTCAGGTATGATCCTCATGATATACCGGAATATGTGCCTGTGTCTGGACATCGTGTGGGACGTGAATATGTCAAGGTGGCCCAGGCATTGCCGATATATGAAACGGCCGCGCTGTATGGCGGGCCTGTCTGCATAATTCATGGAATGTCTGACGATATTGTTCCTTATAGCTATTCGGAAAGGTACAAGGATGGATACAAGGATGCCGTGCTGCATCTTATAGAAGGTGAGGACCACGGCTTTTCTGCCAGGTGCGATGAGGTGACGGATATGGCGGTGCAGTTTTTGGCGGGACCGGGAAAATGATTACAGCAGATTTTCCAGTTCTTTCATTTTTTTCCTTGCAGATGCCTTTTTGTACAGGACTTCATATACCATGTCGGCTATCGGCATGTCTATCTTGTGCCTGAAGTTGATGTGCCTTATGCAATCGCTGGCAAAATAGCCCTCCGCTACCATTGTCATCTCGTTCAGCGCGCTTTTGACTGTGTGGCCGCGTCCTATCAGAAGGCCCAGGCGGCGGTTCCGGCTGTAGCTGGAGTAGCATGTCACAAGCAGGTCTCCGAGATAGGCCGAGTTCATAGTGTCCCGTGCGTCAGGATAGCTTTCCGACAGGAATCTTGTCATTTCTTTCGCGCAATTTGATATAAGGACAGCAAGGAAATTGTCACCATAGCCCAGGCCGACAGCCAAGCCTACCGAAAGGGCGTAGATGTTTTTCAGTATGGCCGCATATTCTACCCCGTACAGGTCGGTCGAGTAGCTCAGTTTTATATAGTCAGTGGAAATCTTGTTTCCGATTATGGCGGAATTATCTGAATCAGTGCATACTATGGTCAAGTATGACAGTTTTCTCCGTGACACTTCTTCCGCATGTGACGGGCCTGATATGATGCCGATTTGCCTGTATGTGAGACCGTATCGGTCGTGGATATATTCAACTGCGGTCTTGTAGTCGCCGGGGATTATGCCTTTTATGGCCGAGACTATGAATTTGTCTTTTAGAGGGACGGTCATTCCTTCAAGAAAATCTTTCAGGTAGGCTGACGGGGCTGCCATTATGATTATGTCGGCATTTGAAACGACTTCATCAATGTCACCGCTTGGACGTATCCTGCTCATGTCAAATTCGAGGTCATTCAGATATTTGGGATTCCGGCCTTCAGAAACAAGAGTTCCGAGCACTTCAGGATTCTTGATATACCACCATACTTCTTTTTCGTTCCCGGCCAGAAGGCTTACGATTGCCGTGGCCCAGCTGCCGTGTCCGATTACGGCGCAAACTGATTTGTCGCTTAATTTATGTTCCATAATATCCTGTTTCATAATATGCCAGCCTTTTCCGGCCCCTGTAAGTCAGGCAAAGTTAAGATTTTATATTGTACAGGCAGTGGAAACAGGAGAAATTTGTCTGCATTTATTAAAAAATCAAACAAATTTCTGAACATAAAATGGCATTTGGCATTAGTGTAGTGCCGATTTTTACAAATATCCGTGTACTTTTTCGTTACGCGGATGGCAATCCCGAATTTTGCATCCGTAAACATTTGGAAGATAATAATATGGGAATTTATCAGAAACGTTACGTTCCGCTTACGACGGATGCCGGCTTCAAGGCTGTGTTTGCCGACAGGGCCAACAAGCCGCTGCTGATCAGGCTGCTTAATAACCTGCTTCCGGAAGGGGTGATTGTCAAGGATATCGTGGAGTATTGTGACCGGGAACAGTGTCAGGACACGATTGTGTCGAAGAAAACGGTGCTTGACCTCATATGCAGGGGTGATGACGGCTCCCAATTCATTGTGGAGGTGCAGAACAGGCCTTATAATGATTTTTTCAAGCGTGTTGTGTTCTATGGCGCGGGGACGTTCCATCTGCAGCTTGGGCAAGGGGAGGATTATGCGGACCTTCATCCTGTATATGTGGTGAGCATTTTGAACCATAAGCTCAGGCATCATGATGAAAGACAATGGGATACGGACTGTGTGGTGTCACATTATGAATTTATGGAAATCCGTACAAAAGAAGTTGCACCTATGACAATTTCTATTACCTTTGCAGAGTTGGCGCGATTCGCAAAGACACTTGACGAATGCAGTTCTGAGCAGGATTACCTGTTCTATTGGTTCATAAACGGAGGAAATGCCGATGTCATTCCGGATGCAATCAAGAATAGGACATTTGTCAGCCAGTTGGCCGGTGCATGTGAATATGCGGCACTCACAAAGGAGCATAGACTTAGATTTGAAGCAAACATGATAAACGAATTGGATATCTTATACGGTAAGCGGCAGGAATTCAAGAACGGCCGCGAAGAAGGGTTTGCTGCGGGGATGGAAGAAGGAGAAATCAAAGGAGAGGCAAAGGGAATCCGCAAGATGGCTCTTGCAATGAAAAATGCCGGAATGCAATTCCGGCAGATAAGTGAGATGACAGGACTGTCCGTGCAGGAAGTCGCGGAACTTTAGGCTTCAGGATAGAATAGGTGCACCAGAGTTTTTTGGCCTGCTCGAGTTCTTTCACGAACAGGCCTATATGGTGAACTCCTTCCATTACCTCTTGTTTTTCAGCCAGCGCTCTGTGAGATATTTGCGGACCGGCATATCGTACAATTTCAGGCAGGCGTATGCAATGCCTATTGACAATATGATGCTTCCCGCCGCTACCGTGATGTGGGCATAGGCCGGAGCATCCGGATGTGACCACGCCCAGTTCATCTGTACATACATGACAGGGTAGTGCGTGATGTAGAGCGGATATGACAATTCTCCGAGGAAAGTGCAGATTCTTGTGCTTTTTTCTCCCTTGATCCTGCTTCCTGCTCCCATGGCGACAACGACAGGGAAGAGGACCAGGATGCACGCGGCATTATAGATGCCGTTAGCGACATTGCCTTCGCCTCCTATGCACGGAATTGAGAATATGGCGGCAAGAATCAGTGAGCACCACCAGAATGCGCCTTTGACTGTGATGGATTTGCCGATGCGTGACAAGAGAAGTCCGCTCAGGAAAGGATATGCGAGCCTTGTGAATCCGATATACATCTGTTCGGGGGTAATGCTCCATCCGCCTATCACGGTGTAGGCGGATGCACTTGCGACACGTCCTTCTGTAAGCAGGCCGAAAACATTCCAATTCAGGCACAGGTCAAGCGTGCAGAATGCGGCAGCTGCAGTCAGGACTCCAAGTATAGCCTTAGGAAGCCTTCTAAGGACAAGGGCATAAAGAATGTTTGCCGCATATTCCCATGTGAGAGACCAGTTAGGGCCGTTGAAGGAGTTCATCTCGCCCCATCCGCGTATGTCCATCTTCGGACCGCACGGAATCATCAGGCATCCCATGACAAAGGCCAGGAGCAGTTTCCAGCCTGGGATGTTTCCGATTATCGGAAAGCCGTCTCCCTGTCCGAAGAAATACAGGCAGGCTCCTACCACGGTGCCCATGACCACCATCGGATGCAGGCGTACAAGACGTCTCTTGAAGAATCCCCATGTGCTCATTTTGTTCCAGCGGTCATCATAAGCATATCCTATGACGAAGCCGGAAAGCATGAAGAAGAAGTCCACTGCAAGATAGCCGTGGTTGATGATCTGGCCTGCAGGGCCTGGAGAATAGGCCTCGAAAACGTGAAACAGGACCACCAGTACGGCGGCTACGCCTCTGAGACCGTCCAGAATCTCGTATCTCGGTTTGGATGCCAAATAAACGTTGTTTGTCATGTTTGTTTTGTGTTAAAATGGCCGCATTGCCTGCGGTCCGGTTAGTTTGAGGCGATGGCAAAATCAGCCAAAGCGCTGCAAAGATAACCGGATTTTCCACATTATCCTAACCTATTATGTATTTGCCTATTTTAGGAATCCTTTGCAGAAGCACTGATATGGCTGCAACGCATGCGAAAGCTGTAAATGCGGACAGCAGTATCTCGAGGGGAGTAGTCCAGAATCCGAGCATGCCTTCGCTGCCGGACCCGAGCCAACCGCGGAAAAGGCCGCATATGGGGGCAAGAATCAGCATGTGGCATAAATACATGCCGTAGCTTGCTTTTGATACAGGCAACAGGACTTTTGAGTAAAAGGTCCCGTGAGCGTTCGCTTTCCGGAAAATCAGCAGCCATGCTATGGTCATCAGAGCCACTCCGATCGTGTCGTTGCACCATGTGGTTTCCCACCATACGGCCATATCGACAGCGCCTCCGACCGGGAATATGCCTTGAGCGCTTTCAAATGCCCGGTGGAGGAAACCGCCGAAGGAAATCGCAAAGCCAAGCAGATAACACGGGACGGATATGGACAGTGTCCTTGCCCATGACATGATGCCAACGAATTTGCGGAAATACAATCCTAAAAGCAGGTAGCCTATGAAGCCGCTGAAATAATAGAACAGGCCGTATGCGTTCCAGCTGGCCTCTCCCCAAAGAGGGAACAGTGCCTGTCTCGGAATGCCTGTCGGGCCATAGGTTATGGCGAGGGGCGATTGTGAGGCCCAGTCGCGTATGATAGGGATGAGTGTCGTGAAAAGCCAGATGCCCAAGTAGAATTGAAGCTCTCTTTTCCCGACTTTTTCAGCCCACGGAGAGAGCAGCGGCATCAGAAGGTATATTCCGCACAACATATAGACGAACCACAGATGTCCGGCCGCATAGTTGAAGTTCAGGAGCAGGTCCTTGAGATTGGACACCGGCTCTCCGAAAGCGAAAGCATATACAAGGCTCCAGATTATGAACGGGATAAGGATGCGCACTGCCCTTTTCCTGAAAAATTCTCCGGCGGAGTAGTGCAGAGGGAACTGCAGGTAGCTGGAGGCTACGATGAACAGCGGTACGCAGGCACGCACGAATGAATCGAAGAATGACGCCCAAAACGCATCCGTCTTTGTAAGTATGAGGGCACCGTCTCCGCCAAGGTAGAATGGCTCGGTACTGTGTACGATGAATACCATGAGGCAGGCCGCAATTCTCATCCAGTCAATCCAGGCTTCGCGGCCCTGTTTTTTCTCAGTCAGATTGTTTTCCATTTGCTTTTTTGTGATTTGAGCGGCAAATTTCGGAATTACCGATGAGAAAAAAGTTGTCCCACATTAAATTCTTTCCTCCGAACGTATGTGGCTTAGTGTGGGCAGAGTGATTCCAAGGTACGATGCTATGTGTCCGAGATTGGCGCGTCTGCATACTTCTGGAAATTCTTCGGTGAATATGCGGTAGCGTTCCCGTGCCGGCAAAGTAAGTCTCTCTTTGAAAGACTTGTGGACGCGTCTGTATTCGTTCTGGTGAATTATGCGTGCCCATGTGGCCAACTCCAGATTGTCCCTAAGGAACTGTTCCAGTTCGCCGACCTTTATGCGCCATGCTCGCACGGGTTCCATTGCCTGGGCATATTCTTCGCTGGGCTTCCCGTAATACATTTCGTCCATGCTGAATATCGGCGTGCCCTCCGTTGAGAAAGAGGTCGTGGCCTCCTCGCCGTTGACTACCCAGTAATGTCTCACAAAGCCTTTTTCCAGAAGCCAAACATATCTGCAGAATATGCCCTCTCTTAAAATGAGTTCTTTTTTGTGAAAATGGCATTCTTCAAGATGGCCGGCAAGAATTGAGGCCGTTTCATCGCTTATAGGTGCGGCCATGCGCATTTTCCGGAGGAATATGCTGTCTGCAAAAGTTTTCATCGGAGATTGTCTTTAAAAATGATTCCTTGCTTTGCGAAACGCCTTTTGAGGGAGCCTCCCTGGGCTTTCTGCAAGAACTCCGGCATTTCCCGTCGCAGGATTTCCAGCATGGCGTCCGCTTTCTGCTGCACGGGCAGCTGCTGCCTGCTTGCCGTCTGAATGGATTTTACAAGAGCTTTTCCCTGCGCCTCGTCAATCTTGCGTATGGCATTTATCAGGTCACCGACAACGGAAGAGAAGTCCTGTACGCCGTCGAAGTCTTTGTTGTCCGGAGTATAGTCTCCGAGCAAATGGACGTCATAGACAATGGAAATCATGGCGTTTGCATAGGAGGCGTCTTTTCCTGAGGATGCGAATCCGAACAGTTTTTCCGTCATTGCATTGGCTTCCCTGTTGCGCCTTTGCTGTTCGTCCGCGATCGTTTGCTTGAACCGTTGCAATTCGTCCGGGTTGCGTCCCCATGGCAGGGCATCTGCTTTTGCCTGCAGACCCTCATTCCATGGTCGCGAGTTATATCCCCAATGGAAGAGCAGCCTGTGCTTGCATTTGAATCCGGGAAATTCGGCTTTGAGATAGTTGTAGAAATCCATTCCTCCATATTGCGGGAGCTCCGTTCCTTTGTATCCGTCAATCATTTTCGAGCTTATCTGACGCATCCATGCCGTCACTTTAGCGTTGTCTTCAAATCCGAGAACAGCATAGAAGTCCGCCTTGTGCAGTTCAAATCCGGAGTGCGCATAAGCGCCGATGTTCATCAGGCTGCACATGATGCAGCATATTGCAGTTATTGTCTTCCTCATCATTATTCGGTGTTGCATGGTGCCGGCAGTGAGCGGATGTGGTTCATCTGCAGCCCGTCGGCAGTCATCGGGAGCGATGGCATATAAATCGGAACAAATATAGCAAAAGTTGAGAGCAGAAGCAAAGCTTGCTTTGATTATGCCGAGACGCCAGCATATATATGTGCGAAGTGCAAATATAGCTAAAAGCTGGGAGCAGAAGCAAAGTTTACTTGTAAGTTTTGCCGAAGCCCAAGCGTATATATGTCCGTTAGGACAAAAATAGTAAATTTGCAGCAAATGGAGGTACACATATGAGCATTGTAATGGAAACCGAAAGGTTGCTTCTGCGTCCGTGGCGTGAAAGTGATGTTGAAATATTGTTCAAATATGCGAAAGATCCGGCTGTCGGACCGGCTGCCGGCTGGCCACCGCATACTTCTGTGGAAGAAAGCCTGGAAATCATACGGACTGTTTTTTCTGCTCCGGAGACCTATGCCGTTGTCCTGAAGCAGACTGGTGAGCCTGTCGGAAGCTGCGGAATCATGTTTGCGGACGGGACGCATTCCGCTGAGATTGTGGACGGTGAAGGAGAAATCGGCTATTGGATAGGGGTGCCACATTGGGGAAACGGATATATCCAGGAGGCTGTCAATGCCTTGATTGCCAGAAGCTTCAATGTGTTCGGACTGTCGGCCTTATGGATAGGGTATTATGACGGCAACCGGAAGTCAAGCAGAGTCGCTGAGAAATGCGGCTTTACGTATCATCATTCCGAATCCGGGAAGCAGGTGTTTGACGGAGAATGCCGTACAGAGCATTTCATGCGTTTGGAGCGCACCGCTTATGTACCGGACGTTAAATTGAGGCGTGTCCATGAGGATAAGGAGAGATATATGGATATGCTTCTTGTCGGGGATGAGCAGGAGAGCATGGTAAGAAGGTATCTTCCGTCGTGTTCCTTGTATGCGGTTTCTGCCGGAGGACTTGAAATAGGAGTATGTGCCGTGGATGAGTCCGGCGAAGGATATGTGGAGATAAAGAACATTGCGATTATTGAGGGATTCCGGAGAAAAGGATACGGAAGAGCCGTCCTCGGAATGATTGCGGACATGTATCCCGGGCATAAGCTGAAGGCAGGGACAGGCGAGGTGCCTTCCACTGTCGGTTTTTACAAGGCATGCGGATTTGCCTATTCTTCCCGTGTGCCTGACTTTTTTAGGGACAATTATGACCATGCCATAATTGAGGATGGGGTGCAGCTGAAGGATATGGTTTATTATGAACTTCAGAGATGAGCACGAAGGCGTTTTTGATTAAATGATTACTAAGATCATGATACCTGAGAATATACTCCAGATAAATTGCCGTGCGGATTTCCGCAGATGGCTCTCTGAAAACCATGACAAGGAAGCGGAATGCTGGCTTGCCGTGAAGCGCGGTAAAACTCCTCCCTCTGATGCATTGTGGTATCTTGACGCCGTGGAAGAGGCTTTATGTTTCGGCTGGATTGATTCGACGGTGAAAAATGTTGACGGGGTGGCTCTCCAGCGTTTCAGCAGGCGCTCTAAAAAAAGCACATGGACTGAGCTGAACAAGGAAAGATGCCGCCGCCTTGAGGCTCTCGGATTGATGACGGACAGCGGACGTGATGTATGCCCGGATCTTTCTGCTGAATTTGAAATAATTCCGGAGATTCTTGATGCATTCAAGGAGAATCCCTTGGCGTGGGCGAATTTAAAGTCATTCCATCCGCTCTATCAGAGGGTGAGGATTGACAATATCCAAAGGGTGAAGCCGTCTGAGGAACTGTTTTGCAGCCGGCTTGCCAAATTGATTGAGGCCAGCCGCAAAGGGGAGATGATAGGCGAGTGGAACGATTGCGGCAGGCTCACTGAATATTAAAATCATTACGGGCAACGCACCTATTCCTGCTCCTTGACAAAGACATACTTGCTGCATGTGCTGAGATCCGGGGCAAAAGTGAAGCCACCGTTGCTGAATTCTTTCAGGGCTTCGGGGTTTTCAATGCGGTTCAGCAGGATGTGTCTGGTCATTTCGCCCCTGCATATCTTTGCATACACTACTATCGTTTTTGTCTTGTCGTTTTTGCCTTTTACGAGAAACTCCGGATGTATTACCCTTACCTCAGACTCAATCTTTTTCCAGTCAAAGAGCTTTTTCATCTCGTCACTGGCCAGATTGACAAGTATTCCGCCGTTTGCTTTGATTTCGGCTATGAAGTTTTCCGTAAGGAGCTTCTGCCAATGATTGAAGATTGATTTTCCGCTGCCGGGGGCAGGCTCCATTCCGCCTTCAAGACGATACGGACTTATCGCATCCAGCGGCCTGAGCAGCCCGTACAGAAACGATGTTATCCGAAGGTGGTCCTGGGCATATGCAAGATCTGCGGCGGAAAAGCTCTGCGGAGCCATGTGCTTGAATACCACTCCGGTGTACGCGAATACGGCAGGCATCATTTCGGCCTCGCCATGCAGGATGTCCGTATATCGCATCTTGTTTTCTGCGGCAATCCGCGGGCTTACTTTCAGCGCATCGGCCAATTCATCTTCCGAAAATGCGGCCATTTTCTTGACCAGTTCTTCCGCATAAGGCAGATATTCCGGTTCGCTTACATATGGAACCGCATGTGGGCATGTCTGCGCCATGGTCTTGGCGCATGATATGAAAATCATCATGGCAATTTACTTTATTGTTCCGGTGCAGCGGATTGCTTTTAAGCGCTGCTCCGGATTTGCAAAGTTACAATTTGCCGCGGAATTGCGTCTGATGCCTGACACGAAAATTCAGTACCGCAAGATATGTCTTGTAGCTTGGAAGCTTGTCCTGCTGAAAGCGAGCATGGGAACCACGGCCCCGACTGCCAGCATTATTATGATAAGGCATCCTGTGAGGAAATTGTCCGACATCCTGTAGAAATAATCCAGGAATTCGTCCCTGCATGAGGTCGAGACGCATCCGAGCAGATTCTGGAATGTCCGGTATGCATACATCCCGGGAATCATCGGCAGCAGTGACGGAAAAGAAAGGGATTCCACAGGCTGCTTAATTATCACGCCAGTAATGACAGAGAGCATGCCTATGGCCAGTCCTGCGGCGAGACTTGCCCATATTATATGTGTTCCGAGCACCGTTATCAGGACAAATCTCAGGGAATGGCCTATGCCGGCAATCAAGGCACAGAAAGGAAATGCCTTGTATGGAAGATTGCTTATGCTTCCGAACCCGATGCCTGCCACGGCGGCAAAGAGCGCGTCTTCGAGAATGAGCATCAATGTATTCATGGTCATGCGATTTTCATTATGACTATCGCGCCGCAGAAACCGAGAGATAGGCAGGCCGTGAGTATAGTGGCCTCCACCATTCTGCCCATTCCGAGCTGATGGTGTCCTGTCAGCATATCACATACGGAATTAAGGTAGGGAACTCCAGGGACAAGAAACAGCACGCTTGTTCCCAATGCCACGTCCGGAGTGTTTCCGAGAGAGAACACATAAGCCGCGGAAGCTATTATTGCGGCTGCGAATGATGAGATCAGGAAGGTCATGTAGGTGTTTACTTTTCTTTGTATTAATGACTGCTTAAGGAAGAATCCGGCGTAGGTGGCCGCGAATACAAGGAGCATCGAGATGAAGTCACCTCCGAACAGTTCGCAGAATGAGGCATTGGCTGCAGATGCAAGGGCACGTACAATCCTGCCGTCCAGCGGTTTCTCGTTTCGTATTTGCTGGAAACGCTGGAGTGCGCTGCCATAGTCCGTCAGATTGTCCGCAATGTCCCAGCTCAATGAGCTTAGCTTTCTGATTTTTGAGAAGCTTATGCCGGAATGGGCCACAACTTCGCTTCTGAATGCTCTTTGGGCATTGTCGGCCGTATTATATAGCTGTATCTTGACGGTTGACGGAGTGAGTTCGAGCAGTGTCCGGCAGCCGTAATGACGGGCCATTCGTTCAATGTTCTTCTGTATCCTGAGTCCGGACGCGCCGGAGCCGGCCATCACGCTTGCGTAGTCGCATAAGAAACTGCAAAGTTGTCCGGGCATCATTCTTCGTTGCTGTCTTCATAGTAGGCTGTGACCTTGGCGCCTGTCACAGGGTCGGCGTAGTCTTCTCCATGCTTGAGTCCCGGCATTTTCAGTCCGGTTTCACTGTCAACGTCTCCCTCATAGGGAACTGCAGAAAAAAGGCGCACATATGCAGCCACAAGGGCAATGTCCAAGATTGCCAATAACCAGTTCATTATCATATCCTTTATTTTTTTGACGCTGCAAATGTCGCTTCAAGTGAAATTTCCAGGAAGGGTTTGCAATGGTATTTTTTTATCGGAATCATCGTTGCGGTGATATGTTCTGCGCGGAATTTCTGTTGGGGCGTCATATATTCCTGCGATTCCGGCAATCGCTCTGTCCTATGCCCTCTGCGGGGAATTTGCCTGCTTGTTCCGCAGGTTATGTCATATGTGAGTCTGCCTGTGAGCTTTGCTGGTTTTCTGGAATATTCTGCAATGTATCGGGGCAGGGGATGACAATTGATAGGCGGGACTTTCCGTTTGATTTGGTACAAAAATGATGGTGAGCAAAAATTTCTTGTTGCTCACCATCATTTGTTTTCTTAAAAAAACAGGCCCTTTCAACTCCTGAAAACTAAGTTCTCGGCCTATTTATGTGTGTGGTCTCAGCCCTGTCGCATCACGACTTTTTAGTCATATTGGAAAATTGCGGCAGGTCTCTTGTGAGGTTCCATGGATATTTTATTCAAAGACAAGGAAACGGTGCTCCATTGGTCCGGTTTCTTTTTCCCCCGGGGTGTCTTCAGGAATACCGAACGGCATTTGGGATATGAGCCTCCATTTTGGGCTGATTCCCCATTGCTTTGCCACTTCTTTGTCAATCAGAGGATTGTAATGCTGGAGTGATGCCCCGAAGCCGAGATCTTCAAGTCTTGTCCATATCGCCAGCTGATGCATGGCTGAAGTCTGGTCTGAATATGACGGGAACGCGGCGGCATAGGTAGGGAAGTCTTTCTGCAATTTTTCAATGACTTCCATATCCTCGAAGAAAAGTATTGTGCCGTATGCTGAGGCAAAGCTGGACGCGACTTTTTTCTCTGTTCTTGGGAAAAATTCAGCCGGAGTGACTTTCTTGAGCTGCTCCAGTGTGATTTCCCATAGTTTTTTGTGGTGTTCTCCGAGCAGGAGGACAATCCGTGTTGAGCGTGAGTTGAATGCAGACGGCACAAATTCAAGGGCATGGCTGATGACTTCTTTTATAGTGCCGTCGCTTACCGGGGACTTGTCTGTGAGCCTGTAGTAGCTTCTGCGGTTTCTCAATGCTTCTTCAAATGTTCTTTCCATAATATGTGATAATTAATTTTGCTTTTTGGCGGACAGAGGTGTAGGCCACTTGTTACGCCCTCTTGTCCGGGCCTGATTTTACAGGCCGCAGTCCGAATAGCAAATCAAGGGCCATATAGGATGCATTTGCAAGATGTTGTGGATGAACTTTCCCAATGACCTGGCATTGGCTCAAATTCCGATGGCCTATGAGATTAGGACAGCTTATGACGACCGGCGCAAAGCTAAAAACCACGTGGCAGTATCCATGAAATTCCGGCTGAGGATGGATAGGAGAGCTGGAAACAACGTTCCATCCACTGAAATGCCATTCTGGAAGGATGTTCCCAGAATGCTACCTCAGTTTTGGCGGATATCTCTATGAGGCTGAAGTGCGCTTCAAAACTCGTTTGGATGTTCTGATGAATATGAAATAAAACGAAGAAGATATGGCATTTGATTAGTTCTCCTCTTGGTAATATACCTTATAGAACTTTCCTTTTTCGTCTTCTCCCTGTTCGATAAGCTCGCGGTTTCCATGAACATAGATATGGAAATTCCTGTCCAGTTTTATGACGCTTTTGAAGGCGCGGGCCTGTTTCTTGACGGCTGATTCGGAAATGGTGAAGCTGTCCGCTATCTCCAGATTCCTGTCCTGCTCGTAGTCTTGCTTGTACCTGTTGAAACTGTCGATGACTTCCTGCTGCGCGAAAACCTCATTGGCAAATTCTTCCATGTCGAAAGAATCTTTTTCCTTGAAAAACTGCACGGAACGGTTCAGCAAATCAGCCTGGTCAGCCTTCTGAACCTCAAACTGCTGCGGCAATTCCTTGGTCACGAAGTTTTTGCATAGGGCCAGGACATTATGTGTGTTATAATACTCGTCCTTGCGTGGCCTTACATGAAGAAAGTCCTCAATCCAATATTTCGCATCGTCACCTTTATTTGTGTTGTCCACGACAGCAACGACATATCCGTTGCTTTTGTCAATATTGAAAATCAGGCAACCTTTGTCTAATTTGTTGATATTTATTCCTTTTTCGCTTTCGATGTTGAAGTCTCCCTCATTTTTCGGATACACCTTCAGAAATGTATCCTTATTCTCAGACTTGAAGAGTCCCACGGCATTGATTTCCTCTTCACCGTATGAGAAGCCGCGGAAAAGGACCACATAAAATTCTCCGGCCTTGATGTTCGGGTGGCAGCTCTTCTCATAAAGATGCCTCGCAAGATTTGCAGATTCCTCCATAAGTCGCCCGTCATCCTCAAATATGCCCGAGACGAATCCATAGACTTCGTTATACCTCAAATCGCTTTCATGATACAGGCTGAAATACTCTTCAAGTTTGAATGAAGAACAAAAGTAATTCGACAAAAGTTCCCGTATGCCATCCTCAGCCACAAGCAAGTTCCTTGACAGCCCCAACACATCATCAGCACTCTTGTTGCCGACCATATGCACAGCCATTTTGTCTATTGATGCGTTGTTAGTTCTTATCATTGTTTCCATATATTTTAACCGTCTCCCGCCACCAGAATCCGCGAAAGGAGTGCAAAGGTAAAGTAAAATTCGGATTATGGGGGTAGGTGTGGCAGAGAAATAAGAATAACGTGGTCTGAGGACTATATTGAAGCATTGCCGGAAGATATTATGTTGCTAAAACTTTTATTGGTCAAAATTTGGATACCCTATTTTCCGGATAATGTGAGAAATGTGATTCTTTTGCTGCCGGAAAATATGAAAAGATATATTTCTGATAGCGTGGGAAATGCTATCTTTGTGGATGCTGGGCCTCTCAAGAGAAACCATGATTCTTACTTGACGAAGAGGTTCTGGAGGATTTGCGTGCAAATAAGAATTTCTGTGCCTGCAAAGGTGCAATATATGAAAATATTGTCGGGGATATGCTTGTAAACAGTGGGTAAAAGCTGGGATATAAGAATTAATTGAAGAGAGAAACAGATGAAGATGACTTTGGATAATTTTTGTGATTTTGTCCCCTCGCGAATATGGTGGAGGGGAGAGGAATATTATTCTTCTGGTGCAATAATCTCAATAGAAGAAAGCCTGTCCGGGGAGTGGAGGGCCGTTGTTGAAGGAACTTATGATTATAATGTAAGGATTGTAATGGACGGAGATGAAATCTTGGAATGGGAGTGTGATTGCCCATACGATGGAGGCGACATATGCAAACATGTCGTGGCTGTAGTCATGGCTATCCGCAATATAAAAACGGATGATTCAGAAAAGGGCCTGCTTAAGAAGCCGCGTTCAATAAACGGAGCAAAGGCAGCAAAATGGTCTGAAACGGTAACCGGAATCAGTGAACCAAGAGAAAATCTGACGTTTACGGAACTTCTTTCAAATGCTTCTGCTGATGAGTTGCGCCGTGTCATTATGGAGTATTCTTTGAAAAATGATGGTATAAAGAATTGTCTGATAGATTTTTTCAAGAGAAATGCAGTGCGTGAAGAAGGGATGGTCAATTATGTTGAGCAAGTGAGGGAGATATTCAGCAATGCTTATTCCGTTAATGGTCACAGGTCCCGTTATAGGGAACCGGAAGTGGATTGGGGGGATGTCTGTTTTGGGATGGACGCAATTTTTGAAGAAGCGGAGTGTATGCTGAAAAAAGGTAATGTCCATGAGGTATGGATGGTGGTCATGGCCTTTTTTGAAGGACTTGCCGATATTGCAGATGATGAATGCTCATATGAAGTCAATGACTTGTGCGGCAGGGCAGGGGAACTTTTAATAGAAGCTTTGCGTACAGGTGAGATTGATTGCAAGATGGCTCTTTCGAAGCTGGAGGACGTGACAAAGAGTCTTGCTTATGAAGAATATGGACTCTATGAGGTGGATGAATTGCTCGCTCGCGTGAGGGGCTTTGCCCTGTCTCCGGAGGAGGCCCTTGAATATCTTGAAACGCTTCTTGCAAGCCACAGGACACCATATGAGCTGGACTGCTATGTGTTGCAGAAAGTAGAATTGCTGAGGAGGCTTGGACGGGATTCCGAGGCGGAAGATACTATGGACAGATATATTTGTCTGGAGGCTGTGCGTGAAATGAGGCTTGAAGAATTGTTGGACGCGGAAAGATTTGATGATGCATTGAAACTGGCCGATGATGGAATTGCTCTTGCCGGACGGGAGATGTTTTCAGGCAGTGCCGTGAAGTGGATGGAGAAAAAGCTTGAAATTTTTGAAAGGCTCGGTGATGTGGAGTCTTCCATTGATGTCTGCCGGTGCTTGTTTATTGTAGAGCGGGGAAGTATGGAGTATTATTACAGACTGAAAAAGATGGTTGCAGCATCCGGATTCAGCAGTTTCCTTCAGGATATGATAAGCAAGACATCTTCAAGTACATATGGCGGTCATAGCGTAATCGCAGACATTTATCTGCAAGAAAATGATTATGACAGTCTCTTCTCTTTTCTCGCTTCTGCAGAATCTCACAGGCTTGATTTGCTGAAGAATTATGCCCACCGCTTGCCATCGTCGTTCTCGAAAGACCTGCTGGCCCTGTTTGTCGAGGATTTGAGGCTGTATGCTAAAAAGAATGTGGGGCGCAATCACTATATCTACTTAGCCCGGATAATGTCCGATATGAAGAAGTTGTCGGGTGGCGCGGAAATCTCCTCATCATTGGCTGAAGAATTCCGCCATACATACCGCCGGCGTCCTTTGATGCTGGATGAACTTAGGGGGATTTAAATACCTGTTGTCGGAAATTTTCAGATGGCTTTTGATTGCGTCGTAGGAATTGGTTTTTATAGGCTTCGAGAGTCCATCTTTTCAGTGCTCATGTTTACTATCGTAGCTGTTCAAGCAGGTTTGTCGTCTTTTTGTTAATGCGTTTGTGTATAACCATTACTGGCTGATCGAATTTATATCGCTGTTGTGACATAAAAATGAGTTTTATGTCACGAGTCGTTTCTTTCTTTTGGCGTCTTATGCTATAAAGAAAGCCCACGACTGTTATCGTGGCAAAGATGGTATATAGATTCGGGATGAATCTTATACTATATGTTACTACAAATTAATTTTTTCTTTCAATTTTGGTGAAAGGGAGATTCATATAAAGTGATCAGGTGCTTTTATTCCAGATTTTCCAGCATCAAGAAATTTCTCAGGTGCATATGTATGATACCATTATCGTCATTACGCGTTACCAATGGTGTCATTGATACTACATATTTAGGGTAATTGTCTTTTATGTTATGCAGATTTCCAAACTCTCTTTCCCTGGTTGCATCATCAGCAATGATATATGATGCTTGAATATAAATTCGCTGGGCACCGGCTTTTTTTGTACAAACAAAATCTATTTCTCCGGCTTGTAGCTGACCGACATTAACCTTATACCCCAAGCCTATCAGATGCTGATAAATTATGTTCTCAATAACCTTTTCTATGTCACCTTCACGAGTGCCTTCAGCCTGAGCATTTCTCAAGCCATTATCTTCAAAGTAAAACTTATCGTTGCTTTCAAATAGACGTTTACCGTGAATGTCATATCTGTTTACTTTGTGTATTATATAAGCATCCTCAAGGTATTGGGTATAATCGATAATTGTGTCAGCAGAAACGTTAGTTCCCTGGGATTTCATAAATTTAGAAATACTTGAAGCTGATATAAGCTTTCCAATATTGTCAGCAATAAAGTTGGTCAACTTTTCCAAAAATGGCACATTACGAATATTGTTCCTGGAAATCACATCCTTTAAAAGAACGGTATTTAATACATCTTTCTGGTATTCTAAGGCATCATCTTCATCCAATCCAATCTTGACCAGTCCAGGCAGGCCGCCAAACTGTATATATTTAGCCAAGGCATCATCCGAATCCTGCAAATTATGGAACTGCAGAAACTCTTTATAACTCAAAGATTGTACATAAATCTCCTTGTATCGTCCGCCAATAATAGTACTGAGCTCTTTGCTCAACATCTTTGCATTACTGCCGGTTACAATGACCTCTGTATCTGGTTCTGTTATATAGCTTCTGACAGTACGCTCAAACTCTTCAATCTCTTGAATTTCATCAACGAGGATGTAATTCATTTTACCGGTTTGATAGTGGGCGTCAATGTAGGCGTTTAGATCTTGGTAGGTTTTGATGTGGTCAAAAGCCTTCTTTTCCTTATCAATATAGATGATATTGTTATTTGCATCTTTTGCTTTAGTATCACGAATCATTCTTAGCATATAGCTCTTTCCGACACGCCTTTGTCCTGTAAGAACAATAATAGTATCCTTACCAAGGTGTTTTTCTATTTTGTCTAAATAATTCTGTCTAACCAGTATCTTCATATCGTGTATATTTGATAATAATGGCAAATATAATAAATTTATCGATTATAAAAGATAAAATATCCAAAGTAATATCAGTTCTCTCTTATAATTGAAGAATTTTATGATTTCTTTCTGATACTTGTGGATTCTGCTGCTTTGCGTTTGCGACCATTAATTACTTCTGCATATATTTGAGTTATGCTTATGTTTTTTAGTGTGAGCGTTTTGCTGATCTGTGCCGTTGCTTAGGACATGTTGAAGTTCTGTCCGAGTCTGGTATTGAGAGGATTACTACTTTTGACAAAAAGTGTGATAAGGCTCCGATATTGGAAGACTTGTAGAAATAACACGTGTGTTAAAGATTACCAAACGCCAATGAGATTCATCTGTATTTATGTAAAAAGCATAACAACTTTCGTATATTTGAAAAAATGTATTTCCCTTATGACATCATAAAGCCCCAACATATCATATAATATTTATATGTACTATATGATATATTGAGGCTTTAAAGCATAGTGCAGACGGGCTTACGCCTTTCACAAGACAAGGCATTTGCCCGGATCAAAACCATTGGCAATATGTTCGTTCTCAAAAACATATCCCATTTGATTGCACACGACCTTCGTCCCGTTTATCTCTGCGTCAATATTGGTGTGCGAATGCCCATAAATCCACGCATCAATGCGATTGTCGGCAATAAGCCTACTCAGTTCAGTTTCAAATGCACTATTTAGCACTGACCCCTTATGATGAGTGGCGACGACCTCCAATGTGGGAAGGTGATGTGTTACTACCACAATATGTTTGGCGGTGCTTTCGGCCAGACTTTGCCTGATGAAATCCAAACAGAAACTGTGCATCTGATTGAATTCCTCTGTCTGGAGCAATTTGCCATTATACATTATCTGCCGAAAGTCGTTCATGCCCTTCCAAACAAAATACTCGTCAGATGGAGATATTTGAGACCACAGAGTGCTCAAGATAAAGTCGGTATCATCAATCCGTACAACTTGATTCTGATAATATCCTACATTGTTTTTGAACATCCAATTCCATTGCAAGCCCTTGTCCATCACATCACAATAATTGTAGTACTCATGGTTTCCGGGCACAATGAGCACATGACGATAATTCTCAGATGCCCATTTCCAGAAATTAGCCAAAGGTGCGACTTTGTTTTTCAAATAGAATATATCTCCGGCCTTAGTATATGACAATTTTCAGATTGAGGCTATATAATATTTTGATTATTAGATAATTATATTGCAAAAGACCTTAAAATTTCGTAACTTTAAGG
>ERZ777305.1626-NODE-1626-length-24738-cov-7.469351_pt1 | contig 24738 bp, 22 predicted proteins | sample MGYA00374965_ERZ777305 | MGnify/ENA primary metagenome ERZ777305 (study PRJEB29328, sample SAMD00013331) | mouse gut metagenome | study: EMG produced TPA metagenomics assembly of the Metagenome analysis of fecal microbiota from mouse which was promoted... | reverse complement strand
CTTTCTCAAATCGGATAGTTAATAACCCGTCCAACTTTTTGGGGTCACTTCAGAGTCGGAGCGCTGTTTTTGAATATTTTGCGGCGCGGAATCCGCCGGTTTCGGCGAATGACCCTGAACACCGTCGGAATCAGCCTTTGAACTTTTTGAGGATGACCGCGGCATTGTGTCCTCCGAATCCGAATGTATTCGAAAGGACGGTGTCGACGTTCTTCTCAACAGCCTTGTTGAAGGTGAAGTTCAGGCGGGGATCCACCTCGGGATCATCATCTCCCTCCTCATGGTTGATGGTGGGAGGAATTACTCCGTCGGTGATTGTCTTGACGCAGAGGACAGCCTCAAGCGCGCCTGCGGCGCCGAGCAGATGACCAGTCATCGACTTCGTGGAGCTGAGGTTGATCTCATAAGCGTGCGGACCGAACACATCGACTATCGCCTTGGCCTCGCTACGGTCGCCGACAGGAGTGGAGGTGCCGTGAAGATTGATGTAATCGATATCTTCAGGCTTCATTCCGGCATCCTTGAGGGCGTTTTCCATCACGAGACGCGCACCGAGACCTTCGGGATGAGTGGCGGTGATGTGGTATGCGTCGGCACTCATTCCGGCACCTGCCACTTCGGCATAGATGTGCGCTCCGCGGGCCTTGGCGTGTTCGAGCTCCTCGAGCACGAGTGCGGCGGCACCTTCACCGATCACGAATCCGTCGCGCGAGCCGCTGAAAGGACGTGATGCGCCTTTGGCGTCGTCGTTGCGAGTGGAGAGAGCCTTCATCGAATTGAAGCCTCCCACTCCGGCGGGGAACACGGCAGCCTCGGCGCCACCGGCCACCACGGCATCGGCATAACCGAGACGGATGGTGTTATAGGCGTCGATCAGCGCGTTGTTCGACGACGCGCAGGCCGAGACCGTGGCGTAGTTGGGACCGCGGAACTCGTGGGCTATGGAGATATGCCCGGCCGCGATGTCGGCAATCATCTTGGGGATAAAGAAGGGGTTGTATTTGGGCCCCTGCTCCTCGCCGTGCACGGCAAAGTATCCGGCTTCCTCCTCTAAGGTATGCAGACCGCCGATGCCTGCTGCAAAAATGACTCCTACCCGGTTCTTGTCGATACCCTCTCCGTCAAGCCCGGCGTCGGCAATGGCCTCGTCGGCAGCCGTAAGCGCGAACATTGCGTAGAGGTCGAGCTGACGCATCTGACGACGGTCGAAGTGGTCAGCCGGATTGTAATCCTTGACCTCGCACGCGAACTGCGTCTTGAACTTAGAGGCATCGAAGCGCGTGATCGGAGCGGCACCGCTGACGCCGTTTCTGGCGTTCTCCCAGGTGGTGGCCACATCGTTGCCGATGGGGCTCAGCGCACCGAGTCCGGTCACTACTACTCTCTTTAATTCCATTATCTGTTGAATAAGATGGAATCCGTCGGTGACGGATTATTTCTGGTGGGACTCGATGTAGCTGATGGCGTCACCGACAGTCTTGATGCTCTCTGCGTCGGCATCGGGAATTGTGAGATTGAATGCTTTCTCAAACTCCATGATGAGCTCTACGGTGTCGAGAGAATCGGCGCCGAGGTCCTTGTTGAATTCTGCCTGGGGAGTTACTTCGTTCTCATCTACTGTGAGTTTGTCAACGATGATCTCTTTTACTTTCTGTTCGATGTCAGACATGTCTAAAAAAATTTAATTGTTAATCTTATTCATTTCAGTGCGGCGCACGGCCCCGGAAGGCCAGCGCCTTAAATCCGCGCTGAATGTCAGCATCTTGGACTGATTTGTACAACCTTAATGCCGATTCAACGGATTTATCAGATTGCAAAGTAAGCTAAATTTTTCATAATATGGAAATTTTTCGTCATTTTTTGCACAAAAAAATCGCATTTGTGCATTTTTCAACAACGGCCTCCTTCAAAAAGCTGGTCCAAAACATAGTCTCCGAAGATTTTCCGGGTATGGCTCGATATATTTACACACTACAACCTTGAAGAAATTTCACGATAGGGATTGTGGTTCCTACGTCAGAATCCTGACACCGTACCTATGATAAATCTTTTTTTCCGACCTCTTTATGGGTAAAGTCACGAAACTGCAAAAGAACTCGAAGACCTGCATCAATAAATTAAACCGATATCAGGGCAAAGAGAGGGGCGGAGTGTATCTTTGCGGCAAAAAAAGATGGAACATATAAGAACTGATTTCGGGCTGCTGGAGCGGGCGAGGACGTGCTGGGATGCGGCCTCCGGCTTCCGCGCTGACCGCGACCGCAACAAACGATTCACCTACGGCGACCAGTGGAGCGACCTCGTCGACGACGGCGTGTCGAAGATACCGGAGGAAACACTGATTCGCCGACAAGGGAACGCTCCCCTCAAAAACAATTTGATACGCCGGCTGGTGCGCAATGTACTGGGCGTGTACCGAAACCGCTGGACCCTTCCCGAATGCGTGGCCCGCGATCCGGCAGAGAGTGTCCGCACCGCCACCATGCAGCAGCTGATGCATTTCAACATCGCAACCAACCGTATGGAGGAGCTCTATTCACGCTCCATGGAGGAATTCCTGATCGGCGGCCTCGTTGTCCACAAAAAATGGTTCGGAAGCAAAGGGAACCGCATCGACTGCTGGACAGACTTCGTGCAGCCGGACAGATTCATCATCGACCCCTCCACCCGAGATTTCAGAGGATGGGACATAACCCTTGTCGGAGAGATCCACGACATGAGTTTCGATGAGCTCTGCTCATCATTCTGCACCTCGGCCGAGGAGAGGAAAGCCCTGCGCGACATCTACCGGACCGACAACGGCGGCGTGACGCAGACTGTTCCGTTCGGCTCGGGAGAACGCTCTCCGTCATTCCATACACCGGCAAATGCCGGCGCATGCCGCGTCATCGAAATCTGGACACTTGAGCATCCGTCGCGGTATGCATGCCACGACACGGCCTCAGGACGGCGGTTCCGCGTCAACGAGGAGGACTACGACCGAATCGTGGAGCAGGAGAACCGCCGCCGGATTCTCCAATGCGAGAAAGACCTGTCGCTCCCACGCCTTATAGAGGCACGGTGGCGCACGGATGAGGAATGGCATTACCACTTCATCACGCCCGACGGGCAGGTGATACGCGAAGGAGCATCGCCATACTCACACGGAAGCCATCCCTACGTATTCAAGGCCTACCCCTTCATCGACGGGGAGATACACTCGTTCGTGAGCGACATCATAGACCAGCAGAAAGTCACCAACCGACTGATTTCAATGTACGACTGGATCCTTCGGGCCTCGGCCAAAGGTGTGCTCCTCTTTCCGGAGGAATCACTTCCGCAAGGAGTATGTATCGACGACATCGCCGACGAATGGAGCCGCTTCAACGGCGTGATCCTTTTCAGGCCCCGCGCCGGCATGCCGCTCCCTCAGCAGGTCAGCTCGAAGTGCGCCGACATCGGCATAACCGACCTGCTCAATATCCAGATGAAGATGATGGAGGATATCTCGGGAGTGAACGGCGCGCTGCAGGGAAAACTGGACAGCAGCACAATGAGCGGCACGCTCTACGACCAGCAGACCCGCAACTCGCTGACAGCCCTCGCCGACATCATGGGAAGCTTCGAGGACTTCATGGCAGAAGCCATCCGCAAGGATGCCTCCAACATACGGCAGTACTATTCGCCACGCAGGATAGAGGCCGTCACCGGACTGCATCCCGGACTTACTTCCGACCTGCGCCCGTCGCGCAACTTCTTCTCGCCGGATCTGGACTTCGGCTGGCGACTGCGCAATACGTGATTTGAATTCTGTAATTTTGAATAGGGTTGCGGAGTTGCGCTATTTTTTGTAAATTTGCAGATTCGGGAGGAGAGCGGACCATCTCTCCCGTCCCGGATTTCCTCATGACAGAATTGCAGACAAGACATAGAGACGCTGACGCGACGGAGATTCCCGACGAGGTGAAGCAGGCCAAGATGCGCTTCTCCATTATCGGCAACTCGCCGCTGCTCATACGCGCCATATCCCGCGCCATCACCGTGGCGCCTATCGACCTCTCCGTGCTCATCTACGGAGAGAGCGGCTCCGGAAAGGAGTTCTTTCCAAAGATAATCCATCAGTTCGGAGCACGAAAGCATAAGAAATACATAGCCGTGAACTGCGGAGCGATACCGGAAGGGACAATCGACTCGGAACTCTTCGGCCACGAGAAAGGTTCATTTACCGGCGCGATAGCGGCACGGAAGGGATATTTCGAAGAGGCCGACGGAGGCACCATATTCCTCGACGAGGTAGCCGAGCTCCCTCTCACCACCCAGGCAAGACTGCTGCGCGTGCTCGAGACCGGCGAGTTTCTCAAGGTGGGAAGTTCCAACGTACAGAAAACCAACATACGTGTGGTGGCGGCCACCAACGTGGACCTATCCGAGGCGGTGCGCCAGGGTAAATTCCGCGAAGATCTGTATTACCGGCTCTCCACCATCCGCATCGACGTACCCGGACTGCACGACCGCGGAGGCGACATACAGCTGCTCGCCCGCAAATTCGCCTCGGACTTCTCCCACAAGTACATGACGGCACCGATAACCTTCACCGAGGACGCGGTACGCGCAATGCAGCTCTACCGCTGGCCAGGCAACGTGCGCCAGCTTAAGAACGTGGTGGAACAGCTTTCGCTCTTCGAGGCCGGGCATGAGATCACCCGCGAGATGATATCGGAGGCCCTCCCCATGGACCATTCGCCACTGTGTACCCCGGCCACTACACGCCGCGAGCCGGATGCCGAGACCGAACGCAAGATGCTCTGGCAGGTGGTGCTCGGCCTCAAGGAGGAAATCGGCCGTCTACGCGAGATGATGGGCCACGACCCGCATGAAGCCGCCGGCGACAAAGATCCGCGCCGCGGCGAGGCAGAAACCAGAGCTGAACGGCGTCCCACCGTCACCTCGCTGATCAGATATCCGGAAAAAGACCTGCTGCATCCCGATGACGGCGCCCACACAGCCACATTCGATCCCCTCGGCGAGGCGGAACGACGCACCATCACCGAAGCCCTTGAACGCAACGACGGCAACAAACGGAAAACAGCCGAGGACCTCAACATCTCATTACGTACACTTTATCGCAAAATCCAGGAATTCAACATCGAATGAAAGCGTTCACCTCCCTGAAACGACTTCTGCCGCGCATAGCTGCCATCGGCTTCCTGCTCCTCGCCATGTCCGCATCAGGCTGCATCCCGCGGTACACGCTCAACGGATCGTCGATAAATTACGACATCTACAAGAACATCAACATCTCCAGCTTCCCGATCCGGGCCTCGCTCGTATATCCGCCCCTACAGCAGACTTTCGAGAACGAGCTCCTCAACTATGTGACGCGCAACACACGCCTCAACGTGATTGACGGCAACTCCGACCTGGAACTGAGCGGCGAAATCACCGGCTACTCCCTGTCGCCGCAGGCCGTCGGCACCGACGCCTACGCCACCGAGACCCGGCTCACCATAACCGTCCATGTGAAATACACCGACAACAAGAACCCCGCCAACAATATCGACCAGAGTTTCTCCGCCTACCGGCAGTTCGACTCCTCCCTGATGCTCACCGATGTACAGGACGGTCTTTGCCAGGAAATCAGCGAAGAACTCGTGAATCTTATATTCAACGCGACGCTCGGCAACTGGTGATGCCGCGCCCCTATCCGATAAAAATGAAAACCTACACATTCAAGGAAGCCGAAGAGTCGTTCAGACGATATCCGTATTATATATATCCGGCCCTGTCGGCACTCGCTGTCGCCACTCAGGAGCAACGTGCCATACTGGTGCGCCGCATCGCGGCCGCCGTGGGCGACGAGGCAATGCTCCGCACCGCCATCGGCATAGATCCGGCGGAATTCGCCGACTTCTATCCGGACATGAAGGCTCCGGAACTCTCCACTTCCGAAACCATCGACACTTTCATCTCCACATTCTCCTCCGAAAAAAGAGCATCCGCTCCCGCCATCGACAACATTGTGGCCGCTCCCGCCATCGACTACGCCGCCATGCTCGCCGCAGACTCCGACAGCGTACCGCTCCCCGGAGCCGATTCAGACAGCACCGCCGACCTCCTAAACTCATTCCTCGGGACAAAACCGAAAACTCCAGATCCGACCCCTGAACCCACGCCTGCGCCGGCTCCGGAACCGGCCATGCAGCCCCCGCACCAGCAGGACACTGAACCGGATGACAAACCTTCCGTCGAGACCATCTCCTCGCCAGGTTACGAATCAAATCTCTCCGAAGCGCTCCTCAAGGTCATGATAAAAAAGGGGAATTATTCCAAAGCACTCGAAATTATTAACGAATTAAGTTTGAATAATCCAAAAAAAAGTATTTACTTTGCAGACCAAAAGCGTTTTCTCAAGAAACTTATGCTCAACCGTGAGCGCCTCGACAGCGCGAAAAAAGAGGGAACACGATGAGCAGAGGCTTCGGGAGAGAACCGCTTGATATGTTTAATGCATTGATAATCAAATAATTAATCACAAGATATGTATATCTTTCTCACAATTCTCATCGTATTGGCATCCCTTCTTCTTGTGGGCATAGTACTGATTCAGAAATCGAAGGGAGGAGGTCTGGCCTCCGACTACTCAAGCGGAAACCAGTATCTCGGCTACCGCAAGACCACCGACTTCATCGAAAAAGCCACATGGGGTCTGGCCATTTTCATCTGCGTGCTCAGCATCTGCGCCTCGTTCACTGTAAAGGCTCCGGTGAACGTATCGAGAATAGCACCGGCAGCTCCGGCACCCAGCCAGGCAGCTCCGGCGCCGACCAATATCCCCGCCGAAAAGAAAGCCGCGCCCGCACCGGCGCCCGCAAAGACCGACAATCCCGCAAAAGACAACCGTCCTAAATAAAAAGCCGGGGCTGATTCAAGCCCGAACACATAAATACCGGGGCTGAATTTCCTTTAAGCAAGGAATTCAGCCCCGGTATTTATATACTTACATTTGTTCGCGAAAAGAGACTCAGCGACGCCCCCAGAGCAGTTTGTCGCGGATGATGGATGCGAAGTCACTGCCGGGACGGCGCAGCACACTCAGCGAAAACGGCGCGGCTGAAATCACCAGATCAGGCTCGAACGCTACCGTTTTCTTTTCGCGCGGGTCGCGACAACGCAACGTGAAAAAGCGGCCGTCAAGTGCGACGCTGCATTCTTCTGCACGGCAGAATATCTGCATCTCCACGCGCGAGGATCCTCCCAGCACCAGCGGACGCATCGTGAGGGAATGAGGCGCCACGGGCGAAATCACCATGCTCTGCATTGTGGGCTCAAGGATGGGACCTCCCACTGAAAGACTATATGCCGTGGAGCCGGTGGCGGTGGCCACCACGGTACCGTCACCCATGTAATCCGCGATGAAATTTCCGTCGACGAAAGTGCGTGCGGTCACCATATTGGTACTCATGCTCTTGACAACGGCCACATCGTTCACCGCGAATGGCCATGTGGGAATGTCGCATCCCTCCACGCGCAGCATCATGCGGGTCTCGACCCGTCCGGAACCGTCAAGCAGCATCTCGACAAGCCGGTCGGTTTCTGCGAGCGAGAATGTGGAGAGGAAGCCGAGATGGCCGGTATTTACGCCTACAACCGGCGTGCCGGCGGCTCCCACCCATTGCACAGTCCGCAGAAACGTGCCGTCACCGCCTATGCTGACCGCCACGCGGGCTTCCGGTGGAAAATCGTCGACAACTTCCATGCCGTCCGGGATGTCCACTCCCAGCCCGGCAAGAGTTCCCGCGAGATTGCTGTGAATAAAAACATGGCTCATCCGCTCCTCCAGCAACCGGAGGAAACGGCCGAGCCCGCCTATGTCGCCGTTGTGACAGCGACTGCCGTAAATGGCAACCGTATCCATTATCATACAAAAACGTTCATAAAAGCATCAAACGTTCATCAAGGCCTGAAGTCCGAGCAGACGTTCCATAGCCACCGAATCAGGCGCGGCGCCGTCGCAATACATGTCGGTCACATCGTAACCGTACCGCTCAAGGCTGTGGGCCGCTGCAGTGGCGTCGCCAGCCCTGACGCGCAACATCACCTCCACCTTGCCGCCGGAGGCCGGGACACTCAGCAGGTCCACAAGATGGACATCGGCATCCTCCACAGCACGCGCAAGCATCGAGGCGCTGTAATCGGAAGATGCACACTCGACGGTCACCACCGAGCTGTCGTCGCGCGGCGCTATCATGCGCCCCAGAGCGGTGAGCATCGAACTTTCGTCAATCACACCCACGTGCCGTCCTTTCTCCGTCACCCCCAATACCCTTCCGGGAGACTCGAGCAGACGCGGAAGTACGCCGATAAGAGGCATTCCACCGTCCACGGCCCTCATCGGGACCACAGAGGTCGACTTGCCCTGCGGCATCATGGCTTCTCTTGCTTTCATTTCCCTTTTTCCTTTCTTTTTTCGTTTCTTTTTCTTAAATTTGCACGGAATTGCAAAGATTCCGGGTATCACTTTGCTTTCAAATCAGGTATCCCCTTTATTTTCAAACAAAGAATGAACCGAGTCGTTGCAATCCGACAGACAAAGTTACAAATTTTGTGCCATATTTCATATATCCGCATTAAAAAGTTACAATGACACGGCTTAGTGTAAACATAAACAAGGTCGCCACGCTGCGTAACGCCCGTGGCGAGAATATTCCGGATGTGGTAAAGTTCGCCATAGACTGCGAGCGTTTCGGAGCACAGGGCATCACCGTGCATCCACGTCCGGACGAGCGCCACATCACCCGCCGGGATGTGGCGGACCTGCGTAAGGTGGTCACCACTGAATTCAACATCGAGGGCTACCCCACCGACGACTTCATGCGTCTCGTGCTCGCCACCGGTCCGGAGCAGGTGACATTGGTACCCGACGCTCCCGACGCGCTGACATCAAGCGCGGGCTGGGACGTGGCCGCCAACGCCGAGTTCCTGAGCACCATCCTCGCACGTCTGCGGCAGGCCGGCATCCGCAGTTCTATCTTCGTCAGCGCTGACCCGGCGCAAGTGAGGGAGGCCGCACGAATCGGCGCCGACCGCGTGGAACTCTACACCAAACCTTACGCCGACAACTACCATGCCGGCCCGGCACAGGCAGCGGCTCCCTTCGCGGCAGCTGCCGAAGAGGCCCGGCGACTCGGCATCGGCCTCAATGCCGGACATGACCTCAACCTCGACAACCTCGCTTTCTTCCACCGCAGCCTTCCGCTCCTTGACGAGGTCAGCATCGGGCACGCCATCATCTCCGACGCGCTCTATCTCGGAATAGAGACCACCATCCGCGAATATCTCGGCTGCCTCTCGGGCAACTGAGAAACAACACGACATATAACGATATACAATGAACTCATCCAACACCCTGTCTTTCTGGTCGCTCGTAATGGACGGCGGCTACATCATGATTCCGATCGCAATCCTGCTGATTGTGGTGATATATGTGTTCACCGAACGCTGCATCGCCATCTCGCGGGCCGCACGGGAAGACTCCACATTCATGAACCGCATCCGCGAGTACATCCATGAGGGGGACATAGAAAGCGCCCACAATCTCTGCCGCAAGACCGACACCCCCTACTCGCGTCTGATCGACAAGGGACTCTCGCGCATAGGCCGTCCGATGAACGATGTGCTTGTGGCCATCGAGAACACGGGCAACATCGAAGTGGCCAATCTCGGGAAGGGATTCCCATGGCTCTCCACCACGGCGGCGGGAGCCCCGATGCTCGGATTTCTCGGCACTGTGACGGGTATGATCCAGGCTTTCTTCTCACTGGCCAATGCCGGGACATCGGCCGACATCACCGTACTGTCGAGCGGCATCTACCAGGCCCTGGTGACCACGGTGGCCGGCCTCGTGGTCGGAATCATCGCTCTCTTCGCCTACAACTATCTGGTGGCGCGCGTGAACCGGGTGATGAATTCGCTTGAGATGAAGACAATGGAGTTCATGGACCTTCTCAACGAACCGGCCTGAGGTATGGCATTAAAACGAAACTTCCAGTCGCTGGAAACCTTCTCCATGTCGTCGATGACAGATGTGATTTTTCTTCTGCTCATCTTCTTCATGGTGACCTCCACGATAATATTCCCGGCGGCAATCGACGTAAATCTGCCCCAGAGTGCCGAACAGACCTCGGAAAAGCCGATAACGGAGGTCTACATCGACCGCGACGAGAAACTCTTCCTCGTTACGGACCGCAACGACTCCGCCAACATACTGTCGATACCGAAGCCGGTGACGATAGAATCATTAAAGGCGGAATTAAGCGCCATCCAGGCTATAGACTCGACTCGGGCAGTGGCACTATATGCGGACTCGACGGTGGACTACGGCAAAGTGGTGCGCGTGCTTGACATAGCCGCCCGCAATAATCTGCGTATGGTCCTTGCCACAAGGGCCATATCGCCCGACGAGACATCAGCCGCGCAATGAGACAGGAACAGAAAGATTCGGCAATAGCGGCCGCCGTGACTTTCGTCACGGCGCTCTTGCTGTTGCTGATGCTTTTCTTCTGCGGACTGACCTACAGCCGGCGCGAAATGGCTAATAGCCACACCCCGGAACTGATGATGCCCGAGGAGGAGGAACTGTTTCTCGAGCCGGAAATAATCCGTGACCTCGGTGAGGAAAAGGCAGAGACCAAGGACGCGCCGGCCCGCGCCTTCAATGGAGAACCGGACCCGGCTCCGGAAGAGAACAAGCGGCTCAACGTGCCGGGCAAGAACAAGAAACCTGCGCCTCCCGTAGAAAAGAAGGTCGCGTCGAAGCGGGAGAGCGCTGTAAAGAGCACCGAACCCACACTCTCGGAAGAGGAGAAGAAGCGGGTGACATCAAAGGTGGCCAAAGGCTTCCGGAGCCGCAACGGAGTGACTGACGGAGCCAACGCCACCAACGGCGCCGGAGGCTCCGGAACCGGCATAAGGGGGATAGCCTCGGGACGGAGCTTCAAAGGATGCCCTAAACCCGATGTGGCGCTGCGCCACAAGGTGACGGTAACGGTGAATGTGGTGATAGACTCCGAAGGCCGCGTGATCTCTGCAAGAGCCAAGGGGGGCGCCGACGCATCCATCAGGCGGGCATGCGAGCAGGCGGCACGCGGAGCGCGCTGGAGCGCCAAGGCCGGCGCTCCCGACACAAAAGGCACCATCACCTTCTCGATAACACCACGATAACTATTCAAAAAAACAAGCGGACGCTCCATCAAGGGCGTCCGCTCGCTGTTTATGCAGAAAACTATTATTTGTCATATTCGGCGAAGTCGACAAGCGACATGTCGCCTTTCTCGATGAGGGCCTCGTGGAAAGCGAAAGCGGCACGCAGGTCGTGGGGAGTGTGACCGCCGTTGCGGCATGCGATCTTGAGATAGTCCCACATGAGTTCCTTGTACATGGGGTGCACGCAGTTCTCGATGATGGACTGTGCGCGCTGCATCGGGTCGAGACCGCGGAGATCGGCCACACCCTGCTCGGTGGCGAGGATCTTCACTGAGTGCTCGCTGTGGTCCACGTGCGAAGCCATCGGGACGATGGTCGAAATCTTTCCTCCTTTCTGGATGGAGGGGCAGGAGAAGATGGAAAGGTAGGCGTTGCGGCTGAAGTCGGCCGAGCCGCCGATACCGTTCATCATCTTGGTGCCGAGTACATGGGTGGAGTTGACGTTACCGTAGATGTCGGCCTCGAGGGCGGTGTTCATGGCGATAAGGCCGAGACGGCGCACCACCTCGGGGCTGTTGGATATTTCACCGGGGCGCATGAGCACCTTGTCGCGGAAGAAGTCGATGTTCTCCATGAAATGAAGCATGGCATCATCGCTGAAGGTAAGCGCGCAAGTGGAGGCGAAGCGGCATTTGCCTTCCTCCATGAGCGACATCACCGCATCCTGGATAACCTCGGTGTACATCTCGAAGCGGGGAATCTCCGGATTCTCTCCCAGACCGTAGAGCACGGCGTTGGCCACGTTGCCCACACCGGACTGGATGGGGAGGAATTCCTTGGGGATCTCGCCCTTGCGGAGCTGGTCCACAAGGAAGCGGCAGATATTGTCGCCGATACGCTGTGTCAGTTCATCGGGAGCCGTGAAGGGCTTGATGCTCTCGGATGCGTTGGAGGGAACCACGCCGACAATCTTCTTGGGATCGATTTTCAGCACGGTGCTTCCGATGCGGTCCGCGGGCCTGTAGATGGGAATCTCGCGGCGGTTCGGGGGATCGAGCGGAATATAGTTATCGTGGAATCCGCGGAACGAGTTGTGATAGTAGCTCGAATATTCGATGATTACCTTCTTGGCCATTTGCGCGATGGTCGGGGTCATGCCCAGACCGGCTCCGAGGATCACATCTCCGTTGGGGCTCATCTCGGTGACCTCGATGATGGCCACGTCGATATCGCCGTAAAAGCCATAACGCAGATCCTGCGAAAGGTGGCTCAGATGGGCGTCGAAGTAATTGATGCCGTCACCGGTGCTGTTGACAAGCGCACGGCAATCTTTATGACTCTGGTAGGGGGTGCGCCTTGCGATGGCATTCGCTCTGGCGAGCTCACCGTCAACATGGTCGTTCGTCGATGCGCCTGTGAAAAGGTTGATCTTGAACGGTTCCCCTTTTTCATGGAGGGCCCTGGCTCTCTCAGCCAATGCCACCGTTACTACTTTAGGCGTTCCTGATGCTGTGAAGCCGGATGTCGCTACCGTATCACCATTTTTGATGATTGCTGCGGCCTCTTCTGCCGTAATAAATGGAATACTCATTTGTAACGTTTAGATTTAATTGGTAATTTTGCACAAAATTAATAAAACAATGCAAGAAATCCGAACAATGAAGACTTTTTTTCTACCAACTGACGATAAAAAATGCACATTTTCCAAAAAGGTGCGCATCGAAACATACGGATGCCAGATGAACGTGGCGGATTCGGAGGTGGTTGCCGCCATGATGTACACTGCCGGCTATGACCTCACAGAGCGCGACGATGAGGCTGCGGCAATACTTATCAACACCTGCTCTATCCGTGACAACGCGGAGCAGAAAATATTCGCACGTCTGTCCTACTGGAATGCCATGCGGCGCAAGACGGGGCGCAACATAATCATCGGCGTGATCGGATGCATGGCCGAACGGATGAAGAATGAACTCATTGAGCGCCACGGCGTGGACCTGGTGGCAGGCCCCGACTCCTATCTCGATATACCTGAACTCGTGGCCTCTGCAGAGGCCGGCGGGAAAGCCATCAATATAGAGCTGTCGACCACAGAGACTTACCGCGACATCGTTCCGCGCCGCATCGGTGCCGGAGTGGGCGGATTCATCTCCATAATGCGCGGATGCAACAATTTCTGTTCCTATTGCATCGTGCCCTACACCCGGGGGAGGGAACGCTCTCGCGAACCGGAAAGCATCCTGCGCGAGCTCGCCGACCTGCGTGCCCGCGGATATAAGGAAGTGACTCTGCTGGGACAGAACGTGAACAGCTACAGCTATGACACCGGCGAAGGAGAAGAGCCGGTCGATTTCCCGACGCTCCTGGGGATGGTGGCCGAGGCGGCTCCCGACATGCGTGTCCGCTTCACCACCTCGCACCCCAAGGACATGAGCGACGCCACGCTCGAGACAATCGCCGCGCATCCCAACATCGCGCGACATATACATCTGCCTGTGCAGAGCGGCAGCGACAAGGTGCTCAAGGCCATGAACCGGAAGTACACCCGCGCATGGTATCTGGAACGCGTGGCGGCGATACGCCGCATCCTGCCCGAGGCAGGACTCTCCACCGACATGTTCACCGGCTTTCACGATGAAAGCGAGGCTGATTTCCAGGAAACCCTGTCGCTGATGCGCGAAGCGGGATTCGACTCTGCGTTCATGTTCAAGTATTCGGAGCGCCCGGGCACGCTGGCTTCGCGCGAGATGCCCGACAATATTCTGGAGGAAGTGAAGATAGATCGTCTCAACAGGATGATATCGCTGCAGAACGAACTGTCGCTAAAGAGCAACCTGAACGACGTGGGAAAAGAGTTCGAAGTTCTTGTGGAAGGAGCATCGAAGCGCGATCCGGAGGAATACTTCGGACGCACGGGCCAGAACAAGGTGGTGGTGTTTCCCCGCGGCGATGTGCGCCCTGGCGACTTCGTGAGGGTCCGCGTGACCGGAGCGAGCTCCGCCACCCTCAGGGGAGAGCTCATCCAGTCTCAGGAAAGCATCTTACAGTCCTGACGTCACAGTTCTGGAACGATTCCCGGCTTCATCACTATACCCTTCGACTTGCGGCCGTTGATGGCGATCATCAGCGGCGAGTCGAAGCGTACCACACGCACGTGGCCGGTCTCCATTGCGGCCGGCATGGAGTCAAGATAGGCCGTATCGACAAACCCGGTGCCGGATGCGGGGTCGACGGTGAAGTAGCCGGTGCCGAACGATGTCAGATTCTGGAAGAAATGGGTACCCTGCGAAGGCTCCACGCGAAATCCGGGTAGCGCAGACTCCACAATAAGCCGCGCGCCGGAGATCTGCGCCCAACGCACGGGGATGCCGAGGGCGGGGTCCGATGTGCCCCACCGGCCCGGACCGATCAGAAGATAAGGCTCGTTGCCGGCAACAAACTTTTCGTTGAGAGATCCTATTTCTTCGGCAATCTCGCTTGTATGAAGCGAATTGAACGCCTCAGGCCTGACATAGGCCACGTAACGGACATTGTCCATCAGTCCATGGCCCAGAGCCGCCTCGCTCCGCAGGATCACGTCCTTGTCCGGGACATCTGTTATGGAGTCGTCAAGCATTTCTTTCTTGTCGACAATAGGTCTGATCTGTAGCCAATAGACCACTCCCGTGCGACCGTCCTCATCCGGTTTGTCAAAGATATTTCCCGCGAATTCTATCTCGACGGGACGCCCCATCTCATACTGACCGGTGGATAGCATGAAGTCGGCGATTCCGGCAAGTGGAAATTTGTCATGCTTGAGAACGTTGGCAAAGGTCACAAGCTTGCGTCCGGAACCGAAGGCATTGTCGCGGATGATGCGGTCATCCATGTCGAATGTCGAGACAAGACACGGCAGCGCGCCGGCCTTGAAAGCATCGGCCACCGGGACCTTCACTATATTGAAGCAATCATCAGTAGAGAATCCGGAGGTCTCCACCACGGAGTCCGGCAGAGCATGGAGGAAAGTCTGTGTGTCGCGCAGAGTCAGCTCCACTGTGGATGTCTGAAGCACCCTGGAGGGATGTTTCGGAGAGAAACGAAGGGATTTTCCTCCATCCACTATATACGAGCCGAGACCGGCGGCAACCTCCACCACTCCCTCCTCGCTCTTTTCGTCGCCGACGGGGTAGTAGTTGAGCGAGCGTCCCACCCCAGAGAATGTGGGATAATACATACCCTTATGGTCGGCTCCGGCCACTTCCTGAAGAATCACCGCCATCTTCTCCTGGTCGATGACATTGCTGGTGGCGTTCATGTAGGCCTTGGAGTCGGCGAAAAATACCGAGGCGTAGACGGCCTTGACTGCGTCGGTCACCATCCGCATGCGCTCTCCAGGGTTTTCGACGAAAGGCACCATATAGGTTGAGTATATCCCTGCGAAAGGCTGGTAGTGCGAGTCCTCAAGCAGCGATGAACTCCGGACGGCCACCGGTTTGCGGACCACATCGAAAAACGCGGCGATGTCGGCTACTACCGAATCCGGGAGGTCTGCCTTGAGAAACCGATCGAGAATCACCTGGTCCGGAACGTCGGAAAGGGCTATAGGATAGAGATTGTTGGCGTCCATGAACTCATCGAAGATATCGGTACAGACCACCACCGTATGAGGAATCGTGACCTGCACGCCCTGAAAATCCTCACAGACGGGGTTACGCTTGATAATCTGGTCGATGAAAGCAAGTCCGCGTCCCTTGCCTCCCATGGAACCCTGCCCGATACGGGCGAAATTGGAATAACGGTCATAGTTCTCCCTCTTGAAGACGGCCACGACACCGCGGTTTTTCATACGTCGGTATTTCACGATGCACTCGAACACTATACGGCGCACTATCTGCTCGTCGTCCACATCGGTGCAGGCCTGGTTTTTCAGTGCGTCGGCTATAGGAAAGAGCGCGCGGGAATAGAGCCAGCGACTGATGCTGTTGTCAGTGCAGAGCGACATAAGCAGGTCGGAGGGAATGTCGAAAATTCCGTTCTGCAGATCCTTCAGCTTTCGAAACCGCATAAGCTCGCGGTCATCGTCTGGGTAGCACACTATGAAATCGCCGAAGCCGAACCGTCTCGACACGGCTTTGCGCAGGTCGATCGGAAGCGTCTTTGAGTTTTTGTCGAGAAATGTGTAACCGGCCATTTCGGCAAGTCCACGGTTTGCCGTCTCCTGGCTTTCCACTATCACCGGCACATGCGGGCTGCGTCGATGGAGATATTCGGCGAGCATCATGCCTGCAGCCGGATCCTTCTCTCCGTTCCGGGGGAAACGGGCGTCGGTCACCAGCCCGATGATGTTGTCGCCATAGCGGTCCACAAGGGCCGTGGCCTCCTCGTAATCACGGGCGAGGAGCACTTTGGAACGTCCTCTCATGCGCAACATCGCCTCGTGCTGGTTGAGAGCCTCGGTGGCGAAATCCATCGATTGTTTCAGCAGAAACTTGAATAGATACGGAAGTATCGACGAATAGAACCGGATGGAATCCTCCACCAGGAGTATGGCCTGGACTCCGACATCGAGAATATCGTTGTCGGCGTTCATCCTGTCCTCGATGAGCTTGATGATGGCAAGGATCAGATCGACGTTTCCAAGCCAGCTGAACACGTAGTCTACCCCGCGCAGATCCTCGTTGGCTATGCGGCGGCGCACTTCCTTGGAGAATGGGGTCAGCACCACGAACGGTATCTGCGGATAGAGTTCGTCGAGCAACACCGCCTCGCGGAAAGTCTCGCTGACGTCCACTCCGGGCATGGCGATGACAAGGTCGTACTCCTTGGCGGCAAGCTCGGCGCGGGCCTCTTCATAGTTGGCCACTTTGGTAAATCGCGGCGGAGAGGAAAGATTGAGCGAGACATACTCGTTGTATACCTGTTCCTCCACGCGACCGTCCTCCTCGAGCATGAAGGCATCGTAGGGCGTGGCCACAAGAAGCACATTGAAGATGCGCTTCTGCATAAGATTCTGAAAAGCCGTCTCCTTGAGGTAGAGACGGCTCAATATCGTTTCATTTATATCTTTCATCACGGAAGGATTTCGGGAAGAGTCCTGTCACTCTTTTGAGAGCTTCTCGATAAAATCCTCCAGGGCGCCGGGCATCGACCTGTGCGCCGCATTCGGAGCCTGAAGATCGACGCGGTATCCCATATCCTCTATGGCCTTGACAGTAGTGGCGCCGAACGCTCCCATGTAAATATGGTCTTTGTCCTGATTGAACTCCGGGAAATTTTTCTTGAGCGAGGCGATTCCCGCCGGACTGAAGAAAAGGAGCATGTCGTAATCAAGTTCCTCTCCGGGCTGAAAGTCATTGCTCACCGTGCGGAACATCACCACCTTGGTGACATCGAGATCATGTCCGTCAAGCACAGACAGGTCCTCCTTGTGGACATCGGAAACCGGGAAAAGGATCTTTTCTTTCTTATTCTTGTCGAGAGCGGCGAACAGAGCCTCGTCGTTAAGCTTTCCTGTCAGGCCGTAAGAGATTTTCCTCTTGCGGTATACAATGTATTTCTGCAGATAGAGCGCTATGGCCTCGGTGGTGCAGAAATATTTCATAGTATCAGGCACCTTGACACGCATCTCCTCGCAGAGACGGAAGAAATTGTCGACTGCGGCCCGCGAGGTAAGTATCACGCCGCCATAGTCGGCAAGGCTGATTTTTGACTGGCGGAACTCCTTTGCCGTGAGGCCCTCCGTCTTGATGAAGGGTCGGAACACCATCTCGATGTCATACTTTTTCGAAATGTCAAAATAGGGAGATTTGTCACCGGCCGGACGCGGCTGCGACACGAGGATCTTCTTAATTTTCATTCTACTTTTTATTTTTCCATTCTGACCGGCCTCGTCAGGGCAACATAGAGCATAAAACTACGGTCCCGATGTAAACCAGAATCAAAGGTACTATTTCCAGACTGCAAAGGTAGTACAAAAAAAGCAACCATGAGGACAAATGATCGAAAAAAATGCGAAAACCTTTGCAAATAAACAATATTTTGCACAAAACGAAGACCGAAGCTGCTATAATCAGCAGAGTCGGAGTCCAGGCGGGATAACAGAGCACGAGAAAGGCCGGAGGAAGGATCAGCACTCCTCCGATTGCCGTGGAGGCCGCCGCTCCCTTGATCCAGAGCACCGCCCGGCGGGAATCGGTGAATACATTTCCCACCACCCAGTATGCGGCCGTAATTCCGGCCACATATATGGCACAGGCGACCATACAGACGGCAATGCCTACGGGTTGCGGCAGCATTACAGACATGGACCAGGCCGGATTGTCTCCGGCCGTTATTCCGATGAAAGCCCAGAGCAGAACGCCGGCCGAGGCAGCCCAGAGGCCGTTGAGGATCACGAGCAGCATCGTCTCGTCGACAGTGTCGTCAAACGCATTGGAACGAAGCCGTGTCTCGAACAGGTCCGACCAGATGGCATGGAAATGGCGGGGACTGTTTTTGACCCGGAGAGCGCCGATCGTGAAGAGGAGAGTGAGCAGGAGATATATCCACGACATACCGAAGTCCGTTCCTCTTTCCGACGGACCCTCCACCGACCGCACCGGACTTTCCATTATGGCCATGGACGGATATTCGCCGGCAACGAGCGTGTCGACAACAGCCGAATCGGTCACAATCGTATCGACGAAACCCGAATCGGCCGCGACAGACTCGGAAACGGACCAATCGGCGGGTATGGTCCCGCGTGCCTTTACTTGAGCCATCCGTTTTCTTTATACCAACAGATCGACTTGCGTATTCCCTCGGCCAGGTCCACCCGGGGACTGAATCCGAACTCACGACGGGCCTTGCCTATATCCACAAGCCAGTTACGCTGTTTCATTATGTTGAATTTGTCTCGGTTGAGCGTCGAAGGTTTCATCCGGGCCACGCCCCATTTCTCAGCCACTGCCGAGACTGCCCTGACCGTCCATAGAGGCATGCGCATCGGAACCACAAACCGCTTCCCCATTTCTTTCATGGCGAGACGACGGAATTCCTTCTGGGTATAGCCGCGCGGCTCGGCGATATTGTAGATCTCCCCGGCAGGAGCCTTTGCAAGCGCATCGAATATGGCGCGCGCAAGGTCTTCCACATAAATGAAACTAAGCTCCTGACGACGGAAACCCACCGAAAAGTCAAATCCTTTCGCCATCGATTCGAACATAAGGAAATAATCACGGTCACGCGGGCCGTATATTCCCGTGGCCCGGAATATGATATATGGAATCCCGGCGGTGGCCAGCCACAGCTCCGCCTTAAGCTTCGATGCTCCGTAGCGGGTATTGGGACGTGGAATCATCTTTTCGTCAAAGGGTGTGTACCCCCTCTCGTCGCCGGGACCGAGGGCAGAGAGACTGCTGATATACAGCAGTCTCTCCGGCACCATGCCGGTATTGTGCAGAGCCGAGGTGAAGTGGCGGAGGTAGTCGTAGTTTATCCTGGAGAAATCGGCATAGCGCATCACTTTGGTCGCCCCTAAGTTATAGACTATATAATCCCATTTTTCTCCTTCAGGCAACGTTGTCCGGAGAGTTTCGGCCACTGCATCCGGACGGTCGAAATCGAATACCGCGAACCGGATCCGCGGATCATCGAGCCATTGCCGCGAAGTCGACTTCCTGACACCGGCCCACACATCGAATCCCCGTCTCAGGGCTTCATCCACAATAAACCCGCCGGCAAAGCCCCCGGCACCCACCACAAGCACTCTCGTCCTTCGGGCCGGAAGCGCACCCCCGGCGTTCATCTCCGATACCTGCTTATCTTCTTCCATCTCCAATTTTTTTATATAAGTTTGAACTCATAGCCCTCCTCCAGCAACCATTCGATGGAGCGGGGCAGCGCTTCGCGTCGCGGTATGCTGCGGATGGAGTCATGAAACACCACCACCGAACCGGGCCGTGTCCATCTGCGGACTATGCGCTCCACATCGTCGGCGCAGAGTCTATGGCTGTAATCGCGCGACACCACATCCATCATCACAATCCTGTAATGGCTCGCTATGGCGCGGGTCTGCGCACGCCTCATGGCGCCGTGCGGAGGCCGGAACAAGTCGCTGTCAATGTAGCCCTCCGCCTGACGCACATCCTCCAGATAACGCTCCGTGGCGCACCTCAGGCCCTGCAGATGGTGCATTGTATGGTTTCCCACACGATGCCCCCGGGAGAGCACTTCCCGGTAAAGGCCGGGATATTTGCGCACATTATCGCCTACCATGAAGAACGTGGCCTTTATGCCGAAACTGTCGAGCAGGTCGAGCACATACGGAGTCGACTCCGGTATGGGGCCGTCGTCGAAGGTGAGGTAGACAGAAGGATGCCCAGGCTCTCCAGGATCGAGCCTGAACTCTCCGGGAGCGGAAAGCCTGCGGAATATCGCCGGGGGAGATTCTATTATTCTCACATCGACGGATGCTTGGCCTCAAACTCGTCGCTGATCCGCTTGCTGCGGTTCATGTCGACCTTGCGTATTTCCGGATCTGCCATTATGGCCTCTCTCGACACGCCTCCGGCCACATACTGCTCGATCGCCTGATAGAAGATCGAGTCGATGTACCTGTCATCGGAAGGAGCCGAGGCATAGTCTGTTGCGCTCATGGCAGCAAGACGGTTGACAGTGGCGGCTGCTCCTGAAAGTTCGGCCACATAGTCCGCCTCGGTGAGTTCCTGCGAGACGGTGTCGCCGTAGGAGCCGCCGTAGGCCGAATCGTAATTGCGCTTGAGCTGGTCAACGGTATACCCTGTGGTCTTCACAATATTTTCAATATCCCTGGAGTTGCCTCCAGCCTGGAGATAGAGTTCGATAAAGCGGTAGAACTGGTAAGGCATCAGCCGTGACTCGACAGTGAGGTTCGGATTGCCGAAAGAGACTGCCATTGCGGCACCATAGCGGAGATACTGCGACATGCGCTTCATCAGCGGGAGTATTATTCCGCGGGCTTTTTCCTTGAGTATGGCGTCACCGAGACGCTCACCGAGACGCACATACATATCAGCGACTGTCAGAGCCACCGACATGGAATATGGAGCCACGCGGTCTGAGAGTTTCGACGTCATCAGATCGCCGACCTCGAGAGCCTGGCGGAACTTGGCGTCGGCTTCCGCTTTTTTCTCCTCGGAGAGCAGCATATCGCCCTCATAAATGAGTTCCGAGGCCACATCAAGCATGGAGGTCTGAACTGATACAAGCATTCTTCTGGCGGTTTCATCGAAATAGGGATTGCCCTTGTCAGCCCCGCCCCAGCGGTATTTCCTGGTGACCACATCGTAGGCACGGTCAGTGCGCGCCGGTATGCCCTCCTGAAGTGTCGGCACAAGCTGATGGGTCATACCGGTGGAGCGCAGATAACCGGTCATTCCGAGATGATATTCGTCACCCACGGTGGAACACCAGTACAGAGGACGAGGCCAGCCCTCAGCCGCGTTGGTGGCTATTATGTCAAGCATCATCAGCTCTCCGAGCGATATGTAGCCCTTCTTCCTGATGGCGGGGGCTGCTCCGAGGTCAATCACGATTTCGTTGACGATCCTCGAAGTATCCCTGGGAGCCACAAGGCCACGGGCCATAACCGCCTTCTTGTCGACGGGAACCGTCACCACGCTGCCTGCAAGCATCGGGTAGTTGTAATCATTGTCGCGGTCTGCTCCTGAATACAGGGCCTTGAGGCTGGTCAGCAGGTCAACCGGAGCGCGGTCGCTGCCTGGAAGCGTCACGTCGAGACGACCGTATGCCACATCCTCGGGACGCGCGGTGAAATGCACCGGCGCAGCCTCGTAGCTGCGGCTCGCTATCTGGTTCACATACCAGTCGGAAGCGAGATAGCTGAGATTTACCACCTTGACATCAGGGCGAACTCCCTCCACCTCCTGGACGTACCATAGCGGGAAGGTATCGTTGTCGCCGTTACAGAACACAATGGCGTTCGGCTCAAGACTCTCGAGATAGTTGACAGCGAAATCGCGGGCGGCGTAACGGCCGCTCCGGTCATGATCATCCCATGTCTGGCTCACCATCTGCACCGGAATGACAAGACCGATAATGAGAGCGACGATAGCGGCATTGCGCGACAAGACGGCATTGTGGCCCCCCTGCTCCACAAGACCGGGATGCTGTTCGGGAAGTTCTCCGGTATCGGCGGCACTGCCGGCTGCTGCCGGGACCTCCACGGGATTCTTCTCTTTTTTTCCCATGAGGAAGGAGATGAACTGCCACAGTGCGGCCACACCCATGCCTATCCAGATGGCCCACGCATAGAAACTGCCGGCGAAGGCATAGTCACGCTCGCGTGGCTGCTGAGGAGGCTGGTTAAGATAGAGCACTATCGCGATACCTGTCATGAAGAAGAGGAAAAATACCACCCAGAACTGCTCTATACCACGCTTTCCGGCGAATGCCTGCCAAAGGAGGCCGGCTATACCGAGAAGCAGCGGAAGCATGAAATAACGGTTGTGGCCAGGATTGTTCTTACCCAGATCGTCCGGCAACAACGACTGGTCGCCAAGACGCGCGTTATCGATAAAAGGTATGCCCGATATCCAGTTTCCTGCATCAAGTTCTCCTGACTGGTTGAGGATATCGTTCTGCCGCCCCGCGAAATTCCACATAAAATAACGCATGTACATGTGGACCAGCTGATAGTTGAAAAAGTAGCTTAGATTTTGAGAGAACGTCGGCTTGTATCCTATCTTCTGGGGATAGTTCACGATCCCGGTCATCTGATTCATGAACGGCTCGCCGCCAAGATCGATTTCAGGGACTTTCTCGCCGGTGACGGCATCCACTGCGTTGAGTTCCTTCAGATTTTCAGGAACTGTGTCAAGGCGCACCCACTGTTTGTAGTAGTCGCGATGGGCGCGGCTGTATATTCGCGGGAAGAACATGTCGAGTTCAGGATTCATTTTCACCTCGCTCTTATAGTCCCTCTTAACGTAGTAGTCGCCGCCCCGCCCCGCGAGTCGGCTGTTTTTCTCCAGATCACCGGCAGTGAGGAAACCATACTCCGACTCAGCCTCAGCACCCCTCACTCCTTTTGCGTAAAGAGGCTTGCCGGCTTCAACCACCTGCGTATAGTGCGGGATGCTGACCACTATCGGACGGCCATCCTCAGTGTATTGTATCGTATCGTTGGTAACTGCCTCAAGCTTCTTCTGCACGCTGGAGTACAGAGTCTCGCCGTAAAGCAGCGGATTCTCTCCATACTGCTCGCGGTTGAGGTATGAGGCAAGATCGAACACATTGTCCGGTGAGTTCTGATTCATCGGGGTGTCGGCACTCGACCGGATAAGGATGAGCGCGTAACTGGAATAGCCTACGAATATCACGGCCATGCTCCACATTATGACGCTCATTACCCGCACAGGAACGGGCCTGCAGTATTTAGACACAAGCCAGAGAGCGAGAACGGCTGTGAGAATCCATCCGAGCCACCAGCCGCCGCCCATGAAAAGCATGCCGGAACATGTCACGGCAAAAAGATACGACACCTTGATCAACACCGCCGATTTCTGACGGCGCAATTCAAATATCGCCCATAAGAACAAGGCTGCCGCCGTTACCGCATAGACAAGCGCGCCAGTATTGAAGCTTGCATGAAGCCGATTGACAAACAACAACTCGAACTGCTGGGCGACCTTGATGAATCCCGGCACAAGACCGAACAGCATAAGACCGATGATTGCAAACGAGAGAAGAAGCGCCAGGAGAGACTTGACAAGATCCATGTCCTTCCATTTGCGATAGGCAAACACAAGCACAATCGCCGGAATACACAGAAGATTGAGAAGATGGACTGCCACACTGACTCCGATCACATAAGCTATGAGCACAAGATACCGGTCGGAATGCGGGGAATCGGCATGATTCTCCCATTTGAGGATCAACCAGAACACAAGAGCCGTACAGAACGACGAGAACGCGTAGACCTCGCCCTCTACCGCAGAGAACCAGAATGTATCGCTCCAGCAGTAGGCAAGTGCGCCTACAACACCACTCCCCATTATCACCAGATACTTCGCAAGCGACAGCTCCTCACGCTGGGAATCGCGGACCACAAGACGCCGAACAAGATGCGTGATGGTCCAGAACAGCAAAAGTATGGTAAGAGCCGAAAGCAGTCCGCTCATGGCATTCACCATAAGGGAGACAGACTGGACATCCGGAGCGAAATTAGAAAAGAAACGGGCCGTGAGCATAAAGATCGGGTTGCCCGGCGGGTGCCCGACTTCCAGCTTGTCGGCCTGGATTATAAACTCGCCGCAGTCCCAATAGGAGGCGGTAGGCTCGAGAGTGAGCCAATAAGTGACGAGAGCGATGACAAAGACCGCCCATCCGATCACATTATTGATTAGATTATACTTTTTGGTAATCATACTAAAAACGTGCGGAAATCCGCTGAAGCTTCATATTCAATCTGCAAATTTAGCCAATCTCCCGGAAATCTCCAAATAAAAACGGGCGCGACAACCCGGGCAGCCGCGCCGGATATTGCGGACCGGCCTCCCTCGGACGGCCGGCATAAAAAAGAGACAGGCGCTTCCCGGA